>Ga0207422_1001617_pt1 | contig 40959 bp, 36 predicted proteins | sample MarCyaLeptolynsp_FD_187757 | JGI IMG/M metagenome (GOLD analysis project Ga0207422, IMG submission 187757) | Marine cyanobacterial communities from Panama - species 1 Leptolyngbya sp. (SPAdes) | ecosystem: Environmental > Aquatic > Marine > Unclassified | place: Panama: Panama City | collected... | reverse complement strand
CATATAACGGAGAAGCCGCTGTCATTTACTTTGATCAAGGGCTTTCCCAAGAGAGACAAGAAGAAGATCACTACTACATAGACCAAGAAATTATTGCGCAGTGGAAAGGTGACACTGCGAAGCGCTTAGGTATCTACGGGCATGAGGTAACAAAAGAGAACTTTACTAAGCTAGTTAACAAACTTCATCCCGAAACAGATGCAGATTTATGTGTCCGTAGAGTAGCGAATTCTAGAGCTGGCTTCGATAATGTTTTCTCAGCCCCCAAGAGTGTATCAATTCTAAGTGCCCTAATACAGGACCCCGTTTTGCTTGAGAGCCATCAAAAAGGTTATACAGCCGCTGCTAAGGCTATAGAGCGAACCATTCAGAGCCAAGCCAATACAGAATATGGACGGTTTTTCGATAAGACAGGTAATCATATTTATGCCGCCTTTGATCACTTCTTAAGTAGAGCAACAGAAGTGGAAGTTGATGGAAAAGTGATGCTTATAAGTGACCCTCAAATGCACTCTCATTTATATATGCCTAATATCACTTGGCATGAAGAAAACCAAAGATATCAAGCTTTGGAGGTACGTAACATATACCAAAGGGCAAATTATTTTGAGGCGGTGTACCATTCCGTATTTTCACATGCACTTTCACAAGCAGGGTATTCCATAGTCCGCACGCTTGATCGTTGGGAAATACGTGGAGCCGACTCCAGAGATTTGATCGAGAGGTTTTCGAACAGAACAGCCCACATAGAGAAGGTGGCAAAAGAACAAGGCATAACTGATGCCAAAACAAAGGCCGAACTTGGTGCTAAGACAAGAAAATCAAAAAATTCTGCCAAACTCAATGACAAAGAACTCTACCAACTCTGGAAAGACAGATTGACTCAGGCCGAATTTGAGGCCCTTCAACAAATCAAGGATAAAAAATTCGCGACAGACAAGCCCATATCTCCCAGGGATGCGATAGACTTATCGCTGCAGCATCATCTTCAGAGAAATTCAACCGTACCCGAACACAAGGTGTTAGCAACGGCTCTTTCTTACGGCTATGGCACACTGTTACCTCGAGATGTAGAGCAAGAACTAGCCAGTAGAGATAATATTCTCAGCACCGAAATTGAAACAATACGAATAATAACGACCAGAGAAATGGTTAGAATTGAGGACAAAGTATTGGATTTGACCACCAAAGGGAAAGGTCAATTCAAGTCTCTCAACGAGGGTTACATAACCAAGAAAGACTTTTTAAACAAACAGCAATTGAGTGCGATTGATTTGATCTTAAAAGATTCGCGTGATTTTGTTACCGTTTTGGAAGGCCGAGCTGGTGTCGGGAAAAGTACTCTGATGACTGAAGTTCGTACCGGAATACAAGAAGGAGGCTCATCTCTTTTGGCAGTCTCAACAACAGCCCGTACGAGCCGTGATGTACTGCGCAAAAAAGGCTTTGAAGCCGATACAATCAGTGCCCTTTTAACCAATCCAAAATTGCAGGAAAAACTTACCAATAGCACTTTATTCATTGAGGAAGGCGGACAAGTTGATTTGCAAAAAGGGCTTCAACTTCTCCAGCTTGCGAATAAACATGGAGGGCGCGTTATAGTCGGTGGGGACACACGACAACACGGTGCCATCGAGGCCGGAAACTTTCTAAAATCTTTGAAAAGTGCAGATGTAAAAACAGCCACTGTGACTGAGAACGTTAGACAGAAAACAGCCGACTATCGCAAGGCTGTAGACATGTTAGGACAATCTAAGACCTTAGAAGGTTATCAAGCACTTGATAAAATGGGAGCCATCCAAGAGATCCCGGATCATGAAAAACGCTTTGATGAAATAGCCAAAGAATACGTGAAATCTATCAAAGCAAAACGAAGTGCTTTGATTGTCTCCCCAACCCATTTTGAGATTGATTTGTTAACCAGGCGAGTGCGTGAGGAGCTAAAAAATGAAGGCCGTATTACGGGTAAGGAAAGAACTTTTAATACCCTCAAGAACCTGTCTTTGACCGATGCCCAGAAAAAAGACCTAGTAAATTATCAGGACAATCAAGTCCTACGATTTACCAAGAATTCGAAAGGTGGTTTTAAGGCAGGTTCTCACTATGAGGTACTACCCTTTAAAGAAAATAAAGATATCAAAATACGAGATTTAAAAACCGGAGATGTGCGCTCCTTGCCGAATGACCTATACGACAGATATGAAATTTACAGAAAGACTAAATCAGATTTAGCCAAAGGCGACTTGATAAAAGTGACCTGTAATTCAAAATCACATGAAGGCTCTAAAATCAACAATGGTAACAGATACAAGATTACTGGGTTCACCAAATCAGGTGATATCAAATTAGGTGCAAACAGAACCCTACCCAAAGACATTGGACACATAACCCCGGCTTATGTTGAGACATCCTACAGCAGTCAAGGGCGGGACGTTCAGGACACGATAGTGAGTATGTCGGAGCTAAGTTTTCAGGCTGCTGGGCAAGAACAGTTTTACGTGTCTGTGAGTCGTGGAACCCATACCATCAAGATTATGACTGATAGCAAAGAGGAACTAAAGAAAAGCATTGTCCGAAGTAGTGAAGAACCAACGGCACGACAAGTCGCGGATGATCATGGGCGCAGATTATTGCAGCAAAAACAGCGCGCATATCACAAATCCTTAAACGAGAAATTAAGAGAACATGGAAAAGCCAAACGACAGGAAAAATCCCCTAAACGGGACATTCCAGGCATCAAGCGTGAGCGTGACTAAAGAAGGTGAATTACCTAATGTATCTCCTACACAGTTCTATGCCGTGAGCCAAGAACAGGTAAGGCACTTTGACCTTATCCTACGTTCTGGCAAAGAATATACGCTCCCATATTCCCTACTTCCAGTTTCCGTTCTTGAAGGAGAAACTTTAAAGATCATAGCTTATGAACTGCATGTACACATTAAGGGGCGTAATCTTTTAAAAATTCGAGACTACTTAAAAAGCGAAACACTTCTGTGGTTGAAGGAAAGCCCATCAGGAAAAGATGATGGGGCAAGTAAAGTCTTTATCTCAGACATTGTTGCACGCGGCAAAGCAGTAGATGAGGGCGAAATAAACTAAAAACGTGAAGCATGAAAGGAGAAAATAATTGGAGTAAGCCAGACAAAGAAGATTATCTCGCACCCACCCCAATTCCAGAAAGTAAGAATCAAAGTCCAGATGCTAACCTCTCACATTCTGAACTTGAAAACAGGCTTGAATTCTACAGCAAGATTGGAGGCAAAATGGATCAGTATTTTGAAATTCAACAGATTAAACAGAAATACTTAAACCTCAGGAAAGATTTAGATATTAAACACGCCCAAATTGGCATTCACTACTCTCAAGGTGTAATGGCCGGATTACCACAAACCAACTTCGAGAGCATCCAACAAAGACATGAAGAATATGATCAGCAATTACGTAACATGGTTACCAAGGAAGCAAAAGATTACTACCATGACAAGAACAGTTTGAGCAGAGCATTCAAAGATAAACAGCTTGGTCCTGGTCAACTGAGAGAAACGTTTGAAAAGCTCAAGAATGAAGAAAAGGATATAGATCTTAATAAATAAGACGATAATGGTTGTACGGTTCTCCAACTGGTCGACAAATAATAAAGAACAGTGGACCTCACTTTTATCAAGCCCTAGTACAAAAAGTATTTTGATTTTGTATTTCTCCCGAATTGTGGAGGCTGTTATAGTCTCTTTACTCTGTGTGTTACCGGCTCACCTACCCTATTCGATAAAATCATAACCTGATAAAAAAAGCGTCCCATTAGTCAAAGGTCATTAGTAATAATCTCAGCTGAGGCTGTAGTCTCAGGATTGCATTGAAGGGATAGTCCATAGGTAGTCTTCATGCCACTATCACTCAGTCCCAATTGCTTAGTAATGCACTTAAATCCTTAAAAACTCACGTTTTATTAAGGTCATCCCAACCAAAGGTTAGTTAAGCCTTAAGATTGCTTCAAATACCTGTAAAATTTATCTAAAACTAGTTTACATAATTTACCCTGATTTCATTTTTTCCTGTCAGAATAATCATGTCCGTAGCAATGCGGCTTGGTTAATAAGGGGATAAACCAGTGTCAGAAGACCATAAAGAAGATGCCGTAAATAAGGTGCATGAACAGGCTGAGAAGCTTGAGAAAGATGCTGTCAATTACACCAAACAAGGCGCGGATGTTGGCCTGATAACGCGCAACAGCGCTAATCCTGAAAATATCTACAGTGACAGTGCTGAAAATGAAGAAGATGCCAAAACCAAAAAGATATTGGACCTAATTGATCGCGCGCGTCAGCTTGATGATGAGCTTGGCGATCTTCTTGAACAAATTAACGAAAAATATGACGAATTATGGGCCAAAGAAAAAGAGCGCCAGGACATCCTTGATCGCAACAATAAACTAAAAGATGCGATGGCAAATGGTGACATTGCCGAGTTAAGGATTTTATTAGGCCTAGATGATGATTCAACACCAGAAGACGTCATGGAAAAGGCCAAGAGCGCTGTGGGTGCAAACGAGGCTGCTGTAGACACATTGGATGTAGAAATTGCCAAGCTTAAAAGTGACATCAAAACGTTAGAAGGCGGATATAACCAAAAGGCTCAAGAGCTTGGATACGGAGAAATCGCAGGCCAACACTTAGAAGATCTTAAAGATATCAAGAGAAGAGCCTTCGAGCTTGAAGGTGTTAATATCAATAAGTTGCTAAGCGAACTAGAGGGTGATGCTGAACAATCTGATTTTTACAAAGATGCAAAAGAATTCATTATCGATGACGGTGAGATAAGCATAACCGATCCCTTTAATGTGGCATCTACGAACACAACTCGTCCTAATCCGTTTGACTTAGAAAGTAATGGGCAAGAAACAAGCCCGTTTGACAACGAGCCTGTACAAGCACCAAATCCATTTGGATAGATTTAATTGTTGTTATTTTCTGGCGAGTTTATGCCCGCTAAAGAATTTTTAGGGCCAACCTTTTCCCAAAGTACCAAGTGATCACCATAATTATCAACAAAGTGATCTCCTATGATCTGGATAGCCCCACCTATCTGTTCCGGCGTGAATACGTAAGTTTTCCCGTGTGTATATACATCTTCATTCATATAGATACTTACCTTCACAGGGCCTGACGTAACATTATGCTTAACATCAAGATTCATCGGCTTATCTGTAAAGCGCGGGTCAGCGAAGGATTTGCCCAAAATATTGGCGTATTCTTCAACGCTCATTTTACCCCCGTTTCCACCACTCACATAAATAGAGAATTTGTTCTTTTTTGAGGCATCGCTAGCAGCATCAGCATCGCCGTTTGTAATTCTTGGTGCTTTAAGCTTGTCATTTTTGATGGTTTCAGCGGCTGTAGGGCCGGTATTTAAGGCTAGTGCATTGTTTTGTGCTTGAAGATCATTGTTGTTCGCAGCCATAACAAAAAGCAGGGTAAGTAAAGCCGCAATGCTCTTGCCCCTGGTTGATACGTTTTGAAATGTGTTTTTCAATGCATTCATAGCGAAATCCTTTAATTACCCTTACTTTAAAGCAGTTTTCGACCCTTTCTTCCAAGGTGTATCACTCTGTTTCAAAAAAAATTAGTCTCTAATTCGATTAAGAGTCTTCCTACTAAAGGGCATCTTGAAATTATTTATTCTTATTCTTCCTCTCTTTCAGTGATTTAGTTTCAAAAACTCCAATTGGCCGAAAATTAGATATAGTATGTCGCTTTGATTTTTTTAGAGAAATGAGAGTTGGTCAAAAGTGTTGACCACTAAAGAATACTCTTGATGCTTTCATTATTTCAAACTGCCCAATGAAGCCCATTCGAAAGTCTGAATTCACCAATCTCCTGCTAAGTTCGGTCGAATTAATTATTCAAATAGCTCAAACATTTGGGTTTGATGTGCTGATTGTACAAAGAGAATGAGCCTACAGTCTTCGACATTTATTAAAAATTGTTTATCTTCTCTTTAAAAAATACCACATTGTGAAAATACCACGAGAAGAATTACTGATTATCAAGAAGTCGGGTAAGTACAAATGTCCTAATTACGTTCCTCCTTTTGCTATGGAAGAATTACTTGCAGACTACAAATTAGAGGCTGATGAAGATACAGTAAAGCTGTTAGCAGAAATCAGTGAGAATTTTGCTATTTCGTTAATTCAACGTTTAAATGGAGAAGAACTAAGTACCTCTACTTTGCGAAAGATGGTTGATGCTGTGAACTTTGATTGATGCCATTACCCAGGCCAATTATAAAGGAAATAGGCGAACGAGCTCGAACCAATGTAAGGGTTGATTCTGAATTACTCTTACTTAGAAATTATGATGATTCGTACGGAGATTCGAAGAGCAATTTGGACTCTAAAATTCTGGTTACACTACAAGTCTTTTTGTCGTTTATAGAGCAAGGGACTCCAAGAGATTCTGATCGCTTAAGTCGTTCCTATGACTGGCTTATTCGCAATTCTATTTCATGCAAAACTATTGATCCGCCACTGATAAGGTTGATTTGTAGAGTTTCAATCGGGGATTTCGAGTCCAATTATGAGGATTTTAGATCAGATGTAGCCAGTGTGAAACAATTTGTTAATGATGAATTAAGTAACAATTTCAGATCTCATCAAATTCTTTTTCTCCTTGGAATGGAATGTTTGCTTTTTCTTAAAAATGAAAATCAGATTGATGAAATTGACGAATCACTTCTCAAGTTTTTAAGCCTTCAATCAACTCAATATTCTAAGCATAGTTTTGATGCAGCCGAAGTTTCCTACTTACTAATTATTACGTATCAATTAGGATTGATTGATAAAAAACTGATTGATTCTATACTAAAAGACATTCTTTCAGCTTTCGATAGAGGTAAAAAGTTGTGGTCAAACTGCCCCATTCAAACGGCATTTACCGTAATCAACCTTTCCTACTTGGATAACAATGACATACCGGATGCAATTTCAGAAGTTATGATATCTGCCACTGAAAATCTTGACAAGCTACTTAGAGATCAAACAATAATCGAACAGGGACTGAATTTCCCTAAAGAAATAACTCATAAGTTGGATAGAAGACTTTACGGGATGTCTTTGACCTCAAGGGCCTTAGTTAGGAGTGCGAAAGTTTTTGATAACTCGAATGAAAATAGTTATGCTTTGAAGTTTGCTCATGCTTATGTGCAACACGTAAGCAGTACCTATGATAGGTTGAGGCTCCGAATAACATGGCTTGTTCTTTTTGGTGCCGTAATTGGCACTTCAATTACTTTGATGATCTTGAAGCAGAGAGATCTCATTTCACAAATTATAAACCTTATTGCTGCTATTCTCACAATAGTATCAGTAGTGAGTACATATTTTAGATCAATATGGAAGAGCTTATTCCAAGACTTACGAAACTGGCTAAAAAACTGAATAGGGAAGATATCGTTCACTCCGTTTGTTTAGTAGGCTCTTATAGTTCGGAGGATTATGACAAACACTCGGATTGTGATCTGCTGATAGTTTTTGAAAAACAGTTTACCCCAATGCAAGCAAGAAGCATTGGGTCAATTATACATTCTAATCTTCCGAACTCAGAAAGATTTGTCTTTCATAATCCAGTATGTGAAAAATGCATTTATCCATCGGAAACATTCAAACTCCATATTATTCCACACGTTCTCAGTGATTTAAATAAGTGGATGAATTCGGGAGATTTCGTTATGTGCTCTTGGGCAAGAAATCATAAGGTGTTAGCAGGAAAAACACCCTTTAGCTCAGTCCCTCTACCCAAACTTAACTCCTCACTATTGGACAATTGGGATGGTATACCTGGGTTTTCAAATCAAATAAACCTAATCTTGATTACTAAGGACCCTACTATAGATAGTTTTGAATACTCTAGAAACCTTAGATTCTTTGGAAAAAGGTACGAAGAACTTCACAAGTGTTTTCCTTCTTTGTTCACAGAGGACATTGTTTTTAAGAAGGATTTAGATTTAATCGGTTTGTCTGAAGAATTTGAAAAGCTTGGAGAAAGGGTTAAGTTCTTATTATCCATTTCATAGCTTTAAATATCTATTTACCGTCTGCAAGCTGGGTTTTAGATATCTAAATAAACATTCAGTTACGTCATCCTTTTCAAGCCAGTTTGACCTTCATAGAATTAGAGTATTACAGTTTTCACGTACCACTTTGTTCCAGTCCTAAACCAGTCAGGGACACATTCTGATTTTCCATGCTGTTTCTTTTTCTTGACTTTCTGTCCGAGAATATCTAATAATCGGACAGCTATATTGCGAAAGAAAGTGTCATGCAAAATCATTCAATGTCACTGTACACCAAACAGGGTCAGCGCAAATATTTGAACCAGATAGAAAGGCTTAGGTTTTTGGAAGCAACTAAGGAACAACCAATTGCCGTTCAGCTCTTTTGTCAATTGCTTTATTATACTGGCGCACGCATTGCTGAAATTCATAATCTGACCTTACAACATATTGATAAAACTAACGGGACTGTCATTATTGAAAGTCTCAAGAAGCGCAAAAAGGGGATTTTTAGAGAAATCCCAATACCCGATTCCCTACTAGAGAAGATTCAACGCTATGCCGAGGAACTTCGGCTACAAATTAAAGAGTGTCTTTGGTGGTTTTCATTACGTACAGCTTCGCGAAAGATTAAGGCCGTTATGACATCGGCTAACATCAAAGGCATCCGTAGCTCTGCTAAAAGTTTACGTCATGGTTTTGCCGTTAATGCAGTTACCAACGCTCCTCTAACAATGGTGAAGAAATGGTTGGGCCATAGCAGACTGGAAACCACCGAGATTTATCTCAGCATTGTAGGCGCAGAAGAGCGTGCGATCATGAAACGTCTCTGGGTATCAGGCAATGAGGGGTAATGTGTCTTTAATGACCTTGCTCTGAACTAAGACTTCGAACTCTATCGATTCTCTTTATACCAGATGGTCATTCCAACTTAGAAAAAATCAAACCTCCAAAATTGTTCAATATCTAGGGCCATCTTTAATTCCAGTGATGTTCCTTGTTATAGGTTTTACACCCTCCTCCCTCCAGGACTTAAAAAGAACAAAACATGAATCTTTTCGCTTGACTTGTGCCGAATAGCTTGATACAACCCATGACTGTATCTGTTGTAGGATTATTTTCCTATTACAGTAAACTACGTAACTCATGTGTGGAAAGGAAAAAGGATGAGTAAAAACACACTTTATTATGGCGAGATTGTAGCTCGTATTGCAATCAGACTATCAAGCCTCAATCATGCAAATGATAATCAACTCCCCCCTCAGAAAGATGTTTCTTTAGAGGACATGATCTGTGACCTCAGTGCAGATTCAGGTCGCATTTTTGATCAACTCGAAGACCTATCTGGTGAGCATTTTATTGACTGGCTCAGCGCATTGGAACATTACTCAGATGCCATTCGCTCATTTATATTGAATGGAAGAATGCCATCCACAGTAGATATGATCTCTATGGCCTCCAAATCCATAGAAGTGTCCAGGGCTAAGAGGCTAGATAAAGCAAAGCAACTGCTTTAGGTGTTCCCCCTCGTGCAGCACAAGGTTTTCACAAGCAAAAAAACAGGTTCCCCACTTTTCCGCATTGCATTTGTACAAAGTGGGTGATCCCCCATGACTGTTTTTTTGACCTTGTGCCTTGCTCACCCCCTGTTCGCCACATGGCAAGGGTTATGGCGAGCCCATACCCCCTTTTACAAAGGGATTCTTTAAACCAACCGACATAAAGGAGAAAAATATGTCACAAGCACAAAACCCAACTGAATCTCAAACGGCTAAAGATGATCTTTTTGCTGATACGAATATCAGTCAGAAATCAGGTCGTTTAACCAAAGACGTTGAACTTATTGGAGAAGATAAATATGCCAAATTCAGAATAGCTACCAACAAGGAGTTTTTGGACACCAAGGGTGATGTACAGAATGTCACTAACTACTTCAACATCATTGTATCAAGCAATCTCTCTGATGCTTTTGGTATTGCCAAAAACCTAAAGAAAGGTGATTGGGTTTATATCAAAGGTGAGGATAATTCACGCTCCATCGATACAGTTGAAGGCTACAAGGACACTGGCGTGACCACCTTTGCCTATAAGGTTGTTCTAAAAAAACCAAAGCCTAATCAAGAAGCCAACAGCAATCAATTAGAAATTGATGACGGTATAAATGGTGCCTCATTAGACCAGCAATAATTCAACCCAAACGATGGGGAAAGCAATCGCGCTTTCCCCTTTTCTTTTAAAGAGGAAGCCAAATGCCCCAAACACAGAGTGCAAAACAAAAGCTTTCTTCAAAGTTTGAAGAGGTTCAACTAGTGTACAGTAATAAGACCTTAGCAAAGGATCGCCCGCATGTAAAAACGCCTGAAGAAGCTTATGAAATATTTCTACAGAATTGGGATATGGAACAGATTGGCCTTCTGGAAGAAGCCAAAATTCTCCTTCTGGACAATTCAATGAGGTTGATGTCTGTATCCTCGATTTCAAGAGGAGGAATGACAGAGGCTATTGTCGATCCTAGAGTGATTTTTGCCATAGCTCTAAAGCGTAGGGCACATGCAATTATTCTGGCACACAACCACCCCACGGGAAACATGAAACCTAGTCAAGCAGACCTTCAATTGACAAAGCGGCTAGTCGCGTCAGGACAGGTTCTGAGAATTCCATTACAAGATCATTTGATCATCTCCAATGAGCAATATTACTCCATGGCTGTCGAAGGTCATCTCGAATGGCCAGTCTAAAACTCCCTGTTTACTTCAAAAACTATGTGGATATGGGCATAACTCTGGCGAGTTCTACACATCTCCACATTGAAGAGTGACGTGGAAATGATGGATAAACCTAGCAGCTTAACCACATACCCACTCATCCATTTTCAACCTCTTTTGTGTGTGTTTAAGGAATGTAGGCGTAATGTCTAAGCTCACATAGTACAGTTAAAGTTCTGCACAGAGATAAGAAGAACTCAGCCAAGTTCTACACACCTCTGCTGACTAATCCTATGAACCTGATGGACAAGCTTACAGGCTGACCGCAGGCTTATATTTCTCGTTAGGTCAAAAAATAATCAGGCCATTTTGAGTTCAATTATCAACTGCCGATAGGCAAGTGGATGAAATTTGAAAAGCAAAGAGCAAGGTTTAATTCTCAACCATCAACAGTCATCATTCTGGTTCAATCTCAAATAAAGACAAGAAAATAATTTCCCCAATTTCTCTATCAGACATCATGTCTAAGAAGATCGGACCTCTTAGAATCTATCGGTTCAGTGACCCGAAAACGAACCAGTTCACCAATCCCAAAAAGAACAAAAATGGAACATTGGCTTGACAAATGAACCTATTTAGGACTAAAATCCTAACAAGAAGGGTGAGGTAGTTAACATGATACCAAAGTTATACACACCAAAAGAGGTAGCTCTAAAACTCAAGTTATTCAAAGGTGATAAGCCCAACGATTGCTTTGTGAAAAGATTAATTAGCTATGGAGAACTTGACTGTGTCAGAATTTCAAAGAACAATATTCGAATCACCGAAAAATCACTTGAAGACTTCGTCAGGAGAAAAACATGGCAAAAAGGAACAAGGGCCCGCACGTTGCCAAGAGAAAAGATCGAGGATGGTGGGGAGTTAGAGAGTTTATTAATGAGCAAAGACATTGGCTCGTTAGCGGCTGCTCAAGCGAGCAAGAGGCTGAAGAAGAACTTATCGAAATTCTCATCCAAAGACGCCAAGGCAAAATCAAACCGAAAGACTTAAGGGTTGGCGAAATTTTAGCTTACTATCTTGATAACCATATACCTCATACAGCTAGGCCACAAAGAGGGTTAACCTATCATGATACTTTGACACCATTTTGGGCAAAGCTGATGGTACAGGATGTTAATAAAGCTAAATGTCAGAACTATGTACAAGTGAGGAGAGAACAGTTTAAGAGGAAACGGAAAAGAGATATTTCAAATGACTCACTGAGAGCAGAAATTGAACATCTAAATGCTGCGTTGAATTATGCCTATGATAACGACTTAATCCAGATTACGCCAAAGACCTGGAAGCCCCCAAAAGCACCTGCTAGAGATAGATGGTTGACACGAAGAGAGCTAGCACTTTTGCTGAATGCCGCAAGAAAGAGCAAAGCTAAACATCTACCATTATTCATATTACTTGCCTTATATACAGGCAGTAGATCAGGAGCAATATTAGACCTCAAATGGACGCAGGTAGATTTGAAAAATGACATCATTGATTTTCGTCCATCAAAAAATTCTCAAACGAAAGGGTACTCAATTGTACCTATTCCACCTAAGCTGAAACATTTTCTTGAAAGAGCACCTCAAAATGATGTGCATGTTTTGCACAACAAAGGTCATAAAATCAAAAGTGTAAAGACAAGCTTTGAATCAATAAGGAAACAAGCAGGACTACAAGGCACTGTTACACCAAACACCTTGCGACATACTCATGCCTCATTACTCAAACAGGATGGTATAGCATCAGCCTTTATTGCTGAAAACATGGGGCATGCTACTCCAGAGATGGTGGATAGAACATACGGACACATGAGCCGGATATACCTGAACATTATTAAAGAAGCGAAATGGGGTAAAGCTGCTTAACTGTACCCATAACTGTACCAGGAGAGGAATTTTAAAATTGGAAGCTTCTGTAAGTCTTGGTGAGGTTGGTGGGCCAGGCCGGACTTGAACCAGCGACCAATCCGTTATGAGCGTAGCATAATTGATCAAAAATGGCATACTTCTGCCCTTCCTTGAACGCAATAAACACCATTTAATACGTGCTTACATAGTTTAACTGTACCATGACTGTACCAACTAGCTTTCAACTCCATTTACTAAGAGATCAATGAATGTGGTAAAAGAATTTTATCATAATTGACAAAAACTCACAATTAAATAGCAAAAACAAAAGCCAATTTAAGGCATTCACGGTGAACGGAAATTGATATAAGATCAAATAAGGTTTGTTCCGATTACAGAGAATTTCATTAGAATCTAAATAAGCTTAAATTGTATTTTTAGAAAAAATAATCACACGAATCGATGAAGATCGTAAAATTAAAAGCTAAGAACTTCAGGCTACTTAAGAATCTAGAACTTGATTTGGAAAATGAGCTATCCTTGGTAATTGGAAAGAATAACTGTGGAAAAACTTCTCTTCTCTCACTTTTGGATAAGTTTCTAGTTACTAGACCAAGTCAAAATTCTTTTCAGTTCAATGATTTCAATTTAGACCTTCAAAATGAAATCAGCACTCGAATTTTAAGCGGCAGCTATACACGTGATCTTAACATCTCGTTAAAGCTTTATATTCAATACGAGGGTTCAGATTCTTTAAAAAATATTCACAAACTCATTCTGGACCTAAATCCAGCAAACAACATTTTACTTCTTTCTTTTGAATATAAAATTGACGAACCTGAGTTCGACAAATTCCACAATGCTGCAGTCACATATGTCAATTCAAAGGCCACCGAAGAATCAACCGAAGAAGATAAAACTCAAATCTTAAACAGTTTCATAAAAGGCAATTTTCATAGGTTTTTTAGACTTTCCAGAAAGTCAATATCATATAATGTAGCAGAGTCGGAAGAGGTTGAAAACAAATTTATTGATATAGATAAAGAAAGGATTCCTATCACTGACATAATAAACTACAAACTCATTTCTGCCAAAAGAGATGTTTCCAACAAAGACTCTGACAAAACTCTCTCTTTTTTAGCTTCGAAATACTACGAAAAGCAGGAAGAAGCAGAATCCGTTTCATCCAAAGAAATTGAAGAATTTAAAGAAGCCCTCAGTGAGACTGACAAGAAACTAGATATTATTTACAAGGGGATTTTCGGCCAAGTAATCGAAAGAGTAAGGGTTTTTGGTGGAATCCGAGAGGGCGATTCTGTCATAAACATAAACTCCACTCTTGAACACAGAAACTTGCTACAGGGTAATACAACCGTCATGTATAAACATGACGGTCATTCCTCACTCCCGGAAAACTATAATGGATTGGGCTACTTGAATCTCATCAGTATGATTTTTGAGATAGAAGTCAAACTACATGAATTCAGAAGAAAAATTAGAGAGGAAGAGAACCCCGCAGATATAAACTTGCTTTTTATCGAGGAGCCAGAAGCACATACGCATCCTCAAATGCAGTATGTTTTCATAAAAAATATCAAGGACATATTGAAGAAGTCGTCTGAAGAAAACAGGCTTAACCTCCAGTCTATTATAACTACCCACTCATCGCATATAACAGCCGAGAGTAATTTCGATGATATCAAGTACTTCAAAAGAGAAGGAAATGAAGTTGTTGCAAAAAACCTTAAGGATCTAGAAAAAGAATATGGCGAAGAAGAAGGCCAACATTTCAAATTTCTAACACAGTATCTAACATTAAATAAGGCTGAGCTATTTTTTGCGGATAAAGCAATATTCATTGAAGGAGATACAGAAAGAATTTTGCTACCTGCAATGATGAAGAAAATTGATCAAGAAACCTCTGATGATCAAACTCCTCTATTGTCTCAGAACATATCTATTGTCGAAGTAGGAGCTCATTCCCAAATATTTGAAAAGTTCATAGAATTCATAGGCGTAAAATCCCTGATTATCACCGATTTGGATTCGGCTACAACAGATAGATCAGCCAGTAGAGTTTCTGATGGGAGTATTACTACCAATGCCTCATTGAACTTCTTTTACCACACTAATCAATTGACCACGTTAACAGGGAAAACATTCGAAAATAAAATACTAAAGAAGGATACAGAGGAAGATAAGTGGAAGGAAGACGACAAAGGCTCAGTTGCTGTTTGTTACCAAACTACAGAAGACGGGTATAATGCCAGGAGCTTTGAAGATTCATTCTTCAACGTGAATCTCGGGTTTATAAAGGATCACAGAGATGATTTCAATAGCCTTAAAAATACCAGTTTCTTGGATGATGAAGACAAGGATGCCTATGATCTTGCTGAAAACTGCATACAGAAGAAGCCTGCATTTGCTGTTGAAATATTGATTAATAGTGAGACAGATGATCAGGGTCTTCACTTCGCTAATTGGGAGGTACCTACTTACATAAAAGAAGGACTAGAATGGCTGAAATAGAAACACTTGAGACTGAAGTTGAGGAAATATTCAATCACATTTCTAATGGTGACAATTTTGTTTTGAATGGAGGTGCTGGCAGTGGTAAAACCTATTCGTTGGTCCATGTAATCAAAAAGGCTGTCAGAGATAACCCTAACACAAAAATCGCTTGTATCACCTATACTAACGCAGCTGTTAAGAATATAGAAGAGAGGTTTAGTCACAAAAACCTTCTAGTATCTACAATCCATGATTTTCTCTGGGATCACATTAAGAATTTCCAAGACGAACTCAAGAAGGGCCTCATTGATCTGATGAGTGGAGATGAACCAAAGATCAAAAAACCGGAAGGTATGGATGATGTATCCGCCTTATATGACGATCTAGAAGGTGGGATTCAATACAAGGAATACTTAAGAATCAAAGAAGGCAAAATATCACATGATGAAGTCATTACCATTGCTCATCACCTATTTGATAAATATGACATCCTTTGTAGCATTTTAAAAGATAAGTACGGATTCATTTTCATAGATGAATATCAAGACACACATCCTGATGTAGTCGAAATACTTCTGACATTTTTCAAGAAGAGTGATAAGAAGAACATAGTCGGCTTTTTTGGAGACCAAATGCAATCAATATATGACAATGTCGTAGGAGACCAATTCGAAGATTATGTCGTGAGTGGTGATGTTAAAAGGGTAATAAAAAGTCAAAATAGACGCAACCCACAAAGCGTGATTGACCTGGCCAACCTCATTCGAACGGATGGTATTCTACAAGAACCTTCAACAGATTTGAATGCCCCAAACATGCAAGATGGCATCGTTAAAGGTGGGCAAATTACATTTCTGTATTCAGACAGGGATGATATCGAGAATATTATCACTGAATTGAGTACTACGGTCTTTTCAGGCTGGGACTTCGACAACACAAGTCAAACAAAACTGCTAAATCTAACACACAGATTGATAGCATCTAAGGCAGATTTTAAAGGGCTATATGAAATCTATGACTCTGACCCAATTGTAAAACTCAGACAAGAAATTAGGAACAAATGCAAAGCGAGAGAATATGACTTGGATGAGGAGAAAAGTTTTCAGGATGTAGTTGAAGAAATTGATGGAGAATTTCCCAAACAGAGCAGGTTTAAATCAAGAAATGAACTACTAAAAGAGGCAAAAGAAACAATAGGTGAAACTCTTTTCAATGAGTATGCGGTAAAATCGTTTAGCGAGATTAGAAAGATTTTTCTTAGTAAGGATTCCCTGATTGATGACAAAAAACAAAGCAAAGAGGAAGAAAGCAAAAAAGGATCTAAAAGAGACAATCTTATTAAGCACCTTTTTATGATTCAGAATAATATCCAACTGTACAAAGAAGGTAGATATAATGAGTTTATTCGAAATACGAGTTTCCAAATACGTTATGGCAGTGACAAGTTGAAGCTCAAAGAAATAATTGAATCCATCGGTAATGTCGAAGAAAATTCCATTGAAGAGGTAATACAATTGGCTCATGAAAAAGGTATCTGTATAAAGGGAGACCAATTCAACGACTTTGTTGAAAACAACCCTTATACGTATGAAAGAGTCAAGACAGTCAAGTATCAGGAGTTTATAAACCTCTACAAATATTTGGAGGGCTATACACCATTCTCAACTCAACATAAAACGAAGGGAGCTGAATTTGATAACGTACTTGTAGTGTTGGATAACGGAAATTGGAGGGATTTCAACTTTACAGCCCTTTTTACTGGTACTTCAAATAGTCAAAATGTACTTTCAAGGACTCAGAAGTTATTTTATGTCTGCTGCACAAGGGCAAAAGAAAACTTAGTCGTGTATTTTCCTTCACCTGATGCCCTAATATTAAATCGGGCAAAGGAATGGTTCGGTGAAAAAAACGTTATGGGGATTTAAAGCTTAAGAGACCTGATCGAGTCGATCAAGGCACTCCCCTGCTAAGGGCTTTTAATCTTATCAAATACATCCCTAAGCTGCACCCACAGCTTGAATAAGAGATTCTTGAAAAAATGAACTTATAGTGAACAGGCAAGGAACATCAACGAACTTTAGGCTATTTCCGTGCAAAATCCGTGCACAGATTTTTGATAAACTCTACTCAGAGCCTAGGACTCATCTTTAACTGCGTATAACAGCACTTGAGCTATGTGGGAGATGTTACTAAATTAAGATTCAAAGAGCCTTGCAACCATTAAACTCGATTACCAAACTTACTGCAACAACACAACATCCTAGTAAATTCAAAGTTTCATTAGTTTTGAAAAGATACAACAGCTAAGTTTATTTGAGCTCTGTGCAGACCAAATCAAAAGCTCATGAATTCAACAAGAGAAGAATTATTAAAGAGGCAAATTGACTACTCTTTCGAAATCGAAGAAGCCATTGAGAATATTTTGATTGAGGATATTGAAGTTTTTGAGCGTGAAACAAAATTCTATTTAAACAAGGTATATCAAAAACAGGTTGACACTGACTTCTGGGTTTTTAGAACTCCTTATCCTCAATTAAAAATTCACGAATATTCTGCCAATGAATACAGAAACACCAATGTAAAAACTGTAAAAATTCAAAATAAGGAAGTTGCCAAGCTCGATTTTAATAAGTTATATAAAAAAACGAACAGATAGAATTAACTATCAAGTATTCAGCCAGATGTATACAGGGAGTCAAAAAAAATCTTTTTTATGAGGTTTTTTTATATCCGTGACATTAGGATTTTTGACAACCCTAGCCATAAATTCTCTTATTCTGTAAAGATTATTGATCGCAAGCTTTCCTTTGGGATATTTAATAAAAACAAAATCAAATCTGATAATGAAGTCATTAGGTTTGATATGGGAGCCAAAATTAAAGACCCCTACATCTTTGAATATAAAATTTACAGATGGAATAGCAGGTTAATAAAATTTGGAGCTAACTTATTAAAAAAGATACTTTCCCCATGATTAACGAAAAATATTACAACGATCTGAAATTCTTTTTTGAGAAGCATATCGATATCATTGATGGTATTCACTTGTTTGGTTCAAGTCTTTACAAAAATTCTGACAATGCAAATGATATTGACATAGCCATTATCGTTAGAAACCGGTCACTGAGAGCCTTCAAAAATATCGTTGATACTCATGATTTTCTATTAAATGTAAGATGTGCTTCTGCAAATGGCGACTATTCCGGCGGAGGCGGTGAAAGGAATTCATTAGACTACCACTTCGTACTACTTGATAAGGACCATCTAAATGAAAGGTTCCTTGAACTAAATCCTGATATGAAACAATTGTTTTAAATTGAAATTATACTTTTGAGGTTTGCAAGTACAAGCAGCAATAATTGGCAAGTGATAAGCCTACTTTTGTTATGCTAATTCGGAACCACATTGTTCCTTATCATCCAATCAATAGCCTTCATGATCCGGTCACGTTCGAATATCTCCTTATGCTTCGACCAAGCATAAATTTTCTTCACAATTAAGTCATGTGAAAACGTCTGATTTTCTTCTATCAATTTCAACCAACAGTCATAAATTGTAACGACCAATTCGATTTGTTCAATATTAAATTTTCCGAATGTTTTGATAATGAATTCTAGCTTAGACTTCTCCTTGCTAAAGTATTTCTCCAATAGAGCTTTATGTTCACCTGACTTTTCTAAGGGAGTATATTTTGGAGTGGAGTTCTGATCGTATTTGAACCATTTTCTGTTTTCAAATTGGCTGTCTATTGATCGAATTAACTCCGGATCATAAGGCCCCATCTGATGTTTGGCAAAGCTTGTATAGAGCTGCATTCCTACGAAGTGCTTACAGAGGTAGATCATCTTTTCTAATTTCAGATGCCCCATTGACTTATCTTTACTCAACCTGGAGACAAGTTCTGCGGCCAGGACTGTACGCTTAAAATAATCAGCTCCTTTTGGTTTGGTGGCTTTTCTTAACTTGAGTCTTTCAATAATCTTTTCAGGGTCAACTTCCTCAACTCTACTTTTGAATTCATGATTTTCAAATAGCCTCTTAAGGCTATTTAGCTGATCTTTGTTTTGAGGAAAATCAAAACCGACATGCGCCAATGTTTCGTTCTGATCAATCAAACTCATTTTGAATCTTTCATTCCTTGAACATAATTTTCAATGGCAGCATCAACGGCATCAGTCACTTCTTTGAGATAGCGATTCACAGTGTTTTGAGTAAGATTAAGTTCTTCTCTTAGATTCTTAAGGAGTTTCCTTGGAAGGGTAAAGCCTTCCTTCTTATAGGTCTTATAAGTCAAGTATATTGTTCTATGACTCTGAGAGAAAGAATTGACTACTTTATAAAGCAATCGCACCTCTATTTTAGAATTGACGAATTGCTCTTCGCTCATTTTCGGAAGTTCGCGTTGAATAATTTCTGTACCATCGTAAGGATTATTCTCTTTCCTTTCTTTATTTCTATGAAGATCGACCAATGCGTTTCTCGCAATCTTATTCAAGTATAACTCGAACAAGTCGTCAATAGGCACCTTTGATTTTCTGTTTATATTGAATTTACTCCCCTTTTCATAAAATCTCTCAAAGACTTCATTCGCTAACCACTCTGCTGTTACATGTCCATGACCATGGTTTTTACAAATAAATTCACAGGTTTTCAGTATCGAACCTCTGAACCTGAGAATCAAAATAGACAGGGCGGAATAACGAGTATTATCGTCCAAACTTTTTTTCTGCACAGTCTGGATTAGCTGCCCTGTGTCACTTTCATTTCTCTTATCCTGACCTGAATTCAAAAGCTCTTCAATCGCTATACGCAAAAGCCTTGGGAAGCCCATTGCGTACTGTTGGTGAGCGCAACCTTAATGGGTTACGTGTGTGTAAAGTTTAATATTATCATAAATTAATGAAAAAATGGCAACGAACAAACCTTACGGAGATGGGGCTAGAAAGGGAGCTGTAAAAAACAGAACGCAGGTCTATAACCCTAAAATTGAAAGATACGTCAAAAGGAACACCGAAACCGGCCAGTTCATGGACGTAAAATCTGATGGCGAGAAGTTTAAAGGTGTAAGAAAGGAAAAATGAGAAAGGAATAAGGTCAAGTTAAATCTTCAACTATGTCTAAAAACAAAACAACTAACAACCAATCTAATAACGGTTGGGTAACAGCAATTGGGGTAATAATTGCAGTCTTCTTTTGGTGGCTTATTAAGGATAATGCCAAAAAGAGCAATCAAATTAAATCATTGAAAAAAGATAGAGATTACATGCGGGATGAACTTCTCCAAATCTCACAGATTATCGATGAATCCAGAGATCTTACAAATGAAGTTAAAGTGAGGTTGAAGCGTCTGCTATCTCAAGAACAGAATCTAGGAGATAAAGTAAGGTCAGAGTTATCTCAAGCGTTTGTTCTTGTACAGTTTAGATTGACGTCAAAGGCTCTATTGTCGCTAGCCAAAATAATCGAAGACTCTCTAAAAAGTATCTTTTCAAGGGATCAAGAATTCAAAAAGAAATACAAACAACCAAAGTTTGTTTGGCTTTTGGAACATGCCAAAGAAACTGGCCTCTTAGATAAGTCTGAGTACCATTATGCCAATGGAATTCGTGAATTAAGAAACGAAGAGGCTCACTCAATAACTGAAGCAAAAGATAGCTCTTGGGAAGTGACAAGTCTCTTGGTGGCCATGAACATAATAGTAAAACTGGAAGCTAAAAAACCTAAGGGACTTGCTGCGGTTTTGCTTCCACAATTTCCATCAAAATCAGAGCCCAACCATGAATCAAAGGACTTATAAAGCACTAACCGTTTTTTCAGGAATAACGGCTGCCATCATTGTTGTTGTTTCTTTTCTTTTTGAGTTGCCTTGGAGCAGGTTGTTTAGCCTTGTTTCAGTGGTTCCACTCATAGCCACGGCCTATTTATCGAACAAAAAGACAAAAGAGTTTAATAAAGAGCTCTATTTAAATTTTAAGAATAATCTTGAAAACTGCCGAGATGAGCTTTCTTCATTCATTCTTGGTGACTTAGAAAAGGATTTGGAAAGGTTGATAAGCCAAATAGAAGATTCAAGCCTTTCGGAAAATTCTAAAAGTGAATTGCTCGCAGAAGCTCATTATCTCCTGGCTAGATTTCACTCGGCCACGGGCTCTTTGGACACAGAAAAAGTATATGAGAACTTTGTTTTGGCTTATGAATATCAACCTAACCGGATCAAGTTTCAAGAGTGGGCTTGCACTTCATTAAGGGTATTGAAAAAGGAAGAGCAAGCTCTTGATTTGTCGAACAAAGTTCTAAAAAGTAAACGGCACAGTGCCAGGGCATGGTTCGTAAAAGCCTCAATTCTATTCAATAATGACTTTACTCACTCTGAGATTCCTAGGTCCTTATTGAAGAACAAGATCTATTTATACTTGGTATATAATTATCTATATCAAACCCATCGGCTATACAATGATGAGTATAAGGATCTTGGCCAATTCGACCTCGTAGAACTTCCAGAGGAGATCGATATTGATAATATCCATTATTGGATATTCAAGCTTGCAGTTGTTTTCAATTCTCAGATGCATGACTTGCCTAGGGTCTCTACTTCAGGAAGAGATTTAGCTTTTGACTCAAGTCAAGAAATAAAATGGTGCCACGAAACTGCACTAAGGATTCGTAACGTCTTGGATGATAAAGATGTATTAAAAGCAACTTTCTTCAACCAAGTTTACTATTTCTACCATCACAGTGCATATCTTTTAAATGGAAATAATTCTGATGTTTTTGCCCTAGCATCTTGTTGCAGAAAATACTGGAAGAATGATGGGTTGAAGGCGTTTATAGAGGCGACCCTTATCTGTCTCAGTCAAATTGAGGAATACGATGAAATCATTGCTCTCTCTGAAGACTTGGCTTCAGTTGAATACGATCTTGATTTTCTTGTAGGGTTCGCATATTCAAATCTGGAGCAGCCTGAAAAAGCATTGGGTCATTTGAAAAGACATTTCAAAAACACACCTGATGTTATTGCCGAAGAAGCAACAAACTTTATTGCTTTCTTCCACCTGCTTTATCAGTGTGATGAGAGCCCAAGACAGTTTTACATCGATCATGTGGTTAAGAAGGAGTTTGATTCATCGTTAACTCAACAAATACTTGAGCTGAACTCCTTACAATTTGTCACGCAGGAAGTTGATGAGCATGAGGTCACAGTCCTTAAAAATCAAATTCTGAATGAAAAAGACAAGCTCTTAAGAAACCAATTACTGTCTGTAGCTCAAGTGCTATTGGCCTTCGAAAGAGGTAAAGAAGCCTTAGAAATCTTGGATGAAATGCCAGGATTAGAAAAAGAACCAATGGAGCTCCATCTGCTAATTGAATGCCTGAATTCACTGAAAACGGATCATGACCGATTGCTCGAATCACTTGAAACATGGAGAATCAGTTTCCCAACTCGTTTCAGGTTTTTGATCATCGAACTACAGATATGTGAGAGACTCAAGTGGTATGACCGAATTGAATATGTAGCTGAGTTTGGACTGAAGTCTTTCACGAATCACCCCGGGCTGCTTACGTATTTAATTCTTGCGCTTTCTTTTCAAGAAGGGAAAGGAGAGAAACTAGATCTATTACTAAATGATTCTTTGTTGGAAATTGATTTCAAGAACAAACAATTAGAGTTAGTGACGAAAGTCCTTTTCAGAGCGAAGAAATTTAGCCTTGGACTTGATTTAATATACAATAGAGCCTCCGTTGAAGTCAATAATTTCGGCCTTAGAAACACCTATTTTGCTCTATTGAGCTTCTATGATAAGGACTTAGATTTCACGGAAAAGGTGAGTGTGGAGAAAGACTACACTGTGAAATTAATAGGTAAGAACGGCCGTTCTCACCTAGTCCACTTGTCAGAAGAAGCTGTGATCAACAATCCAGGTTTCAAGTCACTTCTAGGCCATAAGAAAGGAGACAATGTTGCAATAGAGAGCAAGTACAAGGATCACAATGATTTATTCAAAATCGATGGGATATTCAACAAATATCATGGCTTACTCTTGCAGATTATTGATGAAGTAACTGAGAAAAAGTCTTTGTCTGGTTATGATATGGTCTCTGTTGACTGGAACGGTAAAGACTTTGAAGATATGGAAAAAGCCTTTATCGAACAGTTTGGCCTGTCTGGCGATCAGTACAAAGAGGCCGTTAAGGACTCTTTCAAGAACTATGAGAAAAGAAAAATAGGCTTCACTTTCCTAGCGGCATCATTCGCCCGTGATAAGCTCTATGAATTGTTCTCAGATTTAACACATGATAATTCATCAGGATATTGGAGTCTTCCAAATTCGATATTCAAGTCGAAAAGTCTCAATCAGATTGAGGAATTTGTTCCAGACTTTGCTAGTATCTGCACATTCTCACTTCTTGATAGTCTCGTTGATTTCTCAAAATTCGCTTTCGTTGTTCCACAGTCTCTGATTGACCTTCTACAAGAAAGAGTCCATTCTCTTCAGCGTATGCCAAGCGAGTTTACTTCTTTGGATATTTCAGTTACTGGAGGTGTAAAGCCTATATTTCACACTGAGAAGTATAAAGAAACCCTCCTGAGTGGCTACGATAAGGTTTTAGACTGGGTTAGGAGATATTGCAAAGTAGCATACCCCACTAACAAGCTGGATACTATTTCTGTCAGGCAAGAGGACTTTCAGGAAAGCAGTCTCTTTTCTGAGTATTTGATAGACAATCTAATGTTGGCCAACCCCATTCATCGAGGCTTCGTTAGCGATGACTTACAGCATTTTCAATCCTTCAGTCAAGCTTTAAACCTAGTGAGTCCAGAGTACTTTATTAAATACTATTTCAAAGAAGAGTATGTGAATTGCCAATTAGAACTGTTGAGGAACAATTTTATCGGCATAACTCCAACGGCTGAGCTGTTACAGGCTGCGTTTGAAGATAACCCAATACTTGAAGCTCCAAATAATGTATTTAGGAAGACTCTTCGTTCACTCCCATACAATGTGCATCAGGATGATAAGACTCTTTTTGAGGTGATTGATTTCATGAAATTCTTGTTTAAACAAACGCTCAGCAAATCTTTTAAAATGCGTATTGCAGAGGCTCTATTTAGGGAGGTTTTTAAAGGGTACCCCCCATTTAGCATAGAGCCAGAGGAGATAACAGCTCATATAAGGAGCAATATGAGCCTTTTAGGAAATGCATCTACGGAAGTATGTGAATGCCTGATCAGAGCTCTTAATTCTCTGAATAAGCAAGCTGAGATAATTAAAAACCAAAGCTAAGAGTCATTTTAGGTAAAACAGCTTGATTCTGGTCTCCAAAACCTTTCAACCAGGCCTCACTTAACCAAATACCTAATGGACTAACTCCTTTTCACTCAAAGTAGTTAAAAGCCATATCATTTACCGATTAGAATAATACAGGATTGAACGGGAAAAACTCTTTATTTTAATCAAAGTATCATTTTGTGGGAATGGGTTCATATCTTCATACAATAAACACAAATGCAATGATTGTAGTCTGCCCCATTGAAACCTCTCTTTATTATTACTGTATCCCTGAAGAATTTGACGAATGCCCTGAGGCCGAAACAGGTTTCGAATACCAAGGTCAAGGTTCATTAACGCCCTATTCAAAAGATGAATGGAGGCAAAATGATACCTGCAACGACCAAGTGAAAGTAACAGATACTGATTCAGGATACTCTGCAAATGTTATTCCTTTAAAACTCGAACAAAGATGAAAAAAGGCCTTATACTTCTGTCTATTCTCCTTGTTTTTGGTTTTTTCCAAGGATGTAGAACACAAAGACTCACCAGTGATTATAAAAAAATCATTTCTGTCACTCCGCCAAAACCAGACAAGGTTTTAGGAATAACCTTTAATTCAAGGAAGTTTAAAGCCTCTTCTTCCTCAACCAAGCCAAGAAAAATATTTGACCTTTCAGATAAGGGACAAAAGGCTCTGATAGAAGCCTACTCATCAAATACATCCGAGAACAAGGAAATACTCAAGTATATCAAGGAACCCATTGAAAATGTTAGTGTTTCCAAATCCACACCGAAAATCATCGATAGCGGCCTACTAACTATTAAGAGAGATTTCCAATTGTTCGTAGAAAATCTAGAAGAAAGGAAGTCTCCTAGAAGTAGAATAGAATACCTAAGAATTGAAATCTCTCTACCACCTGATAGCAAAGTTCAATTTGAATCGTTTGAAGGTATTCAAACCAAATATAGTTACCATGAATTCGGGTCAGTGTCAGAAACAAGAACCAGAAACTTCTCCTTAGGCGGTGAAATTGGATATGGAATAACTAATTCATCCAGTGAATTTGATACCAATAACAACCAGACCGGCTCCAGTAGCGTCACAATTGGTCCAAAAGCAAGCACTTCAATCGGAAGTTCTAACTCCGTTGTGGAATCAGTAAACCCTAAGGAGCGGATAATTGAGCAAACTGGGTTTATGTCTGACAAACAAATAACCCTCTACTTTGAAGGAACTCCGTTCAAAGATTTGAACGGACCAATCACGGTCCAAGTGACTATGACTGTCAAGACCAAGCAACTCCCCGTTCAATATGTGAAATTTAGTAAGTCCGCTGCTTCAGTAAAGCTAGAGCGTAAACTACTTCTAAAACCAGATGAAACTGCTTTTCCGAATGGCGTTCTTGGTGATATTAGCGCCGAATGGCTTTACCGAAAGGTAGAACGCAACAATAGATCAACTATACCTGGAAAGCATGTTATCTCTAGATTTAACCAAAAGCATAAGTTTCATGATGACAAAGAATTAATTCCTAGTGCTAGCCTTAAACAGACCGCATTCTTGTTTGAAGATTCATCTGGGCTCCCAGTTAAATTGAAACTTCCAACTGGTAAGTTCTATTTACTGCAGTTCTTGACTCGAGAAGAGGCTATTCAATTCAAATTGCACCTTATTGAACAGAAGACAAACAAAATAAATGGAGTCGAAATTGTGGACTCTAATGGTACCTTAATTCCAATTGCTAATATTCCTAATATCGAACTAAAACAGGATGTCTTTTAGGCTTATCCATCCTCAAAGTCAGTCAAGAGATTGAAAAAATGGATAGAAAGAGTTAGTCAAACACTTTTAATTTCTTAACACCAGCCCTTCGCTTCGCTCGTCTGCCAAAGCTTCGCTGAATGCTTGTTGAAAGTGTAATCACTTTCAAACCACCATTTGGCAGCCACTCCGCCCTCCTTTGAGGCTGTTTAATAAAAGGGGAAATCGATATTATTTATCTCCTCGTCTCCATATTTTGCTACCATCTGATAAAAACACTAAATCACCATCATTATTAGTAATATAGAGAGCTGCTTTTGTGGAAACCTGTTCCCATTTTCTGGTAGACTTATTGTAGGCCTCCAGTGTAGTCTCTACCCCTCTCCTTTCCCTTAGATATGGTAAGAGGTTTTGAACAGAAATCATTCTAGGGTGTTTATGGCTTTTATTTGTACCAACCGTTTCTGCCCCGGATGAAATTGCGGCTATCTCTGGAGTTACTACATCAAGAAAGGTCTTCTGAGACGAAGAATGAGAACCGTGATGTCCTACCTTCAAGAAGTCCACATCAAGCAACTTTGAAGTGTTATTATCAGCCATTAATTTATCTTCCATTTCCTTCTCTGCATCACCGGTAAAAAGAAACGATGTACTCCCATAATCAATACGGACTATGACCGAATAATTGTTAGGATCAATACCAGGTTCATCAAAACCTGCAGGCCTTAGTATTTGTGCACTCACATCTTCGCGTGGACAAAAATCAATCTTAGGAACATCAGCCTCATTAAGCTGAGACCTATTGACTTTCAATTCCTTTATTTTACTTTCTAGCGAGCTGTAAGTACCCGAAGTATTTGTCATACCGTTGTCAACATATTGCTTCACATCATATTGAGTCAGGATCCATTTCATTCCAGCAATATGATCGGAATGCGGGTGAGTCGCAACGACCACCTCAATTGGATTATCCTTAGACTGATAAGCTGAAATGTAATTCTTAAATTCATTGAGGGAATTCGGATACCTAAAAGATGAATTCAACTCGGCCGCGTCGATAAGTATTTCATGGTTTCCATCAGGGCAGCGTATAATCATTCCATCCCCTTGACCCACGTTAATTATGTGGACCTCCAAATTACCTCCCGAAACATTTGTAGCAACAGTGTTGGCTTCATCAGAGGTTGGCATTTCTCCAACTCTCACCCGCACCCTAGATTTATAAATGAAACCAGTCTTACCTGAAGGAGTCCGCACTTTTAGATAGCCAGTTCCAAATAAATTCTCATCCAAAAGAGGAAGAAATGTCCCGGCTTTGACTCTTTCTATTACCTGGGAGGAACTCAGTGCTTCTTTTCTAATCACAGCATCCCTGCTGACACTGACATAGTTTGCCCGGGCTTGATAGCCTAATAAAACAAGTGAGAGTGTTAAAAGTATTCTCATTGGGCAGGTGTGTTTCTATTTCTATTAAACTCCTTTCTTCTCGACTCCGCATCATTCCGAAAGTTCAAAATATCATTGAATAACTTAATTGATCCTTTACTACCACCGGCAATAATCAACCCTGTTATAAAATACCCGAGTTCAGGAGAGAAATTTTCACTCTTCATCAGAACCGCTAAGGCATCAAAACCCATGTTGTAAACAAGTATCACTGACACCACAATTGCCAAAAGCTCTTTTGTACCCTTCTTTTTTGGCTTTGGTTTTGGTTTTGGCTCCCCTTCGTCCTTTTGACCTGAGTTATCATCAAATGCTGCAAATGTCGGATCGTACCACTTAATAAAAAGTGACGACTCAAAAATAACAGCCAGTGCTCTTTCAACAAAAAATGAAAGGATTACAATCAGAACAAGAACATCAAACAGAACAGAGTAATCAACAGCGAATTCAAGAAGGTCCATTATACTAATATTTTATTCTATAAGTTCATAAAATAAATTGAAAATTACAAAAGAATACATTTGACCTAAATTCTATTTATGGCTTTGACTTCCAATAAATTATGAGTCAAATCACTCTGTTAATTCACAACTAATAGTACGGCTTAGTAAATGGACTTACCGTTCAACCAATATTCTCTTGTTTACATAATCATTAAATCTGAGTTTTGGTGTTATTCCATCCATTTTCTAGTTCAGAATATTCTTCTGACTTCCACTTTTCTAGAATTTATAGAACAAAAAACATAAAACCACGTTAGAATTATATACAGATCACCCTATACAGTGGTCTTCCTTTAACATTCCCAAATTAAACTTCAACTGCTACTAATTGGTATTAACCATGCCACGGGTATAATATTGACCTGTTGTGTCCGTCAAATTATTGACTGTGAAAGTTTTAAGAATCATTTGGCTTTGTCATCAATTATTCGGACATTGTTAATCAGTATTAAACAGAATATTATATTGAATTGAACGCAATATCAGTATATTATTTTGTGAAAATTGTTGTACATAAATCGGATTGACCTAGGAATTTAAAAGAGCCTATCATCGTTATAAGAATGAAAGACATATCCTATGAATAAGTCAGACCGTTTATCAAATAATGACAAGAAAAAATTCTCTTCTTTGAGTAATAAACATTATGCGCTCAAAGACGAATTTTTAGATGTACTCGCCGATAAAAAAGAGCTTAAACCTTCTGACCCATCTGTCAACGAGCTTAACAAACGAATCCAGGCCTTCGTAAATGAGTTATCAGGATATTCTGATGAATTCTATTTAGCCCATGATTACAAATTCTCCTGGAACTCCATCCTGACGTCTTATTTTAAGTGATATACTTATACATTCAGAAAAAATGCTATCTTCGTATTCCATATGCGTTTCGTCATATATTTTAATAGAAACACACACTTAAGCCGCACAGCATTTTGATTAGTTCCACCACCCTCAGTCTGTTGGGTTTATTACTCCAAATAACAGACTTAGCAAAGAAATACTCCACAGCCAGCAGTAAAGAAAAAACTAAAATTGCCAATGACTATGAGCAAAAAGTCGAGCAATTGCAAAAGGATATAAACGAGTGCGCCAGAGCAGCCAAATCCATTCATAAATACGCACAAACCCTTTACTATTCTCAATTTTTAGAATTAATAGCCGAAGTCAGGATTTACGCTGCGGACGATCTAAAGAACGGTAAAACAAATAAAACCCGTAACACCAAGGCATGGAGAGGTCCATACAGATTATTTAAAATAGAAATAACTTCTAGTGGTGCGCAGGCCCTAATAAAAAATCATGACGACCTTGTAAAGGCTATAGATAATCCCGAGTTCCTAAATAAGAAATTCTTGAGTGCCTTTAGTATTCATTCATTCAAGGGTAACTTCAAAGGAATGATTATGCTCCTCAAAGAGCATAGAGACATTATAGAAAACATCAACATTCAGTTCAAACAAGGTGCCACACCTTTTAGTAGCATTACTGATAATCTAAACGAAAATTTTGCAGACCTATTAGGACATGCTGATGCTGCTATCAATGACCTATTGAATATGGAACAGGTCCTTTTAAACCGTAGAAAACTATCTTAATAATTTATGACAGAGCAAGTAGACAGTAATTTATTAAATAGGCATTTACAGTTGCGGGATAAGATCCTAAGCCTTTTAGAGAAAGGAACGCATAACGCTGATCATAAGGCTGACATTATCTCATTCGTCATATATCTGAGGACTCAGTATAATAAAGAGAGTTCACCAAGGGTTTCAAACTTTATAATATCTTGGAAATCCATCCTATTCAATTACTTCCAAGTAAGTTATGAGGACCTAAAAAAACTAGACTCTCAACTTCAACTAAGCGTGAACACTCCGGAAATCAACGGTAGCACTGTAAAAGAAAAAAGGCCCATCGATGATGTGAAGTCAGTTATCAGAAGGAGAAGGAACAATAAGGCTGCAGGTTAGCTTATCAACCTTTAAACACTCTTTTCTAAATCTCTATAACAACCTTATTGGCCACCAAAAAAATACCGGCTTACTGACGCTATTCAAATCGCAATCGCAAGAAACTAGGTTACCAATATTTCATCCACCTTTAATTATTAGTTCTCTTGTTCCGCTTCAAAATCTATATCGCTAATTGTTATATACGAAGAGCTTACTCGGATAAAAAATCTTTGTCGCAAACAAGAATATCATTCTGAATAGAACGAATTATCAATTCTAGAAGCCTTTCTCTTATTAGTAGTACTCGTTTTTTTGAAGCCTTGGTGTCCAAACTGTCTATTAAGGCAGAAGCCACTTCATTAAACGATAAGCTGTCCTTAAAAAGCAACAATACTTCCTCAAATCCTTCGATATACAATTGATCGAAACGCCACGGCTGATAAGTTCGACTTATCAGCGTTTTATGATCACCTGAGGCTATTTGAAGATTTCTAAAAATATTAAGCGTTACGTCACTTTTGGAATCCTTAATTCTCCAATCCCAACAAGAATCTATGACGACAACGTCTTTGTTTAACCAAAACCTTACATTGCCCAATTGATTTTCATCTAGTGCCAATAGACTTTCGACCAATTTGTGATTGAAATACTTTTTTATGAACAAATGCTGAGAAATGATTGGGGCATCATAAACGAACAATGCAATCTTAGTTTCTAAATTGAATAAATCCTTATATAACTCAAACCGAGGGTATCTCTCTAAAAGAGAGATGAAGTTTTTTAGATAGGCTATTAGATCAGGTAACTTAAACCGATTTAACGGCTTGTCTCTCAGGTATTTCTCAAGAAAATCTGGGAAAGTTTGATTTACAAACAGTATAAAGCGGGGAAAGAATGCATGTAAAATTGTTCTTGTAAAAACCGCTTCTTGCATTAAACTCTCTTTTGAATTTAAGTCTGTACTTAGACCGAATGCTTGAAAAATATCGAACGTAACCTTTTTTTGTATTTGATAGAGATCCTTAACCGACTCTGAATCAGTTTTTATGTCGATGAGAATCTTCTTGTTTCCAAACCTATTTCTTAGATGGATCTTGTCAATAAGAATGGACAGTAGTGCAGCCTCTTTCTTAGATAATTCAGCCTTCTTTTGATCGAAGACTTTTATAAAATAACTGAGTGATCTTACAATGTCCTTTTTCAGAAACCAGGGGACCATACCTCCTATTCGTTGAAACAAGAAAACAGAAATTAAACGTGAGACTAAAACACCTAATGTACCTTCATAAAAACCAATCTTTTCGTGCGTTAAACCTCGATCATCAGGATTCTCTAAAAACCCGTCTCTAGCCTTAATTTCTGAAGAATAAGAATCGATAACTCTCTTGTTCGTCAACCAATTCCCAGTCCTTTCCAAATAGAAAGAGTTTTCCGTATGGATGCTTTCAAGTGCTATTTGACTAAACTCTTTATCTTGGAATAATTGACTGAGCAATAAAAAAAGGTTTCCAACACCACTTGAACCATAAGACAACCCTATGAATGAGTTGATTTCAGAATGGTTAAAATCCCAGGAAACGCCATTTTTTGAAATTATTACCTCTTGTATAATTTTAAGGACTGTTGAACTGAGCCTCTCAGTAGATGACTCGTTCCTTCTTCGATGAGTGCTAATACACAAAAGCCCCAAAGTTAGACCAGCTCGGCCATTCAAGATTGAGTTACCTGAGGCAGTTGAATCGGATAAAGTCAGTTTAGAATTAAGGATACGAATACAGTCTCTTAAATAAGATTTTCTTTCCGTTATTTCGTAAAGTTTAAGGCCTAGAAAAAAATAGTGAATTGGTACTTCGTAAGCATACCCTGAATCAATACTCTTTTTGACTTTCATCCATTGAGTGCTTGTTTTGGAAAGCTGGTCCTTTCCACTTTCTTCAAAGAGAAGGTATACTTCACCTAAAACCTCAATAAAATGGTCAATACTCAACAATCCTTGTCTTCTATTAAATTCGCTCATCTAATTTATTAACAACCCATTAGCTTCATAATGCTAGAAAATTCATAATAGTAATCAGGAAATTCCATGCGTAATCTGGTGTCTATTTGATCTAATATGTAATGGGACTTTTTATTATTAGAACCAATCGCATGTATAAAAGTAGTTTTAACCGGGACCTCGTGAAACTTTGTCAAAAAATAGTAATTCCCCTCACATACCTCATCGAATAAATAGTTCACCTCTACATTTCTTTCCTTTGACAGCACGAAGAATACGACTTGCTCTATCGTAATGGCCATTTGAGAAATATTTATCCCTTCAAGTTTTTCCGAGTTTTTCCTCATAATATCGAAACACAGCTCTGAGTATTCTTTATAAAACCTCCAGTTACCTCCGCCAACAACACCTGTATTTGCAGAAAAAATCTCTTGCCTATCTAAGCTATTTCTAAACCACAGAGGTAACTCGAAATGGTCAAGCATGTGAGATATATTTTTAAAGTAGAAATCAATATTGTATTCTAGGTTTTGTGCAACAATGGTATTTTCATTTTTTTGCTTAAATGGTTCCCAGAAAAAGACATCACTATCAATATGAATAAAGGGTTCATCCTGAAGCCCATAGGCCTTTATTTTACCAAAAGTCCATAAGTCCTCTGGGTAGTCATGTAGTTCATCTAAGCAAACAACCACTTTTGTATATGGAAGATTGAGCATGTCAATTAATAAGGCTTTGCCAGCAGAGTCTGTGTATAACTCTACTCGTTCGTAATACCTCAAAGCCAAATGACAACTAAGTGCCCAACTCATCAAATGCCACTTAGAACTTAACCAGCCACCTTTACTCCTATCATCAGAATGAAAATCAGCCTTCTTTTCGCTCGGTTTAACCCAAAAACTTTGAATTATTTTCATTTAGCTAGATATGGTTCTGGTGTGCTTTTGTACCACTTATAGAACTCTAAAAGTCTATAATAATATTTGAGGTGTTTTACCCTCAAAACATCTACCATTTGCTCAAGCAAATATTCATTTTGCTTATGTGTAGAGACCAAGTGAATGTAATTCTTGTTTAGGTCAATACTCCAAAAATCAACATATGATTGGTACCCATTATCAATCTCGGCGAATAAGAAATCGATGGGACATTTTTCCTCCTTTGCCAAATAATAAAAGAATGATTGTTCACAAAAAAGGCACAACAAACTATTATTAACATCTTTGATCTTATCTGAATTGACATCTAAGAAGTCTAATATGAAGGAAGTGTAACTTTCAATAAAGTCCAAGTCGTTACCACCTAATATACCAGCATTAGCACCATAAATATTTTGTGGCAAACTTGATTCCATGAATGAAGGAAGTTTAAATCCTGAATCAATTACATCACTATAAATCTTCTTGTAATGTGATATGTCCAAGTCCAAATTCTGGGCAACCAGTCCCGCTTGGTGCATTCTTTCATTTAACTGCTCCCAGATGAAAACATCTCCATCCACATGAATGAATGGTTCAGTTTGCATTCTGTATGTCATTATTTTTCCTAGTGCCCATAAACTAGGAGGCCGCGATATGTTATTCAGCTCTAAAGAAACTGAGTCATAGGGCAACCCTAACTTATCAATTAATAGAAATGCGCCAAGGTCGTCTGTATAGAGATGTACTTCTCCGTAAACATTCTTTAATTGTAGAGAACTAAGAACCCATCCAGCAAAGTGGTAAAATTCGCTAGGCCAACCAGCGCGGAGATCAGCCTTCAGTCTTAATGGCTCCGTCCATAGACTTTGCACTATTTTCGGCATAGGTTTCTATTGTATAAAGTCTTTCTAACAAGTGATAAAGGAAAGTCTCATAACTCCTTCCATTGACGCCAAACAGTCTATTCATTGACATGTGAATAACACTAAAGACGAGATGGCTAAAATGTTGACTACCCTTCTCTTTTTGAAAGCTACTTGTAAGTCGAACAATTAGTGGCCCTAAGTTCTCATAGGCATTGGTGATTTCTCTATTTGTAATGGCGTCACTTATTTTCTTCTTGTAACGTCTAACATGACTGTTCACCTTTTTGAAGTCACTATTTCGGTAATTCTGTTCTTTAGCAAATGAGGCCGCAAATTCCTTTGTCAATGCCAATTTAGTAGTCAGGCTATTCGAAAAAATAGACAGATAAGCATTCATTACTCCTAACCCGATCTGCCATTTTTCGAAATCAGTATCCTTGTATTTCGATTTTAAATAGATAATTCTTTCAGTGTCCTCAGAGAAAAGTTCTTCCGCAACAGGCATTGATTCGATCCCATATCTATCATATTCTGGTCTATAATGGTCAAGTTCAAAATTAAAAATTCGACCAGATTGCAATTCCTCCTCAGCTAACCCTAAAATGCCACGAAGTACATCGACACCCTCACCTGCCACCTTTTGCACATCCAACCTAATCCTCAAGTGATAAGAGGGGGCGTTATACTTGACCACAAACCACTTTCTAATTTGACCAAGGTGCTTCCATTCCGTTAATTGTTGATATAGAATATTTTCCAGAAATAGATCCGTTTGTTTTTCACTTCCAAAAACCTTTACATAAATCCAATCACTATTTGACCTGACCATATCCACTTTCTCCAATAAATCAAATTCTAATGGAGAATTCGGTAAAGCGCTGGTCCTCATATATGTCAAAACTATTTCGTTCAAGTATGTTTCCACTGTTGGGCCCTTGACCGTTTGGGGTGATTGGTCAAATAATGCTTCATATATAGTCACCATAGACTTACCTTTTATTTCAAGTAAAAACTGTTTTGCAAACAGTGGAAAACTCAAATCAAAATAGAGTTCTCTATCTTGTTCTTTTAAAAGGACATGATTTGGTATAGAGTTTTCTCTAAGAAAGGTTGTTAATGCATCAAAGTTTAATTTTCCTTTATTGAAGAAAGGCAATTGATCTCTGTCAAATTTCCAACTGGCTGGTCTAATAACCACATTTCCCACTTTAACCCTTGGTGTATAGTCAAATGGTTGATAAACATTTGGGCCAAAAGGTTGAGTAAAGTCCAAATCGTTCTGATGTTCAAGCTCCCCCAAAAACTGATAAACAGGTGCTGAGTTTTGAGTATAGTTATGGGCAGTATTATTGAGGGGGATAATTCGTTTGTTAAGGCGTTTACTCCAAAGAACGAGATTGTCATTTCGAACGGATAAGTATAAATCCGAAACATCAATTATTTTTTCAACATCCTTTGTGCTAACTGAAAGATATGGAATCTGGTAATCGACTATTTCATCTCTACATACAACATTGGCTATTCTGGAGTTTCTGGGAAAGTGGTTTACCTCAGCAATTAACGAATGGTTGAATGATTTTTCAATCTGTGAAGCCATTTCAGATACGACTTGATTTATTTCATTGTTACCTAAAGTGAATCTTCCAAGAAAGACAAAAGGATTATTTGCTATTGCAGATTTCAACAACACTTGGAATCCATCCCTTTCCGATTTGAACGTACTTATCAAGGCGGTAAATGAATAAGTAGAATTATCGGACTTGAGGTCGGCTGGGAAACGAAACTTTTCATAATCCAATAAATTCACCTCTCTTTTTTTAAGCGCCGAAGCCTCTGATAAAATCCGAACGAATTCTATATCAAGTTCTGTGAATTTTATTTCTTGGCTATTTGATTGATTTCCTAAGCCATTCAAAAAACTGTCTTTTTCATACTTCGGCATTGGATATCCGAGACCAACATCTGGATCTAGAGCATAGGTCATTGGTACCCATTCAAATCCAAACCTATCTATAAACTTAGACTTAAAAGAATCAATGTTACGCACATTGCTACTGTTCTTATCAACCAGGCCTATTAGAAACTTGAGAGTAGAATTAACTTCTTCTGTTAGGTTTTCACTCATTACAGAGGATTTACCAGGCTTCGTTAACTCAACATGAAAAACTGACTTGAATTTTGTTGTATCAATAACCTCCGAAAGAGCATTCTCTATGTCACTTACTAATACTAGTGAATTAGGTGATGAAAAGTTTGAGTCTAGCTCCTTCAACTTTTGACTGACAATCGAAATCTTCCGAAAGAAGTGATCTAGCTCGCTGTTTAGTGAGTCAACTGATGGAGAAATATTTTCATAGAACTGAACGAGTCTCGTCAAATAATCTTCCCCTACTACATTGATATCAATCTGACTGCTCAGCAACTTACAGTCAATTAGATCCTTTATAAACTCAGACGAATCTTCTAGATCGTACCCTTGACTGTGGATCAGTTTGATTAACTCTGATTTCAACTTAGGCTCCCGAGAAAACTCCAGGACAAGTTGTATCGTTTCATCAAAATCAATAGAGGTGAGTTTGTAATCTCGCGAATGGTCTTTGTCGAAAGATTCTACAAACCTTATTTCCCTCCCTTCATAGTAAACAGTATTGTTACGGGCGAATTTAGTTAACTCCTCTATTTCTTCGAATGAATGTAGTTGATTACTAATTTTGACTAAGACATCCGTGCTAAGTCTAGTATATCGAGCTGACTCACTCGAACTTGAGATTTCCAAATTCAGGTGATCACCCAAACTTCCCACGCTATTCCCAGCCATCAGGCCATACGGTGTAGACCTGGTGCACATTCTTATGAGATAATTCATGAAAGACTTTTGAAGTCTAGAAAAAGCTTTGGGCTCGTATTTTTTGCCATTTGCCAAGGCAGTTAGCTCATCAAAGAGAGTCTTAGAACTGTAATAAATGGCTTCACGAAAAAAGAAATTATCAAAAACCCCTATTATTGATTCTGGCCTTAATACCTCTTGTTGACCATTTTCTTCAATAAAGCTTTTTAAAAACTCTTGGTTCAATGCCGGAGTTCGCAGCAAAAAACTAGAATTAATTTTCAATACTTCCTTCAACTTCTACATCGTTAATTAATTGAGACAGGAGTCGGTAAGAATTCATTCTTTCTTCAACTGAGTTTATTAAACTCATAAACAAAACTTCATCAACACCAAGGATATGTTTTATCTCTTCTATCTGACTTTCACATGAGGAGACATCGCCAACCACTCTGGGAAAGACATTAACAAATATTGACTCATCTTGAAACTTCTTATGAAGGCTAACAGACTTTTCATAGTTTTCAGAGCATATACCTGCCATCGCAACCGCAGTTCTTGGTTTTACACCATGAACTTGTTCATAATTCCTTTTAAAAGATTCTATAACCTTCGAAATAGCCAGCATATCTATCTCGGAGTTATGAAAGATTGAGCAACACAAAGAGGCTTTATTATGTATTGCGAGCCTGGCCATACGTTCGCTTGATCCGAGTACCCATAAAGGAGGTTTTTCGGTCAATAAAGGAACCAAAGCAGGTCTGTCCCCCATCAAATCATCTTCCCTGTCTAGCAAAGTTCGCAACTGATTCAATCTATCCTTAAACTGTTCTCTAGTCGGCGTAGAGGCTGAAAATGCCGATAAAATGGAATCTGAAGCTTTACCAGACGCAATTCCCAATTCAACTCTTCCCGGAAATAAGTGCTGCATTAAATTGTAATTATAAGCGACCTGAATAGGAGCATGCAAATTCAAAAGAACTCCACCTGAGCCCATAATTATTTTATTTGTCATTCCGCAGAGTAATGAAATAAGAATGTCCGAGCTCCTCCAGCCCACGCCAAACGCCCAGTGCTCCCCTAACCAATACCTCTTAAAGTTCAATTCCTCACACTCCAGTACAATGTCTACTAGTTCGTGAATGACACCACCCGAAGTTTTTTCTTTTAGGTCGTAATAACCAAAATCAAGAATTCCTAAATCACGCAATTGTATTTCTAACTAAGTAACAAACACTCATCCCAGCCATTCTCATTGGACTTTTCGCAGAGTGCCATAGCCATGCCGGCTAACCCCTCCAACAAGCCAAAGGACTGAACCCAACCGGTTTCCTTACCAGGCAAATCATTCTTTTCAGGAATAAATGATCGGAAATTAGAAACCCCACCCATGCTTTCAACTAATGTGATAGCCTTTACCAGCCAAAATTTGGAGTTCTCCTCGAAAGTCCTCAAGCCCGTTAATAAAAAAAGCTTGTTGTATAGATAACTTACCCCTCCAAAACCATGACAGAAGGCAGCATCGGACAAAAAAGTAACATTTGGGTCCTTGAACTTCGTGGTGTTCAAACCAATTTCAATTGCCTGGTCTTTTAGATCATCCAGTCGTAAAGACTTAGCTATTTGAAGGAGGACGATAGAAATCGACAAATCACCATAACACCAAGCTAAACGCGAAGAGGAGACTGGCACAATCCCATTCTCTTCCGACACTGCACTTGGAAAAGATAGTTTTCCTTCTTCTAAATATCTGTGACTTAGTAAATAGTCAAGAATCTCTAGAATTATGCGCCTGCAATCTTCAGAGCGAATGCCTTTGTCATGCGCCCGTAATAAAAAACTCATTATTCCAGGTAGACCATGAGCCAAACCTAGATCGACGCTTTTCGGGAATTTCCCTCTTAAGTTAAACCATCTTCTCCCGTGAACATCATTGACAGAAAACGACTCGAGAGCGGAGATCATATTGCTGACTATTTCCCTTGAATAATCATTGTTCCTTTTTAGAAAAAATAGTCCAATTCCCAGACCACCATGTAGCAAATCATAATCACCTTGATTAAGGTGATTCATTGCTACCTCAGACAGAACACTTTCTATACCTTCAAAAAACTCTTCGTCCAATTCGATGACCTTCTTCTCGGCAAAATAACAAAGCGTCCAAGCCAACCCAGAGAGACCATTGATATGGCTAAACTTCAGATTTTCCGATTCAGCCCCCTCTATTGCTCGAGAAATCAAAGTGAGGGCGGAATCGTTCAAAGCATCGTCGTTCAATTCATTCCCAATTTCAAAAAGAGTCAATGAATAACCACTTAAGCCTTCAGCTAGTCCTATTCTTGAATTTTCAAGAGAACTTGAATGGTTTTTTAGTACCTCAGCAATATTTCTGAGAGTTACTTCATATTTCAATTCATTTTTATTTAATCCTTCTGACTCTATTACTACTAACAATTATAGCAAGTTGGCCCACCGCAGACACCTAAAGTGTGACACTCCGCCACATTGCTGCATGTTGCATAAGGATCTGGATCAAATGGATTACAAACACAGTGGCTACAAGACAAACAGTGGTCTCCAGAGTTACAAGTTGTACATGCATAAGTACCGCCTTTAAATTGTGATAACTCAGATTCATCCAAACTATTCACAATTTTCTTATTCAGTTTAATTTTTGGAAGTTTTTTCATGTGTATAAATATTTTAGATCATGTGTATAAATATTTTAGATAAAGGAAGTTATAAAAAGAATTTAAAAAAGACAAGTTCAGCACTCTTATATATCTTTTGACTTAGAAAAACTATTCTTTGACAAAACTTTGAAATGTTAGAGTAATGCCATTTCTTACTTAGAGATTATTTCAGATACCAATTCACTGAATCATGAAATTTATTCAGGCCTTTAAAAAAGGAGATTCATTTCCTTTCACACATCAATCTGAGTCAATGGATTGTGGAGCTGCCTGTTTACATATGATTCTCAATTATTATGGAAAGAAGATATCCCTAACTGAGGTTAAAAAGCATGCTAACATCTCCCCCGACGGAATGACGCTGAAGGACTTAGGAGTTACAGCCGAATATTTGGGGTTAAATACGAATGGGGTAAGACTGCCTTATTTAGGCAATGATAAAGAAGCTGGGTTGATTGATGTTAATCTTCCTACAATAGTTCATTGGAATGATGATCACTATGTTGTGGTCTACAAACTAAGCAAAACACACGTATGGTTGGCAAACCCTTCGCTTGGTAAGAGAAAAGTAACAAAAGAAAAGTTTGAAAGACACTGGATAAAGGATGGCCATCAAGGGATAGCTCTTCTACTGGAGCCTAATGTATTCTTTAACAAAACGAGTCGAGATGAAAAGTCAATAGATGGGACTCTAATTTTTGGGTACCTGAAACAGTACTGGTCTCATTTATTAGGCATATGCCTTATACTACTGATTAACCTCGGAATTGTTTTTTCAATACCCTTCATAACAAAGGCCCTCTTTGATGAAGGAATTGCTATGCAGAACACAGAGTTGATCGTGATGCTCAGCGTTGCCCAATTGTTGCTTTACTCAAGCATGGGGATATTTGGATTCTTTAAAAATTGGATCGGACTGGAAATTGGTGTTGGCCTGAACATTAAATTATCCAATAGATTCCTTAAAACAATGCTCGGATTGCCTATTTCTTTTTATGATAGAAAAAGCGATGCTGAGTTACTAAAGTCTATATATGATAATACCAGAATAAGCTCATTTTATTCCAGCACAATCCTTGAGTTTGTATTTACGGTCATTTCATTCCTCGCTTTCTCCTTTATCCTATGGTATTTCAATACTTCTATTTTTCTGATCGTTTTAACAGGAGTATTTATCTACCTCCTTCTATTCAGAGTCTTCTACAAAAAGAGAGAAGAAGTCGATATGGAGACGTTTAAACTGAATTGGTTGAATGATGGTAAACTCTTAGAATTAGTAAATGGCATACAAGAGCTTAAGCTAAATAATAGCGAGAACAAACGAAGATGGCAGTGGTTAAATATCCAAAACAAGCTATTTAAAAAGAGGCTAAAATCACTATTTATTTCCGAATCCTTAAATCAAAGCACTTCATTCGTTATTAAACTAACCTCTATTTCGGCAACACTTGTAGCCTCGATTGCAGTGATAAAAAGTAGCCTAACAATTGGGGAGTTGTTCTCGATACAATACATACTTGGACAAGTCATTGGGTCACTAGGCCGCTTAGTCCCTTCTCTTCAAAATA
>Ga0207422_1001616_pt1 | contig 40966 bp, 37 predicted proteins | sample MarCyaLeptolynsp_FD_187757 | JGI IMG/M metagenome (GOLD analysis project Ga0207422, IMG submission 187757) | Marine cyanobacterial communities from Panama - species 1 Leptolyngbya sp. (SPAdes) | ecosystem: Environmental > Aquatic > Marine > Unclassified | place: Panama: Panama City | collected... | reverse complement strand
CCAAGATAGAGGCATTGCTCTTTTATCCTTGATGAGGCTGATTACCAATAAATTGCGATTCTTCCATCGCGTTCTATCCACAGCGAGATAACAATCTTGCCTTCGAGCTTTCTGGATTTTTAACCTCTTTTTGACTAGACACTTCCAGAGGTATTCTCTTTGGAGTTGAGGTAATTTCAGCAGTCTTTGCAGATGACGACGGCGGCTTTGATATTTAATCGGAATTGGCAAAACGGCGGAGAGTTTCTCAATTTGAATCGTTCTGTAGCTGTGCAAGAGGATGAGGATTATTCGTAGGCTTGTGTACTGTCTTGGGGAGAGCAAAGCCGACAAACATTTGTGATAGGATTCGGGCATGATTTTAGATTAGGGGGAATTCTCAAGAAGATTCTCCCCTTTTTTTGACCTCACATTTCCTCTTGCCCCAATCTCTCTGGGGTTTCACTCCCTTGTCACCCCGTGAGGGGATAATCTCTATCTCTATGTTGCTTCTGAATTTCGGAGAGTGACAGAAGAGGGATTAGCCTCCAGAGGAGCGATCGCGTCAAGCTCAAGCCTAACGCAGAGTATTTGCACGACTTGGAAGGTGGCAGAAAGTTTCCTCTCGACTCCCCACTCCCCAGGCAAGGTTTGGGTTTCAAAAATACCCCGACAATTCGTGTATTTGGACGGAAGGGCAAAGCAAAAGAACTGCGCGATCGCATCGGTTCACAAAACGAGAAGTTTCGGAGCAATGTACCAATTAAACGTCGGACTTTCTGGGTTGGTATCAATTTGCAGCGGACTTTCTGCTCCATCAACGTGCAAGCGGACTAAATAGTCTCCGGGTTTAACTTCTTGAATGGGAATGGTAATTTGAGCGGTATCTGCCGCCAGCGGAGGAACTTCAAAGAGGTAGCGAGCTGGATTGTCAATCGACCACTCATTCAACGCGACAACGATCTGCTGTCCTTGGCTGAGCGTCAGATTAACTTGCAGGTGGAGTTGTCCCGATCTCGGCTGATTTTGCGACCCCTCAAGCTCCTCCAGACTCATTTGGGCGATCGCGGGACGGAGAACAAAAGGGACAACATTTGATTCGATCGCACGTCCCTCTCCTCCCTGCGGCAGTTTATGCAAAACCTGCAAAGCTTGCACCCCAGATTTGAGGGCGGCGATCGGCAAGAAAGAGAGGGGGAGAAGGATCTCGGTTTCGCTGACGCTTGGCGGTACAACCTCCAACCCACACAACCGAACGCGAGTTTCGGGATGTTTCAAGTTTCGACCGCGAACGCGCAGGGTTCCATTTGCCAAAATGGGTTGAAATTTCCCTTCGACTGCTGTCACATCCTCCACCACCGGTTGCAGCCCAAAAGTCCCTCCCAGAACGCCGCGAGAGCGAACGGGCAGCGCTTTTTCTCCCAATTCTTCCCCGTCGAGAATAATCGCCGTCACCTTATAGGCAACAGAGAGGGTATAGGGCGTTTGGAAAAAGACCGACCACACTTTCGATAAATCTTCGAGGGATAGATCGAGGGGAACCACGTTAATCTCCTCCACTTGTTCGCCGAGATTGGAGTTGGCGAGGAAACTCAGCGTTGAATTCGCCGTCGTCTCGTGAATCATCTCCTTGGCGATCGCGGAGCAGTCGGTCAAAGTGGCGATCGTGCTTCCCAACAAGCGTTGGGGTTGCAGTTCGGCATCATTGCCATAGAAGCTAAGCGTGTAGTGGAGATCGACTGCCGTGCGCGATCGCTTGGCCGTTTCTCCTCGTCGGTTGCGCTGGCGCATCCCCATCCCTTCCTTGAGCAAGTGGTTGATCTGCACTTGATAGAGGTAAAGATTCACCCCCACCTGTGGTGTCGCACTGCCAATCCCATCCGGGCGAATTGTGGTGACTCTCGCACCTTCAACATCCCGTTGGATGGTTGCTTGCAGGATTTTCTGTAAAACAGCGGTAATCGTTGCGATCGCGAGGTGGTTGCTCATAATCAGCGCCTGACGGCAGAGGTGTCGGGTGTGGGGAACCTACGTCGACAAAGAACATCAGAAACTTGTTTAATCCCCATCATACAGAGGTTTGAGGAGCTGAGCGTAATTTTGAGTTTCGTCAAGAGTCAACAGCCATCAGCGACCCGTTTAATTCTGCAGCTTGCTTCTGCGATAGCAGTACTCTGAATCCCGAACTCTATTCATCTCTCACCCTTTCTGAGAGACAACTCGCAATTGTTGCAACAACCGATTGAGACAAAGTGTTGAGATCGTAGCCTCCTTCGAGGCCAAAGACCAGGCAGCGCGTGAGTTTCAGGAGATAGCGAGTGAAAATGCCAAAATCTTGAGGGTTTAGGGAAACGCCCGCAAGGGGATCGTCGCGGTTAGCATCGTATCCAGCACTGACAACGATTAGATCGGGATGAAACTGAGTCAGGAACGGGATCGCTTGTTCCTCAAAGGCATGTTGGTAGCTGGGGAGAGTGCTTCCCGCAGCGATGGGGATATTGAGAAGATTGCCGCGTTCTCCTCGCTCGTCCGCTCGTCCCGTCCCCGGATAGTTGGGAAATTCGTGCAGGGAACAGTAGGCGAGGTTGGGATTGTTGGCGACAATACTTTGAGTGCCATTGCCGTGGTGAACGTCCCAGTCGAGAATGGCAACGCGATTGACGTTCGGTTGTGCGAGGGCATAGTGGGCGGCGATCGCGGCGTTGGAGAAGAGGCAAAATCCCATTCCTCGGTCGAATTCGGCGTGGTGGCCGGGGGGCCGCGCGATCGCGAAGGCCGGATTCCCTGTTTCCAGGGCGCGATCGACCCCGTCCAACCAAGCACTCACCGCCAGCAGCGCAATCTCATAACTTTGCGGGGAGATCGGCGTATCGGGGTCTAAGCTTCCGCCGCCTTGTTGGGCAATTTGCCGGACGAGAGCAATGTGTTCGGGGGCGTGAACCTGCTGCACCCAAGGAAGCACCGCTCTCTGTTCCAGAGGGGTGGGGTCTTGCCACTGCAGGCGATCCGACCAATCGGCAGCTTGCAGCGCCTCGACAATGGCGGTGAGGCGTTGCGGGCGTTCGGGGTGCCAGGTGCCTGTATCGTGGTCGAGAAAGCGATCGGAGTAAATGATAGGTAGCATCGACAGTTTGAGGGTTAATTGGGTTCGCAAAACAATGCACCACGCTGCAAAAGGCTCTGCTTTATCTCCTCTGACAAGCCGGGGTTGCCGCCTAATTGAGCCTTGGCAACCTCAGTATTGCTTAAGTTGGCATTGCTCAAGTTCGTTTCCTGCAAATTTGCCCCGCTGAGATTTGCACCGCCTAAGTTTGCTAAGGCTAAACTTGCACGAGACAAGTTCGCATGGCGCAAATCCGCATTTCCGAGGTAAGCACCGCTTAAATCCGCCCCTTTTAAGTTCGTTCTCTGAAGGTTGGCATCGCTCAAATCGGCATCGTTTAACTCGGCCCCGCGCAGATTTGCCCCCGATAAGTTCGCTCCGCTCAAGTCAAGTTCGCACAAGTTCGCACCGAGTAAATTGCCCCCGACAAAGCTTTTTTGGGGGTTGAGTTGGGCAATTTGGGCGAGTTCGAGAAAATTGTTCGTTTTGGCTTCGCTAAGCTGTGTTAGAAGGCTTTGGAGCGCATTTTGAGCATCGGATATCGCCTGACGGGTGGGCTGTTCCGATATTGCTCCTTGAGAAATGAGGCGAGCGCAGCTCAAATAAGGCGTTAATTGAGTTTCGACTAACGTCCGCACTACCGCTCGATCGAGGACTGCGTGTTGATTGGGGGTAATATCGTGTCGCCACAACCCTTCCACATCGGTTAAAACTACATTCGCGGCCTGGGTTGTGAAGGTGGTTTCGAGGCGATGCAATTCTCCTGCGAGGTCGAGCGTTGCCAGTTCGATTTCAGGGAGCGTTCCCTGCAAAATAGATGGGTTGGGTTGAGCGCTAAACTTCCAGCAGAGGTGCGTTGCAAGGGGTTGTGCTTCCACCTGAAGGGTAGAAGATTCGCCGTTGAATGAGACGACTTGCGGGCGATCGCTTGCTCCTAAAATGGGCTGAATGCGACTGTCTGGCGAATTCAGCGTCAGTTCGCCTCCCCGAATGCCAAACTGAATGCGTCCTCCGAGGAGAGGGAGCCACTGCCGGCCGAATTGGAGCGTTAGGAAAAGCGAGAGTTGCTGGCGGTTGGTGGGGGAGGTCGAAGCAACCAATTCCACGCACAGACAATCGGGGTGGCGATTTTGAGTGCTGAGTTGAAGGGGCGTAGGCATTGAAGCTAGACAGAATTAACGGTCGGAAGTGCAGCGCGATCGCAAGCACAGAGCGAGTGAAGCACTGCTGTGTTTGAGTTTAGCAGGGGGAGTTGCACAATATCCCGCCCCTGTCGCGCTTCGGCACGCAGCCGAGAGAAGATTAAGGATTGTGGAAATTAACAGCACCTCTTAAATTACTGATAGTCGATGAGGTAAAGGGAGCCAACAGTTCGATGGTGTTAAAAAACCGCTTGCAACAGTCCTCGGCGAGCGATCGCGGAGTCAAGAAGCGCGATCGCGACTTCTGGATTTTAGCCGGACTTTGGCTGATTAGCGCCATGGTCGATCGCCTTTGGATTGCTCTCGATCGTGCCATTCCCGCCTGGGATCAAACCCACCACCTCACCGGCTCTCTCAACTACCTTAACGCCTTCCAACACGCTCAATGGGAGTCTGGGGACTGGTGGCAAGGACTCTTGATGCTCTCCAGCAAAAACCCGCCCCTCGCCTATATTGGCACTGCTCTCTTGCAACAAATCTTCGGTCGGGGGCCAGACCAAGCATTGCTGTTAATGCTCCCCTGCACGGCGATCCTCCTCGTTGCCACTTACGGTCTGGGGAAACACCTCTTCAACCGTCAAGTCGGACTCTTCGCCGCGATTTTTTGCCTCCTGATGCCCGAACTCTATCGCTGGCGAATTCAGTACTTACTGGACTATCCCGTCACCGCCATTGCGGTGGCGAGTTTCTGGTTCTTGACCCTGTGGCGAGATGAGAGAAGCGCCTGGCGACAGTGGTTGTGGGGGCTGGCGTTTGGGTTTTGCTTTGCCTGCGCCCTGCTGATTAAACAGGGCGTACTCTTTTCCTTCGTCGTTCCGTTGCTCTGGTTGGGGGGGAAAAGTTTGTGGAAAAGGACTTGGGGACGCAGCGTTCAACTCGCGATCGCGCTTCTCTTTTCTTTCGCACTCTGCTTCCCCTGGTACGGAACAAACTGGATTTATTTTATCGGTAACTTTAGCGTAGCCATGCTGGGGGCGGTCGAGCGAGAGGGCGATCCGGCGCTCAACACGCTCGATGCTTGGATCTACTACCTTGAGGGACTTCCCAACTACGTCTCCTTCCCACTGCTGCTGGTGGGGATCGCCGGTTTTCTTCTCTTTGCCGTGCGCTGGATGATTCTGCGTACCGCCCGGCCCGCGCAGCCATATCGGCCCAACTTCCTGATGAACCCTCGCTTGGGTTGGTTAGCTCTCTTTCTGCTGAGTACCTATTTTATTTACGCTGCGATCCCCAACAAAGATTCTCGCTACATGATGCCCGCCTTACCCGCGGCTGGAATTGTCCTCGCCTACGGTTTAACGCTGTTTCCGAAGCGGTGGGCAAGCGTTCGCTGGGGAACCGTCGGGGTTGCGGCGATCTTGACGATCTTGCATCTTTTTCCCGTTGGTGGGGAGTGGGGAACTGTGGCACGCCAAGCGTTGAGTTCTAATTCCCCCTCCTTTCCTTATCGCGGCCCGACCCTCCCCCACACAGAAATTGTCGAGGAAATTCGCCGCACAACTCCTCAACTGCAAGCAACGGTTGGGGTTTTAGCCGACAGCCCCGAATTCAACCACAACAATTTTAATTACTACGGGGCGCTGGCTGATTTTCAGGTGTACGGGCGCGAGGTGGGGTTTCGCCGGCGGAATGTGGAACGGGATGTGCGTTCGATCGATTGGTTGATCGCGCGGACGGACAATCAATGGATTCCCGACGGCGCTAGGGGTTTAACGGTTGCGCGCATCAAAAATAGCCCGGAGTTTCAACTCCACAAAACTTGGCCGATGCCCGATCGCACTCTGCTGGAACTCTACCATCGCCAACCCGCCCCCATTCAGGTTCAACCGATCCCCCAAGCCCTCGACCGCGTGCAACTCGACGGCGCGATCGCTCCCGCAGTAGCCCCTCCCGGACAACCTCTCCCCGTTACCTACGAGTGGTCTGGCCCTTGGGAACAACTGCGATCGGGATTGGTGTTGCTGACCTGGAAACTGGAGAATTCAGAGTTCGGAGTTCGGAGTACTCCTTTCCAGAGGCCAGCTACAGAGTTTGGGATTAAGGGAATAGGGAACGGGCAAGAGGCAAAAGAACCAAGCTCGATGCTCAATGCTCAATGCTCAATGCTCAATGAAACCTGGTTCCACGATCGCGCGATCGCGTCAGGACTGCTTCATTCGGGCCGCTTGAGTCCTCAAGAACGACAAGGGAGTTTTCAAGTTCGGGAGCAGACAGCGATGCTGCCTCCCGCCACCCTAACGCCCGGAATTTATACCCTAGAAGCCACCTACCTCAATCGAGAAACCGGGGAAAGTTACGCGATCGCCTCCCCTCCCATCCGCTTGAAAATCGATCCCAAAGCCCCGCCTACCCCAGCCCCAGAGGTCGATCTGGTTACCCAACTGCGAAACTTGGCCGCGCAGTTGCCCCAAGGACGGCCGGCCCTCGATCCCATCTTTGATGAGATTGGTCGCATCAACCAGTACGATCCCACCCAGGACTACGCGAAACAGGCGGAGTTGGCGGCGGCCGAACGCTTGCAGCAAGATCCCCGCGATTTAGAGTCTGCTTACCTGCTGGCCCTGGCGAATGGCTTGCAGGAAGATGCAGAAGGCGCGATCGCTGCCTTGGAACAAGTCGCGCAACTCGATCCGCAAAACCCCTACGCCCACGCCTATCTTGCAGTTGTCTATCTCTATCGCTGGCAGCCAAAAGCAGCGGAAACGGCGTTACAACCCGCCCTCGACCTCAACCCCGACCTGTTGGAATTGCAAGCACTCCACGGCGTTGCAGCATTGATGCAAGGACATTGGATTCAGGCGTGGCAGATTCTGACTCCTCTGCTGGGCCATTTCAGTCATCAGTGACGGCCTTAATTTCGCCGCGATCGCGTTCTAGGGCGTGTCATCCATTAAGCCAAATAACGATAGCTGCCAGGTAAATGCCTCCAAAACAGCTTATCGTAGCGAGTGGCGAGCGCTCGATTTTGACTCCATCAAGGTCGGCTGCACTATAGTTAAATAGCTTGAGTTGTATGCTTAGTCTTGAGAGCAATGTCTTTGTGAGGGTTAGCCTGTCTCCTGTGAGCGGAAATTTCTCATTATTTTCAAAGCTCCAGATCCTACATTTAATGAAAATCGATTCTTATCATCCTTTCCAGTCACCTGAAGCGAAAAAGACCTTTCTTTCCAGCTATGATAGCCGTGCTAAGCAATGGCCAATTCCCTCAGAAACAACCATCATTCATACCACCTTTGGTTCAACCTTTGTCAGGATTAGCGGCCCCGTTAATGGTGCGCCGATGATATTGCTTCATGGTCATTCAGAGAATGGATTGAATTGGTTACCCAACATCAAAGATTTATCTCAAGACTATAGAACCTATGCTATTGACATTATCTCCGATCCAGGTCGTAGTGTTTATACCAAGATAATGAAAAGTGCAGATGACTATACATCCTGGTTAGATGAACTCTTTGATGGATTAGGTCTCGAACAAAACATCAACCTCATTGGACTGTCCTATGGGGGATGGTTAGTTAGTAAGTATGCTCTGAAATTTCCTCAGCGACTCAATAAAATCGTGCTAATTGCTCCCGGTGGTATTGCGCCCTTTCCGCTAAAGTTTATAGCCTTTGCTCTATTTTTAAGCTTATTTCAATTCCGCAGCGAGTTTTTATTCAAGCGATTGACTCGGTGGATGTTTAAGGATTTTTTAGCCACTCATGAAGCCGGTGAGGAAAAATTCGATGATTGGTTTGGATTTATTTATCTTGGTATCCGAAGCTACAAACCTCAACCTATTGTTTTTGCCAAAGTTTTAAGCAAGGAAGAGCTGCAAAAACTAACCATACCAACCTTGTTTTTGACTGGAGAAAATGAGATTGTTTATTCTGTCCCCAGAACGATTAATAGGCTCCAGACTCTAGTCCCTGACATTGAAATTAAAGTGTTCAAAGATGCTGGTCATGATTTGCCCTTAGCTCAACCTAAACAGGTTAATCTTGCCATACTCGATTTCTTGAAATCCTAAACGAATCAGATTGTTTTCAACTCAGCGTTTCTGGAGTTTCACGGCCAGCGGTGGAAAGAGAAATATCATAAGCGGGATGTCTATGAGGCAATCGTGGACTTCAGAGCTTTATTGCTCAACAATCCCGACAACATTGAAGAGGCTTTGGCGGAGAAGATAGACCGGATTGAAGCAAAACGAGGGGAGACGTTTCCGCAGAGGACGGGTGAGGTTAGGGTTGGTAGACCAGCGAAGGTGAGGGGATGAAATGGGGAGTAGCGACAGACTGAGGGCGATCGGATAGACAAAATCCTGATAAAGCCCTCCTGGGGATGAATGTCTGGAAAATATATACACCCAATCTCCAGATTAAGATCCCAAGTTCATGAATCAAAGTCAAATTCAGCGAGTTTTAGATTTGCTTGACCAACGCGAACATGAACTTAAAATAGAACAAAAAGCTTTTGAGATTTGGCTTGGAGTTTTAGAGCCTTTTGGTGCCTTTTCCAAAGTTTGCGGAATTGCATTTCCTCTAATAGCCGGATTTACACTTCTTTCCCAACCAGAGTACTTGGGGGAAAGTTGGGAGATGATTAGTGGCAGTCTAGCTTTGATAGCTGCAATTCTTACGGGAATCCACACACGCTTAGAATGTGACGAGCATCAAGCCGAATGTCGCCGACTCATCAAAGCATTAAAAAGCTTGGTAGAAGCTTATCAAGCCGCTAAAGTTGCAGATAACAATGAACTAAAAACCAAATTCAATGAACTTGAAGCTCGTCTTAAGGATTTACGTGACCGTAGCGATATTCGACCTGCTAGGTGGTGTAGTCGACGTGCAAAACAAAAATTAAGAATAATTCGCTAATAGGTTAGTAGACTTGCGAGTAATTGCCGTTACTTTGTCTAGGTTGGCTGATGGAGAATCAGGACGTATTTAGACGGTATATAGAGAGTCGAGGCTATATTTGGGCTTGATTTTCGCTAAAGTACCATTAGTTGCTTGAGAATGAAGTCCGCCACATCGGCACGCGAGATCTTGAGTTTTGAGGTTTTGTCAATGCCGGGGAAACCATGGCGGTACTGTCGCTTTCAACCCCAAATCTTCGGTAAACATTCCAGACCGCATCATCGTTTGTTATTTTGAGGACGAGCAAATACTGTGAGGTGTTCGATTTGAGCGGCCTGTTGTTGTATTTGGGTACTGAGGCGATCGCAAACGAGTTCGCACAAATTGAAAATGAGCGGGTCATTAATTTCATAGTAGACGCTAACGCCACTGGGTTTGCGGGAGAGAATTCCGGCTTGTGTCAGAATTTTCAGGTGTTTCGAGAGGTTCGCTTGACCCAAACCTGTTGCTCCGGCGATTTCGCTCACATTCATCGCTCCCGACCCCAAACAGCTCAAGATTTGCAATCGACTGACCTCCGAAAGCATTTTGAAATAATTCGCGACAGGAGCAAGGGCAATCGCAGAAGTTTCAGGAGAAGAGGTCTGTTGCACAATTAATTGTCGATCTTTATTATGTAACTAGCTAGTAATTTAACACTATAGCAGTTATTCATTATTTGCGGCGATCGTGCGGGGGGTGAGAATTCCCGAACGGCTTTCCCCTGTTGAATTGTGCCTTCGAGCTATGCGCTCAAAATTTGCCCTCGAAAGCCGGTAATAATCCGACTCCCATCCTTGAGGACGTGAATCTCAACGCGATCGCTGGCCCAAGTAATCCGATCTTGCAAGGCGGGATTGAAGATGTGTACCCGTTGATTGTGCAAGGAGACTGGAGAATCGGGAGAATGAATTGCTAAAGATTCGACAAACGGGGCGTCGATGAGCAAATCGAGTTGTGCTAAGAGTTCTTGACTGCGAGCGGGAGCATCAGGCGATCGCAACTCTTCGAGGGTAAAACCCGTAAATGACATCACATTTAAGCCAGCCGCTTTCACTTTTTTTGCTAATTCGACCAGTGCGGGAGCTTGCCAAAACGGTTCTCCTCCCGAAAAGGTCACGCCTTGATTTTGAGAATTGCTGAGAATTTTCTCGGCCAGTTGCTCGACAGAAATGAGGTGATTTATCTCAAACGACCAAGAAGAAGGATTGAAGCAACCCGGACATTCTCGCAGGCATCCCTGCAACCAAACCACCGCACGAGAACCCGGGCCATTGACTTCCGAAGAATCGACGTAACCCATGATATTAAGGTATCCTGGCGGAATTTCCATTAAATCGAAGTATGGGTCTACTTTCGGCTTGGTTTTCATGAGCTTTCTCCTGAATTCTGTTTAGCAAATCAATTCCTGCATTAACTCAGCGACGGGGACAATCTTTTCCGCACGTCCCGCACGACTTCCAGCAAAAATCAGACCGTTTTCCACATCTCCGCGAGCCGCTTTATCTAAAGCTTGGATGATGCAATAGGTTTCTTTGCGATCGCGAGATTTACAGACTTCCAAACAATTGGCGATGCAGCGTTTTTCTAGGTTTGGATCGCCCGCGATCGCCTTCTCAGCGAAGGAATTGCGAATCACTCGTCCTGGCATTCCCACCGGCGAAGGCGCGATGATAATATCCTCCGGACTGGCGTGCAAATGAAATTCTTTGTAACGGCGATCGGCATCGCATTCGTCGGTTGTAATAAAACGAGTCCCAATTTGTACCCCCTTTGCCCCCAAAGATAAAACCCGGTCAATATCGCCGCGATCCCAAATGCCTCCCGCAGCAATGACCGGAATCTCTTGTCCGACTTCAGAGCTGAAGTAACGAACCAGTTCGGGAATTACTTGCTCGGCGTTGAGTGCGGAACTGCCGAGTTCGTGGGATTTCGCACCGAGATGGCCCCCAGCTTGATTGGGATTTTCCACCACAAAAGCATCGGGTAAGCGATCGTACCGTTTTTCCCATTTGCGACAAATAATCTTGGCCGCACGGACGCTAGAAATAATCGGGACTAATGCTACATCGGGATGGTTCGCCGCGTACTCTGGTAACTTCAGCGGGATTCCCGCACCCGAGATGATGAGGTTAATCCCAGATTCGGCCGCAGTTCGCACCAGAGTTTCGTAATCCCTGGCTGCAACCATCGCGTTAATGCCTAAAACCCCTTGGGGACTAAGTTTGCGAGCTTTCTGGATTTCATCAATCAACGCCAAACGGTTGGCTTCAAAGAAATTTCGCTTTCTGAAGTAAGGGGAGTTCAACCCCAAACCAATGGCTGAGATGATGCCAATTCCGCCAGCATTCGCGACCGCACTCGCTAATTTAGCACCAGAAATCCGAATTCCCATGCCTCCCTGAATGATGGGATAGGGCGCAATATGTTTGCCAATGCGAAGCGCTGGAAGTTTTGTCATGGTTGGTTTTCAGCTTTTAGGGTTGGTTTTTTTTTGGAATAAAGTACATCGCAGCAAGCAAAGATTTTTCTTTGGATCTTGAATGCTTTGATTAACTTTATAACCAGATGGTTATAAAGAGGAAGCCCACCCCATTTTTGACTTGATGAGGTGGGTTGGAAGTGCGATGGCGCAGAATGAGAATTAAGCCAAACAAGCTGCTAGATCGGCATCGGGAGTTGTAATCGGTTGCAGGTTGTACTGTTCGGATAACAGTTGCAAAACGTTTGCCGAGAGGAAGGCGGGAAGGGTTGGGCCGAGACGGATATCTTTAATGCCGAGAGACAGAAGCGTGAGTAAGACAGCGACGGCTTTTTGTTCGTACCAAGAGAGAATCATGGATAAGGGGATTTCGTTGACTCCCACCTCAAACGCATTCGCGAGTGCAATGGCAATTTGAATGGCGGAGTAAGCATCGTTGCACTGTCCCACATCCAACAAGCGAGGAATTCCCTCAATATCGCCCATTTCCTTGTCGAAGAAGCGGAATTTACCGCAGGCAAGGGTTAAAACGACGCAATCATCGGGAACTTTGTCTACAAACTCAGCATAGTAATTGCGGTCTGGTTTGGCACCATCGCAACCCCCGACGAGGAAGAAGTGACGAATTTTACCTTGTTTTACCGCATCAATAACACGATCGGCGACCCCTAATACAGCATTGCGGGCAAAACCCGTCGTAACTTGGCGATATGCTGATTCTTCGGTGAATTCGGGTAGTTCTTGGGCTTTTTCAATAACTGGCGTAAAGTCGATACTGCCATCTGCTTGAGCGGGGAGATAATTCAAACCAGCATAGCCCACAGGGCCTAACGCAAACAGTTTATCCTCATAATGTTCGTGGGGCGGCATGAGACAATTGGTTGTAATGACAATTGCACCAGGGAATTTAGCAAAGTCTTTGGTTTGATTTTGCCAAGCGGTGCCAAAATGCCCGTAAAAATGGGGGTACTTTTCTTTCAGTTTGGGATAGCCGTGGGCGGGTAAAAGTTCGCCGTGAGTATAAACGGTAATGTCAGTCTCGACGGTCTGTTTGAGGATTGCTTCTAACTGTTTAATGTCGTGTCCTGACACGAGAATCGCTTTGCCCGGTTGATGATTCAAGGGGACAGAAGTGGGGACGGGATGGCCGTAAGTTTCCGTATGTCCCGCATCGATTAATTCCATTGCCCGCAGGTTCGCTTTTCCGATTTCCAGATTCAAATTGACCCAATCGTCTAGACTTAAATCCTGACGGTCGATCGTCGCTAAAACTTGATGGCAAAACTGATACACTGACTCGTCTTCTTGCCCTAATTCGTAGGCATGAAAGGTATAAGAAGCACAGCCTTTAATGCCATAAAGGGCGGTTAGTTTGAGGGAAAAGATATCGACATTCGTTCCCAACTGACTAATCAATTCTAGATTGTGCGCCTGTCCCTGTTCGACCAAACTTTCAGCGTAATTGGGTTCGTCGTTCGAGATGTCCGACCAGGTAATCTCTGCGACTGGCTGAATTTGAGTTTTTAATTCTTCTCGTTGCGCGATCGCGCGTTTAATATAAGCTGTAAACCGTTTGGAGTCAAAATTGACATTGGTCATGGTGGCGAAGAGAGATTCGCAGGTAAAGCGATTGGTTTCTCTGGTATTAATTCCCAACTCTTTCGCTTTCAGGACAACAGGAGCGAGTCCTCGCAAGCAGTAAACTAATAAATCCTGTACTGCATTGACCTGGGGACTTTTTCCACAAGCACCCCACTGATGACAGCCATTACCGCTAGCCGTTTGTTCGCATTGTTCGCAAAACATAATGAATTTCTCCTCAATTCTGATACTGACCCGATCGTTTCAAAAGCTGAATGCTTACCGATCGCTCTCTTTTTTAGGTAAGAAATACTCGGAAAGCGTCAATACAAATGCCAAGTTGTCTTGTGCTTGTACGGCATGAGGTGCATTGGCAGGCATAAAGACAAGTACTCCGGGGGAAAGAATTATATTTTACCTTCTAAGTTGAGGTTTCCTGCCCCTTCTACAACGTTTAAAACTGCATTGCGAGTGGAAGTATGTTCTTCGATTTCTGTTCCGGCTGCCAAGCAGAATAAGCTGTGTTGACAGTTGTTATCCTTGAGCAATACTTTGCTGAGAATCCCTTGGGTGGGATATTCAATCAACTCTTGCAGCGTCGTTGAAAAAGATTGGTTTTGTGTTGCGATCGCGGTTTTCATAATTCCCTAAACTCCTATCGTTTTGAAAAATGCAATCACTAGAGAGGACTTGCGAAAAAGACGATGTAACCGAGATGATTTTGATGCTGCTGAAAATCACGACGCATTTTTGCGATTTTTTGGCGCAGATTGGGATGAGTTAAAATATTCCAGATTATCTTGACAGTTTCGAATACTCCTTCATCCTCGATCGTCTGACCCAAACTCAGCAATCACATTGCCCCAGTTTTCTGTTTCTGGATCGTTAAACCTGCTTCTAGACAGGCTGTTTTCCATTCTGAAAGCGAGAGGGGGTTTGCATTGACTCGAATGGTTTGATACAAGCTTTTCCGCACTTCTGTCTCGTGATTGCAAATGAACATATCATGAGACAAAAATTTCCCTCCAGGTTTGAGGCGATCGCGAATTTTAGCTAATACTTTGGCTTTCCCAACATCCGATTGCATCGTTAAAATTGCTTCAGCCAAAACATAGTCAAACTTCTCTGCCATTTTGTCTAACTGAAAGATATCTCCCTCAATAATGGTTACCCGATCTTCCAGTCCAGCAGCCTTGATATTTTCCCTTGCTTTGGGGACGCTATCTGGGTTTTTCTCAACTCCTACAACTCGAACGTTAAAGCGTTGCGCGATCGCGATCGCGCTTTCGCCAAAACTAGCAGCTAACTCTAAGACCGTCTCTCCCGGCTGAAAATTGGCCCAAGTCAACAGTTGTTCTGTGGCGGCTTTCCCTCCAGGACGCAATATCCTTTTTCCAGCGGCGGCTAAAACTTGATGTCCGGGTGCTGTGGCAAAATTAACGGTAGTACTCATGAGTCAGTTCCCAAACTCGATACTCTTACTCTGACATTAAGTTTCTGTCTTGTCTTTGAGGTAGCTCATGTTCGCAACTTCTCAAGTTAGCAATTAAAAAAAGCAGATTTTAAGGTTGGGAATTTACGAGGGATGTATTCAGTATTTATTCCCAATCCGCAAGCTGCTTTATCCAATTCTCAGGGCGATTTTGTCTTGCCAGTTATGACCATAATAAAATGCTAAGTCTTCTTCTAAGTTTTCTTGACAGTTGAGTTGGGGAAAATAAATGAGTCGGATGACGTGATGGTTGCGATGTTACAAGAGCTTTGCTTCTAATGTCCTGTATACAAAATACAAATTACCAAGCAAGTTGCGAAAGAGTTCTTTTTTCAAATCCCCTTTGAGGAAACACTTCATATACGCCGTATTTTCCGACAAGGTATGAGACTGTTGAGTTCTCAACCGTAATTGGCTAGCGAGATCGCAATTCCTCTTCTAATAGACCTCATGATTAGGAAAGAGCAAAACTTACCGATCTTGGGGATATGTCTCGTAGTAAGCCTCTATTTCCCGCTCGGAAATAAGATGTTTGAGTCCTTCCTGTCGAGAAAGCAGAACTGTTTGAGCCGTTTTTCCTGTTTCGCGATCGGCGAGTTCGGCCGCTGCTAACTCGTCTAAGAATTGATGATAGATCTCGTCAAGCTGGTGATAAAACTTGAATCTTAAATCTTGGGACTTGGATGTTGTAATGAGTTTCATTGAGTTCTCCTATTTTCTGCTTTTTCGGTAAGCATTCAGCATTCAGCTTTCAGTGACTCGTGGAGTTGAATCTGACGAGCAAACTTCGCTATTCTTCGCGAGCATACGGCTGACCGCCGATCGCTGAATGCTTAATTATTTCGTTTTATCGCTCGGCCCAATCTTGAGGCTTCAAAAATACTTCGTATAGCTCTGCTTCTGGCGTTCCCGGTTCGGGAGAATAACCATATTCCCAACGAGTCAAAGGCGGTAAAGACATCAAGATTGATTCAGTACGACCGTTGGTTTGCAGTCCAAAAATCGTGCCGCGATCGTAAACGAGGTTAAACTCAACGTAGCGTCCTCGACGATAGAGTTGAAAATTTCTTTCGCGATCGCTGTATTGAGTATCTTTCCGACGTTCGACAATCGGCAAATAGGCACTCAAAAAAGAATTTCCACAACTTTGGATGAAAGCAAACAAATCTTCCCAACTGCGATTGACGCAACCGACGGTATCACTATAAGCTGCGGCATTTCCCTCTAAATGGTTACCGCAATACAGTTTGCCGTGACTATCTTGATAGTCAAAAAAGATTCCACCCACTCCCCGTGCTTCTTGGCGATGTTTTAAATAAAAGTATTCATCGCACCAGCGTTTGAAGGCTGGATAATACTCTGGGTGATGCTTATCGCAAGCTTGTTTAATTGTTTGATGAAAATGAATTGCATCTTCAGCAAAGGGATAGTAAGGCGTGAGATCCACACCACCGCCAAACCACCAAACCGGGCCCGCCTCAAAATAGCGATAATTTAGGTGGACTGTGGGGACATACGGGTTGCGAGGATGAAGAACCATTGAGGTTCCTGTCGCATAAAAATCACAACCGGCTGCTTCTGGACGCTGAACTAAAATGGCCGGCGGAAGACTCTCACCCCAAACTTCTGAGAAATTGACTCCGCCTTGTTCAAAAATGCCTCCATCTCGAATGACGCGGGTGCGTCCGCCACCTCCTTCTTCCCGACTCCATCGGTCTTTCTGAAATTTGGCTTGACCGTCGATTTCTTCTAATCCCTCGCAAATACTATCTTGCAAGCGTTGGACAAACTGTTTGGCTCGTTCTCTCGAATCGCTGGGAGGGAGATTCTGTTTGTCTGTGGTGGAGCTTGTGTCGATTAGTTGGCTAGTCATCTGAAGTTATTGGATTTTTAAGTTTGTATAACTATATAGGAATATAATCTAATTAAGAGATGGTTTTACAAAATGCAATAATCGCGATCGCGCCCTCTTTTTGTGATATACAGTCTTATATTGCCATTTAGTTATATAAAAGAATCGCTATGACTCAAACTACATCCCAACCAATCCTCAAGACTGCAACAGAAGAAACAATCCTCTCGCCTCGCTTTTACACCACGGATTTTGAGGCGATCGCGAACATGGACATCTCAAGTCAGGAAGCGGAACTCAAGGCCGCGATCGCGGAAATGCGAGCCGATTACAATCGCTATCACTTCGTTCGGGATGAAGAGTTCAAGCAGTCTTGGGACGAAATTGACGAAAAGACCCGCCGCGTATTTGTTGATTTCCTAGAGCGTTCTTGTACTTCAGAATTTTCGGGTTTTATCCTCTTCAAAGAACTCTCCCGCAAGCTCAAAGATCGCAACCCGATTCTAGCGGAAGTTTTTCACCTCATGGCGCGAGATGAGGCCCGCCATGCAGGATTTCTCAACAAAGCGATGAGCGACTTTAATATCTCTCTCGATCTCAGACATCTCACCAAACATCGCACCTATACATTCTTCAAACCAGAGTGGGTCATTTATGCGGTGTATCTTTCCGAAAAAATTGGCTATTGGCGCTATATCCTAATGTATCGCCACTTGGAGAAACACCCCGAATATCAGTTCTACCCGCTCTTCAAAAAGTTTGAAAACTGGTGTCAGGACGAAAACCGCCACGGCGATATCTTTAAAGCCTTGTTGCGATCGCAGTCTTCGATGTGGAACAACTGGAAAGGCCGCTTATGGGCCCGTTTCTTCCTTTTATCCGTCTTCGCCACCCACACCCTAACCGTCCGCGAACGTGCTGATTTTTACGAATCGGTTGGCCTCGATGCTCGCGAATACGATCGCCAAGTTATTCGGAAAACCAATGAAACGGCCGCCAGAGCGTTTCCCGTCACCCTCAATGTCGAACATCCACAATTTTTCCAGCGACTGGAACGCTGTGCTGAACGCAATCAAAAATTGAAAGCGATCGCCGAGAGCAAAGCTCCGAAACCCATCAAGTTTCTTCGTAAATTGCCGCTCGTTACTGCAATTCTTGCTGATTTGTTGTACCTGTATTTCCTGAAGCCAACAGATGCAGAATCCTTGAGAACGGCAGTTTATTAAAATAGCGAGCTGGATATTGAAAAATAGGATCGAAGACAAAGTATTTTTTAACTTTGTCTTTATTTTTGAGATAGTCTTCTGTGTTAGCTCTTACACACTAGTTGACTTCTTTCATATAAACTACAAAGAATTGAGAATTAAGCAACATTTTTGTTTTTTAAATAAATATTCTAAAACCAAGAATTTATCATAAACAAAATCTAAATTTTAGAACTCCAATTTGTTTTAGGACGTTAGAATTTTTGAACGCAGGTCGCTAAGACTTTGTCCCTTTCTAGTCACTCAGAATAAACTCATGATTCGCTTACTTGTTGGTATCTTAGTCTTCGTCATTAATACTCTGTATCGCAACCGACCCTATCCTCGTTTCTACGTCCTAGAAACAGTCGCTCGCGTTCCCTACTTTGCCTATATGTCAGTGCTACATCTCTATGAAACGCTGGGCTTGTGGCGCAAAGCAGATTGGCTTAAAATCCACTTTGCCGAATCTTGGAACGAACTGCACCACCTCCTAATTATGGAATCGCTTGGCGGCAATAGCCAATGGATCGATCGCTTTATTGCGCGACATACAGCCTTGGTGTACTACTGGATTATTGTCGCGATCTACATGGCAAATCCTCGCGCGGCCTATCACTTCATGGAATTAGTCGAACAGCACGCTTATCACAGCTATGATGGTTTCTTAAAAGACCGCGAAATAGAGCTTAAAGATCAACCCGCACCTCCTGTCGCGATCGATTACTATCGAGATGGCGATCTGTATATGTTTGATGAGTTTCAAACGGGAGTTAGAGCAGAATCCCGCCGTCCTACAATTGATAACCTCTACGATGTTTTTCTCAACATTCGAGATGACGAACAAGAACACGTCAAAACCATGTCAGCTTGCCAACAGGATGACGCTCGCATAGCCTTAAAGAGTCCCCATAGCCCAACACAAGCTGTTTTCGCAGAAAGCACCAAAGGAGCTTAATTGAACCCAAAAAGGCGAGAAAGTCTCGCCCTTTCCTTTTGCAGAAAATCCCGAACTATTTAGGCGGAATAAACTTTCCCATCGGGCATAATTGCGCCCTCTAAATTCGCATTGGTTAAGATTGTCCCCGTTAAATCCGCACCGGTTAAATCCGCTTTGGACAAAATTGCACCTCTAAGATCGGCGTAGCTTAAGTCCGCATCTCGCAAGCTTGCTTCAGTTAAATCCGTCGCCCAAGTATTCTCTATTCCACTCCAACTCAAATCAGCACGACAGAGCTTAATTCGGTCTAATTTCGCTTGATAAAAAAGCGCCACACTGAGGCTCGAATAACTCAAATTGGCATCGCTCAAATCCGCTTGACTTAAATTTGTTCTGCAATCTGAAGTCGGACGTAAGTCAACTTCAATCATTAACGAACGACAGAGCTTAGCCTTACTTAAGTTGGCTCCTTCTAAGATGGCTTTGATCAGGTTAGCATCCTCTAAATTTGCTTCTGTTAAAATTGCTCCACTCAGGTCAGCTTCCCGTAATAAAGCTTGGGATAAATCCACCTGTGTCAAATCTGTTCCCCAAAGAATTGATTCGCTGAGATCGGCTTTCTGCAAATTAGAAAAGCTAAAATTCGTTTTTCCCAACCTTGCCTGTCGTAAATCTGCCTCGGTTAAGTTAATACTCTTGAGATCGGCACCGATCAACTCAGCTTCTCGCAAGTTAATTCGAGAAAAATCTCTTTCTCCCGCTACGTATCGCGTCAAGATTGTTGCTGTCACTATTTAACCCTTGAAATGTATTGATAGTTCTTGAATTTTAAGGTCGATTTTGATACTTACTTATTGATAATAATAATTTAAATTTTAACTGATTCTAATTCAGGCTTTTATCCTAACACAGACCCAAAATTAGAAGCCCGAGCTAACAACTGTAAATCTACTCGCTCTGGCTCTCAAAATAGCACACACTATTGAAAAATCAACGAAAATAACAGGAGCAATCAATAATTATTAAGTATTGTCATTCGACTTGACACAATCGCCCTTTTTACTCCAATTCTCCCGACTCTCTCGTTTTCCCAAATTCCTTCTCTGACCCGTCGCGCAGGTGAGAGGCAGAAAGTCTCGACAGCCAAGCAAGCTACCGTCCTTCTCAGGCTATCTTTGTAGTTTAATGCTCTTCCCTAAACTCATGCTGACTCAAATTAAAGAACTGGCTGAAGCCATTGCCCCTCGCCTGATTGATATTCGCCGCCACATTCACGCGCATCCGGAGTTGAGCGGCCAGGAATATCAAACCGCCGCCTATGTTGCCGGGGTGTTGTCTTCCTGCGGCCTGCGCGTTGAAGAAGCGGTGGGCAAAACGGGGGTTGTGGGCGAACTCACCGGACGGCAAACCGATCCCCGCCTCCTCGCCATCCGCGCGGATATGGATGCGCTTCCCATCCAAGAATGCACCGACCTAGAGTTTGCCTCGCGCAAACCGGGAGTGATGCACGCTTGCGGCCACGACATCCACGCAACCGTTGGTTTGGGGACGGCGATGGTTCTCAGCCAGTTGGAGGAAGAGTTGTCGGGAAGGGTTCGTTTTATCTTTCAACCCGCAGAAGAAATCGCCCAAGGTGCAGGGTGGATGGTTCGAGATGGGGCAATGCGAGATGTGAGCAATATTTTTGGGTTACACGTTTTTCCGTCAATTCCCGCTCGTTCGGTGGGCATTCGCTACGGTGCTTTAACGGCTGCTGCTGATGAGCTGGAAATTTTTATTCGCGGGGAGTCGGGACACGGGGCCCGCCCTCACGAAGCGACCGATGCAATTTGGATTGCGTCTCAGGCGATCGCGGCGCTCCAACAGGCAATTAGCCGCACTCAGAACCCCTTACACCCGATTGTGCTAACCATTGGGCAAATTAGCGGGGGCAGAGCGCCCAATATTATTGCCGACCAAGTTCGGATGGCGGGAATGGTACGATCGCTTCACCCAGAAACCCAAGCTCTGTTACCGGAGTGGATTGAAAATATTGTGGCAGGGGTTTGCCAAACCTATGGCGCAACCTACGAAATTAACTATTGCCCGCGCGTCCCTTCGGTGCAGAATGATGTTGCCATGACGCAGATTTTGGAGGCGGCGGCGAGAGAAGCTTGGGGAAGCGATCGCGTCTGTATTTTGCACGAACCCTCCCTCGGTGCGGAAGATTTTTCCGTCTATTTACAGGACGCACCGGGAACCATGTTCCGCCTCGGCGTTGGCAGGGCCGATAAGCCCAACTATCCCCTACATCACCCCCAATTCGAGGCCGATGAAGCCGCAATTCTAACCGGCGTGGTAACCCTTGCCTATGCAGCTTGCAAGTATTGGGAGAGTTAAGGGTGCAACGCGGTCTTTTGTTGCGTGTAAGATTGAGGGATCTTTTCGATAACTGTCTCCAATGAACGAGCAACTGCTTTCCTCCCTAGATCGAACAAACACCCGTTTTGTCCGGATTCTGTGGTGCGACAATGGCAATGTCATTCGGGGGAAAGCCGTTCATCGCGGGCGACTGTCCCAGTGTCTGACCCACGGTGTGGGAATTTCCCAGGCCCAACAAGCCATACCTGCAATCAAAGATGTCCCAGCGGCCGGTACGGGTTTGGGGCCAGTGGGAGAAGTCCGTTTAGTCCCAGACTGGACGACGATAACCCCCCTCCCCTACGCTGTCGGTCACACCAGGGTCATGGCAGATATGGTCGAAAATGGACAACCCTGGCGTTTTTGTCCTCGATCTTTTCTCAAACGAATGATTGCTTCGGCGGCCGCAGAAAACTTACAGATTCAAGCCGCCTTTGAGAATGAATTTTACTTGTTAAAACCCTCAGCCGCAGACATCATTCCCGCTGATGAAACGGTGTTTGCAAGTAGTTTCTCCATGGACTTGCAGCAGCCCGCGATCGATGCCATTGTTGAGGCATTAATTTTCCAAGGGATTGCCGTCGAGCAGTATTATCCCGAATCGGGCCCTGGACAACAAGAAATTTCGATGGTCTATCAACCGGCCTTGACCGCAGCAGATCGGCAAATTGCCTTTCGGGAAACGGTGAAGGCTGTTGCCCATCAGCATCAACTGAAAGCCTCTTTTTTACCCAAAATTTTCCCCGACCAAGCGGGTAGCGGAACCCATCTTCATTGGAGTTTATGGCAGGACGGCACAAATATCACCCCCACAGAACAGGGCGAACTTTCCCCGACGGCCAGTCAATTTGTGGCGGGCCTCTTGCACCATTTACCGGCTTTAATGGCGCTGACAACCCCCAGTCCGAATTCCTACCGCCGCCTGCAACCCCAAAGCTGGAGCGGAGCATTTCGCTGTTGGGGGTACGATAATCGAGAAGCAGCCATCCGAGTTCCCACAAACCCGACGCTACCGAGTCCCACCCATGTTGAGTTGAAAACCGTGGATGCTTCCGCTAACCCTTATTTAGCTTTAGGCGGCGCGATCGCAGCTGGGTTAGATGGCGTGCGTCGTCGTTTATCTTTACCAGAAGCGATCGCGGTCGATCCGGCAACGCTGACGGCGGCCGAACGTAACTCAAAACAGATCGATCGGCTTCCTTGCCATTTAGGAGACGCAATTCAACAATTACGACAAAATCAAACCCTGTTATCGGCGTTAGGCTCGGATTTAGGAACCGCGTATTTAGCAGTGCGTCGGGCTGAATATGAAGCGATGAAGGACTGGAGTTTAGAACAAGAAGTTAAACAATTAATCGATCGATATTAAGACTGTCGCAGTCCTCCGAACCCATCATCCTTCTGTCCCTTGCTACACCAGCTTGACAGCTAACTCTGTAGCCCTGACAGCTCCTTTTTACATCTACCTTCTCCCGTAAAGTCAAATCTAACAAGCTCTAATGTTGTTCTGTCTATATAAATGTACATATATGAGTAGCCTTCACTGAAAGTGATAAGGTACTCACACTGATACAGGTCATCTACTGATGCTAGACCTACGTAATCCCAATGCTCAATTTTTCCTTTCTGTTTTGTGACTAAATTCCATATCTTTTGCATGAAAGGAAGATACTCTTTTGCTGTGTTTTTTTTGAAATCATCTCTGATTATGACTAGATTTCTGTTGAGAGCTGAAGTTAGAAGAAGTTCCGCTTTATTTTTAATTAATTCTATAGTTTCATTGTCTATATCTACCGTCATGAATCTCCAATTTATGGCAGTAGTGGTAGTGGGCAATGCCCACCCTACTTCTCTCTCAACCGTATCCTAATTTGGAGAACTGTGTATCTTGATGAATTCAAAAAAAAATTTGAACAGCTAAGACACAAATTTCCCAGAAATTTAGTAGCTTGCACTAAAAAACAAGTACTTTCTCTCGAAAAACAAGTGTACTTATCTCTCCCAGAAGCTTATAAAGAATTTCTTCTGTGGGGAGGTATTGAAGCCGGTGGATTTCTTGAAGGTTCTGATTATTTTTATGACAATACTTTGTATAAATTGCGAGAAAGTGCTGAAAATCTATTGAAAGAAGAAGATTTCCCTTTTTCTCTTCCCAAAGATGCTTTTGTTTTCAATATGCATCAAGGCTATATATTTTGGTTTTTTAAAACATCAGAGGGAAATGATCCTTCTGTTTACGGCTACACTCAGGGCGACCCTCCAGTTCTTTATAGTCCGGTTCCATTCAAAAAAAATTCTCCAAATTTCTCCGAATTTCTGATTCAAACATTAGAAGAAGAAGCAGAATTAATTTAGAAGAGAGAGGTAGTGGTAGTGGCGTGTCAAGCCTTAAATGTTGCATTAGAAAAATCTTGAAATCCCTATTGAATGTGAATTAATCGGGAAATCCTATTGCCCTATTTTAAGCTTGGCACGCCAGTAGGTGCGTTAACGGAGAAGTAGTGTGGGCAATGCCCACACTACTGGCTGCTATAAGTATGGGTATGAGGTATCGAAGCCATGGTAACAACCAAATTGATTGCAGAAGATTGTTCCCTGATTCTTGATGCTGTGAACGAACTTCAATGGTGCTACATTTATCTTGAAAAAGACAGAAAAATAAGAAATCTAGGAGCAGATGATAAATCAACTATCTGTAGACGTTTTTTGTCAATTCTTTCCTCCAATGATTTTTTTAGAACAAAAAGAAAGTTTTTGATAAATAACAAAGAGTACATACGATTTATTGGCTTAATGGAAAAAGAGTATGCATTTGGGTATGCTAGAAAAAAAAATTCAGGATTAGAGATTCATTTTAGAAATGGAAAAACAGACAAGGCTATAGCAACAATAGAAATCTCTTCTGAAGAATGTAAAATTTGGACATCAAAACTTAGTTCATAGACAAGTAATCTTGAAAGTAAAGAGGTAATCGGTGGGCAATTGCCCACTCCCTCCAGTTCAAGGTCAAGAGAAGGGCTACTACTATTGAGCTATAAAAATGTACTAATCTATCTCCTCAAAGATTAAAGTTTGCCGATCCAGGCGATCGCAGTACTCCGAACCCATCATCTTTCTATCTCTTGGGGTTGCCTCGGCATGTAAAAACTGGCAACGATCGCGACGGCAAGCCACCACAGACAGTTGATTTGCGGGCGAAACCAAACCGTATCCACCATACCGTGAACGAGGAGTCCGGCGATCGCGGCCAGCGCGCCAATTAACCAAAATCCTTGAGGATCTGCCTGTTGTCGCAGTCGTTCCAGTTCCCTTACGCCGCGATCGCCAATGACGACAATGAGCCAGAGAAATGCTAGGATTCCGGCCATCCCCATTTCCACAATGATTTCCAGGAAGACGGAGTAGGCGCTGAGGGCGGTGTAGCCGGTTTGCATATAGAGAGGGTAGACCTGGTTGAAAGCAGTATTCCCAGGGCCGATCCCCAGAAAGGGGCGATCGCGAATCATCCGAAACACAGCTTCCCAAACGTTGATGCGGAAATTATTGCTGCTGTCTTCTCGCCCCGCAAAAATACTTTTGACCCGGACTTGCAAGGTTTCGACCGTACCAAAGGCAACAATCAGCAAAGCTGCAAAGCTGCCAAAGACGATGGGCAACAGCCAAACACGCCAAAAGGGCGGTAACCGATCGCGCCACCAGTAATACAACAGCAGGAGAAAGGTGAAAATGACCGCCAGGACTGCCAGCCAGCCGCCGCGACTATCGGTGAAGTACAAGCAGGCTAAATTCGCCGCCACCATCGTACCGGCCAGGGCTTTTGGCAGCCGCCCCCGCCAAGCGAAGAGGGCAGAAAAACTGAAGGCGATCGCGCTCAACAGATATCCCGCCAGTAAGTTGGGGTTGCCTAGGTAGCTGTAAACGCGCGTATCTTTTGCCAGTAAAGACGTTGGGTCGTTCCAAGTTGCGAGTTGTTCGACTCCGTGCAACTCCTGACGAATGCCGTAGACGCTAACGACGAGGGCAACTAAGAGGAAAGCAGCGATCGCCCAATTTCGCAGGCGAGGCGATCGCAGCACCCTCGCGGCCAGCACGAACAAAAAGAGATACAGCGTCAGCTTGATTAACCCCGAAAGAGCAGCTTGCTTGACTGGAGAAAAGATCGTTGCGGTGGCGGCCACTCCCCAGTACAACAAGACGAGGTAGTGAATGGGCGTTGCGCCGCCGAGGGCCCTGTCATCCTCCGCCAGCGTCACCAACCCCCAATAGGCCCCGGCAAGTGCCAGCAAGACTCCGATCAACGCGGTGGAAACAAACGGGCCGAGAACGAGAAGGATGCAAATGAGCAAGGCCGCGATCGCCTCTCCCCAGCGATCGATCAGCCAACTTCCCTCGCGCCAGCGACTCGCAAAAGCCAGCACTCGGAAAAGATAGCTACCGCTGCGCCACTGATATTGGGGCAATTGCGCTAGGGTGAATTGTTGCCAAGCAGAAGTCATGGTTTGGGTGTTGCGTCAGACCGATTTAAGTTGGGACAGTATATCTTATCCCGACCTCGATCCCAAAAAAAATAACCGTCCCAAAAGGGCTGGTTTTGAGTGTTGAGCGTGCATTTCCGCGCGCGCTCTCAATTCCTCAATTTTCCCGAAAAAACTACTGTCCAAACTCCGTTCTAGCTTGTTCGACCAGATCGACCGTGACGATCCCATCTCCCGCAGCACGGGCGAGTTGTTCGATTCTTTGGCGCGCCTGAGAGCGGACGAAAAAAGGAATATTCTTAAGTTTGCACCTTGCTTCGGGAGTCCAGCGCAAATTGCCGGTAAAATCTAAGCGATCCATGGCACGTTCGGCAAATTAGCTTTGAAAAAGTATTTCTTTCCCCATCATACCCAACCTTTGCTGCCGCTCGAATATCTCTTGCCCGTTGAGGTCGCAGGCATTCGGGATGCTGTTGAAATTTCGTTTCATCCTCCCAGTCTGTTTATCACCAATCATCAAGGGGAGATCCTACCGGATTGGAAGGTTCCCGTTGCCTCTCTTGCTGTTGTTTTGCAGCGATCGCGCCTCTCGCTACGGGACGAAACGCCTGCTGTTGAGGTTGAGAAGGTGAAATTGCGAGATACCTTTCTTCGCTTTGGCAATCAGTTCGTCACTCACTTGAGCGATCGCGGGATTTCAGCCGATTTCTTCGATCCTCGCAATGGCTACCCCCTGATGTCGCGGCCGGGGTCAATTTCTTGCGATTGCGTTGCCGCGATCGAAGCGTTGCTGGGGTACGCTGTCGTGCCAGGAATTTGTTCGCGCATCGACCATCCTCGTTGGGGAAGCGCTGTTTACCCCGGAATTCTGGCCGGCGCGACCTCTCCTGAGAATCTGAAAGCCGCTTTGCTCTCAGCCGAACCGCGTTAAAAACTTTGCACATCGCCTCTCTCAGCTATGCAACAGTGCAAAAGTACTGCTATTAATTAAGAAGAAGACCTCGATTCTGTGACGCTAAATTCTCACAAAGGCAAGGAAACCCAGCCCCAACTCCGAATCCACGTTTAATGTACATTACCTGAAATCCTTGCTAGAGCGAGGGAGCCATTTCAGTTATCAGTCAACAGTTATCGGTCATTAGTCAGGGAGATGGGGAGTTTGGGAATTGGGGAGACTCTTCATTGAGCATTGGACATTAAACATTAAACATTTATCAATTCCATAGCTTGCTTCTCCAAAGGAGTACCCCGAACTCTGAACTCAAAACCCTGAACTCTGAACTCCCAATGATTCCCCTACAACTCACCCTCAAAAACTTCTTAAGCTATCGCGATGCAAGTCTAGACTTTCGCGGTTTGCATACAGCTTGTATTTGCGGTTCCAATGGTGCGGGGAAATCCTCTCTGTTGGAAGCAATTACTTGGGTCATTTGGGGGAAAAGTCGCACAACCTCAGATGATGTCATTAATGCTGGGGAGAAAAACGTCCGGGTTAACTTCACCTTCATCTGCAACAATGACACCTATCGAGCAATTCGATCGCGCCAGCGGGGACGTTCGACTTCTCTAGAGTTTCAAATTGAAACGGAGTCAGGAGAATTTCGCTCTCTCACCGCCAAGGGAGTCAACGAAACGCAAAAGCAAATTATCTCTCATTTGAAGCTCGACTACACAACCTTTATTAACTCCGCTTACTTGCGACAGGGACGGGCCGATGAGTTTATGTTGCGCGGTGCGAGCGAGCGAAAACAAATTCTGGCTGAATTGTTGAATTTAAATCGCTACGAGATGTTGGCGACGAAAGCGAAGGATGCAGCCAAACAGTTCAAAGGACAGGCCGAACAGTTGGATTTGAGCTTGCAACCGCTGCAGGAAAGGTTGGAGAAGCGCAAAGATTTGGTGCTGGAACGAGACAGCGTGATGGCGGAGTTAGGGCAACTGCAGCAGGTGCAGGAGACCCAAAAAAAGGAGTTGCAGGGTTTGGAGGCGATCGCGCGGGAACGGCAAACCTGGGAGCAACAACTGACTTGGCAGCAGAGTCAAAAAGACGGGTTACAACGGGACTGCGATCGCCTGGTGCGGGAACGAGACGGCCTCGAGCGGCAGCTTGCGACCCTCCAGCAGCACTTAAGTCAGGAAGCGGAAATTAAGGCGGGGTATCAGCAGTGGGTGCAACTCCAGCAGCAAGAAGAAGCGTTTGCGGGGAAATTTCAAGCCGATCGCGAGGCGAGGGAACAAAAGCAGCACCTGGAGCAACAATTAAACCAGCAAATTAACGAAATTAACCTGCAAATTCGCCAACTGCAAACCCGCTTCGAGGCGCTGGAACAGCAGGAGGCGGAACTGGTGGAAATGCTGAGTCAGGGGGAGAAAGTGGCCGGCGCTTTGGCCCAGTTGCACCACCATCGCCAGCACCTTCAAAAGTTGGACGAACTGCAACTGCAAGTGTCTCCCCTGCTGCAACGGCGCGCCGACCTCAAGGTGGAGTTAGAGCGAGTGCAAGCGCGACTCAGCGCTCGTTTGGAACAACTCAACGCTTCCGAGTCCGACTGGTCAACCCAACTCACCCAAGTCCCCCAATTGCGCCAACAAGTCCTGTCTGTGAATTCGCAGGTCGTGGAGTTGGAGAAAAAGCAGGTTTATAGCCAGCGCGTCCGGGACAAGCAGCAAGAACGAGGAAATTTTCAGGAACGCTTGCAGGAAAATCAACGCACCTATCAGAAACAGTTGGGGGAACTCCATCGGAAGTTGGAGATGCTGCAAGAACAAGAGGCCGTCTGTCCGCTGTGCGATCGCCCCCTCGACGAACATCACCGCGATCGCGTCATCCAGAAGACCCAAACCGAGCAGGAACAGGCGGAGCAACAACTGTGGGTGATTCGCGAGCAAATGGCTACCTGCGAGCGAGAGTTGCAGGTTTTGCGAGCTGAATACAGTCAATTGTCTCAGGAATTGCAGCCCTACGATTCCCTCCTCCAAGAACAGGGACAGTTGGAGGCGCGGTTGGAAAGTACCTTCGACGTGCAGGAGCGCTTGCAGGCGATTCAAACGGAGAAGAAAGTGCTGGAAGGTCAGCTCTCGGCGGGAAATTATGCGATCGAGTTGCACTCCGAGTTACAAGCGCTAGAGCAGGAGTTGCAGCGCCTCAACTACGACGAACAAACCCACGCTTTGGTGCGAGGAGAGGTGAAGAACTGGCGCTGGGCCGAGGTCAAGCAGGCGAGGTTGGAAGATGCGAGGCGCAAGCAAGAAAAGCTCAACGCTCAAAAGCCGGAGTTACAAGGGAAGATTAAGGAACTCCAGCAGCAAATTCAAGCGTTGCAAGATAATTCTCCCCTCCAGCAGCAAATTCGAGCGGCAGAGGAGTCCATTCAAGCGTTGGGGTACGATCGCGCGCGCCACGAAACCCTCCTAAGCGCCTTGCGTCAAGCGCAGGCTTGGCAACTGCGCGATCGCGAACTCGAACAGGCGAAACAGCAGTTCCCCCAAGTTCAAGAAAAGTTTAAAGAGCTAGAAGGGCGCTTGCAGGAGAAATTAGAGCAGCAAAAGCTGGTAGAAGGGAGATGCCGCGATTTAACCGAACAGATGGCTCAAATCGCCGACAATCGACCGGAGATCGAAGCATTGGAGCGGCAAATTTCCCAGCGACGGCGACAACTGGACGAGTTGCTCGCCAGTCAGGGCCGGATCGAGCAGCAGTTTAAACAACTGGACGAGAAAAAGGCGGAGTACAAAGAAACCGAGGAGAAGTTACAACAGGTTCGCCGCCAGTGTCGCGTCTATCTCGAACTCGCCCAAGCCTTTGGCAAGAATGGCATTCAGGCGTTGATGATTGAAAATGTTCTCCCCCAACTCGAAGCCGAAACTAACCAAATTTTGGCGCGACTGACGGGGAATCAACTCCACGTCCAATTCCTCACCCAACGCGCGGGAAAAAGCAGCCGCAGCAAGAAGAAGGCGACAAAATTAATCGATACCCTCGAAATTCTGATCGCCGATGCGCGAGGAACGCGGCCTTATGAAACCTACTCTGGTGGGGAAGCTTTTCGCATTAACTTTGCCATTCGCCTGGCCCTGGCGCGACTGCTGGCCCAGCGGGCCGGGACTTCGATGCAAATGTTAATTGTGGATGAGGGGTTTGGGACGCAAGATGCGGAGGGGTGCGATCGCTTGATCGCCGCAATTAATGCGATCGCTTCGGACTTTTCCTGCATCTTAACGGTTACTCATATGCCCCAATTTAAGGAAGCTTTTCAAAATCGGATTGAGGTGCGGAAGACGGAAGGGGGTTCTCGCCTTCAGCTTTTGACTTAAGCGATCGCGCCGTGCTGCGCGAAGATAGAGAACCCATCAGCAAATTGAATGGTGGGTTCCTCTTCGGCGTGGAGGCGATCTTCGGAGTCAAAGGAGAGTTTGCGAGGGCGATCGCAGACGAAACAAACATTTTCAAAAGGAAAAATCCAGCCACAGTTTTCCGCCAGTTGCTGCAAGCAGTCTAGTGCTTCCTGAGATTCCGGTTTAAGAGGTGTATCGCCTTCCGCAGCAAGGTATTGGGTTAAAACAATGATTTCGACCAAATTGCCAGGAGTCAGATAAATGGGTAAGTCAGCTTTTCCGTATGTGAGTTGAAATTCTAAATTTTCTTGCCACCTTTTAGGCCATTTCGTCCAGTCTTGTTGCTTGAGAGTCTTTTCCAATTGCCGTTCTACTAAGATGTTTAATTCATCTTCTTTTTCAAAACTTGTTCTATACCACAAGCAGTTCCAAATTTCTGAATTAAAGTTTTCTAGTTTTCTTATCCAATTGATGAATAGAGTGGCTATGGGTTTGCCTAAGAAATCCCATTCGCTTAACTTTATTATAGCTTCATGAGGACTACGACAAAAGACAATTTTGGGTTCGATTTTACTATCTCTTTTATTTGAATTTTGAAAATAGAGATTGTAAAAAATAGCTATTAATTCTGCTATTTGGAGAGTATCGCATGGTTGGGTTGAAAGCGCTTGAAAGCTATTGTAAAACTCCTGGGAAAAACCATCGTAAGGAAGAAGAATATTGTTGCCACATTCACAGTGATATAGGTTCTCAAGCTCTAAGCGAAAAATTCGATCCAATTGGTCTAATTCTTGTAGGGACAATGGGTCGTCAAGCTTTTCTAGCTCATCTTGAATAAGGTTTAGATGAGTCAGATTAATGAGGGATTTCAACGGTCTCAAGTCAACAATAATTTCATTTTTTGTGAGATCCAGATAAGTTAGCTGGTTCAGAGCTTGCAGCGGGCTTAAATCAGCAATCCTATTTTCTGCTAGCGTTAATTCAGTTAGGGAAGTTAGCGATCGTAATGGACTTAAATCAGAAACTTGTGTTTTCCTGAGACTGAGCTGAGTAAGGTTTACCAGCGATCGCAAGGGGGTCAGGTCTGAAACTTGTGTCCAATCAAGATTGAGATAAGTCAGTTTCTTCAGCGATCGCAAGGGATTCAAGTCTGAAACTGGTGTGGTACTTAGATCGAGATGAGTTAGCTGGGTCAAAGGTTGCAAGAAACTCAAATCTGAAACTGGTGTTCTCCAAAGACTAAGAGAAGTGAGTTTTTCCAGCGACTGCAAAGGATTCAAGTCTGAAATGGGCGTGGTACTTAGAGAAAGATGAGTCAGCTTTTTCAGCGATCGCAAAGGACTCAAATCAGAAACTTGTGTTTCCCAGAGACTGGGATGAGTCAGTTTCACAGGCGATCGCAAGGGACTTAAATCAGAAATTTGCGTCCAACCAAGAGAAAGATGAGTAAGGTTTACTAAAGATTGCACAACGCCCAAATCCGCAATTGAAGTGTTATTGAGATTAAGCGTTGTAAGATTCTTCAGATATTTTAGCGGTTCAAAATCTGTAATATCAAAATTACCATTGAGATCGAGTTCAGTTAGTTGGTGTAGAGTTCGTAGCGGACTCAAATCGGTAATGTTAGCGTTGCAACCGATCTTCAAGGTTTTGAGGTTGCGTAACACTTGTAAAGGATTTATATCGGAAAGGGGCCTGCGATCGGGTTCCAGAAATGTGGGAGAACAGAAATCGAGAAGTGCCATCGTTATGCTGTGAACGCTGACTTGATGTTCCAGATCTAAATCAGTTAACTCTTGCAGCAATGACAGAGGACGGAGATCGGAAACTCGATTGTGACTGAGATTGAGGTGGGTTAAATGAGGTAGCGATGCGAGGGGCCGGATGTTGCTAATGGCGCGAGCGCTCAGATCCAGTGCGGTCGCGTGGTTGAGAATTTGCTCCGCTTCGTCGCAGTCGGAAGTTCCCGCGAGTTCTAACAACATATCAACCGTATGTGCGGCCCCATCGGAAAGGCCGGATTTCTGGCGACACCAGTCGGAAAATCGGCTCTTCTTTTGGTGGGATGCTGACATAGGGGTGAAGGACTTTCGCTATACAATACAATTGTATTATCATAGTTGGAATAAAGTGGGATGAGCGCAGCCAACCCGATTAACCGCTTGCATTCGGCAATTCGCGCCTTAGATGTGGAGCAAGTTCGCCAACTCCTCAATGCTGGGGCCGATGCCAATGCGAAAAACGATCGAGGACAGCCTCCCTTAATGCTCGCAGCTTACCTTGGTAATGTCGCGATCGCGCAAGCATTGCTCGCCGCAGGAGCTGATGTCAATATTCGACTGGAAGAGAGCGAACCCTCCCAGGATGAGACTCCTATGCTCCTCCGTATCGCGTTTACACCAGACTCAGAAGTTGTTGAAGAAGACATCAAAACTCCTTTATGCGCCGCGATCGCCGTGCTTAATAGACATCCTGGAGCCGCAAATTTACTCAAAAAAGCCGGAGCAAGTCAGGAGGGACTGGAGGAGATTAGAGCGCAGGAAGGGGAAACTTCGGATTTCGTCCTGCCCAGACCGATACAATAGTGTCTGTCCGACGCTCCTTCTTTACCCAGACTTTTTGCCAGCAATGAAACGTTCTTTCGATCGGGGATTCAATTTCTTTGCCGACAGTCTCGTCGCCTTCAGCCGCCATTCCGGACGCAAAACCTGGTTGCTCTTTCTCCTGGTCTTTAGTTTTAGCCTCGTTCTCCTCTTTCCGTTTCCCGGTTACCCACAACGCCAACTGACCGATGTGCAAGGACATTGGGGTCAAGCTTGTATCCAACAACTCGCGGAACAAAAGATTATCAGCGGCTATCCCGATCGCCGTTTCCGACCCGACCAACCCGTCACTCGCGCCGAATTTGCAGCGATTTTAAACAAAGCCTTTCCCGATCGCGCCAGCATTCGCAGCGGCGGTACCTTCGCCGACGTTCCCGCCAACTTCTGGGGTCGCGCGGCAATTCGCACGGCGTATGAAAGGGGGTTCCTCGCAGGCTATCCCGATCGCCGTTTTCGGCCCGACCAAAACATTCCCCGCGTACAGGCGCTGGTCGCGATCGCTTCTGGTTTAAAATACGCGCCAACTCAGCCAGCCGAAACCACCTTAAGCGCATCCTTTACCGATGCAGCGGCGATCCCCAACTACGCTCGCACCCCAATTGCAGCAGCAGCGGAGAAAGGGTTAATTGTCAGCTATCCCAACCCCCGCCAACTGCATCCCAACCGCGCCGCCACGCGAGGTGAAATCGCCGCATTTGTCTGTCAAACCCTGGATTTAGCCGGCGTTCCCTCCCAGTACGTCGTCCGTACTTCCCCAGCAACAGCGAGATCGGAGTTGCGCGGCGTGTGGCTGACCAATGTGGACAGCGACGTTCTCTTCTCCGAGCAAAAACTCACCAGCGCGATCGCGCGCCTCAAACAACTCAACTTCAACACCCTCTACCCCACCGCCTGGAACTGGGGTTACACCCTCTATCCCAGTCAGGTGATGGAACGCGAAATTGGCGTGGCGCTCGATCCCGAACCCGGACTGCAAGGACGCGATCTGCTGCAAGAAACGGTGGAACGGGGACACGACAGCGGAATGGCAGTGATTCCCTGGTTTGAGTTTGGCTTCATGGCCCCCGCCGACTCAGCACTGGCCAAGCGACATCCCGAATGGCTCACCCAGCGTCGCAACGGCGAAACCGTTTGGGTCGAAGGCGGCGTTCACGATCGCGTTTGGCTCAACCCCCTGCGTCCCGATGTCCAAACGTTTATTACTGCCTTAGCCGTCGAAGTCGTCAGTCGCTACGATATTGACGGCATTCAGTTCGACGACCACTTCGGCTATCCCTCAGACTTCGGCTACGATGAGTTCACCGTCGCGCTCTACCAAAAAGAACACAACGGCCAGTCTCCCCCAGCAGCGGCCAAAGATCCGGAGTGGGTGCGCTGGCGAGCGGGTAAAATTACCGAGTTTATGAAGCAGCTTTTTGCGGCGATTAAAGCAGAGAAACGCAATGCGATCGTTTCCCTGTCTCCCAACCCGCAAGAATTTTCTCTAACCTCTTACTTGCTCGACTGGCAGACTTGGGAACGCTTGGGACTGATCGAAGAGTTAATCGTGCAGGTCTATCGCAACGATCTCGATCGCTTTACCCAAGAGTTGGCGCATTCCTCCCTGCAACAAGCGAAAACTCACATCCCCACGGCCGTTGGTATTTTATCGGGGTTGAAAGGACGCTACGTTCCCCTCGAACAAATCGAACGCCAAGTCCAAGTCGCGCGCGATCGCGATTTTGCTGGAGTTTCTTTCTTTTTCTATGAAAGTTTGTGGAACTACGCCACTGAGTCTCCCCCCCAACGCCAAGCGGCTTTTAAAAGCTTATTTCCGCGCGTCGCCAAGCGACCTAACGTATACGATGGCTGGAAACCCAGTACCAGCTAAATTGCCGAGTTCGTCACCGATGAAAAAGATTATTTATCGCGCGGCCGCTCAAACAGATGCACCCGCAATTGCCCCTTTAACCGTTTTGGCATCGGGAGGAATGATTGAGTTTTTATTTCAAGACTTTGCTCCCACAACTCGCGACTTATTAGACGTTCTCACCATTGCCATTGCCAATCATTTCGGAGAGCTTTCTTATCGGAATACAACCGTTGCGATCGCTGACGGAGTGATGGTGGGTATGGCAAATAGCTATCCCGCCGCAAAACATCGGATGACCGAAACGATGAAAAACTTTTTTGCGCCGGAACGCTTAGTCGTCATTCAAGACTTTTATCAGAGTCGAGTGGAGGGAAGTTTTTATCTCAGTACCATTGCCGTCAAACCCGAATTTCGATGTCAAGGGATCGGCACCCAGTTACTGAAAATGACTCAAAACAGAGCGAAAGAAGAGGGGTTTTCGCATCTCAGTTTAATTGTTTGGTCGGATAATCTCACGGCCATCCACTTCTATAAAAAACAAGCTTTTGAAGAAGTGAAACGGGTAAAGATGGGGTCGCATCCGCTGTTACCTCATCGCAATGGATGCCTTTTGATGAACTGTTCTCTAGTTTAAACCCAGAAGCATCCAGGATATTGCTTGTACGGCGAGCGATGCGATTTTAACCCCCAATCTTTTGACTGAATAGCGGTTAGCGACGAGAAGATAGGGCCATCACAATCCGCAGGATATACCAGAACAGAAGTGCAACCGATGCAAACAATTCCAGGGAAGCTGCAACGTACTGGTGAGTCGCGTAGTGATGCATCACTTTGGAGGTGTCGTAGAGAATGGCAGCGGAAGCGATCGCAACCATCACAACAGAGAACAATAAGCCCAAGGTGAAGCCAAAAATAATACTACACAGAATCAAACCCAAAGCGACAAAACCCGCAATCTTCAAAATACCACCGAGGAATGTAAAGTCCTTGCGCGTGGTAAACGCGATGGCGGTTAACCCCGCAAACATCAAAAGGGTTAGAATTCCCGCAGTCGGGATAACCGTCGGGTCTGAAAAAACAGCCGCCATATAAAGGAGAGGGGCAAAAATTAAGGCTTCTGCGACGACATAAATCCCCAAACCTGCATACTGAGTATTAATCGAATCTGCTTTCGCTGCCAGTTCCCTTGAAAACCAACCCAGGAGTGCAAAAGCTCCCAAGAACGCCAGCCAACTAAACCGACTTGCTGCGACGAGCCGCAGAAGAACTTCAGCAATTCCTATTTGAAACAGGATGAATTCTAAAACGATGAACGCACCCACGGCCCCAGCTAAATGGGTATAGGTGTTTTTGATAAATACGGCGCGTTCGTCGGGTCGCGCCTGTGCCACAGTAATCATGGAGATTCTCCTTAATTGTGAGGAAAATAGCAGTCCTATTTAGGTTATAGAACAAATAGCCAAACAAGCGGGCGTTCGGAGCGCTCTTTTCGAGAATTGCGACCGCAAAATCAGCAGATCCTGCTTCCCCAGGAAAGGGGAGAATCTGCGCGATCGCCAACTCCCAACAGCGGATCGCTGGTTGCTGAATTGACCGTTCTTGAACCCCTTGGAACTGCTAAACCTGACTTGACTAAATATGAGTAGGTTGTAAATCAGTTGATTATGCACCAGATCGGCGGTGCGGAAGCGGACTTCTCCGGTGGGTTCGACGATCCAGACAAAGCGTTACGCCTGATGCGAACAAAAGAGCTTTAACTCCCACTCTGTCGTTAGATCCCTTTCCCGACTCCTCATTCCCCACTCTTCCTTGTCTCCAGGCCTCCCTTGTCCTCCTTGTCCCCCGACTCCCTATCCCCTTGCTCCAGCGAGCATTTCAGGGTGTTCGCATCAGACGCGAGTTGGGTTCGGCCCTCCCTTCTGCAACGCCTGAGCGGGGAATTTTTGTTGCTTTTGGGGGAATCGATCCATTAGAGTTATCGAAAGCTCAATTACAATGCCACTTTTAAAAAAACGCAATTATGGTGCTTTCGGTTAGCGAGTCAACCTTTCCAAAACACGTTTTAGAGTCTTCTCAACCCGTTCTCGTTCACTTTTGGGCCCCTTGGTGTCGTTTATGCTTGAGGCTTAGACCCGCTCTCCTACAGTTTCAGTCGGATTATCCAGAGCAAATTAAGTTAGTTCGCGTGAATGCAGACGAAAATTTCAAGCTGGTCAACACCTATCAACTGAAAATGTTGCCAACTCTAATTTTGTTTCAAAATGGTGTTGCTCTATATCGAATTGAAGGGTTTCACAAAAACGAAGAACTGCAACGCCTCCTGTCTAGTCTGAGCCTTCGTCTAATGCCAACTTCGGCTTAAGACTGCTGAACGGCGTTTGGAGTTCAAAGTACTGCGATCGCTTCTAGAAACCCATCCACAAGCACCCCAAACAAACAAAACAATTCTTATACTGGAATTGCGAGGGTGCAATGGTTGTGCGATCTCATCCAACTGCGATTTCTAAGAAAATTTCATCCTCCATCGCTAAAGAACAACGCTTAGGTTTGTCTTGCAACCTAGCGATCGCATTCATCAAGCCACGAAACCAGCGATCGGCAAATTCAGGATTTCGTTCTCGATACCAACGGTAGGCTTATTCAATTTGAGCTTCAGCAATGGGGATAATTTCAACTCAACACAACTACGAAACCTCAAAAATTATCCTGACATTCTCTGGTTCGCCAACTGCTCTGATACGTATCCCGCACGATAATCTTGTTGGTCGAGATCGTAGTCAAGAAGTTCTTTTAGGGAAACCCAGCTAAAAGACGAATAAGGAGAGTATTGTAGTTTGCGTATGGGTGGTGAAGCATCTTTAGGGAGTCCGCGAGGTCTATGGACGCATCTAAACCAAGGTAAATTCGCGTTTTTGTACTTGAATCCACCTAACAAATCGAGAAGGATATAATCTTGAGAGGGGGCGATAAAGAAGCCGCAACCATTTTTTGAAAGAACGTGTGTCCATTTGCCATTAATTTTCGCTTCAGCCCAAGCAGACCAACTTTGAGACATCATTTTGTTTATAATTAATTGAATAAAATCAAGCTCCAGGATTGTAATGTCTTCATCGTCAAAAGATGATTCTAAGTCCGATAAACCAAAAGCTTTTAGCTCATTATTAAGATCGGTATCTCAGGGAACCGGTCAAGTTGGAAATGCGATCGCGCAATCGACCACTCAAGTCGGACAATCCTTAAATAGTGCCAAAGAGATCGCAGTTCAATCGATCGTCGGTGCGGGGGGAGCAGCGGGCCGCAAAGCAATGTCCGTTCCAAAAGGCTTGGGGAGTACTGTTAATCTTATCTCCCAAAGTCCACTTCTCCAAAGGCTGACTAAAGGCTTGAAAGCGGATTGGTTATTAACCGCAATTGAAGTGGTTGATGTCATTCAAGCTGAAGCAACGGTCAAAGAATTACAACAAAAAAATCCCATCTGGGAACCGGATCGAATTGCCCATCAGTTAATTACTGATAAAGCGTTGTTCGCTGCGGGATCGGGACTAGCCAATGATTTACTTCCCGATCGCGTTTTGGCTTTGGTGGAGCTGGATGTGGCAACAACGACGGCCTTGTGTGCCGAACTGATTTATCAAATTGCTGCGGCTTATGGTCTGGATTTACAGTCAAGTGATCGCCAAGGAGAGGCATTAGCAATTTTTGGCTTATCTTTCAGTGGAAACTTAGCCATTGAGGCCGGTTTGGGTTTGATTTCAAATGTGCCGCTGGCGGGAACGTTGATTAACGCGAGTGCGGGTGCGGCGATGATTTATACCCTTGGCTATGGGGCTTGTAATTTCTACAAAACTCAACTGGATGATTCCGATCTCGACCGGAACCTGGCACGTTTAGAGGCAGAATTCAGAGCGAAAAGCAAGCAGTATTTAGAAGCCGCGATCGACCAAGAAATTGTGATGGACTGGTTGTTTCTCTATGTCATTCGAGCGAGTAAACCAGAGCAAACGCTGTCAAGTTTTTTACCCGATTTACAAAATGCTCATTTGAGTCCCGCATCTCTAAAAGAAATTACGGAAAAGATTCAATCGCCTCCCTCGGTTGAACGTTTGTTAGCACAACTTAACTCCGATTATGCGCTTGTTTTATCCGAGCGATGTCGCGCGATCGCTCAGTCCGATCGCAGCATTAATTCGGAAGAAGAAAGGTTGCTCAAACTCATTGACCAGAAAGTTGATTCGAGCGCGATCGCGCCCTAGAAGTTATAAAATCTATGTCAGCTCCAACCCCTTCAGAAATAACCCCCCGCGATCGCCTCTCAGCTTTCTCCAATCGCTATCTTCCGATCGCGGACGATTCAGACGAACGCTACGCAGTCACGGGAGTGAGTTGGGAAGCCTACGAAAGTTTGTTAGAAGATTGGGAAAATTGCTCTCCTTATCGCATTTCGTACCTAGATGGAGTGTTAGAACTGGTGTCACCCGGCCGCCGCCACGAAGTTAGCAAAGGAGTCATTGGTGGGTTGCTGGAAGCTTACCTTCAGGAAACTCGCACTCGCTACATTGCGACTGGTTCTTGGACGCTTAAGAAGCGGGAGGTTGGAACGGGGAAGGAACCCGATGAATCTTACTGTTTGGGTTCCAATACGGACGGGTTTCCCGATCTGGCGATTGAGGTTGTTGAATCGAGTGGCGGAACTCAGGATGTGGAAAAATATCGCCGCCTTGAAATTCAAGAAATCTGGTTTTGGCAAGACAACAAACTCTCGGTTTATTGCTTGGAAGAGAGGAGTTACGAACGACGCGATCGCAGTCAGGTTTTACCCGCTTTAGATCTCTCTTTGCTGGAAGAACATATCCGCTATCCCGACCCTTTTACTGCCATTCTGGACTTTCGAGAAAAGATCCGTGCGAGTTAATAGCGGTTGCTTAAGCGAATCTTGAAGCGCGATCGCGAAATTAATGCTGTTAATCTTGATTTGAGCTTCAGCAATTGGGGTAATTTCAACCTGAAATCTCATACTTTTCTTGCATGGCTTGCATGAAATCGCTTAGGGGTCGAGTTTGTCCGGCGTTGACTTCATTAAAGCCTTGTTGAACACCCAAGATCGTCTCCAGTTGGTCAATCAGTTGGCGAAGTTGAGAGGGCTCGAGTTTGTTGGGATCGAGAAATGTGATGAGAACTTGGGTTGAGTCTCTAACACCGGGAGGAAGTTCGGCGAGTTGGATTTGCCCGTTTTGATAAATGCCTTCGACCGTTTTCAACATCGGTTGTCAATCAAGGTTAAGTAACTTTCTCAATTTTACAGATTTCCCTGGGCTGGAGGAGGGCATTCATATTTTCTCAATCCTTAATCTTGGGCGAATCACGTCTAGAATTTGTTGGTTTGGGCGAATCGGATTCGTCGCTCGTACTCTTGAAGCACAAAAACGGGGTAACCTCACCGTTTCAATTTTCACTCGTTTGATGAGAAGCAATAACGCGATCGATTTCTTGACGATGGCGGTCGTAATAACGCCAAGCATTTTCTAGATTGAAAGAGGATAAACTTGGATAATTTTGCAACAACTCGCCTTCATCAGCCCCCTGTTGACGCAGCGAAACGAGCGTCCAAACGGGAATGCGGGTATTGCGAATTCGGGCGTATCCGCCACACACTCCTGGCGTACTTTGAATCGAGATCGCCGCCAGTTTTTCTTGGAACAGTAAATTTTCTGCTGAGGTCAGTGCTTCAATCGTCTGAATTAAGGAGTCAACTAACTGAGTATTCATTGCTCGTCGGACTGCCTAAACTGTCTCCATTTTAGCCAATCCCATCCTTAAAGGAGTTCGCGGATTTTAGCTAACCTATCTTTCACTCTCCATCTTCCGCAAAATCTTTTGGGTAAGTGGATGGGCGGACAACTCCTCAGCGCAATCATTCTGTACTGCTTGCTGAATCAGATAGCAGAAGTTGTTCCAAGCGGTTTGCGTGTTGGGATGGTCTTTGCCTAAACCATTTACCCACAACTCCAACGTCCGCAGAAAAAACGGTTCGGCTTCGCTGTAGCGTCCCATTGCATAGTAGAGTAACGCAAAGTTGTTAAGGCTGGTGACAGTGGAAGGGTGGTCGGCACCCAGTTGGATTTCCTGGATTTTGAGGGCGCGAATGTAGAGGGGTTCGGCTTCGGTGTACCTCCCCATTGATTCGTAGAGTCCCGCCAAGTTGCCGAGGCTGATGGCGGTGGAAGGATGGTCGGCACCCAGTTGAGTTTCTCTGATTTCGAGAGCGCGAATATGGAAGGGTTCGGCTTCGGCGTATCTTCCCATCAACTCGTAGAGTCCCGCCAAGTTGCCGAGGCTGGTGGCGGAGGAAGGATGGTCGGCACCCAGTTGAGTTTCCTGGATTTTGAGGGCGCGAATGTAGAGAGGTTCGGCTTCTCTATTGGTACTTTAGCGAAAATCAAGCCCAAATATAGCCTCGACTCTCTATATACTGTCTAAATACGTCCTGATTCTCCGTCAGCCAACCGACAAAACGATAAGATATCGCCGTGCGAAAAGCCCTCAGAG
>Ga0207422_1001614_pt1 | contig 41022 bp, 39 predicted proteins | sample MarCyaLeptolynsp_FD_187757 | JGI IMG/M metagenome (GOLD analysis project Ga0207422, IMG submission 187757) | Marine cyanobacterial communities from Panama - species 1 Leptolyngbya sp. (SPAdes) | ecosystem: Environmental > Aquatic > Marine > Unclassified | place: Panama: Panama City | collected... | reverse complement strand
CTCCCACGGCGACCAGGACAGACCCCATATTTGGCAGCGCTGCACTGATCATAAAACTGCCCCTGACAGGCGGTGATAAAGATCTGTTCAAAATTATGGAAATGCCACTGATGATCATGACAATTAAAAAAACAAGGGCTGTTATTGTTAATGCCAATTGCCAGGAACTATCGATACTCTGTAAGGCACCGTCCATCATACCAACACAAATTAAGGTCACTAATAGTAATGTGAACCAGTCCAGAGGCTGTTGATTTTTTTTGATAAACTCTTCAGAAATTACCCTGCGCAGAAAATACCCTAAACACAATGAAGATATGATCAGAGCTGCCAGGGTGAAGACCATTTTATTTGTCTCGGGAAGCTGGTGACTTTCAAAGAACAATTTTGCCAGCAATGGCATGCTGATAGGCATGGTAAGCGAAGAGAGTAGCATCAGCATAAAACAGATTCGGATATGATATTTAACCAAGACTGCCAGAGCTGGTGCAGAAGTCATAGTTGCGGCCGCGCTGAACATGAAGAGGGCCAATGTAATGTCATCCGTGAGCCCTGCTGTTTTGCATATCAGGAAGACTATAATGGGAAAAATGATCATCGTCATAAGGACGTGTGATATATATTTTCTTGCGGTTATTAAGCTGTTCGATGTTTTTTTTGGTTCCATCCGTAAAATCACCACAGATGTATTCAGAACCAGCAAAATAAAAAGATATTCTGAAAAAAAGCCTGATAATTCAGAAATCCAAATGCCTAATAATAAACTGGAAAAGAAAATAATGTTACGCACCATGATGGCTTTCCTAACGATTACAGAAAGACATCAAAGGACAAGATATACTCAATTTCATGATGCGTATGCGTCAACATTTCTATTGTCCCGTTAAAAATTAGTTCAGTGCATCAATGCCAGATTGAGCACAGATTTCATCCTGATCAGGCAGGTCGCCGGTCACGCCAACAGCTCCACGGATATTTCCTTGATCGTCTTTGATAAGCAGTCCGCCAGCAGAGGCAATGAAACGCCCTTGAGAAGCTGTCATTAAACTGGTTGCGAATGTTGGACGATCAGCTGCAATTTCCGCAAAATTTCTGGATGATGTGTTTAGCCCCAGAGCGGTAGCGGCTTTGCCAATGGCAATTTCAGGACGAATATTTCCAGAATTGTCCTCGCGCTGGAAGGCCACAAGATGTCCTCCAGAATCGAGTACGGCGACACTCATTGGATTTAAGGCTTTTTCTCTGGCTGTTTCCAAAACCTGACGGCAGATAACATTTGCTTCTTGCAATGTGATATTGCTCATTTTGTATCCTTTAGTTTTTCTTGTTTTTTGATCCACTTGTCCGCTGTGACTGACCATGCGCTGCCTGGCATGCCACAGGCATAACAGACGCTGAAATGGTCACTGTCTGCGACCACCAGCTCTTCAACGTCACCACCGGCATCTTTCAATGCTGCGGAAAAACGATTTTGCTGTTTAATCAGGTGCGGAAAATCATTATCGCCATGTGTCAACAGCATAGGAGGTGGTGTTAAATGCAGATAATTGATCGGACTTGCCGAGGTCTCATTTTGTAATTTAGGGTCCCCTAAAAAACGGGGCCGCATGGCAAAACCTGAATTGGCACCAAATTCATATGTACCAGAAATGGGCAAGGCGCCACAGACCACATCTTCAGGCAACTCCAAGGGTGCCTGCCAGTCACGGCGCACTGCCATCAGACTGGAATAATGCCCCCCTGCGGAATGCCCAGACACATATATTTTGCTGGGATCACCGCCGTAACGGCTGATATTTTTATATGTCCAAGCCACTGCTCTGGCGCAGTCCAGCCATCCTTCAGGGAAGGTGGTTTTTGGGGCTAGCCGATAACCAATGCTCAAAAAAGTAATGCCGGTATCTTCAAAAGCACGGCTGTAAAAGGCCATGCTTTCCTTGTACCCATTTGTCCAGCCACCACCGTAAATAAAGATTAGCACACGTCCATCAGGATTTTTTGATGGAAACAGCAAAATACCCTGATGGGGGTCAGAACCATAATTGGTTTCTATACCTTCACACCCCTCACTGCGTGAGAGGGTTTCATCGACATATTTCTTCCCGACTTCACTAAAGGGTTCCTGGGGGGGATAATCTTCAATACGCATGTTTTCTGTTCCTTCGCCGTCTCACACGTATGCGATGCTGGCGATTTCGATTAGCCATTCAGGTTTGATGAGTTCCGCTTTGACGACGTATCTTGCTGGTGGTGTGTCGTTTTTGAAGAATTCGACATAGACTTCATTCATGGCAGGCCAATCGTTGAGGTCTTGCAGGAAGATGTGATTGAAAGCGACGTCTTCCATTGTACCGCCGGCCCCTTCGATGATGGATTGAATGGTTGTCAGCACCTGTCTTGTTTGTGCTTTGATGTCCCCTTCGCCGATTGTGTTGAAGTCCGCATCGGCAGAGACAATGCCAGCGGTATGCAGAGGTGTACCTTTACCCAATGTGCCGGGGGAGTATTTTGCCAGCGTTGCGGCACCTTTTGGGGTGACTTTTTCAATAGCCATAATGTGATTTCCTTATGTGTCCAGAGGTCATATTTGTCCTGATCATTTCATGATTGCTGTTCTTTGATCAATATTTGCAAAGGGTGGGTTTTGAGGCGTTTGCGGGTAGGGCCTGATATGTCGGCCTGAAGAATATGTCTGACTACACCGGTTTTGTGAGTTGCCTACCCATGGGGATGCTTCCCTAACACTCTGTGAAGGTTCAGTCTGTGGACATATATATTTTGTCAATTAACGGAGATAAAGAAGATGTCAGCGGAGAATGTCACATTAGCAGAACTGGGGTTCATGTTTAAAGAAGAGCTTGAGCTTTGTCAGGTCAAGGCGGGGGATCAGGTTGTTCTGATCACTGATATGAATACCCGTACGGATTATGTTCAGGCGTCTTATGCGGCGGCTGATGCCCTGGGTGTGAAGATTTTTGAAGTACGTATTGGCACACCCTTTAACCCGAACATGATCGCCAGTGAAGGGGGTGGGGATACCTTATCCAGCCTGCCCGGTGCCATTCAGGCGATTGAATCTGCTGATTTATGTCTGGTTTTCCATGTATCTCTGGGCGCGCCCTGGATGCAGGCCGCCCGCAAGAAGGGTGTGCGCTTTTTGCTGATCATTGATGGTCCGGATGAGTTGAAGCGTCTGATGTCACCTCCGGGTATGAAAGAGGCTGTTAAATATGCCACGGCGCTGACCAACCGGACCAAAGAGATGCATGTGACCAGTGCGGCGGGCACTGATTTCCGGGCCCGTCTTGGACAGTTGGATACGGTGTGCCAGTGGGGGTATTGTGATGAACCGGGACATGTGGACACCTGGGGCGGGGCGCATTTTTCCACCTGGGCCAATCCGGGTGAAAGTGAAGGGGTGATTGTGCTTGAGCCGGGCGATTGCTGGATTTTCCCTTATGTACGTTATTTTGAAAGCCGGGTAGACCTGACCATTGAAGGAGGCTTTATCCGCAAGATCGAAGGCACCGGGGTGGATGCCAGGATCATGGACCAATTCTTTAAAGGTCACCAGACAGATCCGGATGATCTGACGCCTTATGCGGTGTCGCACCTGGGCTGGGGCCTGAACCCGAATTCCCTGCTGGATCAGATGATCCTGCATACGGACGGCCACAGAATTGCCAGTCACACCCGGGCCTGGCCAGAAGCCTTCCTGTTTTCCACTGGCCCTGATGATCAGGGGGGTGGTCAAAACAGAACACCCGCCCACCTGGACCTGCCGATGTTCAACTGTTCCGTCGCCTACGACGGCACCCCCGTCATGGTCAACGGAAAAATCGTCGATCCAAAAATGATCGTCAAACAAACACAACAAAAAAGACTGTCGGCTTAAACAATGTTTCGTTCCGTACAAAATATGGTCGGGCAGGACTGGGAAGCGATCCAATCCTGCTTAAAGGCTGATGGGATTGCCATGGATATTGATTCTATGCCGAGACAATTCGAAGGTGGGCTTGCCAACCTGAATTATCTGGTTCATGTGGATCATATCCAAGCGGTCTTCAGGCGTCCTCCTGATGGTGATTTGCCACCTGGTGCACACGACATGGTGCGAGAACACAAGATATTATCTCGTCTGTCTGAATTTTATGAATTAGCACCCCGCAGTATATTCTTATGTACAGATGAAAATGTCATTGGCGTGCCGTTTCAGATTATTGAGTATCGGAAAGGCGATATTTTCCGTGGTGATAGTCCAAAGGAATTAACTGATAACCCCGATAAAGCACTTACGGCCAGCTTGGGCCTCGTGCATGCGATGGTCAGTCTGCACGATTTGTCCATTGAAGAGGTCGGTTTGGAAGACTTGGGTAAGCCAGATGGTTTTGTAGAACGCAATGTGAAAGGCTGGATTAACCGGGCTGCAAAAGTCGGTGATGACACAACGGCCTGTAAAACAGTCAGTGAGTGGATGTCGCACAATGCGCCAGATGATAGTGCTCCAAGTCTGATTCATAATGACATCAAATTTGATAACATGATTTTTGATCCCGAGGAATGTAAACCCATTGCGTTGATTGATTGGGATATGGGAACTTTGGGGCACCCATTATTGGATCTGGCAACAACACTGAGCTACTGGACAGAAGCCAAAGATCCAGATTGTCTGCACAAGCTGGGTCAAATGCCAACGGCCCATAAGGGGTTTTTGGAACGCACAGAAGTGGCGGCTTTGTATCATAAACTCAGCGGGCGTGATATTTCGGACTTACCCTTCTTTTACATTTTGGCGATGTTCAAATTAGGGGTTGTTTTCCAGCAGCTTGAACAACGTCGTAGGGCGCGAGGAGACCAGGGTGATAACGACAGCCTGGCTGATTTGGGGCGTAATATTATTAATCATACAGCTGATTTAACCCAACAGTCTGTTTTTTAGATAGAGGATCTTTGGACGTGGATTTTTCCCTGACAAAAAAACAAGAAGCTTTGCAGAAACATGTACGTGATTTCGTTATGCAAGAAATTATTCCTTACGAGCGGGACGTGCGTCAATTTCCAGATGGACCTGATGAAAGTTTGAGGTTGGAAATTGTCAATAAAGCCCGTGATGCGGGTTTTCGGACACCGCATATTTCTGAAGAATGGGGGGGTATGGGACTGGATCATCGTGATAAAGCAATTTTTTTTGAAGCAGCAGGGTATTCACCGCTCGGTCCAATTGCTCTGAATTGTGCCGCCCCAGACGAAGGAAATATGCATCTATTGGAAGCTGTTGCGACAGAAGAACAGAAAAAACAATATCTTTTGCCCATGTCCAGTGGACAAATCAGATCTTGTTTTTGCATGACTGAACCAGCTGGGGGAGCAGGATCAGACCCGTCTTTGATGAAAACTACAGCGATAGAAGACGGTGATGATTTTGTCATCAATGGTGCTAAGTGGTTGATTACCGGTGCCGTAGATGCACGCTTTGCTATCATCATGGCATCTACAAAGGCAGAAGGCATCAAAGAGGGGGCGGCAACGATGTTTCTTGCGGATATGTCTGACCCTGCTATTGAAATTGAGCGCATTATCCGCACAAATGACAATTGTTTTTCTGGTGGGCATGCAATTGTTAATTTTAATGATTTACGTGTGTCGCGCGGGGACGTGCTCGGTGAATTAGGGCAGGGCTTCAAATATGCGCAGGTCAGATTGGCTCCGGCAAGATTGACGCATTGTATGCGTTGGCTCGGTGCGGCGCAAAGATGCCATGATATTGCGCTGGCATACAGTTCACGACGAACTGCTTTTGGTAAATATCTTGCGGATCACGAAGGTATTGGCTTTATGCTTGCGGATAACGAGATGGACTTGCACGTATGTCGTATGACCATTTGGCATACAGCCTGGTTGCTGGATCAAGGTGAACAGGGTGGTTTTGAAAGTAGTCGTGCCAAAGTCATTTGTTCGGAAGCTCAATTCCGTATCGTTGATCGTGCAGTACAAATTTTAGGTGGGATGGGTGTGACAGAAGAAACGATCGTAGAGCGTCTATTCCGTGAAATTCGGGGCTTCCGTGTTTATGATGGACCGTCGGAAGTTCATCGTTGGAGCATGGCAAAAAAATTAAAGCGGCACGCTCAGGGCGCTGATTTTATTGAAGAAACTGAGGCTCTGGATCTGCCATTCACTGAGCCTGGAAATAGTCTGTTTATTGCTCCTAAGGAATTTTAAAATGGTTGAAATGTTTGATTTAACAGGACAAGTTTGTCTTGTAACTGGCGGCGGACGTGGATTGGGCTTGGGTATGGCTCAGGCCCTTGCAAGTGCTGGCGCTGATGTGGTCATTTGTGGTCGTAATCAGGATACATTGAACCTGGCAGTTACAAATTCTTCCAATCCTGAGCGAATGACGGCAATAACCGCTGATGTTGGCGATGAAGATTCTGTTATTTCGCTGGTAAATCAGATTATTGAAAAACATGGCCACATAGATGCATTGATCAATAATGCCGGCATTAATCCTTATTATACACGCAGTGAAGATGTCACTTTACAGGAATGGAATGATATTCTTTCCGTCAACCTGACAGGGGTCTTTTTGTGCTGTAAATACGTAGGACAAAAAATGATCGCTGCGGGGCGTGGGGGTAGTATTATCAACATATCGTCGATAGCCGGTCGGGTAGGATTAAATAGAACAGCCGCCTATTGCGCCAGCAAGGGAGGGGGTGAACTGCTGACCAGAGGGCTGGCATTGGATTGGGCGCGCCATAATATTCGTGTAAATACGATTGCCCCCGGATATTTCGAAACAGACCTGACCGAAGGCTTGCGTCAAAATGATAAATTATCCAACGAGTTGCTGTCTCAAACTCCTATGAACAGATTTGGAACGTTAGAGGATATCGCGGGTAGCGCTGTGTTTTTGGCCTCATCATCTTCAAAATATATAACCGGACAGACAATCGGCATTGATGGCGGTTGGACTGCAGCGTAATTAAAATCGGAGTTTTTTATGCCTCATACATTATTACCTGGCGATAAAGTTCCCGACTTGGAACTGAAACTTTTGTCTGGCGAAACTTGGAGATTGTCAGAACAGAATCCCGAAAATTTTATTATGCTCGATTTTTATCGAGGGGTTCACTGCGGCCGGTGCAAGCTTCATTTGCTGGATTTAAACAGCAAAGCTGCCCGGTTTGTAGAGCGAGGTGTTCAATGTGTTGCTGTTTCAATGGATGATTTTGAAAGAGCCCAGAAAGCCCAGCAAGTGTGGCAGCTTAATGATTTAGGCCTTACTTATGGCTTGACTGAAGAGCAGGCCCGAAGTTTTGGACTTTTTTTAACAGACTCGATTAATGAATCTGAACCCCATCGCTTTAATGAACCAGCAATTCTTTTGATACATCCTGGCAGTTTGGAACTTTATTCTGCCATGTATGGTTCAAATCCTTTTCAGCGGATTCATGGAGCAGATATTTTGGAAGCTTTAGATACCATCTTGGCGCGCCATTATCCAGCACGCGGAACTGTTATATAATAATGGAAGATAGTTAATTTATTTTTCAATAAGAATACTCATAAAAATTCAATACTATTAGGCAAGGGATAAGGTTTGTATTTATAAAATTGGGGGAGCGATATGTATAACAAATCGCCAAAGATAATTTTGCCTTTATCCAAAATAGAAGATTATGATTATGTTTTAACTTTACCCAAAGCAGCGATTGCTTGGGAGTATTTAAGACGTAATATTGATTATCAGCGGGACAGGTTCAATTCAAAAGCAGATTATAAAGTTGATTTCAGCAATGATTCTAACCTGCGTATCATTCGCAAGTTAAAACAAAATAATTCTTGCTTAAAATGGGGTTTATCGTTTTTTCAGTGATCCCGAATTAGCTTATCCAAATGTACCGATATTTTGGCACAGACATTATTACAGTGGTTACTTAAGGGCAAAGTTCGGGAGGCTGAAAAAACATAATTGGGGCGAGTTTTCTAAAGTGTGGCTGACTTGTTCAAAGACCTTGTTGTTATTTGGCGAAGGCAGCGGAACTTTATTGCTCGGTGACACATCCCATTTGTTTTACATATATTGCGATCATTTGCCATGGGATATTAGTTCTGTTTGCCCCAGTTTTATGATTGGAAACTTCCCCATTATAAAACAACAAATCCGTCAGCTAGATCGTCTGGCGAACTTCTTTCTGAATAGCAATAATGCCATCAAAAATTACCATATTCCGACAGATAAAATACGCCATCGTGACGCCATTGCAGCATTAGATTTGCGTCTTTCAGGCCATTCATATCGCCAGATTGCTTGCTTTATTTATGGTGAAAAACTGGTTGAAGAGGACTGGAATAACCCTAATCAAACACTCAAAAACCGCACAATTCGTTCCGTAAAACGAGGTTTTCGCATGATGAATGGGGACTATAAAAAGCTTCTCAAATGAGCTGCATGACATCATTTTTTCAACCAAGTTACCCTTTGATCAGCAGCATAGTCACCATTTTTTGCACATAAAACTGCAGAATAAGTGCTCTTAATGTTGATTAATATGACGACTAAAATCCACAAATTTTCTTTGAAAAAGAGCATTCTGACAAAAACTGTATCCAATATGAGGAAAGAACAAGGAAAGAAAAAGTGATATAGCAAGATAAAAAGGGCCTGTACCCATATTGGGGCAATTGTCTGTCTTGTTTGAGTTTTTACTGGCACTGGATTACGTTGGATTTGTCAGTTGCGTAGTAACACTATGATTCTAAATGTTATTTATTACCCCTATATGCGCCACGGTGGATTACATTGGAAAATGATTTCCACGCCAAAATCACGAATTTTATTCGCCAAAATGTTATTTATTTTTAAAACTATCTAAGTTGCATTGGTGGGATATCTAGGGCTTGATTAGCAACTTGAAGTTGGTAGTGTGAAATTTATAAATTTAATTTGCTGACCGCTAACGACCCAAAGCGGACGTTCGGATAGAGCCCTTTGGTAAAGGCATGTTTTAATGACCCAAGAGAATTTGACTAATAAGGAAGCTACTGAGGTTGCTATTGAGATTTATGACTTCGTTGTGAATTTGGGTTCTACCATCAAACACTGGTTTGATTTCCCGGACCAAGAAGAATGTGCTTATCAATTTTTAAATCTATGCTTTTATGCTCCAACAGATAAAGCAACGGCTAGTATCTTTGGGTTTGCAGAGTTTATAGGAGCATTAGCATTGTTAGTGGTAGTCTACACCATTACCGATGTGCGATACAAATTCAGAATACGTACTGCTCGGTTACCACTTCTAAAGATGGCTTTTATCGTAATTGGGATTGTTGGTTTTGGTTCACTTATTATCGACTTCTGGATGGCTTCAAACTGGCCGGTACTGGATTCCTTCATTACATACAGTGGCCTGCAATTCTCTTATGGTTTTCTATTTTTATCTATGGCTTTGCTATGGCTGTTTTTTGCCTTCATGCGTCCACCTAGGTTTAACAAAGGTAATGCGAAGAAATATTTACATGAGTTGTATCGATATGTCCTACAAGGATCAGAAACAGAGTTGCCAGTGATTGCTCATGAGTTAGGACGTTCTGCAAGAGAAATTATAAACCTATCAGAAGAGTCTCCTTCAAGGAGATTTGCGACAGCCGACAACATATTTACTAAATTTTTTAAATCAGAGGATAAAACCGGACAATACGCCTACGAAATACTATTAATGATCGGTTCAAGGCGTTTATGCCGATATATGGCAGCTGTTGCGCCAGCAACTGTTATAGAATTTTTCTTGGAATTCTCTGAAAATATCAAAATCAAAAGTTTACCTGTTGGGCAATTTGTAAGGAATATTTCTACGGAAGCCATTCTGAACAAAGACAGTGTCTTATATCACGAAGATGAAGGGTATAACTCCGGCTGGCTTGGATATGTGCGCCCGTTCAGTAAAGCTGTGTACGGCGATTATGATTTGATAGAAGTCCTTTCGCAAGATCACTCATCGCCTTTGGATTTGGATTACAAAGCACTAACACGCCTAGATCCGGAGCAATTTGAAGCATACACGCGTGTAACACTTATCACTTTTGAGGGGTATATAAAGAAATATCCTGATGGCTTAACTAACTCCTCTGCGCTAAATCGAGCATTTTCAAATATCAAAAGTGCCACTTCAAGCATCTACCAAATAAACAGCGTAACTGACTGGTACAATACGGATGCTTACCGAAAATTTGGAATTGCAGTGAATTTTACATGTGACGTCATACGTCTTCTAAACAAACACGGCCAACCTCTTCTAGATTTCAGAAAGAGTACAGATGAGTACAAAAGAGGAGATATGTACGACCATGTGGTTAATTTAATGTTTGAAATAATTTTAGCAGCTTCAAGCGTTAATAAAGACCGAGACACATGTTGGACAATTCATCATAACTCTGTTTGGTCAGACTTTTTTAGTTATACCGAGGACAAAGACGCCGAAAAACTCGTTCTTTTTCGATTAAGACGCGCTCTTTATGATGAAATTTGTGAGCTGTCCAGCCTTCCGAATTATAAAGCAGCAAGAATACTAGCCATCTGCCTGAATGTAATGGGACCAGTTGTTCGCGATAAAACTTACAATATTGATCGCTCTTACAGGGCGCTTCATGTAGCGGCTGTTTCTTGGTTGAAAAAGAATTATCTGGATTTGATAGACAAACAACCAGACGTGGCCAAAGCGTGTATAATCGGTAGCATTTTCTACGATGAAGATAATAAGAAGATAATAAAAAGTTATCGCAAAGGTTTAAGACTTGAAGAGCCGCAAAAATATCTCCAACTCTGAGCTTTCCTAAGTGCGTAGTGCTTATGGAGGAATGGCCGAAGGCAGACATTATTTGTACAACACATTTTAGATCTGATTCGTGATCATCATGGAAAACATAGGTACATCTCATACAAATAATCAGATTTTCCCAAATTATTTTTTATTATCCTTTTCTGGATAATGTTTCCCATAGTTTCATTATTTTTTCTGAACTTTCTAACCGTAAAAGTTGTTGGAATAGAAGGCCTTGATAAGAGGTGATTTTCAGGGTGTGATGGTTGTGTAAATGAAAAGATCAGGAGCTATGACCATGAGTTTACACGCACCACTACTCCCCCATAAAACCGATGAACTGCTCACGGCGATTTTGAATGAACTCCAAGTCGGAAATATGGACCGAAGATTATGGTCTATGGATGATATTGCTCGTTATCTAAATAAATCGAAAATTACCATTCAGCAACGTGTGGTTTGCAAACCTGATTTTCCTAAGGCCATTCGTATTCCTACTCATGCGGGCAAATTAGGACCACTATGGTATCCTGGCGAGGTGAAAGCTTATATCAAAAAATACCAAAGCCGAAAGTGAATTACCCCTTGATCTTGCCCAAATATCGCTCATAATCATGTACACAGTTGGCGCAAATATGACCCATATGTAATCAGGCGTTACGCCAAAATTACGCCAAATGGTATCTAAGTGATTGAATGTAAAAGAAATGATGGTGCCCAGAAGAGGACTCGAACCTCCACGTCCATAAAGGACACTAGCACCTGAAGCTAGCGCGTCTACCAATTCCGCCATCTGGGCACGAAATTGCGTGTGCCGTGATTACGACTTGTATCATCCAAAGTCAAGCCGATATGTTAAAAAAAACCATTACTTCGTTTATCTGCTAAAATACACTGGACGCCGTGCGATATTTGCGGCTAAAAACATTTGGTATCAACATATCCAAAGGATGGTGAAAATGGCAAAAGACCTGGTGACGATTTTTGGTGGGTCAGGCTTCGTTGGCAAGAATATTGTCGAGCAGTTAGCAGCAAAAGGATATCGGGTTCGGGTTGCGGTGCGTAACCCTAATTCGGCTTTGTTTGTCAAACCATTGGGCGATGTCGGACAAGTACAGGTGGTACAGGCAAACCTGCGGGATGAGAAATCTGTATTTGCGGCCATTCAGGGATCTGATGTGGTGATTAATCTGGTAGGGATTTTATTCGAATCCGGCAAACAAAGTTTTTCGTCTGTTCATGCAAGTGGTGCTGCATTGATTGCTAAATTCTCTGCTGATTTGGATGTTAAAAAATTAATCCATATGTCGGCCATCGGGGCCGATGCAGAATCAGAAGCTTTATATGCAAAGACCAAGGCCAAAGGCGAAGAAGCTGTGCGGCATTATTATCCTGATGCCGTGATCTTCCGTCCAAGTATTATTTTTGGACCGGACGATGGTTTCTTTAATCGTTTTGGTAACATGGCCAAATTATCGCCGATCATGCCGGTGATTTCCGGTGACAGCAAATTCCAGCCCGTCTATGTGTGTGATGTGGCAGAGGCCTTTGTAAAAGCCGTTGAAGACGATGTCTGTGATGGTCAGACATACACGTTGGGTGGTCCGCGGACTTATTCTTTCCGTGAGCTGTTGGCCTATATCTGCGAAGAAACAGATAACGACCGTACATTGGTAGATATTCCGATGCCTATTGCTAAAATACAGGCCGTTTTCATGGGATTATTGCCAACACCGCCTTTGACGTTGGATCAGCTGACAATGCTGGAAAAAGACAATGTTGTTGGTGAGGGTGAGCAGGGCTTTGATGCTCTGGGGATTAATCCTACACCTGTAGAGGCCGTCGTACCATCATACATGTGGCAATATCGTCCAAAAGGCCAGTTTGTCGTCGAATAATCTAGGGTTTATAACCGTTAGGGTTTTGCGATTGCCAGCTCCAGGCATCCCGAACCATGTCGTCCAGGTTAAATTCCGCCCGCCAGTTTAGTTCTTTGGCCGCCTTGGATGGATCGGCATAACATTCCGCGACATCACCCTCTCTGCGGCCTGTGATTTTATAAGGTACTTTACGTCCAGAGGCTTTTTCAAAGGCAGCGACCATTTCCAGAACGCTATAGCCGGTTCCAGTGCCCAGATTGAATGTCACCAATCCGGGTTTTTGCGTCAGTAATTCGAGGGCTTTCAGGTGACCGTTGGCCAGATCAACCACATGAATATAATCACGTACACCGGTACCATCACGGGTAGGGTAGTCACTACCATATACGGATAATTCTGCCAATTTGCCGATCGCTACTTGTGAAATATAGGGCATCAGATTGTTTGGAATGTCGTTGGGGTCTTCACCAATTAGTCCACTTTTATGGGCACCGACGGGGTTAAAATACCGCAGACGAGCAATTTGCCATTCCGGATCAGCTCTGTGAAAATCTGCGAGGATATTCTCGATCATCAATTTGGAGGTGCCGTAAGGGTTGGTGGTGCCTCCGGTTGGGAAATCTTCTGTAATCGGCACAGAAGCCGGGTCACCGTAAACTGTAGCCGAAGAACTGAAAACCAGTGTCTTTACATTATGTTCCGCCATCACCCGGCATAAGGTCAGAGTGCCATTGACGTTATTGTCATAATAAAGATCAGGTTTTTCGACAGATTCACCCACAGCTTTCAGGCCAGCAAAATGGACCACAGCATCAAATTGGTTATCAGAGAACAGAGCGGTGAGCTGTTCCTGATCACGAATGTCAATGTTATGAAATGTCAGGTTATTTTTGCCGGTGATATTCTGAACACGTTTAAGGGATGCTTCGGAAGAATTGCTGAGGTTATCAATGACCGTAATCTCGTGATCTTCCTGCAGCAATTCCAAAACCGTATGGCTGCCGATATATCCTGCTCCACCTGTTACCAGAATATGCATTTGAGCTCCTTAAAAGCTGATCTGCCAGTCAATCCCCACATCAAAGCCATCATCTTTTTCGTCGGGTGTATTAGGGCTATCTGACCGGTAACGACCTTCCAGTTTAATTGTACCGAAATCTGTTTGTTTGGAAACTGATCCTTCGATGATATTGATAGACACGCGGTTTTGGAAGGGGTCGAAGTCTTCTATGCTTTCGTCTCTATTGATTAAGGCATTGTGATATTTGATGTTATATGCCCAACCAGTATCTGTGAAGTATTCTCCAGTGACAGAGAAAAGACGGCTGTCTGCATCTAGGCTATGTCCAATAGTTCGGCCTTGGTATCTATGACCTGTCCTGTATATAGCTTGGGAATATAAAATGTTTGTCTGGCGATCTCCAAATATCCATGCGTCTTGGGCAAGTGTATCTGTAAATTCAAATGTTGTTCGCCAATGTGAACCATTATCAGGAAGCGAACCAAATGCGGAGAATCCTAATAGTTTTGCATATTTATATGGTAAAAAGGCTGTTTCATCTTCTCCAGTACCTTCAGCAAATAATTTTAGGGAAGTAGTTTTGCTTACTTTAATTGTATATGATAAATCGATACTAGCGAGTTGATTTCCCGGTTCATTTGGTGTTCCTGTATTATCTGCATTTCCGCCTCCGATCAAAGCATTGATCCAATTGTCAAAACCGCATGGCCGTTCGCGACCACATGTCTGGATGGTTCGCGATAATCCCACATCGAACCCTTCTATAGGTTGGAAACTAAATCGTATGCCTAGTATAAGTGCATGAGGGACAAAACGTTCTTCTTCCTGTCTGGCAAGGAAAACATCCAGATTCCAAGGGCCAATCCAACTAAGCCATTTGGTTTCAAAAGCTTTTGCTTCGATGCGGCGGAAACCAACAGATGGCATTGGGCGTGCGTTGTTACTTAAAATCAGAGTGCTCTCACGCCCTGGACCCCACCAGCGATCAATAGCGCCAGCATAAATTGACCAATTACCCCAGTCCTGAGAAGCATAACTGCCATCCAGATTGACATCATCAGAATTATCACCGCTGCGGAACCCAATATCCAGATGTAATGTGGTACCGCCTTTTGTATTCAGTTCTGCAATGGCTTCGGTATCCAGGTCATTGCGGGGTGTTTTTTCAAACCCTCTGACAATCTCGGGTTGATTGGTCGCCTGGATGCGGAATTTGGTGCGATATTTTCCGGGTACCTTTTCCTTTACACGCAATGCGGACAATCGCACATGGGAAGGCAGGTCCATTTCGCTAACTCGATCCAGATTGCGGGAGATTTGCTTCCAGGACAAAGGCCAGGTATTCAAGGGGCCAGTAATAACACCATATCGGCCGAGAACTTCCACATCATGGCGTAATTGAATATCACCAACATCTGCCCAAGGAGAAGCCTGTAGATCGGAAATACTCAATAAGAATAGAGTACAGGCGGTTAAATAGGTTTTTATTAAGCGATACAAGATTCTTCCCCGCAGTTTCAAAATAAGGTCCTCTGGTCTTCTGGTGAAGCTTTATGCTTTTTATATTACAAGATGGTTAACGCCAAGATGTTTGTTGAATAAAGTTCTTGCTGGGTTCAAGTGTAAATTTCACGAAAATTACATATTTGAATCAAAATTATTACACACTTCTCATGATCTATAGGGGCTGCCCAGCCGTGTTTCATTCGGTTGAGTGAAATAGATTGTGAATGAAGATGCCATATCGCCAGACGATCAATACAGGACAGACGCCCAATCTTGAGTGGGCGTTCGATATTTCCCGTAAAACTGTTCAGAAAATATCTCGTCAGCATGATCAGAATAATCCGTTGGGTTTTTTAAAACCTCTGTATGACCCTGAAAGCTTTGACGAAATAATGTCAATTGCCCAAACCATATCGCTTAAAGCAAAAGACGTGGTGATTTTAGGGACGGGTGGATCAAGTCTGGGGGCTCAGGCATTGGTGTCTTTTAAGGAAAAGCGGTTTGCCCATAACGCTACAGACCCCAAAGTGCATTTCCCGGATAATTTAAGCCCCTTCATGATGTCAGCACTGCTTCAGGAGCTGGATTTACAGCAAACCCATTTTCTAATCATCTCAAAATCCGGGGGGACTGCAGAAACATTGGCTCAATTGATGTCCTGTATGGCGGCCGTCAAAAATATCACTACAGCAGGAGCAGTATCTGATTATTTCACGGTTATCGTTGAGCCTGGCGACAATGTCCTGCTTCGCTTTGCACGGCGGTGGCGTTTACCCGTTATAGATCACGATCCTGATATTGGGGGACGTTTTTCCGTATTATCAAATGTTGGCATATTGCCTGCCGCGATTGCAGGGCTTGATATTCAGGCGATCCATCAGGGAGCGCAAAAAGTATATCAACAGCTGTTATGTGAAAAGACTATTGAAAATATTCCTGCGGCATTTGGGGCGGCCACATTATGTGATTATGCTTTGCGTCGTCAAAAGACCATCAATGTCTTGATGCCCTATGAATCCCGTTTGGAGATGTTTGCCCGCTGGCATCAACAATTATGGGCCGAAAGTATTGGTAAAGATGGCAGGGGATCAACCCCTGTCAGAGCTTTGGGACCCGTTGATCAACATAGTCAGCTGCAACTCTATCTGGATGGTCCAGATGATAAATTCTTTACCTTCATCACCACCAATATGAGTGGCACAGGGCCGGTTATTGACGCCTCCCTGGCTTCGGATCCGGAATTAGGGTTCATGTCCGGACGGACTGTGGGGGACCTGGTGACGGCGCAAGCCAGGGCAACGATGGAAGCTCTCAAAAATCATGGCAAGCCTGTACGCCATATCAAAATTGATGAACTGAATGAATGTAGCCTCGGTGCGTTATTGATGCATTTCATGCTGGAAACGGTTATTGCGGCTGACATTTTCGACGTCAACGCTTTTGATCAGCCTGCCGTGGAAGAGGGTAAACAGCTTACCCGCCAATATATGGAATGGGGGCGTCGCACATTACCAAATGAACATATGAAAGAAGTGAGTATATCATCATGAGCAAACCTGTTCGAAAAGCTGTCCTGCCTGTTGCAGGTCTGGGCACCCGATTCCTGCCTGCCACAAAAGCCATGCCCAAAGAAATGCTGACGGTAGTTGATAAACCCGTGATCCAATATGCTGTGGAAGAGGCCCATGCGGCTGGCATTGAAGAAATCATTTTTGTAACAGGCCGCGGTAAAGCGGTACTGGAAGATCACTTTGATCATTCTTATGAATTGGAAGATGTGCTGAAATCCCGTGGCAAGCTGGATGTGTTGGAGCATCTGGTGAATGCTTTACCGCCGGAGGGCCATTACAGTTACACCCGCCAGCGTGAACCAATGGGATTGGGCCATGCCATCTGGTGTGCCCGTAATCTGGTGGGTAATGAACCTTTTGCTGTGCTATTACCCGATGATATTGTGCAAACCAGAATATCCTGCCTGAAACAGATGGTTGAACAATATGATGAGACTGGCGGTAATATTGTTGCCGTGATGGAAGTCCCCCGTGATCAAACATCCAGTTACGGAATCTTAAATCCTGGTGCAGTGGATGATGACCTGGTGGAAATTAAAGGGTTGGTGGAAAAACCGAAACCCGAAGAAGCCCCCTCGAATTTATCCATCATTGGTCGGTATATTCTTCAGCCGGAAATCTTTTATTATTTGTCCAAAAAACAAACAGGTGCAGGTGGTGAAATTCAAATTACCGATGCCATGGCAAAACTGATTGGTCATCAACCGATGAATGGTTTGTTGTTTGAGGGTATTCGGTATGATTGCGGCAGTAAACTGGGTTTCTTACAGGCCAATTTGGCTTTTGCTCTTGAACGCGATGATCTGCGTACCGGTCTGATCGACTTTATTAAATCACAAAATATTTTGAATTAGGAATTTATAATGCGGGTAACGGTTGTTGGAACAGGATATGTAGGATTGGTCTCAGGCACCTGTTTTTCAGAATTCGGCCACGAGATCGTTTGTGTAGATAAAGAACAGGCGAAAATTGATTGTCTGAATTCTGGCGAGATTCCCATTTTTGAACCGGGCCTTGATCAAATGGTCGCCAAGAATGTCCAGGAAGGCCGTTTGAACTTTACCACGGACCTGGCTGAAGCTGTCGCCGGATCAGATGCGATTTTTATTGCGGTAGGTACACCCAGCCGCCGGGGTGATGGTCATGCCGACCTCTCATATGTTTATGCCGCCGCGGAAGAAATTGCAGACCTGTTGGATGATTATGCTGTGATCGTTACAAAATCCACGGTGCCTGTCGGCACGGGGCGCGAAATTGAAAACCTGATCCGTAAACGCAGACCCGACGCAGATTTCGATGTGGTTTCTAACCCGGAATTTCTCCGGGAAGGGGCTGCCATCGAAGACTTCATGCGGCCAAATCGTATTGTGATCGGCACGAGCAGCGAACGGGCACAAAATGTCATGCGGGAACTTTATCGCCCGCTTTATCTGAATGAAACCCCAATTGTCATGACAAAACGGGAAACATCAGAATTAATCAAATATGCCTCCAACGCTTTCCTGGCCACCAAAATCAGCTTCATCAACGAGATGGCCGATTTATGCGAAGTAGTCGGCGCGGACGTGCAGGACGTGGCCAAAGGTATGGGCCTGGATAAACGCATCGGTTCAAAATTCCTCCATGCAGGCCCCGGCTACGGCGGCAGTTGTTTTCCCAAAGACACACTTGCCCTGTTACGCACTGGAGAACTGAACGACGTCCCTCTGAAAATCGTCAATGCCGTCGTAGATGTAAACCGCGAACGCAAACTCGCCATGGCAGACCGCATCATCAAAGCTTGCGAAGGAGATGTCCGCGACAAGAAGATCGCGATCCTGGGACTGGCTTTCAAACCAAACACTGACGACATGCGCGAAAGCCCCGCACTGGATATCATCCCCATGCTGCAAAAAGCAGGCGCAGAGGTCCATGCCTACGATCCCGAAGCCATGCAGGAAGCTCAAAAATATCTCACAGACATTCACTATGCAAATGACGCATACAGCGCCATGCAAGACGCTGATGCGCTGGTGATCGTCACTGAATGGAACCAATTCCGCGCACTGGACTTAACGAAGGTAAAATCGCGACTGAAAACTCCTATCTTAATTGATCTGAGAAATATTTATTCCAAAGCAATGCCCTTTGACGAAGGATTCGAATATTATTGTGTAGGGCGGTAAGTCTTTTTCATCTATTCAGGTGCTGAAAATAAAGGCACCTAGACTGTCAAAAGCAGACAATAATTATCAAAAGTCTATGTGTCCTTTTAGTTGCTCACTGTCCAACAAATCGTTTAGTCATTATTGATGTCCGAAAGGCCATATAATACAGATTAATTGTGAAGTAGTTTGCTACAGGCAATAATGATTTTCGATTAATATGTCGATTAAATGCTATATCTAGTAAGTTACTTATTCTTAATAAGAAAGACTAATTAATACAGCGTGTTTTTCTGTAGTTATTAGTTAGAAATATTGGCATTAGTGTTTTGAGTATAATCAGCCAAGTAATGTTCTTTTTTCTATTCCTTCAAGGTTAGAACAAAACCATATGCAGAAATTAAGACCGTACTAAAGATCAGAGAAAACAAAATAACTAAAATTGGTTTGGGCGACGTTGGTTCTGGCGAACTTTTTACGCCCCAGAGGGCTTCAGCTGCGAATGCTTTATTACTACTAGCAAGCATAATGAAACGCTCTTGCTCAACCAACGAAATAGTCAAGGCTTGTCTATGTTCCGCTACAGAAACCGTTTGTAATTTTTTCTTAAGGTATTCAGCATGGTTTTTAGAGCGTTCAAGTGTTCTGTTACGAATTAGATTATCAGATAAGCTATGTAACTTGATTAAAAAATCTTTCGCAAACTCTGGATCCTCATGCATGAACAATATTGTAATAACGGCTTCTTTGGGGTTTTCTGATATTTCTACATAATCAGTTAAAAACTCTTCCAAATTCCATGCTGAAGGAACATTCCATTCTCTGTTGTAAATTCCCAATACCTTTTTAACAAAAGCTGGAATCTTATAGATAAAACTATTTTTGGGATTTTGCCATTTTTGCATATCTTCATTCCAATGTTCTGCAAAAATGGTTTGCATTAATTCTTGATCTTTTGCTAACTCTATTGCAATTCGGCGCGAATGAAGGGTGTCCAGATATAGTCTGTAATTTGAAACAGTTTCTGAATCTTTTAAATTGATTCCGGCAAAGGAGGCCAATCCGCCAATATCTGAACTAAGGGAAGCTCCATCACCTTCAGTAGGGACGATCTTTAATTCCGCGGTATATTTGTCGGTCACAATTTGCAAATATAAGACAGCTAGTACAAAAGGAAATGCAAGGATTAAAAGTGAAACCTTGATGTTACTTTTTAATTTTTTAAGAATATCACTTAGGTTAATTGTGGCTTGATCCACACTCTGATTCATCATTAAACTGATCCAGCAAAATATTAGTTTAATTTAAGCGCAATTTTATAAAATAATTCTCCGTTGACAATATTGATGATCTTATTAACCAAGAATAAAGCGGTATTTTTCATAAATCATGGAAAACTTAAATTTGTGCCTCAATTAAGTATATCAATAATAGATATTTACATACAACGCCAACGCAAAGTTGACAACTGAACTTTACTCATAGATTGCTTTAATTATTTTCGTTAATTCTGATTTGATTTAGATTACTGATTAGTTATAACGAGTTTTCGAAATGCATTTAATTTATATTAGTGATGCAAATATGCTATGCGGGAATATTGCATAATATATAGTTAATATTTTTGATTTTAAGGGCGAAATATGTCGAACAAAAAAAAGGCAATGATTACTGGAGTTACTGGTCAAGATGGGGCGTATCTTGCTGAGCTTCTTCTCAGTAAAGGTTATGAAGTTCACGGCATTAAACGTCGATCTTCTTCATTCAATAGTGCACGTATTGATCATCTTTACCAAGATCCACACGAGGTTGAAAATCACTTTTACCTTCACTATGGTGATTTAACAGATAGTACGAATCTTATTAGACTTATTCAGCAGATTTTACCTGATGAAATATATAACTTAGCAGCACAAAGCCATGTTCAAGTTAGTTTTGAAACTCCAGAGTATACGGCTAATGCTGATGCAATAGGTGGCTTAAGAATTTTAGAAGCAATCAGAATTCTCGGCCTGGAGAAGAAGACAAAGTTTTATCAAGCTTCTACTTCAGAGTTATATGGAAAAGTACAAGAAATACCTCAAAGCGAGACAACTCCTTTTTATCCTCGAAGCCCATATGCTGTAGCTAAACTTTACGGGTACTGGATCACAGTAAATTATCGTGAAGCATATGGAATGTTCGCTACAAATGGCATTTTGTTTAATCATGAAAGTCCAATACGTGGCGAGACATTCGTGACAAGAAAAATTTCTCGGGCTGTTGCCTCGATAGAACTGGGGTTACAAAAAAGTTTATATCTTGGCAATTTAGATGCGAAACGCGATTGGGGGCATGCAAGGGATTATGTTGAGGGGATGTGGCGCATACTTCAGCACAATACTCCTGAAGATTGGGTATTGGCTACTGGGGAAATGCATTCAGTTCGCGAGTTTGTTGAATTAGCTTTTTCAGAAGTCGGTCGCACTATTGCATGGAAAGGGACTGGCGTAGATGAAGTTGGTATAGACGAGAAGACAGGAGAAACGATTATTAGTGTCGATCCTAGATATTTTCGCCCAACGGAAGTAGAGCTACTACTTGGTGATCCGAGTAAGGCAAAAGCTGAGTTGGGATGGGAACATCAGACTTCTTTTGCACAACTGGTTTCGGAAATGGTTCGAGCTGATATTGAAAATGTAAAAAATGAACAGCGTAGTGGGGATGGTTATTAATGTCATTTACTTTAAAAAATAAAAAAGTCTGGGTTGCGGGTCATCGCGGAATGGTTGGTTCGGCTCTTGTCCGGCGTTTGGAGAAAGAGGAATGTAACGTAGTAACTGTTTCTAGAGAAGAATTAGATTTAACAAGACAGGAAGATGTTGAATCTTGGTTGTTAGAAAATAAACCAGAAGTGATCTTTCTTGCTGCCGCAAAAGTGGGTGGTATTCTCGCGAATGATACTTATCCTGCAGAATTTATATATAACAATCTTATGATTGAAGCCAATATAATTCATGCGGCGTTTTTAGCAAAAGTTCAGAAACTGGTACTACTCGGATCATCTTGTATTTATCCAAAAATGGCTTCACAGCCAATGACCGAGGATGCGTTATTAACTGGTGCACTTGAACCTACAAATGAATGGTATGCTGTTGCTAAGATTGCAGGTATTAAGATTTGTCAAGCGTATCGTAGACAATATAATTGCGATTTTATTTCCGCTATGCCTACTAATCTCTACGGGCCAGGCGATAATTATCATTTGGAAAACAGCCATGTTGTTCCAGCTTTAATTAGAAAAATCCATGAAGCCAAACTATCTGATGTCCAGGAAGTAGAAGTCTGGGGCTCAGGAAAACCAATGCGAGAATTTTTGCATGTTGATGATGCTGCCGATGCATTAGTCCATTTAGCGAAGAATTACAGTGGCGCAGAACATATTAACGTAGGCACTGGAAAAGATGTTACGATAGCAGAATTAGTCGAAATCATATGTGATATTGTAAACTATAAGGGTAAGAAAGTTTATGATACTTCTAAACCTGATGGTACGCCGAGAAAATTATTGAATGTTGATAAATTAAACCAATTGGGGTGGACTGCATCAATCGGTTTAAGAGAGGGTTTAGAGAGCGCTTACGCCTCGTTTCTGAGTGAAGACATCCGATCGAAGTAATAAGCTTGTATATAATAAGGCTGGTCCTGCTTTAGTTGTAGATAATATAGAAAGTATGTACTCGCATTATGAAAAAAGCTTTAATTCAGACTGTTTTTACAGGATGCGGAATGGCCACATTCCAAATCGGCAATTTCCTGATAGGCATAATTGTTATGAATTTGGCTGGCCCCGAAGCAATGGGGGTGTTGCAATTTTTCATAGTGACTTCCACATTCTTTGCATATTTTGGAAGAATGGGAGGAGATGAAAATCTCAGTTATACTTTACCATCTTTAGGCGGAATCTTAAAAAAAGACGCTCAGATTTTCGTTCTTAAGATTTTTAAAGTTTCAGTTATCTCATCTGTACTATCAGCACTGGGAATGGCATTTTTCATTGTGATTATAGACTGGATGGCTTCCAAAGAAAATCACTGGCCTTCAGTATTACTGTCCTTTATCTACTTACCTGTTTTTGTCGGCACGATATTGATGGCGAGTGTTTTGCGCGCAGAACAAATGAACGGTTTTCGTTCGTTAATTGTTTATATTGTACCAATGGTAAGTAATCTTCTATTGCTTCTTGTTTTCCTTGTTTGTTTGGATATTACATCTGGAACAGTTGTGATTATTGCGAGGGCCATTAGTTATATAGCGACTCTTCTGATTGGGTTTTATTTATGCAAAGTTGTGTTTAAGGGATTCAGTTTTTATCGTTTTTCATTAATTAATGAGGGAAGTGTTCAAAAGACAATACCTTTGAAAAATTGCTGGTGGTTGCTGATTACTCTTTTGGTTTTTGTCATTGAATCTGGTGCATTAGGAATTTGGTTAGGGAAGATATTTTTGTCAGAGGAAGATATTGGTTATTTATCAATAATGATCCGATTGTCTGCGTTGCTGCTTGTTGTTCCAACCGCGTTAACAATTGTTATGGGACCTATTTTTGCAAGATACCCTCAGGATAGATCAGGACGAAAAGTTAAAATGATTACTCTGATTGCCAATATTATTTCTGTTGTATTTATTTTCCTGCTCCTGGCAATATATTCAGATTTTTGGTTGGGATTGTTTTCGAATAAGTTACTTGTTTTTCAAGGCGATTTCTTGTGGATGTTACTGGCTGCAGGCATTTTGGCAGCAACTCAACCATTGTATAGTATAGCTCTGGCTCATAAAAATGAGAAAGCCATTGTTAATATTGGTTTAATAGCGATTGGAGTATTTACTATTTCTGCAGTTATGCAAGATGTCTCTGAAATGCGAAGTATAATTAATAGTCTAGTATGTTCGTCGTTCGTTGTTGGTTTGTTAAGATTGAAGTTGATTAAACTGATATGATTTTTCTAATCTATTTCCAGATATGGGCGATACTATTTCCGGTATTATCTGTGATGGACCAATCACCAATCATTGGCGTTGATGGTATTGGTGCATTAAAGCATCTAATATCTATACCGTTTATTTTTTTCTTTTTATTCTCTGCGAATTATCGTGATCCAATTGTTAAAGCAATTGTCTTGCTTTTAGTCGCCTTTTCTATGCATGGATTAGCTTCAGCGGCCATATTGAATAACGTTGATGTATCAATTATTTATGTGAGATTTCAGGTTATATTATTGCTGATAATCTTATATGTAATATGGCAAAATGAATTAGCCTTTCAGGCTTGCAAGTACTTTTTTTATAGTATTACTTTAACCATCGTTATTTTTGGCATACTGCATATCACTTCAGGTTTTGATATGACTGTATATACCAATAGGGATAGATTCTCATTAGGATTTGTTCATCCTGGGAAATTTGGCAATTTGTTTCTTACTTTGTCTTTATTGGCTAATGTTCTGTATTTTAGGAAGAGTTCTTTTTATGTGTTAATGGTAATTTTTATCGCAGTTATTTTGTATACATATACAAGAAATATTTTCCTATCTTATTTTATCGGAGTTATTGTTCCTATTCTTTGGCGACATAGATTATTGATTCTGCCTACATTGGGAGCAATAGGTGTTTTTATGGTTTATGCTGTTATAGGGGATGCCGCATATTATCAATTGGTGGACTCTGGTTCTTCAGGGCGTTTGTTTATGTGGGCTCTGGGTTTTCAAATGAACTTCGTTTCGGAAGCTAGCTTTATTCTATTTGGTGGAGGGAATGAGTTAATCTCGCCGATAGAGACTTTCACGGAAAACAAAAATACAACATTTAGATTTGATAATTCCTACTTAGAGTTTTTTCTAAGAGACGGCTTGCTCGGGGTGTTTATTGCTGGTGCATCTCTTTGGTTATTGTTTAATCATATACTTCCAAAGCAGGACTGGGGGAAATCACAGCATATACTTTGGTCTTCAAAATATATGATGCTATTTTTCTTTATGTTTGATAGTGGCTTATTTAGCCTTGGAAATTTGGCGTTTATTGGTTTTTGTTTTTCAGCGCTGGCATTGCATAAGAAACTGGAAGTGTAATTTTATGATTGTTCTTGATAATATTATTTTTGAACTTCAGAAAGCTGGTGGCGTAAGTGCTGTTTGGCGGGCAGTTATTGATGCTGTATTGTCTGATGGGGCACTGAATGTTCAATTTATTGATAACGGTTTGAGCGCAGACAATCTATTTTATCCAAAAACGTTATTGAAAAATAATGCGCATATCGTTGAGAAAGGAAGTTTACTTCGGCGAAGATATAAATCCGCAAAGGTACCATCAGAATGCAAAGTTTTCCATTCCAGTTACTTTCGTACATCCCAACAAAAACATGTGAAGAATATTGTAACAGTACACGACTTTGTCTATGAAAAATACGATCAAGGACTTCGTAAACAAATTCATTTATGGCAGAAAAGAAAAGCTTTGAAAGAAGCAGAGGTTATCATTTGTGTTTCAGAAAACACTCGGCAAGACCTTTTGACATTTCACCCCGAAATTGCAAGGGAAAGTGTTAAAGTTGTCCATAATGGCGTAGGAAAAGAATTTTATCCCTTGAATGTTTCCAACCCAGATGCGCCTTATTTAATTTATGTTGGAGGGCGTAACCCCTATAAAAATTTTCCTCTAGCATTAAACATTTTACGCTTTCCTGTGGCGGAAAAAATTGGTTTAAGACTTAAATGCATTGGTGGGGGAGGGTTTTCTGATCAGGAAAAGGATATTATTTCTGATCTGGGTTTAATAGATCGTGTGGAACAATATAGCGGTTTATCGGTTGAGCGTTTAAATGAATTATATAATAAGGCATTCGCGTTGATTTACCCTTCCTATTATGAGGGTTTTGGTATTCCACCTCTCGAAGCAATGGCAGCTGGGTGTCCAGTTATGGCATCCAATGCGGCTTCCATTCCTGAAGTTGTGGGTGATGCCGCTTTGTTATTCTCCCCGGATGATGTTGATATTTGTGAAAGTCATATAACTCATCTTATGAACCAAAGTAATTATGAGAAATTACGTCTTCAAGGTTTTGAACGAGCTCAAAAATTTACATGGCAGCATACTGGTGAAAAAACAGTGCAAATATATAAAGGCTTGATGTAATGATAATTGTATTTTCTGGGACGGATGGTGCAGGAAAGACGACTCAAATTGAGAGGCTCGTAAAATATTTTGAGGCAAAGGGGAAGAGTTGTGAATATGTCTGGGCCAGAGGTGGCTACACCCCTCTTTTTTCATCGCTAAAAAAAATTGCCAGAAAAGTTTTAGGTAAAAAAGTTCCTGCTCAGGGAAATAGTAAAGATAGGGAACGGTTGTTAAAAAAAAATTATATTTCAGTTATATGGCTGATCGTTGCCATATGGGATTTGATTTTTTTCTATAGTATCTATGTTCGGGCAATGGGGCGTTTGGGAAAAGTCGTAATTTGCGATCGTTACCTAGAAGATACGGCCTTGGACTTTGAACATAATTTCGGAACGGTTTTTAACTCAAAGTCATTTCTTTGGAAGTTGTTGCTCTGGTCGGCACCAGAACCTGATCATTCTTTTCTATTATGGGTTCCTGTTGTGATTAGCAGAGAAAGATCAATAGCTAAAAATGAACCTTTTCCAGACAGTATTGAAACTCTTGAATATCGTTTAGATAAATATTTAGATGAGAATTGTTTTCCTGTTAATCGTTATTATCGAATAGAATGTACAACTCCGATTGATGAGGTATCAAAGGAGATCATTAGTTTTATAGAGAAGTCATAATTATGAAGATCTCTTTATTAAAGGTACGGGAAGATTTTGATAATATTTTCTGTAAATCTCTAGAAAACTTTCTCAGCAAAAAGTTTGACTGGAACGGAGAAGTTCAGGCTAATATGCAAGGAGAACAGGTTTTTTATGTCAATGATCAGTTAAATGTCATTTACCCAAAATATATAAAACGTGCTCTTTTAACTGATTTAATAAAAGAATATTCCTGGTCACCAATTTGGTGGAAAAGACAGTTACAGAGGATATATAGCTTTTTTGCCATCCGTTTTCCTGCTGAAAAACTATTTTCTAAGGGGAGGTTTTCTATTACTCCAGCAATAAAAAATCTGGAAAAGTGGGTTTTTTTACCTGGAAATCATAGTATTAGAGTAATTGACTTTCCCGGTAATGAGTGTCACGTTTTTCTCAAGGTTGGCTTTTTTAAAGGTTTCTTAGAAAACGATTTCAACATTCGACGTGATTTCCCAGATTTACCAGTTCCAAAGGTCTATAATTACAGTTCTGAGAAGCATTATTATTCTGAGGATAAAATTCTGGGGTTGCCGCTAAACCGTCTTCCAAATATAAGCGAAAGGAATATAGCTCTAAAACAAGCACGTGATGCTTTGCAGAGTTTATATTCCAAGACTAAGGATTATCTTTCTTCAGAGAAATATTTACGCGAATTATGTGAGAGATTGCATAAGAATAGTCAACTCTTAGACAATGAATTATCTGGTGTTGTTTTAACAGTTTGTCAAAAGTTGAAAGCCGCTGCACAATCATATTTGCCTGATGAGATTTTAGTGGCCCAAAGTCATGGCGATTTTCAGGATGCAAATATTTTAAAAGGCAAGGATAGAATTTATATTATTGATTGGGAATATAGTTGTGTAAGAAGTATTTATTATGACGCTTTTACATATGAATTGTTCTTTCGCTTTCCTCAAAAAATGTTAAATATATATCCGCAAGCGGTTCAAAAAAATCAAAACAATCATGAAAATATTACATGGGCTAACGACGAAGAAAGTTCCCACATTACCGGATATCGGTATTTAGCTCTTTTAGAGGATTTAGATTTGAAAGTGCAAGAATGTGTCAGCATTAGTAAGATAACCAGTAACGAGAGTGTAAGGACCTGGTTAAAAGTGGTTTATGCTTTAGAAAATTTATAGGAATAACTGAATTGCACAGAAGAATTACTCGATTGCTTTTTCTTAACCAGATGGCTGGCCCTTTGTTTCGAGAATTAGCCGAAGGTCTATCAGAAAGTTTTATAGAAGACAGTGAACTCTATACTGGACATCCTGATACATTAAGAATAGGTAGTAAAGTACCAAAACTTAAAATTTCGGCAGGTCCCGTATACAACCGTCGTAGCTATTTGACACGGTTTTTGTCTTGGCTTGCTTATAGTTTTTGTGTTTTTTGGCGTTTATTATTTGTATCAAAGACATCAGCTATATTCGTTGTTAGTAATCCGCCAATCTTAGGCCCTGTTGTTTGGTTAATTTGCAAGCTTCGCGGTTTGCCTTATGCCGTTCTTATTTATGATATTCATCCTGACACATTAATTAAATTTGGTCCTTTAAAAGAAAAATCCCTAATCACCAGGTTGTGGCGAAAAATGAATAAAGTCACCTGGTCTTCAGCCGCAGCCGTCTACACAATTGGGCCAATAATGGCAAAACGTTTGATGAAGCAATTTGATGTTACTCAGACTAGACTTGGTGAGATTGCCGTAATTCCCCCTTGGGCAGATACTGATAAAATTCGACCGATTGAAAAGGACAAGAACCCTTTTACTCAAAAATTTAAACAAGAGAATAAGAAAACGATTCTTTATTCAGGCAATATGGGTATCAGCCATGATATAGATAACATGCTGTTGGCCGCAAAAATTTTAAGAAATGAAAAAGGCCTGAATTTTTTATTTATTGGGGAAGGTGCTAAATGGCAAACAGCTGTGGATTTTGTTAAGGAGAATAATTTAGATAATATACAAGTTCATCCTTTTCTTCCTGAAGAAGATTTGAGATTTAGCATGGCATTAGCCGATATTTCCTTGGTTGCGTTAGATAAAGGGGCTGAAGGATTAATGGTGCCCAGTAAGGTGTATTATTATATGGCAGCTGGTTCAGTAATAATAGGAATATGCCAAGGCGAGAACGACTTACGTGAAACTGTTGAGGGAGCAGGTTGCGGCTTTATTATTCCTCCTGGAGAACCAGAAATGCTGGCTGAAAAGATTCTTTCATTAATAGCGAAGCCAGACTCATTGATCGAAATGGGACAGAAGTCCAGGAACATGTCTGAATTGAAATACTCAAGAACAGCATGTATTGAAGAGTTAAAAGTTACTATGAAAAAGATTGGATTTATTCATGTCGAATAAAAACAGCTTGTCCTATTCGCATTTTGAATTGACAGAAATCGAACAGTTTTTGTGTTTATGTATCCGGCATATAGATTTTATTGAAAAAGATAAAATCAGAAGTTTGTATAATAAACTCGATGATACCCAAGTATACGAACAAGCTGTTATTAACGGTGTTGAGTCTATCGTAGGTCACGCGCTTTCTGAGTGTTTTCCTGAAGATAGTTTTCCAGCATTATGGCGACAAAAGTACAAAGAAGTAGACGATAGAATCTCCAGTTACATGGATGAATTAGACAAAGTCTCTGAACTTCTAGCGCATAATGATATACTGCTTATTGGTTTAAAAAATAGCGGTATTACAAAAGGTATATATCCATATTATGGATCATGCCCCATGGGTGATATTGATGTTTTGGTTAATAAAAACGACTTTTTAAAAGCGCATAAAATACTCTCGCAGAAAGGGTATAAATTAAAATTTCGAAGCCCTTTAGAAGAAGATACATTAGAAACTGCATTAGAATCAGGCGGCGCAGAATACTCTGTACTATTACCTAATAAAAAGAATTTATGGTTCGAGTTGCAATTCCGGCCTGTATCGGGACGTTGGATACAGCCAGAACAAGAGCCGGATGTTGATGCACTTATAGAAGATTCAATTCCCATAGAAGGTTCTGCGGTCAGACTGCTTTCACCTGAAGATAACTTGCTGCAGGTTGCGCTTCATACTGCCAAACATAGTTTTGTTCGTGCACCAGGGTTTAGGTTACATACTGATGTTGACCGGGTTGTATCTGGTCAAGAAATTGAATGGGCAAGCTTTACTGACAAAGTTAAGAAATTAAAGATATGCACTGCTGTGTTTTTGTCACTTTATATGGCCAGGTCTTTGCTTGGGACCCCAATTCCAGATCATGTTTTTGAAACACTGCACCCACCTAAGTGGAAAGTTCGTTTAATGCTTAACTGGATTCAACGAGTAGGTATTTTTGATCCGGACGCTCCGAAATGGAGTCGTATCGGATACATTATATTTGTTATTTTGCTATTTGATAATTTTTCCAGTGTTTTAAAAGGTATTTTCCCCCAACCAAATCAATTAAAAGAACAATACCAATTTCAAAACTCTTTTTTGTTGCCATATTATTACGTGCGTCGGATTGGAAATTTGATATTTAGGCGTGTTGGAATTTGAGTAAGAAATATCTTTGTTACGGGATAATAATACTTAGTGTTTCAGGAGAAAAATGAAGTGAATATCTTATTTAATGCCGCAGGAAGACGGGTTTCTTTATTGAGGCATTTTCGTAAGGTGCTAGATGAGCTCCATGTAGAAGGTGAAATAATTGCTGCAGATTTAGATTATTCTGCGCCAGCATTTTATGTTGCGGATAGAAAGCTAATCATTCCACGTTGTTCTTCTCCAGATTACATACAAACGTTATTAGATTATTGTGACAAATTTAGTGTAGGACTATTGACTTCATTAATTGATACGGATTTGGTTTTACTTGCAAAACATAAAGCTCAATTCGAAGCTGTTGGAACTAAACTGTTACTATGTAGTGAGGCTTCTAATAAAATTTGTGCAGATAAGCAGGAAACGGCTAAATTTTTTATTGATAATGATATTCCTTGTCCAAGAGTCTTTTCTATTCAGGAAGCGCGCACTCTCTCTGCTGTTGAATATCCAATCCTTATTAAGCCTTATGATGGTAGCTCAGGGGTGGGAGTAACAAAAATTAATACTCCGGACGAGTTAGAGTTTTTTTTCAATTATCTAAAAAACCCTATGATACAAGAATTTATAGAAGGTGAAGAGTATACTATTGACGTGTATGTTGATTTTGGGGGTAATATTAGGTGTGCAGTTCCACGTAAAAGATTGCAGGTTCGAGGTGGTGAAGTAAGTAAAGGCGTAGCCGTTAAAGACGAGCAGATAATGAAGGCGGCATGTGATGTTGTTGCAGCACTACCGGGTGCGACTGGCTGTGTAAATGTTCAATGTATTAAACAAAGTGATGGCCAGCTTAAATTTATCGAGATTAACCCAAGGTTTGGAGGTGGGTTTCCTTTATCCATTCATGCGGGAGCTGATTTTCCGCGCTGGATTATTCAAGATCTTATAAATGGATCTTCCGATGCGAAAATGTCTGATTGGATGGATGGTACTGTTATGCTTCGGTTTGATGATGAAATCGTTGTTTCGCAGAAAGATATTTCATGATCAGAGGAGTAATCTTTGATTTGGATGATACGCTTTATCTCGAGGCTGATTACGCTAAAAGTGGTATGGATTTTATTGGTCGTTGGGCAAGTGAAGAATTAGGGGTCGAGGGCTTTGCAGAAGAACTTCATCGTTTGTGGAATGAAAATATTAGGACCAAAACATTTGATATCGCATTAAAAAATATTGGTATTAAACTTGAGCGGGCGCAAATTAAGGAAATGGTCAGCCAGTATCGCCAACATAAACCCAACATTTTCTTACAAGATGACGCTCGACTAGTACTTGATATATTAAAAGATGATTACGTATTAGGTTTAATTACTGATGGCTATGAGGTGGCCCAGAGAAACAAAATTGAGGCTCTAAAATTGCATGAATGGATGAGTCAAATCATTGTAACAGATTCACTTGGCCCTGATTGCTGGAAACCAAGTCAGATACCTTATAAACTTATGGAAGAAAAAGTAAATCTAGATGCTTTTGAATGTGTTTATATTGGGGATAATGTAAAAAAAGATTTTGTTACCGCACGTGCCAGAGGATGGAAAACTGTCCAGGTTAACCGAGCGGGGAAAGTACATGCAGATCCTGATCAGATTGGAAGTTCTTATAAAGCTGACATAACTGTTAACAGCCTAAAAGGGTTGCCTGCTATATTGGATCATTTCAATCGGTAGTGGTTGTCGAGGGAATTCCTGCAGGAAGGTTAAGGCCAAAATTTTCTTTTCCAGTTTGAGGAATTTTAGGAAAAACTGTGTATAAAATATCACTGTTAGGAAATAAAATAACCCAAGCAGTAATTATCATTAGAACTATATCCGTAAAGAATGATGCGTTTTCTTTATACCATATTTCCAGTTTTGTTTTAGCCGGCACTATTTCATTTTTGTAGCAATAATCATAGTTCTTAGAATTTAACAATATTGTTTCTTCGTCACGAAAAACAATGGAGCCAATTCCAGTGATGCCAGGTCTCATGCCAATCAGTACATTGTTGTATTCTTCGGGGTACCATGAATGTACCTTTACCATCTGGGGTCTTGGGCCAACAAAACTCATTCTTCCAAACAGAATATCAAGTAGCTGTGGCAGTTCATTAATTTTTGATTTTCGTAAGAAATGACCCATTGGTAAAATGCGAGGATCATCTTTTAATGTATAGCTTCCGCCCTCCATATTTGGACTATCTTCTAACATGGTTGCAAATTTAGTAACCATGAAACTTTTGTTGTCCAATCCAATTCTTTCCTGACGGTAAAATACTTTATTCTCACCAGTAAACCGTAATGCCAGCATAATAGGTAAAAGTATTGGGGATAAAATGAGCAGCAATATAAGTGCGACTGAAAAGTCAAAAAAACGTTTCATTAGTTTTCCTATTTATTTGCTACATCTAATACTTTTTGTACTGCGCGGCACATATTACTGAGATCGTCCTGACTAAGAGTGTGATGCACAGGAAACATTAAAGATGTTTCGCCTAAAGACTTTGCTATTGGTAAAGGTGCATTATGTCTAAAGTTTTCTAGGTCTTTAAATGCATTCTCGAGATATATTTCAGGACAAGCACCATCAACAACAGGTAAGCCTTCAGCCCTTATCGCTTCACGGATTTTGTCTCTGCTCCAGCCAGGTTTCAGCTCATCTTCATTAATGTACGTATAAAGTCGGTAGTATGAATGCTTGTACTCTTGTTCAGGAACGGGGGTTCGGAATGCAGAATAGTTATTAAAAACTTGCCTTAAAGTATCTGCATTTCTCTTACGAAGCTCTAACCATTCAGAGAGTTTGTCAATTTGGCATATACCAATAGCCGCCTGCATTTCTGTTAAGCGCCAATTAGTACCAAAACCTTCTGAAAGCCAACGAAAGCCAGGAGGGTGCTGATAGTGAAAAACTTTATCATAGCCTCTGCCATGATCTTTGTATGACCATGCTTTGCGCCAATAATTTTCTTTATTGGTAACCAGCATGCCACCTTCGCCGCCTGTTGAAATAATTTTATCCTGGCAGAAAGAAAAACAACCAATATGACCAATGCTACCAACGGTTTTTCCTTTGTATGAAGCCCCATGTGCTTGAGCACAGTCTTCAATAATTACAATATCGTGTTTTTCTGCAATAGCTATTATCGGGTCCATATCGCAAGGCCAACCAGCTAAATGAACAACGATTATAGCTTTTGTTTTAGATGTAATGTGTGGCACGATTGTATTAGCAGAGATATTGCCACTCTCTGGTTCAACGTCACAAAAGACCGGTGTCGCACCGCATGCAACAATAGCACTGGCGCTTGCAAAAAACGAGCGGGCAGTAACAATAACTTCCTCGCCTATTTGAATATCGATGGCTTTCAATGCCAATTCAATCGCAACTGTACCATTAGCTACAGCAACGGCATGATCACAACCACATAATTTGCTGAATTTTTGTTCAAATTCGGAGCAATGATTACCTGTCCAATAGTTTGTTTTACCTGACTCTAATACCTTTGTGACAGCAGCAATCTCATCTGGTTGATAAACTGGCCATGGAGAAAGTGGTGAATTAATTACTGCCGAATGTCCATTTATCGCTAATTGGTTTTCCAATGTCTTTTCTCTTAATTAAATTTAATTAGCTGTCATACCATGACCACTAAATACGTTATTCTTATACCATTCATAGGTTTTTGTTACGCCATCTTCTAAACTTATAATAGACTGATAACCGGTCATTTGAATAGCTTCTGACATATCTGGACAACGCCTCTCAACTGAACCTTCTGTAATAGGCATAAAATTAATTCCATTACCCTTGCTAGTTACTTTAACAATAACTTCTCCTAATGTTTCCATCGTAATTTCTGTGTCGGTTGAACCTAAATTTAAGGTCTTGCCATTACAGTCATTAGTATCAATGATTCTCTGGAGAAGGTCGACAGCGTCACTGATGTAACAAAATGTACGTTTATGCGTTGGGGAATAGACATCTAGCGGAATATTCTCAGTCATTTTGTGGGCGCGTTCTAATAATATCGGAATGACGTGTGACATTCCCATGCGCGGTCCATACACATTATGGGGGCGTACAATAGTAAAGGGTAACTTGGAATGTTGACACATTGCCTCACCGTAAATTTTAGAGAGCATATATGAGGTGCGCGGTAATTCTAAGTTTGTCAGAGCTAATGGTGTATTTTCCGGTGTAGGTATTGGAAGTTGGAAATGCTGTAATGTACCAGCATAGACTTCGCTCGTAGACGTAAAAACAAAACGCTGTAAGTTTTTCTGCTTATGCGCATATTCAAGAACATTTTCCAGTAATTCAACATTCTTAGTTAACACGTCGTAAGGACGACCTAATACATGGGGTACTCCAAGAATTGCCGCGAAATGGTAAATTACGTCATAGTCTTTGTCTAATTTTTCTATAAATGATTTATCCATTAAATCGTATTGAATCATTCTAACATTATCTAATGCTAAAAAAGTTTCTAAATCCGGATCTTTTGCCGCTCTGCTGAAGTTATCCAGTAGGTGTATTTCGTGGCCATTTTTGTATAGGGTGTTTGCTAAGTGTAAGCCTATAAAACCTGCGCCGCCTGTGATTAAAATCTTTTTCATTTCTCGCCTTTGCCGATAAATTGAAGCTGTATGTTATGTGTTTTTGCAGAAGTTGTTTGTTCTTTAGTGAGCACGTTATGTGCATCCAGAAGAATAACGTTTATATCTTTGGCCCATTTTTGTATATCGATATTTTTATATTCAGAATGCTGAACAGCAAACACAACAATATCTATATTATCCAATGCAGGTATCTCATTATGAACAGTTCTGTCAAGTTCATCCCAATGGTCAATTAACGGGTCATGGGGAATGACCTTTGCTCCAAGCTTTTCTGCTTCTACTACAAAAGTTTCTGATGGAGAGTATCTAGTATCGCCGACATCTTGAAGATAACTTACTCCAAGAAGTAGAATTGTCTTTCCCGCTATATCGCCATTAAAAACCTTCTTTACTTTTTTTAGAACAGTCAAAGGCATTTGCTCATTTGCAGAGACAGCGCTTTTATTAAATGGGAATGATAAATCATTTAAACCAAATAATTCACGTGCACCAATGCCTACAAAATGAGGATCTTTGGTTAAGCAATAACCTCCTACACCAAAGCCGGGAAATCTAATATTATTATGAGTGGGTCTTATTCTGATTGCATCAAGTACTTCAAAAAGGTCGACCCCAACTTCTTCAGCAAAAGCACCCCATTCTTGTATAAAAGCGATATTTGCCGCGCGATAACTATTTTCAAGAACTTTCGCGGTTTCCGAAGCTGTGGTAGAATGCAACCTAGTTAAAGGGTAGTTTTCGCTGTCAATTACTCTTGAGAGGAAATGCTCGGCAGCATCTGCTGCTTTATCAGAGACACCAGAATATACGCGCCAGAACTTAACAATTGACTTATAGTAATTCTTGCCAGGCATTACTCGCTCATATGAATGAGCTATTAGAAGACTGTTTTCTTCATAACCTCTCTCAATCATTGCTTTGTTTAACTCAGGTACTACTACCTTTTCACAGGTTCCGGGTGGAACAGTTGTTTCTACAAGAATAAGTGTACCCGGTTTTACGTACTGTCCGATGGTCTGTAAGGCTTTTCTAAAACCATCAAAAGAAGCCGTATAGTTATCATCATCTTTTTTTAGAACGTCTAAATGTATATCCACAACGATGATATCAGCTTGACTATAAACTTCAGGGTCGGAGGTAGCTTTTAGATTATTTTGAGATATAGCTAGTTCAAAAGCATTTTGGAGATCAATATCATTCGTAATTAAGGGGAGTTCGCCATTATTTACTGCATTTATTTTTTCTTTGCCAATGTCATTGGGTAGGTCAACGCCAATAACATTATAGTATGGATTCTTATGATTATCTCTCGCATTTGCAACAGCTATGGACATTGCCATACCTACAAACCCTAATCCTTGGATACATACTATGGGTTTTTCAAAAGGAAATGTGGTGTGGTTAGTCATTTTATTCTCTTAACGATTTTAAATATCTGAAATGAAGCATGTCAGCATATGCTTACTATCAAATTGGTCATGGTGAATGTTTTTCTTACGTTGATTTTAAAAAACGTTATTCTGTTTTGCTCTTCTATATTAAAAAAGTAAACTAATTTTTAGTTTGGTGTGCAATTGATTATTATATGAAGTCTAAATCTGTGCAGTAATAAATGCAACTCAGTACTAAACGTCCAAAATTTAATTCATAATAGGTATTTTTGGTTTTCGCATAGCAAGTATAATTTATGATCTGAATAATTGGCAGGATTAGCACTATTTGCTATTTTTTTGCCGAATTCACAGCATTTTGATTTGAGGGGTTCCCATGTTTGGGATATGAGGTCATGGGCTAGTGAACTTGATTTTAAACAGTTTAAAATTCATGCATAAAACATTTGAAGGTACAGGAAAATTTAAGAACCCCCTTCTTACAAGAGAAGGTGAGAAGCGGGCGTCGGTGCGCTTGAATACCCTGGAAACATTGTGGTTCAATACCGGTACGCTTTGTAACCTGGAATGCGGTAATTGTTATATTGAATCCTCTCCAACCAATGACCGGTTGGTATACATCACGATCGATGAAGTGCGCAGCTATCTGGATGAAATACGTGATTTAGCTCTGCCAACAAAAGAGATTGCCTTTACAGGCGGCGAACCTTTTATGAACCCTCATATGATGGCGATTTTGGAACTTTGTTTATCGCGTGGCTTTGATGTTTTGGTGCTCAGCAATGCCATGAAGCCCATGGCCCATAAACAAACCGAATTATTGGCTTTGAAGGATAAATATACGGATCGATTGAGTATCCGTGTTTCCATCGATCATTACAGTCAGGACCTGCATGAAAAAGAACGTGGACCGCGCAGTTGGGGCCCGATGATTGCCGGTTTAATGTGGTTGTCTGACAATGGTTTTAACTTCACCGTTGCCGGGCGAAGTTTCAGTCACGAGACGGATGATGTATTGCGCAGCGGTTATCAGCAATTGTTTTCAGCAGAGAATATCACCCTGGATGCAAATGATCCTCAACAATTGATCATTTTCCCTGAAATGGATGAAATGAACGATGTGCCAGAAATTACGGTGGATTGTTGGGGAATTCTCAATGTTTCCCCGGACGCACAGATGTGTGCCACGTCACGTATGATCGTCAAACATAAAGGTGATAAGACCCCCACCATTATGCCCTGTACGTTGTTGCCATATGATCGGCGGTTCGATATGGGTAGCACTTTGACCGATGCGAAACAGGATGTGCATCTCAATCATCCTTTCTGTGCTCAATTCTGTGTACTGGGCGGTGCGTCCTGTTCCGGATAATCCGGGGCAATATTATTTTTCACAAAAGGCTTTTCTTGACGCACGGAACATGAGGCGATACGAATTTCTGAACGAGATTTATCGCGATATCATGTTTTGTAAATAAAAGTACTTCATTTTTAATTATATATTTAGTTTTTTTGGTCAATTTCTAATAGAGGTTTGAGACTGTGTTCTCATTGAACGTATGGTGGTAACATCTTTAGAAATAAATGTTATTGATTTAGCTTGGTAGGCAAAAATATGAAAAAATTCGGAATTATCGGGGCGGCTGGTTATATTGCACCACGTCATATGAAGGCGATCAAAGATACGGGTAATGTCTTGGTAGCTGCGCTCGATAAAAATGACTCAGTCGGTATTATAGACAGTCATTTTCCCGAAGCAGACTTTTTTACGGAATATGAGCGTTTTGACCGACATGTCGATAAAATCAGACGTCGCGGAGTAGCGTTGGATTATATCGCAATATGTTCGCCGAACTATTTGCATGATTCCCATATCAGATTCACATTACGAGCAGGTGCTGATGCGATTTGCGAAAAACCGCTGGTGCTGAACCCATGGAATATTGATGGGTTACAAGAAATAGAAAATGATACTGGCAATAAAATCAACACCATTCTCCAATTGCGTTTGCATCCAAGTATTATTGCCTTGAAAGAAAAAATCGCTTCTTTGCCAAAAGATAAAAAACATGAAGTGGAGTTGACCTATATTACGTCACGCGGAAACTGGTATCTGATTTCCTGGAAAGGGGACGAGGCAAAATCCGGCGGCATCGCGACAAATATTGGTGTCCATTTTTATGATATGTTGCATTTCATATTTGGTGATGTTCAGGAAAACATTGTTCATTATTCGTCGCCAACAACTGCCGCAGGCTATTTGGAATATGAACATGCCCGTGTGCGTTGGATATTATCTGTGGATGCCAATAATTTGCCGGACTCTGCAAAGGCAGAAGGTCAAAGAACGTATCGCAGTATTACAGTTGACGGGGATGAGATTGAATTTTCAGGTGGGTTCACTGACCTGCATACGATGAGTTATCAATCCATCCTGGAAGGCAAGGGTTTTGGTTTAGATGATAATCGTGTTGCCATCGAGACCGTTGCAAATATTCGCAATGCTGCCCCGTTAGGCAAACAAGGTGAATATCATCCCTTTTTAAATCAAATCGACGAATAGGACCGATATGTCAGTACAAATTCATGAAACTGCGATCGTTGATGAAGGTGCCCAAATTGGTGACAATAGTCGCATTTGGCATTGGGTACATGTATGTGGCGGGGCAAAAATCGGTGAAGGTTGCTCTCTGGGGCAGAATGTTTTTGTCGGTAATAAAGTTATCATTGGTGACAATGTCAAAATTCAAAACAATGTGTCAGTATATGACAATGTGACCATCGAAGATGGTGTCTTTTGTGGACCAAGCATGGTCTTTACAAATGTTTACAACCCACGTTCTGAAGTAAACCGTAAAGATGAGTATAAAGACACGCTTGTACAAAAAGGCGCGAGCATGGGCGCAAATTGTACCATCGTTTGTGGCATTAAGGTTGGACGATATGCTTTTGTCGGTGCAGGCGCGGTTGTGAATGCTGATGTCAAGGATTACGCACTGATGGTGGGTGTGCCGGCCAAACAGGTTGGCTGGATGAGTGAATTTGGTGAACGTCTGGATTTACCTTTAAGTGGTGATGGTATTGAAACAGCCTGTGAATTCACCGGAGCCGTATACCGGCTTGAAAATAATCACGTTCGCAAAATTTGATCAATAGAGGCTAAATATGCAATTCATTGACCTGCAGGCACAATATCGTCATTTAAAAGACAAAATTGATGGCCGTATCCAAACAGTACTTGATCATGGCAAATATATCATGGGGCCGGAAGTTGCTGAACTGGAAGAAAATCTGACAGAGTTCGCTCAGGTTAAACATGCCATCGGTTGTGCGAATGGAACCGATGCGTTGCAATTGGCTTTAATGGCTCTGGGTATTGGTCCGGGGCATGCTGTATTGACAACCACATTTACTTTTTTTGCCACTGCAGAAGTGATCAGTTTAATGGGCGCACAGCCTGTATTTGTTGATATTGATCCAGATACTTATAACATTGATCCTGTACTTCTTGAGCAGGCAATTGAGCAGACACTCAAAGAAGGCAAGTATGAGCCAAAGGCCATCATTGCTGTAGACCTGTTTGGTCTGCCTGCAGATTATCCAGCAATTGATAAAGTTGCGCAGAAATATAATCTGAAAATTATTGAAGATGCTGCACAGGGTTTTGGAGGAAGTATTAATGGCAAAATGGCTGGTAGCTTTGGGGATATCGCAACCACCAGCTTCTTCCCTGCAAAACCCCTGGGGTGCTATGGTGACGGTGGGGCCGTTTTTACCAATGATGATCACTTAGCCGATATCGTAAAATCCCTGAGAGTTCATGGCAAAGGCACAGATAAATACGATAATGTGCGCATTGGCCTGAACAGTAGGCTGGACACCATACAGGCGGCGATTTTGCTGGAAAAGCTGGCTGTATTCCCTAAAGAACTGGAATTAAGACAACAGGTCGCGGAACGTTATTCGAAAAGTTTAGCCGATCGTTTCATTGTTCCTGAATTGCCAGAAGGTTATTTCTCTGCCTGGGCGCAATATACTATTCGTTCCAAAGAAGATACCCGTGAAGTCTGTATGGCCATGTTAAAAGAAGCTGGTATCCCAACGGCCATCTATTACGGCAAGAATATGCACGAACAAACGGCTTTTGCAGATTTGGGATACAAAACTGACGATTTGCAAGTTGCTGGAAAAATGGCCCAATCTGTATTTAGTTTGCCAATGCATCCTTATCTTACAGAAGAAGAGCAGTCGAAAATTATTTCTGCTGTTTAGGATCGTTAAAAGTATCGCTGAACGATAAACATTCGTTTATTCTTCAATATTTCTATAAATCATCTGTTAGATTGATTGGAGCAGTCTTATGTTCCCGTTAATCTATGGGCAATTTCGCTTTTAAGTCAGGCTTTTCTTGACGCATGCCGCGTGAAGAGATACGAAGTCCTGAACGAAATTTAACGCGATTGAATGACATGAAGAAAAAAACAGGACAAGACCGTAAAACGACTGATAACTGGCGCCTGGAAACGCAGTTGGTGCGTGGTGGTACATGGCGTAGTGAATTTGGCGAAACCAATGAAGCCATCTTCATGTGGAACGTGCTAAAGGCGAACCTTTTACACGCTGGCTGGATGATTAGTAGGTCAAATATATC
>Ga0207422_1001612_pt1 | contig 41079 bp, 33 predicted proteins | sample MarCyaLeptolynsp_FD_187757 | JGI IMG/M metagenome (GOLD analysis project Ga0207422, IMG submission 187757) | Marine cyanobacterial communities from Panama - species 1 Leptolyngbya sp. (SPAdes) | ecosystem: Environmental > Aquatic > Marine > Unclassified | place: Panama: Panama City | collected... | reverse complement strand
TGAAGCCTTAATGCGCCGCTGCTGCTGCTGCCGCATGCTGGGTTACCCCGGCGGCCTCAAGCGCTGCAGTGTAATGGTTGATGAGATTGTCGACGGATCCCTGCGTCACATCCAGGATCGCCATCGGATAGAACCCGAAGAAGATCGTCAGCACGACCATCGGGAACAGGATCACCTTTTCGCGAAGGTTCAGATCCAGCATCGACTTCAGGCTTTCTTTTTGGAGCGCGCCGAATATGACCCGTCGATAGAGATAAAGCGCATAGGCTGCCGAAAGGATCACGCCGGTCGTCGCGAAAACCGCGACCCAGGTATTCACCTGGAAGATCCCCATCAGCGTCAGGATCTCGCCGACAAAACCGGACGTCCCCGGCAATCCGACATTGGCCATCGTGAAGATCAGGAACACCACGGCATATTTAGGCATCAGGTTGACAAGACCGCCATAGGCCGAAATCTCGCGCGTGTGCATCCGGTCATAGATGACACCGACACACAAGAAGAGCGCCCCGGACACAATCCCGTGCGACAGCATCTGGAAGATGCCACCCTGCACGCCCTGCTCGGTCATCGTGAAGATGCCCATGGTCACGTAGCCCATGTGGGCGACGGACGAATAGGCGATCAGCTTCTTGATGTCCTCCTGGGCGAGCGCCACCAGCGATGTGTAGATGATCGCCACCACCGAGAGCGTATAGACCAGCGGTGCGAACATGTCGGATGCGATCGGGAACATCGGCAGTGAGAAACGCAGGAAGCCGTAGCCGCCAAGCTTCAGGAGGATGCCCGCCAGGATCACCGACCCGGCAGTCGGCGCTTCAACGTGGGCGTCAGGCAACCAGGTGTGCACCGGCCACATCGGCATTTTCACCGCAAAGGAGGCAAAGAACGCCAACCAGAGCCATGTCTGCATATGAGCCGGGAACGCGTTGGAGGACACCAGCTCCGCGATGTTTGAGGTCTCCGCAGTCCAGTACATCGCCATGATCGCGATCAGCATCAGTACCGATCCGAGCAGCGTGTAGAGGAAGAACTTGTAGGAGGCGTATACACGGCGCTTGCCGCCCCAAACACCGATGATCAGGAACATCGGAATGAGGCCGGCCTCGAAGAACACGTAGAAGACCACCAGATCAAGCGCGCAGAACACGCCGATCATCAGCGTTTCCAGGACCAGGAACGCGATCATGTATTCCTTCACGCGGTTCTGGATGCTTTCCCAGGACGCCAGGATGCAGAACGGCATCAGGAACGTGGTCAGGATTACGAACAGGACCGAGATCCCGTCGACTCCCATGCGATACTTGATGTCCTCAACACCCAGACGTTCAGCAAGACCGCCGCCAAGCCAGGCGCGTTCTTCCACGAATTGGAAGCCCGGGTTCGAGTAGTCAAAATTACCCCAGATGAAAAGGGACAGCAGGAAGGTCACGCCGGTGGTCACCAGGGCGACCATCCGGATGTTTTTCTTGCTGCCCTCATCGTCTCCCGACACCAGCAGGATGAAGAGCACGCCGAGCAGCGGCAAGAACGTTGTGACTGACAGAATTGGCCAGGCAATCATTAGTGTGCACCCCCGCCGGTGCTGCCACCGGTAAACATTGACCAGGTGATTAGTGCAGCCACACCGATCAGCATCGCAAATGCATAGTGATAAAGGTATCCGGTCTGCAGCCTCACGACCCAGGACGTGACGTTCTGGACGCGGGCGGAAATACCGTCAGGCCCGAACCCGTCGATGACAGTGCCATCGCCCTTTTTCCAGAGGAAACGGCCGAGCCACATGGCAGGACGGACAAACAGGAAGTCGTAGATCTCGTCGAAATACCACTTGTTCAGAAGGAACTGATAGAGCCCCTGGTGCCGTTCCGCGAGCTGCTTGGGCATTTCCGGCGAGCGAATGTAGAACCAATACGCAACCAGGAAGCCAAGCACCATCATGACGAAGGGCGATACCCTTACCCAGGCCGGCACCTCGTGCATGGCATGCAGAACGTGCAGGTCACCGAACGCCGGCAACGCACCGTTCCAGAAGGCATTGTAGGCCTCTTCGGAATAGAAGAACGAGTTGTAGAACACCATGCCGGCAAAAACGGCCCCGACCGAGAGAATGATCAAGGGGACGGTCATAACCAACGGCGACTCATGCACGTGTTTCATGACATCTACCGGAGCGCGCGGCTTGCCGTGGAAGGTCATGAAGGTCAGGCGCCAGGAGTAGAAAGAGGTCAGCGCCGCCGCGATCACCGTTAGCCAGAAGCCGTAAAGAGCCATCGGGTTTGCATGATCACCGCCAGCGCCGGCGAAGGCTGCCTCGATGATACCGTCTTTGGAGACAAAGCCGGCGAACCCGATATGCGTAAACGGAATGCCGACGCCGGTAAGAGCCAGCGTACCTATCATCATTGTCCAGTAGGTGATCGGGATGTGTTTCCTCAGACCGCCCATCTTGCGCATGTCCTGTTCGTCGGACACGGCATGGATCACCGAACCGGCACACAGGAACAGGAGCGCCTTGAAGAAGGCATGCGTGAACAAGTGGAAGATACCGATTGAATAGGCTCCGACCCCGAGCGCCACGAACATGTAGCCGAGTTGGGAACAGGTCGAATAGGCAATCACACGCTTGATGTCGTTTTGAACCAGACCGACCGTCGCCGCGAAAAAGGCTGTCGTTGCGCCGAAGAACACGATTACCGCGAGCGCTGTGTGCGACAACTCCATCAGCGGTGACAGGCGCGCCACCATGAACACACCGGCCGTCACCATGGTCGCCGCATGAATGAGCGCGGAGACCGGTGTCGGGCCCTCCATTGCATCCGGCAACCAGGTATGCAGCAGGAACTGCGCCGACTTGCCCATTGCGCCCATGAAGAGCAGGAGGCAGATCACGGTCATGGTTGCCTGCGGATCGAGGTGATAACCGAGGAAGGTCATCGCCTCTTCCTGCCCTTCGATGAAGGACGGCGCATCGTTGAAGATCGTCGTGAAGTCGATGCTCTGGAAGACGAAGAACACGCCGAAAATACCAAGCGCGAAGCCGAAATCGCCTACACGGTTGACGACAAACGCCTTGATCGCCGCAGCGTTCGCGGAAGGTTTCTTGTACCAGAAGCCGATCAGAAGGTAGGAGGCAAGGCCAACCCCTTCCCAGCCGAAGAACATTTGAAGCAGGTTGTCTGCCGTCACGAGCGACAGCATGGCGAAGGTGAACAGCGACAGATACGCAAAGAAACGGGCCCGGTGCGGATCGTGGTGCATGTATCCGATGGAATAGACATGCACCAGCGCAGAGACCGTGTTCACGACCACCAGCATGACTGCCGTCAGCGTATCCACGCGGATCGACCAGGACACTTTCAGGTCACCAGCGTCGATCCAGCGGAACAGTTCGACAATCTGAAGTTCGGATCCGCCGAGCCAGAAACCGAAAAACGCGATCCACGAAAACAGTGCAGCCACGATGACGAGGCCGCTGGTTACATATTCACAGGCTTTGTCGCCGATGGTGCGGCCGAACAGGCCTGCGATCAGGAAGCCGATGAGCGGCAGGAACAGGATTGCTGAATACATCGGCCCCTACCCTTTCATCACGTTGACATCTTCAACGGCAATGGAGCCGCGGTTCCGGTGGAACACCACCAGAATTGCCAGGCCGATTGCCGCTTCGGCAGCCGCCACGGTGAGTACCAGCATCGTAAAGATCTGCCCCATCAGGTCGCCGAGGAACGACGAAAAGGCGACGAAATTGATGTTTACCGAAAGCAGCAGAAGCTCGATCGACATCAAAATGACAATCACGTTTTTCCTGTTCAGGAAGATCCCGAAAATCCCGATCGTGAACAGGATCGCCGCGACCGACAGATAGTGCGACAGACCGATTTCCATGGGCGCCTCGCCGTGCTCCCCTCGTTTACCCCAACCGGAAACCGCACTGAGGAGCGTGCTGGTTCCCGGACTTTCTCAATGTGACGCAGTCAGGCTGCGTCAGATCCCCTTGCCCGACTCGACTTTCCGGACCTCGATGGCGGCTTCTCTTGTCCGCCCGACCTGTTCCGGAATGCTTTGCCGTTTGACGTTCGGCTTGTGGCGAAGCGTCAATACGATGGCGCCGATCATCGCCACCAGAAGCACCAGGCCCGCGACCTGGAAGAAGTAGATGTATTTCGTGTAGAGCACCGAACCGATGGCTTCGATATTGCTCGTCTGCGCCAGATCCGGTGTTGGTTCGGCTCCTTGACCAATCAACTCCGGCACCAGGATCCACGCCCCCAGGCCCATCAGAAGCTCGATCATCAGAATAAAGCCGACAAGGCTGCCAATCGGAAGGTATTGCAGGAAGCCCTGGCGAAGTTCGACGAAATCAACGTCCAGCATCATGACGACGAAAAGGAAAAGCACTGCAACAGCACCGACATAAACCACCACGAGAAGCATCGCCAGATACTCAGCGCCAAGCAAAACGAACAGACCAGCCGAGTTCACGAAGGCCAGGATCAAAAACAGCACCGATGTCACCGGATTGCGGGCCGCGATCACCATAAAACCCGACGCCAGCGTTATACCGGCGAAAAGGTAGAAGAAAAGGGCTTTCAGGATCATATTAAGACCTGCCTGTCGTGTGGCCCTCGCGGACCGGAAATGCGGGGCCCGGCCGGATTGCCAGGCTGAAGGTTGACTGTTCGGTTAGCTCCTAACGGTAAGGAGCATCCATTTCAATGTTCCGGGCGATTTCGCGTTCCCACCGGTCACCGTTCGCAAGCAGCTTTTCCTTGTCGTAGTAAAGCTCTTCGCGGGTTTCCGTGGCGAACTCGAAGTTCGGCCCTTCAACGATCGCATCCACCGGACAGGCTTCCTGGCAGAAACCGCAGTAGATGCATTTGACCATGTCGATGTCATAGCGGGTGGTCCGGCGCGTACCATCGTTACGACGCGGTCCCGCTTCAATCGTGATTGCCTGTGCGGGGCAAATTGCCTCGCACAATTTGCAGGCGATGCAGCGTTCTTCACCGTTCGGATAGCGGCGCAATGCATGTTCGCCCCTGAAGCGCGGACTAACCGGTCCCTTTTCGAACGGGTAGTTCACGGTCGGCTTCGGCTTGAAGAAGTAACGCATCGCCAGAAAGAATGCCGACACGAACTCCTGCAGAAACAGCGATTTGACGGCTTGATTAAGTCCCATCGCGTCTTGCCTCTCTTTCCTCAACCAGCCAGCAGGCTGGCTGCCCAATACCCGATAATCGGGAAACCGATCACCGGAACTCCAAAAATCAGCGCACTCAATGGCGCCTTGTACTTTGCCGCGGCGCCCCCGTCGCCACCGGCCTGCCTGTTCTTCATCTCTGCCGCCTGAAGCATACCCTTCAGGATCTTGTAATCGAGCCAGCCGACGTAAAGTCCGACCAATCCGCCGATTACCCCGGCAAGGGACACCGTCACGCTGCGCCCGGTGCCCAACCGGTTGCCATCAGCACTGCGGCAACAACCACGACCATCGCCAGTGACAGCGGCAGGAACACTTTCCAGCCAAGGCGCATCAACTGGTCATAGCGGTAGCGTGGGACCATCGCCTTGACCATGGCGAACATGAAGAAGCACAGCAGACACTTCAAAATGAACCAGACGACGCCCGGAACCCAGGTAAAGGGTGCAAAGTCGAACGGCGGCAGCCATCCCCCCATGAAGAAAATGGTCATCAGCGCGCACATCAGGCAGATGGCGACATACTCGCCGAGCATGAACATCATGTACGGGGTTGATCCATATTCCACCATGAAACCGGCAACCAGTTCTGATTCCGCTTCGGCAAGATCGAACGGAGGCCGGTTGGTCTCTGCAAGCGCGGAGACGAAAAACACCACGAACATCGGGAAGAGCGGCAGCCAGTACCAGTTCAGGAAGGACAGCCACGGAACGCCCAGGAGCGTCGCAAGACCGGTCTGCTGCGCCTCAACGATACCGGTGAGGTTCAAGGTTCCTGCGCACAGCAGCACGGTGACAATCACGAAACCGATGGAAACTTCGTAAGACACCATTTGCGCTGCGGACCGAAGCGCCGACAGGAACGGGTATTTCGAGTTGGATGCCCAACCGCCGATGATCACGCCGTAGACCTCAAGCGAGGAGACGGCAAACACGAAGAGAACACCGACGTTGATATTTGCGATCACCCAGCCGTCCGCAACCGGAATGACGGCCCAGGCCGAAAGAGCCAGGAGCACGGAAATCAACGGCGCCAGCAGGAACAGAACCTTGTTGGAGCCATCCGGAATGACCGGCTCTTTCAGAACGAATTTCAGGAGATCGGCAAAACTCTGCAGAAGCCCCCAGGGTCCGACAACGTTCGGGCCCCGGCGGATCTGGACTGCTGCCCAGATCTTGCGGTCTGCGTAAAGAATATACGCAACGATCACCAGAAGCACGACCATCAAGACGATGCTCTGCAACGCAATCAGCAGAAATTGCCCCAAGTAGGTCGTCGTAAAGAACTCAACCATTTCGGCCCCTACCCCTTATTCAGCCGCTTCTGCCGCCCGCGAGCGCGCGAGCGCCGAACACTCGGCCATCGTCTTCGAGGCGCGTGCGATCGGGTTGGTCAGGAAAAAGTCATGGATCACGTTTGCAAACCCGGCACTGTCCATTTTTGCAGACGCGTCGGCAAGCTTCTCAATGTCTGCACCTTCGCCGGGCTCGATTGCGTCGATGCCGGTCATGTGCGGATACGCTTCGAATAGCTTTGCACGCAGCTCGGACAGGGAATCAAACTCAAGTGTCTGACCCAGGTTGGCCGAAAGGGCCCGCAAGATCGCCCAGTCTTCGCGTGCGTCACCCGGGGGGAACGCAGCCCGGTCGGCCATCTGAACGCGGCCTTCCGTATTGACGTAGATTGCGGACTTTTCCGTGTAAGCGGCACCGGGCAGGATCACGTCGGCGCGATGTGCGCCCCGGTCGCCATGTGTACCCTGGTAAACCACAAATGCGCCTTCCGGCACTTCGATCTCATCGACGCCTAGGAGGAACAGAACGTCAAGCGCGCCTGGCTCGAGCATGCCTCCGGTGTCTTTGCCGCCCTCACCCGGAACAAAGCCGATATCGAGCGCACCGACCTGCGAAGCTTCCGAATGCAGGATGTTAAAGCCGTTCCATCCATCCTTGATGACACCGAGCGATTTTGCGGCAGCCGCCAGATTTGCCAGAACAGCGGCGCCATCTGGCCGGTTCAGAGCTCCCTGCCCGATGATGAACATTGGGCGCTCCGCCTTTGCAGGCGCATGGTCGACAAACTGTTTCAAGCTCTCCGGACCGGCACCGAGATAGGTCACCGGATAAGTCAGGTCGGCATTTTCGCCAATCAGTCCGATATGGAGGTCGCCGTGGGTCCAGCGCTTGCGGATACGCGCGTTCAGCACAGGGGCTTCCTTGCGCGGATTGGTGCCGATCAGCATGATCGCGTCGGCGTCTTCAATGCCCTGGATAGTGGAATTGAAGAGATAACTTGCACGCCCATTTTTCGGATGAAGCGGAGAACCGGGAAAACGGCTGTCGATATTCGCGACGCCAAGTTTGTCCATGAGGCTCTTCAGCGCGAACATATCCTCAACACCGGCCAATTGCCCGGCAAGTGCTCCGATCTTGTCCGAAGAAGATGCCTTCACTTTGTCGGCAATGATCTGGAACGCTTCGATCCACGACACCGGTTGCAGCTTGCCGTCTTTCTTGGCGTAGGGCCTATCGAGCCGCTGGGTTTTCAGACCGTCCCAAATGTAGCGCGACTTGTCCGAGATCCACTCCTCGTTGACCTCTTCGTTGAGCCGCGGCATGACACGCATGACTTCCTTGCCTCTGGAATCCACACGGATCGAAGAGCCGACCGCGTCCATCACGTCGACGCTTTCCGTCTTCGTCAGTTCCCAGGGGCGCGCATGAAATTCGTAGGGTTTATGCGTCAACGCACCGACCGGGCAAAGGTCCGCCACGTTCCCCTGCATCTCGGAAGACAGCGCGGCTTCGAGATAGGTCGTGATTTCCGCATTTTCTCCACGTCCGACCAGCCCCATGTCGGTCACACCGCACACTTCGGTCGTAAAGCGGACACAGCGCGTGCAGTGAATGCAGCGTGTCATGATCGTCTTGATGAGCGGACCGATTTCCTTGTTGTCGACCGCGCGCTTGTTCTCATGGAACCGTGATCCGTCGACGCCATAAGCCATCGCCTGATCCTGAAGGTCGCATTCGCCGCCCTGATCGCAGATTGGGCAATCAAGCGGGTGATTGATGAGCAGGAACTCCATCACCCCTTCGCGCGCGCTCTTGACCATTTCGGACTTGGTTTCGACAACGGGCGGTTCCCCGTTCGGTCCGGGGCGCAGATCTTTCACACCCATGGCGCAGGAAGCTGTCGGCTTGGGCGGACCGCCTTTCACCTCCACAAGGCACATGCGGCAGTTGCCGGCAATCGACAGCCGGTCGTGGTAACAAAACCGCGGAACTTCAGCGCCCGCTTCTTCACAAGCCTGAAGCAGCGTGTAATCCGCCGGGACGTCCACTTCCTTGCCGTCGATGATGAGCTTCGTCATCCGTTGCTCTCCAAATCCCGTTCCGCTTATTCAGCCGCCACCATGGTCGAAGACGATTTCGACTTGGCGACATAGTCGTCGATACGTTGTTCGATGACAGGTCTGAAATTCTTGATCAGTCCCTGGATCGGCCAGGCAGCCGCGTCTCCAAGCGCACAAATCGTATGGCCCTCGACCTGCTTGGTCACCTTGAACAGCATGTCGATTTCCTCGTAGGAAGACTCACCCTTGACCATGCGTTCCATCACGCGCCACATCCAGCCGGTACCTTCACGGCACGGCGTGCACTGGCCGCAGCTTTCGTGCTTGTAGAAGTAACTCAGACGCGCGATCGCCTTGATGATGTCGGTGGACTTGTCCATCACGATCACCGCAGCCGTCCCGAGACCCGAGCCCAGGCCACGCAACGTGTCGAAGTCCATCGGCGCGTCTTTGATTTGCTCGGAGGTGCAACACGGAACCGAAGATCCGCCCGGGATCACCGCCAGCAGGTTGTCCCACCCGCCCCGGATGCCACCGCAGTGTTTGTCGATCATCTCGGAAAACGGAATGCCGAGCTCTTCTTCGAAGGTTGCCGGCTGATTGACGTGGCCTGAAACGCAGAAAAGCTTCGTGCCGGTGTTGTTCGGGCGACCGAGCGCGGAAAACCATGCGGCTCCGCGGCGCAGGATCGTCGGAGCAACCGCGATCGATTCAACGTTGTTCACCGTCGTCGGACAGCCATAGAGGCCGACATTGGCCGGGAACGGCGGTTTCAGGCGCGGCTGCCCCTTCTTGCCTTCCAGGCTCTCCAGCAGTGCAGTTTCTTCGCCGCAAATGTAGGCGCCGGCACCGTGGTGGATGTAAATGTCGAAATCGTAGCCGTTTTTGTTGTTCTTGCCGATAAGCCCCGCGTCGTAGGCCTGATCGATTGCCGCCTGCAAGCGTTCGCGTTCCCGGATGAACTCGCCGCGAACGTAGATATACGCGGCAACTGCACCCATTGCGAAACCGGCCACCAGGCATCCTTCGACCAGCGTGTGCGGATCGTGGCGCAGGATCTCGCGGTCCTTGCAGGTACCCGGCTCGGATTCATCGGCGTTGACGACGAGATAAGCCGGCCGGCCGTCGGATTCCTTCGGCATGAAGGACCACTTCAGGCCTGTCGGGAACCCTGCTCCGCCTCGTCCACGCAGACCGGAATCCTTCATTTCCTGGATAATCCAGTCCCGGCCCTTGTCGAGCAGCGCCTTGGTATTGTCCCACTGGCCGCGCTTCTTTGCGCCTTCGAGGCCCCAGTCGTGCAGACCGTAGATATTGGTGAAGATTCGATCCTGATCCTTCAGCATCTCTTCCCCCTAGTCTTCGCTCTTCGAGGAAGCCACTTCTCCGGCATCCACGCGCTTGGAAAATTCAGTGTCTTCACCGGCTGCCAAGGTTTTGGCCTGCTCGATCCAACCGTCCCGTTCAATCCGGCCCTTGAATTTCAGCCGGCTGTCCACCCAGGCAACCTCCTCCGGCCCCCACGCAGCGACCTGGTCGAAATGGAAGAACCCCAGCTCATGAAGCGTGGCTTCAAGCTTGGGTCCGACACCTTTGAGCTTTTTCAAATCGTCCGGTTTGCCACCGCGAGCTTCTTTGAGCGTTTCTGGCGCTTTCTCCTCAACGGCCGTGGCCGCTTCGGAAGCTGGCTCAGGTGCAGCAGCCGGGGCAGCTTTCTCAGGCTTTGCCGCGGCAGCCTTCTTTTTCGCAGCTGGTGCCTTCTTTGGCTTCTCCGCCTTCGGAGCGGGCGTCTCTTCCTTCTTGGCTGCAGGTGCAGGTGCAGGAGCCGGTGCCTCTGCCTTTTCCGCTACCTTTGCGGCATGCGCGGCAATCACCTTGGCAACTGCGTCTTCCGCCGGCGTGGGAACGCCGTCATAGTCATTACCACCGGCATTGATTGCGGTACCTGCAAAGGCGTGAGATGCTTTTTCCGCACCGTCCACCACATGCGGGACAGGCAGCGTACCCTGCGAGTTGTCGTCTATTTCGGTGAGGCTGGTAAGCCCCCCTTCAGCCATGGCGAACCTGCGGCCGTTCTGGGGCCCAGGCGTAACTTCATTGCCGGCTGCAATGTCATCCAGCAGCTTCTCGAAGCTCTCCGGAGTGAGGTCTTCGTAGGTGTCCTTGTAGATCTGCACCATCGGCGCATTGACGCAAGCACCAAGGCACTCGACCTCTTCCCAGGAGAACATGCCGTCCTCGGAAATGTCGTGCATGTGCTTCGCGATCCGGCTCTTGCAGATCTTGATCAGGTCTTCGGAGCCGCGCAGCTGGCACGGCGTCGTGCCGCAGACCTGAATATGCGCCTTTTTCCCGACCGGCTGCAGCTGGAACATGGTGTAGAAGGTCGCCACTTCCAGAACACGGATATTCGGCATGTCCAGCAGTTCCGCGATGTAGCGGATGGAGGGCTCGCTGACCCAGCCGTCGTTTTGCTCCTGGGCGCGCCACAAAAGCGGAATGACCGCCGAGGCCTGGCGGCCTGCCGGATAACGATCGATCAGCTTTTTCGCCCACGCGAGGTTCTGCTCGGTGAAGGCGAAGCTTTCTGGTTGGTCCGCGGCAAGTCGGCGAACTGCCATGGTGTTATCCCCGTTCTGTCACTTTGACCGGAGCCGAAAAGGCGGCTTCCAGGGTCGAAAACTGGTGGCAAACCCACCGCATCAGCGGTCGACCTCACCGAAAACGATATCCATTGACCCCAACACCGCCGAAACGTCGGCAAGCATGTGGCCGTTGCACAGGAAGTCCATTGCCTGCAGGTGGGCATAGCCGGGTGCTTTGATCTTGCAACGATACGGCTTGTTCGTGCCGTCTGAGACAAGATAGACGCCGAACTCGCCTTTCGGCGCTTCAACGGCTGCATACACCTCCCCGGCTGGAACGTGATAGCCCTCGGTGTAAAGTTTGAAGTGATGGATCAGCGCTTCCATGGAACGCTTCATCTCGCCGCGGTTCGGCGGCACGATCTTGCCGTCAACGGATGAAACCGGCCCGGTTTCAACGGTGAGTTTTTCAAGGCACTGCTTCATGATGCGCACAGACTGACGCATTTCCTCCATCCGGATCAGATAACGGTCGTAGCAGTCGCCGTTCTTTCCGATGGGGATATCGAAATCGAGTTCCGAGTAGCACTCATAGGGTTGTGATTTACGCAGGTCCCAGGCTGCTCCCGAACCGCGGACCATCACACCTGAAAATCCCCAGGCCCACGCGTCGTCCAGATCGACGACACCGATGTCCACATTCCGCTGTTTGAAGATCCTGTTGTCCGTCAGCAGACCTTCAATATCGTCGCATGTCTGCAGGAATGGGTCGCAGAAATCCCAAATGTCGTCCAGAAGGTCGCGCGGCAGGTCCTGGTGCACACCGCCTGGCCGGACATAAGCGGCATGCATGCGCGCGCCACAAGCGCGCTCATAAAACACCATAAGCTCTTCGCGCGGCTCAAAGCCCCAGAGCGGCGGCGTCAGAGCACCAACATCCATGGCCTGTGTGGTCACATTCAAAAGATGCGACAGCAGGCGGCCAATCTCAGAATAAAGCACCCGAACAAGCTGACCACGCTTGGGCACTTCGATGCCCAGCAAACGTTCAACGCCGAGCGCGAACGCATGTTCCTGGTTCATCGGAGCCACGTAGTCGAGGCGGTCAAAATACGGAACAGCTTGCAGGTAGGTTTTCTGCTCAATCAGCTTTTCAGTACCGCGGTGAAGCAGGCCGATATGCGGATCGACGCGTGTCACCACTTCGCCATCCAGTTCGAGCACGAGCCGGAGAACCCCGTGCGCAGCCGGGTGCTGCGGTCCGAAGTTGATATTGAAGTTTCTAACCTGAGCTTCAGCCATGTTGAGGCCCCTGTTGGGATGCAAAGAGCTCCATGACTTGTGCACCCGTGAGTTTTCTGGTCGGATTGGCGAAGTCGAAATTGCTCGGCTTCTCGTCGACAAAGATTTCGGTCGTGAACTTGAACGCTTCGGGGTCATCGAACGCCCCAACAGCTATGCCTGCGTGACTGCCGTCCTTCATCATCCAAAAGAGCGTCGAACCGCACTTCCGGCAGAACTGGCGGATGCCCCAATCCGACGATTCGAACGTTGCAAGGTCAGTTTTGTCTTCCACTTCGACGCTGTCGCAATTCACTTCCATGAACGCGCCCCCACTCCAGCGGCGGCACATCGAGCAATGACAGACGCCCATTTCCATTTTCGTCGGGACCGCAGTAAATCTTACCGCGCCGCAAAGACAACCACCCTTCAGTTGCTCGCCCATCCCGCTCTCGCCCTAGTTCGTGGTTGCTTTTTCATCGCCGGGCAGCACGTAATCCGTGCCTTCCCATGGCGAGAGGAAATCGAAGTTCCGCATTTCCTGGTTCAGGCGCACAGGTTCGTAGACCACCCGTTTCCGCTCATCGTCGTAACGAACTTCAACGAAACCAGTGACCGGAAAATCCTTGCGCAGCGGGTGACCGTCGAACCCGTAGTCAGTCAAGATCCGGCGCAGGTCCGGATGACCGGTGAACAGGATGCCGTACATATCGTAGGCTTCGCGCTCGAACCATTCGGCACCTGGAAACAAGGGTGTAAGCGACGCCACAGGCGTTGTTTCGTCCGTTTCGAGTTTGACGCGTATGCGCTCGTTCTGCACTGGTGACAGGAAGTGGTAGACAACGTCAAACCGCTTCTCACGGGCAGGATAATCAACGCCGCATATGTCCGTCAGATTGACGAACTTGCAGGAACTGTTGTCGCGCAAAAACCGCACAACGTCGAGAATACCGGTGGCGGTTACAGTCAGCGTCAGCTCGCCATATTCGATCTTCCACGAAACAAGAGACTCACCGAGGCCGAGCTCGATGTGCTCAGCGAGTTCCTTTAGCGTCTCATCCATCGTGTCTGACCTCACCCCCTGGAGCCTGCACGCGCTGGCCTGGGGAACCGTATTGTTGAAGACCCGCCGTCAAATGACGGCGAACCGCTTATCTTTCGATCGTTCCCGTACGCCGGATTTTCTTCTGCAGCAGCAGGACACCATACAGAAGGGCCTCGGCCGTCGGTGGGCATCCCGGCACATAGATGTCGACGGGAACAACCCGGTCGCATCCGCGCACGACAGAATAGGAATAGTGGTAGTAACCACCGCCATTGGCGCACGATCCCATGGAGATGACGTAGCGCGGCTCCGGCATCTGGTCATAGACCTTGCGCAGGGCCGGAGCCATCTTGTTGGTCAGCGTTCCCGCGACAATCATCACATCAGATTGTCTTGGTGATGCGCGCGGCGCAAACCCGAAACGCTCGGCGTCATAGCGGGGCATGGACATCTGCATCATTTCAACGGCGCAGCATGCCAACCCGAAAGTCATCCACATCAAGGACCCGGTGCGCGCCCATTGGATGATGTTGTCAGTGGAGGTGACGAGAAAACCCTTGTCGGCCAGCTCGTTGTTCACTTCCAGGAAAAAGGCGTCATCTTCCCCAACCGGTCTGCCAGTATTCGGATCGATAATGCCTTTGGACTGCGGAGCAACGAGCGGCTCTGTCGTGGTCAATCCCATTCCAGCGCTCCCTTTTTCCACTCATAGATAAAGCCGACGGTCAGGACACCGAGGAATACCATCATTGACCAGAACCCGTACCAGCCGAGTTCACCGAACACCGCCGACCAGGGGAACAGGAAAGCAACTTCCAGATCGAAAATGATGAACAGGATCGCGACCAGATAGAACCGCACATCGAATTTCATGCGCGCGTCGTCGAAGGCGTTGAAACCACACTCATACGCCGACAGTTTTTCGGGGTCCGGGTTCTTGTAGGCCAGAACGAATGGAGAGATCAGCAGCGCGAGTCCGATCACCAGCGCTATGCCGACGAACACGACGATCGGGACATATTCCCGTAAAAGTTCTTCCATGTCTTTCGCGTCCTTGCATTTGGAGGTGGATCGGGAGACGACCCGGAGCCTGGGCTTGGTGCTCGTCGCCTCTCCCGTTCGGCAGATCGTGCAGAGCCCGTCGGCCAGTGAAACCAACATGCGAGCGCACGCTTAGCTTACGACTTGGTGCAACGCAAGACCCCTGTGTGGTCAAACTCTTGCCACACTCGAACCAAATTCCAACCGAGCCTCTCCAACTCCCCTATTTCAGCCAGTTTGCACCAACCTAAAATGTCTTCACAAGTGGATTGCAAATTTGCCGCACCTGCGTTGAACCGCCGTCGCAACAGCGGAAATTCTTCCCGAGTCGCATCTAAGCGTAAAAAAGCAACAATTTGAATATGCTGCAGGCATCAGCAAGCTGAAATCGACACCGCGCGGAGAAGCAAAGACAGGCGCAAATCAGCCGCACCGATCGCAGGCTTTAAATCTATCGCTTTAAATCTTGGGAAGAACTGCTTGAAGCAGAAGAGAAAACCGTGAGTGGCGCGAGTGACGGGGCTCGAACCCGCGACCTCCGGCGTGACAGGCCGGCACTCTAACCAACTGAGCTACACCCGCACATTCACGGTATTTTGCGCCATCCCAAACCGGTTGTGAACCTGAAAAGGAACTGGCGCGAGTGACGGGGCTCGAACCCGCGACCTCCGGCGTGACAGGCCGGCACTCTAACCAACTGAGCTACACCCGCTTCGTCCGACGACGTTTTGTCGCCGTGAAGTGGCGCTGATGTACGGCGGCTGCGAGGGGAAGTCAAGCACAGAGACCGACCTAACATGTCGTTTTTTTAAAACACAGACAAATGCGCCGTTCTGTGATGCCTCGTTTGTCATGGTGCTTGTGGATAATTGTCAGATAAGGGGCGCTCCGGATCAGCGGCCCCTGATCATTGATGTTCCAGTTAGATGTTCTTTTTCAGAAGGTTACTGGTTGCGGCGACCGCGAGAAAAGCAGGCTATCGCGCGTCCTCAAAGAACTGAGAATGAGGCACACAACACAGAAAAGGCCGATGGCAGGCGTTGTTCGCGCTTCAGGTCTTGTTTGGGAGAATGGTGGGCGATGAGAGACTCGAACTCCCGACATCTTCGGTGTAAACGAAGCGCTCTACCAACTGAGCTAATCGCCCCAATCAAGGTGAGACGCCTTTTAGGTGGTCCTTCTGGCCTTGGCAAGAGCTAACTGGAAAAAAGCTGCACCGCCACAGACCCTGTGGACGACGAAGGCTGAGAACGATCAGACAAGCGGTCCGCAGCACGCCTCAGCCCTGCCCCGGTTATCAAATCATCCTGGGCGCGAGCAACGTGACGCCGCAAACAAAACAACCCCGTATCCGATAACTCAGATACGGGGCGCTTTGATTTGACGTTTGAAAACGCTTAGGCGTTCACAGCGTCTTTCAGGCCTTTGCCGGCCTTGAACTTCGGCGTCTTAGAAGCCGGGATCTGGATCGTTTCGCCAGTCCGCGGGTTCCGGCCTTCGGTTGCTGCACGTTCAGAAACCGTGAAGTTACCAAAACCGATGATGCGGACTTCGTCGCCGCCTTTCAGCGTTTCCGTGACTGCATCGAAAGTTGCGTCAACTGCTTCGCCTGCCTGCGCTTTGGTGAGGCCGGTCTTTTCTGCAACACTTGCGATCAGATCGTTCTTATTCATAGCAGATACCTTTCTAAGAAACGGCAGAGTGCCAACGATTCTTGTCAGCGCCGTTGCGCGAAATTCGGGCGAATTGAAACGAAACGCAAGTGGTTTTTTCGCAGAAAACCGCCATTTTGAACGATTATTCAAAAGAAAAGCCCCGGAATCCCCGGGGCTCGTCCTTTTGTGCGGTGCAAAACTCGATTTAGTGGGCCAAAACGCCGGATTTTTCCTTGTCCGACTCACTTGCTTTTGCGGCCGCTTCAGCGGCACTTTCGTCCCACTCAATCGCTTCCGGCTGACGCACGAGAGCGTGCTTGAGGACCTCTTCCATGCCGGAGACCGGAATGATCTCGAGTGAATTTTTCACCGAGTCCGGAATGTCGGCAAGGTCCTTGGCGTTGTCTTCAGGGATCATCACCAGCTTGATACCGCCTCTGAGCGCTGCCAGCAGTTTCTCCTTCAGACCACCAATCGGCAGCACCCGGCCACGCAGCGTTATCTCTCCGGTCATGGCCACATCCCTGCGAACGGGTATTCCGGTCATGGTCGAGATCACCGCAGTTGCCATCGCAATACCGGCCGACGGGCCGTCCTTCGGCGTTGCGCCTTCCGGAACGTGCACGTGAATGTCGGTCTTGTCGAATTTCGGCGGCTCGATGCCATAGTCGACAGCACGTGAACGGACGTAGGAGGCAGCCGCGGAAATCGACTCCTTCATCACGTCCTTCAGGTTGCCGGTCACGGTCATCTTGCCTTTGCCCGGCATCATAACGCCTTCGATCGTGAGCAGCTCACCGCCGACTTCCGTCCAGGCAAGACCGGTCACAACACCGATCTGGTCTTCCAGCTCGGCTTCGCCGTAGCGATAACGCGGAACGCCGAGGTAATCCTCAACAACTTCCTGCGTCACGGTAATGCTTTCCTTGTCGCTCATGAGGATCTCCTTGACCGATTTACGGGCAAGGGTCGCCATTTCACGTTCAAGGTTACGCACACCGGCTTCGCGGGTATAGCGGCGAACGACAAATTGAAGCGCGTCGTCTTCGATCTTGAATTCACCTTCGCGCAGACCGTGGTCCTTCTCCGCCTTGGGGATGAGGTGACGGCGGCAGATTTCCACCTTTTCCTCTTCCGTGTAGCCGGCAATCCGGATGATCTCCATGCGGTCCATCAGTGGCCCGGGGATGTTCAGCGTATTGGCCGTCGTCACGAACATTACGTCTGAAAGGTCATATTCGACCTCCAAGTAATGATCCATGAACGTGGAGTTCTGTTCCGGATCGAGCACTTCAAGAAGTGCCGAGGACGGATCACCTCTGAAGTCCATACCCATCTTGTCGATCTCATCGAGCAGGAAAAGGGGATTGGACTTTTTGGCCTTCTTCATCGACTGGATGACCTTGCCGGGCATCGAGCCGATATAGGTACGGCGGTGTCCGCGGATTTCCGCTTCGTCGCGTACGCCGCCAAGGGACATCCGAACGAATTCACGCCCGGTCGCCTTGGCGATCGACTTGCCGAGCGACGTTTTACCGACACCCGGAGGACCGACCAGACAGAGGATCGGACCGCGCAACTTGTTTGCCCGGCTCTGAACCGCCAGATATTCGACGATACGTTCCTTGACCTTGTCGAGGCCGTAGTGATCGGTGTCGAGCACCTTCTCGGCAAGCGCCAGGTCATGCTTGACCTTGGACTTCTTGTTCCACGGAATGCCGATCAGCCAATCCAGATAGTTGCGGACAACGGTTGCTTCCGCCGACATCGGGCTCATCTGCTTGAGCTTCTTGATCTCCGCGGCAGCACGTTCGCGCGCTTCCTTGGTCAGCTTGGTTTTCTTGATCTTTTCCTCAAGCTCGGCAATCTCGTCGCGGCCGTCCTCGCTGTCGCCGAGTTCCTTCTGAATGGCCTTCATCTGCTCATTCAGATAGTACTCGCGCTGCGTCTTCTCCATCTGGCGCTTGACGCGCGAGCGAATGCGCTTTTCGACCTGCAGAACGGAGATTTCACTCTCCATCATGCCGAGAACGCGCTCAAGGCGCTCGGCGACCGAAACGACGCCCAGAATTTCCTGCTTTTCCGGAATCTTGATCGCAAGATGCGACGCGATCGTGTCGGCCAGCTTTGAATAGTCATCGATCTGGTTGACCGCACCGAGGACCTCAGGTGAAACCTTCTTGTTCAGTTTCACGTAGTTCTCAAACTCGGAGACAACCGAACGCGCCAGGGCTTCCACTTCGATGTTCTCGCCATCGCGTTCCGGGAGCACTGTCGCCGAAGCTTCAAAATAATCTGTCCGGTCGGAATAGTGACCGATCTGCGCGCGTGCGCCCCCCTCGACCAGAACCTTGACGGTATTGTCCGGCAGCTTGAGCAGCTGTAGCACCGTGGCCAGCGTGCCGACATTGTAGATCTGGTCGGGATTCGGATCGTCGTCAGCCGCATTCATCTGGGTGGCCAGAAGAATGTGCTTGTCTGTTGTCATCACCTCTTCCAGAGCCTTGATCGACTTTTCGCGCCCGACGAAAAGCGGAACGATCATGTGGGGGAAGACGACAATGTCGCGAAGCGGCAGGACGGGATAGACAGCAGTACTGTCCGGATCGGTGGCGCGGATTTCTGCGTCGCTCATTTTTTATCCTTTCTCAGCGTGTTCCAGCCCCATCGATGAAAAGGCAACCAGAACACTGGAAAACGGCTTTCGGGTTAAATCCCCGACTGGCCGGACCGCAGCACCCCGACTGGGCGTGCTGGCAGTTCGCACAAGCCGTCCTTTAGGCCTATTAGGTGGACACCTGGCATGCCGGTGTCAAGGCGAGCCGACACGTCAAATAGGACTAGTCTGTTGACGACTCACAACGCCGGTGGAAAACACCGGCTCCCATTGACAAGCAAACCCAAAACACAAAATGCCGCTCGTATTGAGCGGCATTTATTCACTTATTTCAAAAAGTGCAACCGTTCGCTCTAGGCACTCGTTGCAGACGTTTCCTCGCGGTCTTCGTAGATGTAAAGCGGACGTGCCTCGCCTTTGACAACTTCTGGCGAAATCACGACTTCCTTCACACCTTTGAGACCCGGCAGTTCATACATGGTATCGAGCAGGATCGATTCCAGAATGGACCGCAGACCACGGGCGCCGGTCTTGCGCTCGATTGCCTTGCGCGCGATGGCCTTGAGCGCTTCGTCATGGAACGACAGTTCAACCTGTTCCATTTCGAAGAGACGCTGATACTGCTTGACCAGAGCGTTCTTCGGCTCCGTCAGGATCGTCACAAGGGCATCTTCATCAAGGTCTTCAAGTGTTGCAATAACCGGCAGACGGCCGACGAATTCCGGAATGAGACCGAATTTCAGAAGATCTTCCGGCTCCAGCTCGGCAAACAGTTCGCCGACACGCCGGTCTTCAGGCGCCTCGACCCTGGCCTGGAAGCCGATGGAGGTCTGCGTACCGCGATCGGAAATGATCTTGTCAAGGCCAGCAAATGCGCCGCCGCAAATGAACAGAATGTTGGTCGTGTCCACCTGCAGGAACTCCTGCTGCGGGTGCTTGCGGCCGCCTTGCGGCGGAACCGAGGCAACAGTGCCTTCCATGATCTTCAAAAGCGCCTGCTGAACGCCCTCACCCGAGACATCACGGGTGATTGACGGATTGTCCGCCTTACGGCTGATCTTGTCGACCTCATCGATATAGACGATGCCGCGCTGCGCACGTTCGACATTGTAGTCAGCCGACTGAAGCAGCTTCAGGATGATGTTCTCAACATCTTCACCAACGTAACCGGCCTCGGTCAGGGTCGTGGCATCGGCCATCGTGAACGGCACATCCAGGATCCTGGCGAGCGTCTGCGCCAGCAGCGTCTTGCCGCAACCGGTCGGCCCTACCAGGAGGATGTTGGATTTCGCCAGTTCCACATCGTTGTTCTTCGACGCGTGGTTGAGGCGTTTGTAATGGTTGTGAACGGCGACCGACAGAACTTTCTTCGCACTGCCCTGCCCGATCACATAGTCATCGAGAACGTCGCGAATTTCCTGAGGGGTCGGGATACCGTCCCGAGACTTCACCAGCGAGGACTTGTTCTCCTCGCGAATGATATCCATGCACAGCTCGACACATTCATCGCAAATGAAAACAGTCGGGCCGGCGATCAGCTTGCGAACCTCGTGCTGGCTCTTGCCGCAAAAGGAGCAGTAGAGCGTATTCTTGGAATCGCTGCCGCTGGCCTTGGTCATGTAGTCAACCTCGCGTTTGTGGGGTCTTCACCCCTTATCTTTCCGGTTGGAGCCTAAATTAAGGCTGAACCGGTTTTGAAGAAACGCCTTAAGACGCCGCTTCAAGCTATGATGTCATCATGCTTCACCACTAAAAATCAATATAGGTTTAAGGCGAAGATGAAAACCCGGCATCAAACAGGGAATTTCCGGCCTTTAGGACAGAATTTCAAGCCATCCTTAAGACCGGCTAAATCTCTTAGTCCTCACTTTCGCCGCCAAGGCTGGTTCGATCGGTGATCACATTGTCTACGATCCCGAATTCCTTAGCCTTTTCAGCAGTCATGAAGTTGTCTCGCTCCAGTGCCTCTTCGACCTGATCGAGACTTTGGCCGGTGTGCTTCACGTAGATTTCATTGAGCCGGCGCTTCATTGCCAGGATTTCCTGTGCATGAAGCATGATGTCCGCGGCCTGCCCGCGGAAGCCTCCGGAAGGCTGGTGCACCATGACTCGCGCGTTCGGCAGAATGAAACGCATGTCCTTGTGACCGGCTGCGAGCAGAAGCGAGCCCATGGACGCGGCCTGGCCGATGCAAAGCGTGGAGACCGCCGGACGGATAAACTGCATTGTGTCGTAAATCGCGAGACCGGAGGTAACGAGACCACCCGGTGAGTTGATGTAGATCGCGATTTCCTTGCTCGGGTTCTCCGCCTCCAGATAAAGCAGCTGCGCGCTTATCAGGGTCGCCACGTGATCCTCAACCGGTCCGGTGAGGAAAATGATGCGCTCCTTCAGCAAGCGCGAGTAGATATCGAAGGCCCGCTCGCCCCGGTTTGTCTGCTCGACAACCATCGGCACGAGAGTGTTCATGTAGATATCGACAGGATCCTTCATACCTCATCCATTTACTTGAGATGTTGCCCGGAAGACCCCGGGCAGGACACAGACCCTTAAAGCGCATCGATCAAGGGCCTAACTCGAAAAAAGCGACATCCCGTATATATGGGATGTCGCCCTTAACGCAAACTCATGACAGATGCGGCATGAAGGCAAGGTTAAAGCCGGGCCGCATCTGGGGATAACAGACGGTCCGATCAGGCGTCGTCTTCGTCTTCCGCAACAAGTTTCTCCAGCTCTTCCTTGGTCACCGTCTTGTCGGTCACCTTGGCAAGCTCGAGCATGAAGTCGACGACCTTTTCCTCGTAGATCGGTGCGCGCAGGGACGCGAGAGCCTGCTGGTTGTTCTTGTAGTATTCGAACACCTGCTGCTCCTGACCCGGGAACTGACGAACGCGGTCGTAAAGCGCGCGCTGCAGTTCTTCGTCGGTCACCTGGATGTCGTTCTTCTCGCCAATCTCGGAGAGAACCAGACCAAGGCGAACACGACGCTCCGCGATTTTGCGGTATTCCGCTTTCGCTTCCTCTTCGGTCGTGTCCTCGTCCTCGAAGGTCTTTTCGTTGCGCTTCATGTCTTCTTCGACCTGGCGCCAGACGATCTCGAACTCCGACTCAAGCAGCTTTTCCGGAAGTTCGAAGGAATAGTGCTCGTCGAGCTTGTCGAGAAGCTGGCGCTTGACGCGCTGACGTGTCATTGCACCGAACTGGCTTTCGATCTGGCCGCGCACGATTTCCTTCAACTTGTCGAGCGACTCAAGACCGAGACCCTTGGCAAACTCGTCGTCGATGGTGACTTCGCCGGGCGACGCAATTTCCTTGACCACAACATCGAAGGTTGCCGCCTTGCCTGCCAGATGGGCAGCCGGATAGTCTTCCGGGAAGGACACTTCAACAACTTTCTCGTCGCCTGCCTTGGTGCCGATAAGCTGGTCTTCAAAGCCGGGAATGAACTGTCCGGAGCCGAGAACGAGTTGGCCGTTTTCATCGGCACCGCCTTCGAAAGGCTCACCATCAACCTTGCCGAGATAAGACATGGTGACGCGATCACCATCTTCAGCCGCGCCGTCTTTGGTGTCGAAAGGCGTGTTGTTCTTGGCGATGTCGGCGACCTGGGTGTCGACTTCCTCATCGGCGATCTCGACCATCGGACGCTCGATCTCAAAACCGGCGAAATCGACGATCTCGAACTCGGGCAGAACGTCATAGGTCATCTTGAAGGACAGATCCGCATCGCCCGACATGATCTTTTCGGCGTCTTCTTCCGGCAGATCGATTTCGGGGGTGAGAGCCGGGCGCTCCGAGCGCTCCTCAACAGCTTTCTGCGTTGTTTCCTGGATCGTGTTCGACAGGATCTCCGCCATCGCCTGACGGCCATACATCTTCTTCAGGTGCGCGACCGGCACCTTGCCCGGACGGAAGCCCTTGATGTTGGCCTTGGATTTCAGGTCGGCCATGTAATTTTCGAGCTTGCTGGCAAGATCACCGGCCGGAATATCGATTTTGAGCTCTCGCTTGAGGCCCTCGGAGAGGGTTTCAGTTACCTGCATGGGTTTTGTCGTCCTCAGTCCCGAGCGTCAATTCGCCCCGGAGATGTTGTTTTAAAATCCCGTGTGCCGCGCTGCTCGCGCTCCCCTTTTTCCGGGAGCGTTCAATAGCAGCACCTCGCCCCGAAACGGACTCCGGGGCGCACGATGGGAGCGCGATACTGCTTGGGGGTTAAAGTGTCAAGGGCAGACGATGGAAATTGCCCATCTGCGCTGCCGATTCCAGACTACTCAAAAGACTGGCAAAAGACTTCGGACGTCCACCAACTCAGCCATGTTCAAAGAACGGACTTTGTAACGCTGGGTTTGAAGTCCACGTTCTTTCGCTTAGAACATCTAGCTGCGGCACTCTTCGTTCAGATGGATCCAGCCAATGGTGCTCGCAACTTCTCTATCCCGCAAAGAATGAGCGATCGGCTCATCAAGAATTCTTCAAATTTTCCAGCGCTAAGAGGCAAAAATGGAAACACGCAGATTGGGTGCAAATGGACCTGAAGTTAGCGCGATCGGATACGGGGCCATGTCTTTTTCTGACCTTTATGGCCCAACCAACGAGGCGGAGAGCCACGCTGTCCTCAACGCCTGCCGCGATCTTGGTGTTACGCATCTGGACACAGCGAATATCTACGGCATGGGGAAATCTGAAAACGCTATCGGCAGCTATCTGAAGGAAAATCCGAAAGCGCGGGACGAGTTCATCATTGCGACCAAGGCAACGATTACCCGAGATCCGGAAGGCAATCGGATCTTCGACAACTCCGCTGAGCACCTGGAAGCCGAACTCGACAAGTCACTGCTGCGCCTTGGTCTGGAGTGTGTCGACCTCTTTTACGCCCATCGCCGCGATACGCGTTTCACACCGGAAGAAACAGCCGCCAACCTTGGCCGCCTTGTCGAAAAGGGCAAGACACGCGCGATCGGGCTTTCAGAAATCGCCCCCTCAACGCTTCGGCGCGCCATGACGGAATTTCCGATCGCCGCCGTTCAATCCGAATATTCACTGTCCACACGCGCACCCGAACTCGGACTTGTTCAAACCTGTGCCGAGCTTGGCGTTGCAATGGTGGCATTCGCTCCGGTCGGGCGTTCTCTGCTGACCGACCACCCAATACCGGCGGAACGGATCAGGGATATCCCCTTCCTTGCCGGCAACCCGCGTTTCATGGAGCCCAATTATTCGGAAAACATCCGCATCATGGAAAGTTTCCGCAAGCTCGCCTCCGAGATGGGAACAACATCGGCAGGGCTTGCGAATGCCTGGCTGCTGTCGCGCGGGCCGCATGTTATTCCGATCCCCGGCACGCGGTCTGTCCAGCACCTTCGTGAGTGCATTTCCGGAGCAAGTCTGAGCCTGACAGAAACAGACCTTGAGCGTATTGAAGCCGTGCTCCCGGTCGGCTGGGCTCACGGCGACCGGTACTCGGCGCAGCAATGGATCGGGCCGGAGCGGTATTGCTGACGGTGCTTGCACTCCTTGAAGAAGGCATTCGCCTATTCATCGGAAGCAACAAAAACCAAGTGTCTTGAAGATGGTGCGGATGGAGGGACTTGAACCCCCACGCCTTGCGGCACCAGAACCTAAATCTGGCGTGTCTGCCAATTTCACCACATCCGCGTCGCGTCGGGCCGAAACACCCCGCGTTCAAAGCGGGGCTTCTATAACACCACAGATTTTCCCGTCAAAGGAAAAAGCTGTAAAGCCCCGCGTGCCACTTTCAATTGTCCACAAGGGCACAGATCACTGGTTTCAGCGCGGGAGCAAGATCTTCTACCGTGAGCCCGGGTCCGGCTTCCCTGCCCGCCTCGCCATGCAGCCAGACCGCCTGGCAGGCAGCTTCAAAGCCCGGAACACCCTGCGCTAATAGACCGGTTGCAATCCCGGCAAGAACATCTCCCGACCCGGCGGTCGCGAGCCAGGGCGGGGCATTCCGGTTGATGGCTGCCCGCCCGTCCGGAGCGGCAATCACCGTATCGGCGCCTTTCAGGATGACGATCGCCCCGGAGCGGTCGGCAGCCGCGCGGGCGCGTTGCAGTTTGTCACCGTCAAGATCCGGAAAGAGCCGCATGAACTCCCCTTCGTGCGGCGTCATAACCACGGGACTGGAAGAGTGCGAGATACGATCGAACAAAGCTTCTGGAGTATCTGCGAAACTTGTCAAAGCATCCGCGTCCAGAACGGTCGCCCGCTCCACGTCTAGAATGGCCAACACCGCGTCCCGGGTTCTGTCACCGACGCCATATCCAGGCCCGATCAACAAGGCGTTGAAACGCTCATCGCCAAGAAGGTCCGAAATCGAATCGGTGTCAGTTACTTTCTTGAGCATCACAGCGGTCAGATGACAGGCATTCACCATCATCGCATCGGGTGGCGAGGCCAGGGTCACGAGGCCTGCACCAGCACGCAGCGCGGCTTCGGCCGACAGGCGAGAAGCTCCGGTCGAAGACATGGGTCCCCCAAAGGCGACAGCATGGCCTTTGGCGTATTTGTGGCCGTCTTGAGCTGGTATCGGCCAGGCCTCCTTCCAGAGCTCTGGCCGGTTCTCGTGCGTCGCCGGTGCGATCCGATTGAGTGTTTCGGGCAAGATGCCGATGTCTGCAACGTGCGTGTCGCCACACAGCCCCCGTCCGGGGAATAGCAGGTGTCCGGGCTTTTTCCGAAAGAAAGTGACCGTCGCACACGCTTTGATCGCATCCCCCTGGATCTGCCCGCTGGCTCCATTGAGACCGGAAGGCAGATCGACAGCAAGAACGGGTGCACTCGAACGGTTGATCGCGCCGACAACGTGCGACACAGGCGCTGCCAAGGGTCGGTCCAGTCCGGCGCCAAACAGCGCATCAATAACAAGATCCGCCGCGGACAAAGCGTCAAGAAACTCCACGGCAATTCTGTTTCCCTCAATCGCGAAGGCGCATCGGCTGCGCAAGCCTGGCCCAAGACGCTCAAAGGCTTCGCGTGCGTCTCCCGTCAATCCAGCGGGATCCTTGATGAGGAAAATGCTGACCACATGTCCTTCGGCTTCAAGGCATCTGGCGGCAATAAAGCCATCGCCACCATTGTTCCCCGGACCGCACAGAACCAGGACGTGACCGCCAGACATGCACAGTTCCCGGGCCTTGCGCGCAACGGCCTGCCCTGCCCGCTCCATCAGCACGATGCCGGGCACGCCCCCTTCGATTGTCAGCCTGTCGGCCTGCCCCATTTCTTCAGGGGTCAAAAGCGCAGCAATCGAATTACCAATGTCGTTTACGGTCACAACTTGCACTCCTGCGCTCCAAACAACGCATCCTCCAGTAATGCGATTTATTTGCCCTGATGCCAATGGTGACAACCCGATCACCTTTTTCGCCTATTTTTTATGCATTTTGCATAGTTTTTGCGCACATCTTTGGCGAGGTGGCTGTCTCGATCAAGCTTGGGCCGGTGTATGTGCCGCTTTTCTTGGCGGATTTCTCTGTTTTGGAGACTTTTGCACGCGAGCGCCGGAGATTGGCACGTATCGTGCTAACGGGAGTTTATCGGTTTCCGCCGGTGATCGGGAACGCTCGCCCCGACCTTGCCGGCCAGGAGTGAGCCCGCCGACTTATCCGGCCTTTTACGTGGAGAGAGAACCAGGTGATGAAAAAGATCGAAGCGATCATCAAGCCCTTCAAACTGGATGAGGTCAAAGAGGCTTTGCAGGAAGTCGGCCTTCAGGGCATCACCGTGACAGAAGCAAAGGGCTTCGGCCGCCAGAAGGGCCATACCGAACTTTATCGCGGCGCTGAATACGTTGTCGATTTTCTGCCGAAGGTGAAAGTCGAAATCGTTCTCGGCGACGACATGGTCGAAAAAGCAGTTGACGCGATCCGCTCAGCTGCGCAAACAGGCCGCATTGGCGACGGCAAGATCTTCGTTTCAAATATCGAGGAAGCTGTCCGCATCCGGACCGGTGAATCCGGTATCGACGCCATCTGACCCACCCAATTCCGGCATCCGCCGGTGATCCAAACCCTGGCCTTGTCAAACAGAGAAAACAAAAGCCTCTGAAGGCCCGGACCCTAACCCCAACCGTTCACAAGATAATCAAGGGATGGACATAATGACCACTGCCGCTGACGTCCTGAAGGAAATTCAGGAAAAGGACGTTAAATTCGTCGATCTGCGCTTTACCGACCCGCGCGGTAAGATGCAGCACGTCACCATGGACGCTGCACTTGTTGACGAAGACATGTTCGCTGAAGGCGTTGCTTTCGACGGCTCGTCCATTGCCGGCTGGAAGGCCATCAACGAGTCCGACATGATGCTGATCCTCGATCCGGAATCCGCTCACATGGACCCGTTCTTTGCTCAGTCCACCATGGCAATCTTCTGCGACATCGTCGACCCGATCACCGGCGAAGGCTACAACCGCGACCCGCGCATGACGGCCAAGAAGGCAGAAGCCTACGTCAAGTCTGGTGGATTCGGAGACACCGTTTACGTTGGTCCCGAAGCCGAATTCTTCATGTTCGACGATGTTCGCTTCAATGCCGACCCGTACAACACAGGTTTCATCCTCGACAGCTCCGAACTGCCGTCCAACATGGGTTCCGAATACGAAACCGGCAACCTGGGTCACCGTCCGCGCACCAAGGGCGGTTACTTCCCGGTTCCTCCGGTCGATAGCGCACAGGACATCCGCTCCGAGATGCTGTCCGTGATGAACGAAATGGGTGTTCCGACCGAGAAGCACCACCACGAAGTGGCCGCTGCACAGCACGAACTCGGCATGAAGTTCGAAAAGCTGACCAGCTGCGCCGACAACATGCAGATCTACAAGTATGTTGTTCACCAGGTCGCACATGCATATGGCAAGACGTCCACCTTCATGCCGAAGCCGGTTTTCGGCGACAACGGCACGGGCATGCACTGCCACCTCTCTATCTGGAACGACGGCGACCCTGTCTTTGCCGGCAACCAGTACGCGGATCTCTCTGAGACCTGCCTTTACTTCATCGGCGGCATCTTGAAGCACGCGAAAGCCCTCAACGCCTTTACCAACCCGTCCACCAACTCCTACAAGCGTCTGGTTCCGGGTTACGAAGCTCCGGTTCTGCTGGCATACTCCTCGCGTAACCGGTCTGCCTCCTGCCGTATTCCGTTCACGGCTTCTCCGAAGGCGAAACGTGTTGAGGTTCGCTTCCCGGATCCGACGGCCAACCCGTACCTGTGCTTCTCCGCCCTTCTGATGGCCGGCCTTGACGGTATCAAGAACAAGATCCACCCGGGCGACGCAATGGACAAGAACCTCTACGATCTGCCGGCTGAAGAACTGGCCGAGATCCCGACGGTTTGCGGCTCCTTGCGCGAAGCTCTGGAAGCTGTCGATGCCGACCGCGACTTCCTGAAAGCCGGCGGCGTCTTCGACGACGACCAGCTTGACGCATACATCGATCTGAAGATGGAAGAAGTCGAGCGTTTCGAAATGACGCCGCACCCGGTCGAATTCGACATGTACTACTCCGTCTAAGAGCCACCGCTCGATCAGACAGGAAAACCCCGGCCGGGAGGCCGGGGTTTTTCTTTGTTTGAACCGTTCAGTCTTGCGTCGACAGCCAATCCGCCAGCGAAGGGCGCGCGTGCCCTTTGTAGCCGCGCATCGCCGGCGATGCGATCATCGCATTCAGCACGGCTTCCTGGGTTGTCTCCGCTGCCGCCTTGAACAAAAGATCGATCCTGTCTTCCTGCAGCACATCGCGTGCTACAAAATCACTTTCTGAGTAATGAGGCAGTCGTTGTGCTGTCGAAAAGGCAAACGAAATGTCGCCGCTGCCATTGCCATAATAAGCGCCGAGCCGTCCGAGACCGGCAGCCGCCCGTCGTGCGACCCGCTTGAGCTGTCGGCTTTCCAGCGGTAAGTCCGTTGCGATCACGATGATCACCGAGCCACGCTCTTCCGTTGATCGTGCGTCCTTCGGGTCAGGTTTGCGGCCGTCAGGCAAAATCAGATCGCCGACCCTCCCGAAATTTGCCTGAACCAACGTTCCAAGCGTGAAAGTTTTCCCTGCAAGCTGGATCACGCGAGAAGACGATCCGATACCACCCTTGAAACCGAAGGCACTAATCCCCGTTCCAGCGCCGACACTTCCCTGTTCGAATGTGGTTGAAGCAGCCTGAAGTGCGGCAAAGGCGTCTGCCTCAGTCAGTGCAAGTGCGTTGATGTCGCTCAGATAGCCGTCATTGCATTCCATCACCACTGGATTGACCGTCCCCAGGGCGCGATCGATCTCGGGATTTATCGAGAGCTCGCGGCGAACAAGCGCGTCGATCCCGGTGCCGACACCGAACGTGTTGGTAAGCAGAATCGGCGTTTCGAGTGTGCCGAGCTCCTCGACCTGAACAATTCCGGCGCTTTTTCCAAAGCCATTGATCACATCGACGGCAGCAGGGAGTTTTTCAAGAAATATGTTTCCCTGATGGGGAACGATCGCTGTGAACCCGGTCCTGAGGTCTCCGTTGATCACCGTCCTGTGGCCAACCGTCAAACCGGCAACGTCCGTAATCGTGTTGTTGGGCCCCGGTTGCATGTCCCCACATAAAAGACCGTGGGAACGGGCGGAAGAATACGGCTGAGAAGACATGGGACACCGGTCAGGAGATTCGCGTATGGATTATTGAAAAAGAAGTCACCATCACACTCAACACGAAAAAGCCTCCCGGAGGAGGCTCTTCGTTAGCAGCGAATTTGGGGCAAGCGCCCAAATGTCTTGCTTATCAGTAGCAGACCTGACGGTAGCCGACGACGACATACTGACGATAGTAAGGGCTCCAGCGACGGATCGGTTCGTTGTGACAGCGCACTGGCTGATAATACCGCGGCTGAGCCTGTGAAGCGATGATGGCACCTGCTGCGAGCCCGATAATGGCACCGGCGGCAACTGCGCCTGCACGGTTCTTGGCATGAGCTTCTGTCGGAGTGATGGCCACTGCGGCGGTCGCGACTGTCGCAACGGTTACGGCGGCAATTGCAAATTTACGAAACATAACGGCTCCTCTCAAATGATCCTCAGCGTTTCTCTCACCCGCTGATGGGTTAAACTTACGATGGACCGTCTCACGCCTCTGTGATCGCTATCACGTAAAGTCACATTCACATCATCGAGCCAAACAAGTTGTTAATGTCTCCCGCGGCGCCTTGAATCAGGGTAACCAAAATGTGGACGACACTGGCTGTTTCCATCCAGGTGCTGACGGGCCGAACCAGCCCGACCCTCCGGACAATCGCGCGGCAGGCATCTGCTTCACTGCAGGGCTGGCTTAAGGCTCGGGGACAGACGATTTACCTCGACTTGCAGAATCACGCCCCGATTTCCCACTGACCACAATTTACATCTCATCCCGCACGCGCTAGAGCACGTCCGCAAGAAGGCCAATTGGCAGCCAGAATAAGAACAGGCACGGACGAAAACATGAGCGAGTTCAAATCGGACTTCCTGAACGTTCTTTCGGAACGCGGTTTCATTCATCAGATTTCCGACCCTCAAGGTCTCGATGAACTTTGCGCGCGCGAAACAGTCACCGCCTATATCGGTTTCGACTGCACGGCACCGAGCCTTCACGCGGGCTCGCTCGTCCCGATCATGATGCTGCACTGGTTCCAGCAGACCGGACACCGGCCCATTGCATTGATGGGCGGCGGAACGACGCGCGTCGGCGATCCGTCCGGAAAGGACGAAAGCCGCAAGATCCTCACCGAAGACGTGATCGAGGAGAACAAGGCAGGTATCCGCAAGGTCTTTGAAAAGCTCCTGACCTTCGGCGACGGTCCGACCGAGGCCATCATGGTCGACAATGCGGATTGGTTGCTGAAACTGAACTATGTCGACTTCCTGAGGGAGATCGGGCGGCACTTTTCGGTCAATCAGATGATCCAGCGGGATTCGGTTCGTCTCCGTCTGGAGCGTGAGCAGCATCTGTCTTTCCTTGAGTTCAACTACATGCTGCTGCAGGGGTACGACTATCTGGAGCTCTATCGGCGAACGGGCTGCCGGCTTCAGATGGGCGGATCGGACCAGTGGGGCAACATCCTGTCGGGCACCGACCTTGTGCGCCGTCTCACAGATACCGAAGCCTTTGCCCTCACCTCACCGCTTCTGACCACTGCGTCCGGCGCGAAAATGGGCAAAACGGCTGCAGGCGCGGTCTGGCTGAACGAAGAACAATTGTCCGCCTATGACTACTGGCAATACTGGCGCAACACTGAGGACGCCGACGTCGAAAGGTTCTTCAAACTGTTTACCGTCCTGCCTATGGATGAAATTGCACGCCTGGCAGCACTGGAGGGGTCGGAGATCAACGAGGCGAAGAAGATTCTTGCAACAGAAGCAACGGCTTTGATCCATGGCCGCGACAAGGCAGACGAGGCCGCCGAAACAGCACGCAGGGCCTTTGAAGAAGGACAGGCCGCAGAAGGCCTTCCGACGGTTGAAATCCCGAAGGCTGATATCGAAGCAGGTATTGGCGTCTTGTCGGCTTTCGTAGCTGCAGGTCTTTGCGCATCCAACGGCGAAGTCCGGCGGAACATCAAAGGCGGCGCTGTGAAAATCAACGACAAGGGCGAACAGAACGACAAACGTGTGCTTTCACCGAGCGACATTACCGAAGACGGCGTAATCAAGCTGTCGCTGGGCAAGAAAAAACATGTGCTGCTGAAGCCTGCCTGACGGCCCGTCGCCAAATCGGCCCGTTTTTAGAGCCACGCCCTAGTTCGGTTGGAACTCGAACATCTTCCTGAAGATACCAGGCGCGATGGCGGAGACGGGATTGACCGTCAGAACCGGATCGGACAGCGACCCGGACAGGCGATAGGTCACGCCGATGAGGCCTTCGCCGGAGTTGCCTCCAAGAGCAAATCCGAGGATCGGGATTTTCGCGAAAAAGTTGTTCAGCGCATAAATCGGCACGAATGTACCGCTGAGGCTGAGAGTCTGTTCGGCAAGATTGACAGTCCCGGCAACGGTTCCGCCCAGAACATTCCCCTGCAACGCCCCTCGGATGATCGTCAGTGTGTCGCCTTCGCGGGTGAAGTTGATGTCCAACGTATCAAAGTTCGCGGACCCATCCGTCTCACGGGTGGCCAGGATAGGTTGGTCCGGATCCGGATTTGACCGCTCACGCTCACGGATTCGCTTGATCGCCGGATCTTCGGTGATCCGAAGGGATCTGACCTGGAAGTTGCCGGCCCAGCTGTCCTCATCAGCCATGGCCACGTTGATAACACCGCGCCCGCCCTGCATACGTTCGTAGAAATCAAGAAATTTCAAGGTCGCACCGGTATCGGCAAACTGCCCGTTCGCGAGCTGGCTTCCGCCCTGCTCTGTCACCTTGAACTCGAAGTCCGACCGTCCGTTCATCAAACCGCTGATGTCTGCGGTTCGAAGTCCCTCGCGTCCGGTTTCTATTTTTCCCGAAAAACCCTGGAGTGTCTGGTTGTTGAACCCGGTCACCCGATCGATCGTGGCTGCAATCCTGGCGCCCTCGGCAAAATCTCCTGCCCCCTGGCTCCCTCCAGGACTTGTGAGGCTTTGAATCAACCCTCTGCCGTCAAACGAAGCCCCGGTAAACACGATATCGTACCGACCATCTGCAGCGCGGTGCATTTCAACGTCTGCGTCGTCCCCCGGCCGGAGCCTGAAAGTATTGAAAACAGCGTCGACGAGCTCGCCGGCCTTTGACAACCGCATCGATCCGGCAACCGTTGCTCCTTCCGTTTCAAGCTGGAAGTCACGTATCTGCTGCTGGTCCTCCGTTTCAACGAGCTTGAAGGTGGCTTTTGCCGGAACGCCCTTTGCCTTTTCCCAACCAAGTGCCTGAAGCTGGAGCCTCGCTTGCCTGAGATCGACGGAAAACTTCTGACCGTCGCTGACCCCGGTTACATCCAGCGTCAAAGGTCCGCTCAGAAAGGCTGTCAGATCGATGCCCTTTTCCTTGAGCTGCTCCGCGGTGACCGAGACGACAACGTCTTGCTTGCCGGCGATACCTGACTCGCCGAGAGGCACAAGAAGGTCAATGTCGGCCCGCAGGCCATCAAGGGTGCCGTTTCCTGTGATGGTCACCTGCTCGGGATCCGCATCGATCTGGAGATCGGCGTTCTCAATCGTGTGCCCCATGATCGGGTTGGCGTCGGTAAATTCGTTGAGTTCCCCGGTTGCACGCCAGTCGACGTCCTCGAGATTGACGCCATCGGCGAGTGGGAAAGAAGCAATGACGTCCAGGCTTCCCGTGCCGCTGGCACCTCCCTGTTTCAGACCTGCCCGGTCAATCACACTCAAGGGTTCGGCATTCGCGACAGCACCCAGGTCTTCTGCCTCACCTTCCACCGTCGCTGTTACCGTGGCTGTTTTTCCGTCGCGGCGCGTCAGTTCGTAGATGTGGAAAGTACCTTCGGGAAGCGTTACCTCGCCGCCATTGGCAGACGTCGCAACGCCATTGACCACCGAAACGGTCAGGACTTCGTTCTCGACCGTGAGGGTGCCCTCAATGCCTTTTATTTCAGGCAAGTCGCCAAATGGTGTCACCGCGCCGCCGGAAAATGTCATTTCCGCACGCATGTCGTCACCTGACCAGCCCGGATCCGGATCGCGATGGTTGAATGCCGGCGGCCTGATCGACGCGACATAGGAAATTGTGTCGACCGTTCCAGCCTTGATATTCTTGATCACCCAACTGCGTGCGGGCGGTATCAGTGTGATTGGCCAGGCCTGCTTGGCAACGGCAATCGGGATGTTCTCGCCCTCGGCTGCAAGCGCGAGATACGGCCCTTGCGGCGTGACTTCTATACTGGCAACACCCTGTACGAGAGCCTTGCCAGATTTGGCGACAAACTGATCAACGGAGATAAGCCTCTGGGCCGGATCGAACCGCGCTCTGACTTTCACGCCATCAATCATGAATGGCGGCTCCGGTATGTCTGATGACCCGAACTGGGGATGATCGGCATCAAGGCTGATATTCCACTCGTTCGTTCCTTCCGAGCCCGGTTCAACAAGACCCTTGAAGAAAATCCGAGTGTTTCCCCTGATCACATGCGACCTGGTGACTTCAATTGCTTCTTTGTTTGCCGAAAACAACAAAGACAGGGCCGCATCATCGAAGGCGACAATTGTTTTGCCGAGTTGGAACCAACCGTCCCTGACGCGCGCAACTGCATTTGCTGAAATGAAGTTGCCGTCGCCGTCCAATCGGGTCTCGACTTTGGCTGATGCGGGCAATCCGAGGCCCTTGCCTTGTTTGTCGGGCGCGTCCGGGCCGAGAAGTTCCGCAAGTGTTATCCCGTTCACAACAACGCCGATATTCTTCCTGGTGCCGTCCTCCGGCGCACTTCGGGCCAGTTCCAGATGCCAGGTGGACACATTGCCGGTGACCCTCGCAAAAGCCCGAATAACCCGTTCTTCACTGCGCACAACATCAGCACCGATGCCTTCAAACCGGCGCGGGGTTGCTCCCTTAAGTTCAAAAGTTCCGTCTCTTATTTTGACGAAACGCAGGCCGCGGCGCGCAAACTGGTCATCGACAACATCGCTTACCCGGTCGATCGCTTCCATAAGTGGTCCGATTTCCGGGACCTTGGCCGGGCCACCCGCGAGCTCAACTTTGACATGCGGTCTGTCAAGCTGAAGGGAGGAAAAACGCAATTTGCCGGAGATCAGTTCGTCCGGGTCGAGTGGCACGGTCAGTTTCGGCAAGTTGATCTGTACCGGGGTTGGCCCGGCAATATCGACTGTTGCACTGCTCAGAAGAATTTCAATTCCATCCGGCGCAGTGAAATCAATCCGCCCTTCTGCAATGGAAAGCGTGACCGGCCCGCGCGTACCTTGTGAGGCCAAGAGAGCGCCCAGAAACGGAATTCGGACCGGGCCGGACGAGAACAGATAAACAAGACCGGCAACAAGACAGACGAAGACTGCCGCAACTGCGTACCGCAGGCGTTTTCGGGAGGTGGTCCGGGGCAGTGCTTTCGCCGGTTCATTTTTACCGCCGGCTTTTCGAAATAAGTTCAGTCTGTTCTCCTGCCTGCACAACTATGACAGGCGGTTGGGGGTTAGCCGGTTATGGAACCTCTTGTCGCGCATTGATCGAGTCATCGCGTGACCTATGATACTTCGAAATGCGTAACAAAAGCGACTACCGCGTCTACGCCGAATATCGGTTTCGGCAGAAACGCACAAACTTTGACAGAAGGATGGCAGAATGACGGAATTAACGGCTGGCGATTTGGCCCCGGAATTCGATTTGGACGGCGATGGTGGTGATCGCATTTCCTTGACCGGGCTCAAGGGAAAACCGGTGGTGGTTTATTTCTACCCAAAAGACAACACACCAGGGTGCACAAAGGAAGCAATTGCCTTTTCCGAGCTTATGGATGAGTTCAAGAAACTGGGTGTGACGATTGTCGGCCTGTCGCCCGATTCTGCCAAGAAACACGACAATTTTATCGCCAAACACAATCTCGCTGTGAGGCTCGGAGCCGACATCGAAACCAAAACAGCGGAGGCTTATGGTGTTTGGGTTGAAAAGTCCATGTACGGAAAAAAGTACATGGGTGTGGAACGCTCCACGTTTCTGGTGGACGCAGACGGGAAAATCGCTCAAGTCTGGCGCAAGGTAAAAGTCCCCGGACATGCCGAAGCCGTTCTTGAGGCGGCAAAAGCCCTCTAACTCCTCTCAGTCCATTAAGCGCCGGCACCAATATGCACCAGTCAACGGATCGCGCCTTGCCACCGACCCTGGTGGCCGGCGCACGGGCCATCGTGTCTTCCCCGGACACTTCGGAGAAGGTCCGGCTGGCCTACGCCGTCTCCAAAGCCTGGTTTCAACGGGATCTTGCGCTCGGCACACCCTCGCGGGACGGATCCATGCCGGACCGGCCCGGCCGGCCCGATGCGCCGATCCTTTTGGCACCGCGCGACATGCCCAAACGAAGTCTGACAGGACAGGCAGGCCGGCTGGCACTGATTCATTCCCTCGCACATATCGAATTGAATGCCGTCGATCTGACCTGGGATCTCGTCGGACGTTTTGCCGATGTGCGTTTGCCAAGATCCTACTATGACGACTGGGTTCGGGTTGGCCTTGAGGAAGCCAAGCATTTTTCGATGCTCGAAGACCGGCTTGCGAAACTGGGTGCCTCCTATGGAGACATACCCGCTCATGACGGGCTTTGGCAGGCTGCCCAGGATACCGGACATGACCTCGCCGCACGACTTGCGATCATTCCTCTGGTCCTGGAAGCGCGCGGTCTCGACATAACCCCACCCATGATCGAAAAGGCCCGCGCAATTGGTGATGAGGACACTGCAAAGTGCCTCTACGTCATTTATCGCGATGAAAAGAATCACGTCGCCTTCGGCGCAAAATGGTTCCGATTCTTGTGCGACCGACAGGGAATCAGGCCGGAACCGGCCTTTCATGATTTCGTTCGCCGTCATTTTCGCGGTGCGCTTAAACCACCTTTTAACGACCGGGCACGTTCAGAAGCCGGGCTAACCCCCGGTTTTTACAAGCCTCTCGCTCCACTCACTGGTTAATTTTAATTATGTTGAAGACGAATTATTAACCTTACCAAATTCTAATCAGACTCAGTTCTTTTGCAGAATGCAGCCAGTGACTGAGTGATCAATGCAACAGCGCCAGAAAGCAACGCAGACACACCAAGCGCAACGGAAAGCGCAGCACCATCCGACATTGGCGCGGGGTGCGAAATCGACCACCTACAGTGTTCGGCCGGTCCACCTTATCTTCGGGGCCCTTGCCTGCGTGGCGGCAACACTCGGAGTGAGCGGCAGCGTCGGCTATTACCTTGTCCGTAGCGACATGATGGCTGAGGCCAGCGCCGAAAAGACCGAGCTGGTTCTTGAATACCAGGATCATATCGACCGGCTCAGAGCCGAAATTCACAAGTTGACCAGCCGTCAGATGGTGGATCGGGAAACGGTCGAGATCCAGGTTATGGACGTCCTTAGGCGTCAGCAGAGCCTCAATCAGCGTCATGCCATTGTCGCCGACCTCGTCGCACGCGCAGAAAATGCCGGAATCTACCTCAGCAGCGACAAGCCGCTACCGAGACAAAAACCGGCACTTGACGCGCGCAGCCTCGCATCTATCGGAACGGACGACAAATCTGCGATCGGCGGTGAAAGTGAACTGATCGCGGAACCGGTGAAAGCGCTGGGCTTGCGCGAAAGCACCTCCCGGACAGTCGATCCGCTTGCCATTCTGCAGCAACCGGCAGCGACTGCCGAGCCGGAACCTGTCGAGGTAAAAAAAAACTCTGAAAAACAGGCCACTCTCGACGCAGTAAAGGCCGATATTACCGAGATGGACGTTGAGAGCACGGCCGCCGTCGACGCGATTACGGTGGCGACGGAAAGCCGGATAGAAGACATTCTCTCCATAACGCGCCAAATCACCCCGTCGATAAACACTGCCCTGCGCAAGGACACGGCCATCGGCGGCCCGTTCATGCCAATCTCTGAGAATACCTTTCCAGACCGCATAAAGCGCGCAGATGCAGCTCTGAAGGCACTGCGAAAAGTGAAATTCACCACTTTGCGGCTGCCGGTCAAGAGACCCGTCAAGAACGGTTCGGTCTCCAGCAATTATGGACCGCGGGTCGACCCTTTCCTGAAGCGGCTTGCGATGCATACCGGCATCGATTTCAAGGCCCCATATGGTTCCAGGGTCTATTCGACGGCACCAGGAACAGTCTTGGCCGCGAAGTGGAAAGGCGGCTACGGCAAGATGGTGGAGATCCGGCATGCGAACGGATTTGTCACGCGCTATGCGCATTTGAGCCGGATGCACGTCAAGGCAGGCGATCATGTCCTTGCTGGTGATCTGATCGGGAATATCGGTTCTACCGGAAGGTCCACCGGGCCCCATCTTCACTATGAAGTCCGACGGCACGACAAACCGCACAATCCAGCCAAGTTTTTGAGTGCAGGCGAGAAACTCTCCAAACTGTCGTTGTAACCAACGAAAACGGGGCCTCACGGCCCCGTCTCCTGAAGCAGATCGTCACGCCTTCAGGTCAGTCGATATCCTCAACCTCCACTTCGCCGCCAAAGACGCGTTGAGCCAGCGCGGCCTCCATGAACTTGTCGAGATCACCATCCAGCACATCCCCGGGAGACGTGCTCTCAACCCCTGTCCGAAGGTCCTTGACGAGTTGGTAGGGTTGAAGGACGTAAGATCGAATCTGGTGACCCCAGCCGATATCAGTCTTCGACGCAGCTTCCGCGTTTGCGGCTTCCTCGCGCTTTTTCAGCTCCGCCTCGTATAGGCGTGCCTTCAGCATGCCCCAGGCTGTCGCCCTGTTCTTATGCTGCGAGCGCTCTGACTGACATTGCACAACGATACCGGTCGGCTGGTGCGTGATGCGAACGGCAGAATCGGTGGTGTTGACGTGCTGGCCACCAGCGCCTGAGGCCCGGTAGGTGTCGATGCGGCAATCACTTTCATTGACGTCAATCTCAATCGAATCGTCGATGACCGGATAGACCCAGGCGCTTGAGAAACTCGTGTGGCGACGTGCGTTGCTGTCATAAGGCGATATGCGCACAAGACGGTGAACGCCAGACTCCGTTTTCAGCCAGCCATAAGCATTCTCGCCCTTGATCAACAGCGTCGCCGACTTGATCCCGGCCTCTTCACCGTCGTGATACTCCAGCACTTCGACCTTGAAACCATGCTTCTCCGCCCATCTGCGGTACATGCGCAGCAACATGGAAGCCCAGTCCTGGCTCTCGGTACCACCGGCTCCGGAATTGATTTCAATATAAGTGTCATTGCCGTCGGCCTCACCGGACAGCAGTGAATTGAGCTGAAGCTGATCGACCTTTTTCTTCAGGCCTCGCAAAGCCTCCTCGGCTTCCTCGACAACCGATGCGTCGTCTTCCATTTCACCCAGTTCGATGAACTCGACATTGTCGGCAAGGTCCTGCTCGAGGCCTTTGACGCCAGAGATACCGTCATCAAGCTGCTGACGCTCGCGCATCAGTTTCTGAGCCTTGCTGGGTTCGTTCCACAGTTCCGGATCTTCTGAAAGGGCGTTCAGCTCTTCCAGTCTGACAAGCGCCTGATCCCAGTCAAAGATGCCTCCTCAGCAGGCTTATGGCCTGCTTGATTTCATCGACGATCGCTTCCATTTCGGCGCGCATCGGATACCTCTCCTGATTTTTGTGAAGCGGCCCGGCTTCCAGGAAGGAGCGCCGGGCCGAGAATTGGAGCGGGAGATTACCCTTGCCGGATGCCGCTGTAAACCGTCCCGGTTCGGCAGCTTTCCGGCAAAGCCGTTCCGATATTGTTGAGGCTTAGTAGAGACCGCCGGTGCCAGAGAGAACAGCGCCTGCCGCTTCCGGAGAAACCGAAGTTGGAACGCCCATGGACCCCTGGAAGTCGATCACGGCATAGCTGTCATTAGGCGCCATTCCCGGCTTGAACGCCTCAAGGATCGCGCCCGGTGCGCCCGGAGAGGCTCTTCCGCCGGTACTGCGGTTGATGGCGATGAGCTGCAGACCGCGTGGCACGCGGAACTCCACCGGCGGCTTGTTGGCAAGCGCCTTCTTGACGAAATCGGTAAAGATCGGAGCTGCCACCTGACCGCCCGTCGCACCCCGGCCCATCGGCTTAGGATTGTCGTATCCGACAAAGACGCCGACCGCGAGATCCGGCGTAAAGCCCATGAACCAGGCGTCCTTTTCATCATTGGTGGTGCCGGTCTTGCCTGCCACAGGTCTTTCCACCGCGCGCACGGACGTTGCCGTGCCGCGTTGAACCACACCTTCCATCATGGACGTGATCTGGTAGGCGGTCATCGGATCAAGAACCTGTTCGCGGTCATCGATCAGTGTCGGTTCCTGCTGCCCTTCCCAGATGTTCTGGGTGCATCCGTCACAGATGCGGCTGTCGTGCTTGTAGATCGTGCGCCCGTACCGGTCCTGAATCCGGTCGATCAGGGTCGGGCGAACTTTCCGCCCGCCGTTGGCAATCGTTGCGTATGCGGTCGTCAGGCGAAGAACGGTGGTTTCCCCTGCTCCGAGCGACATCGACAGAACCGGAAGCATGTTGTCATAGATGCCGAAGCGCTTGGCATATTGCGCCACGAGCGGCATGCCCATGTCTTGCGCAAGGCGAACCGTCATCACGTTTCGCGACCGCTCGATCCCGGTGCGCAAGGTCGACGGGCCGTAGAATTTGCCGCCGTAGTTCTGTGGGCGCCATGTTCCGAGGCCGGGCCCCTGGCTGATTTCAAGAGGCGCATCCATGATCACCGAAGACGGCGTGTAGCCATTGTCGAGTGCCGCCGCATAAAGGAACGGTTTGAAGGACGATCCCGGCTGCCGATAGGCCTGAGTCGCACGGTTGAACTCACTCTGGGCAAAGCTGAAGCCACCGACGAGTGCCAGGACGCGGCCGGTATAGGGATCCATGGCGACAAGTGCCCCCGACACTTTCGGGATTTGCCGCAATTCAAACGTGCCCGGAGCAACAGGGCTTTCCTGAACGTAGACGACGTCGCCCGGTGTCAGGACATCCGACACGGAGCCCGGGGCGCGACCATTGACCCTGGCCCATTTCATGGTCTCCAGGAAGAGTGCCCCGCTCTTGCGCTCGTCTGAGAGCTTACCGCTAACAAGTGTTTCGGGCTGAAGACCAACGGTTGCCTGGTCTCCGCCACTGTCGAGAACGACAGCCAGCTGCCATTCCGGAATATCGCTGAGTGCCTCGATCTTCGCGAGATCGACTCCCCAGTCAGCGCCCAATGCAATCTTTTCGACGGGCCCGTTCCAGCTGCCCCGCTTGTGGTCGAAGTCGATCAGGCCTTCCATAAGCGACTGGCGCGCCATCTTCTGGAGTTCCGGGTCAAGTGTGGACCTGACGGAAAGGCCACCTTCATAGAGCCGCTTGTCACCAAAGATGTCGGCAACCTCCCGCCGGACTTCCTCGGTGAAGTATTCTGCTGCGAATAGGCGTGATCCGCTTTCGCGCGGATTGACGACAATTGGTTTCGCCTTGGCCTCCGCACCCTCTTCGTCGCTGACGTAACCGTCTTCGATCATGCGATCGATCACGTAATTTCGGCGCGACACGGCGCGGTCTGTATGCCGGAACGGATGATAGTTGTTCGGCGCCTTCGGAAGCGCGGCCAAGTAGGCCATTTCGTCCAGGTTCAGCTCATGTACCGACTTGTCGAAATAAATCAGGGCAGCGGCAGCAATCCCGTGCGCGCCCAGGCCGA
>Ga0207422_1001610_pt1 | contig 41157 bp, 35 predicted proteins | sample MarCyaLeptolynsp_FD_187757 | JGI IMG/M metagenome (GOLD analysis project Ga0207422, IMG submission 187757) | Marine cyanobacterial communities from Panama - species 1 Leptolyngbya sp. (SPAdes) | ecosystem: Environmental > Aquatic > Marine > Unclassified | place: Panama: Panama City | collected... | reverse complement strand
GTTCAAAGGTCCGCACTATTTCCACACATGGCGCGACCTGGCAGCGGCTTTACCTCGACCCGGTATCTTATGCGGGTTCTTTGGCAATGCACAACCTGAACCTGCCGCACTGCACCGAGCCAGTCTTGGGTACGGACCCCAAGCCAGAATGATGTTAGAGGATAACAGGTTACGTGCGTATGACTTTGATCATTGGCGCTATGGCCATTTCGACGCAGCGGTAATTTTGACAGGTGGGTTTGCGGATCCACCAGCACGATCACGCCCGGAAATAAGATCTGCCGGCCAGCTGTTCTGGGGACGGCTCGGGTCGACATCAGCCAACCCGGAACTGCATTTCCTTTCCTATGCAACGGACCTTGCAGCGGCTGCGCTTCGGTCAGAAAATTTTAACAGTATTGAAATTAACTATGTTTCGCTTCGCGTAAGAGCTGCTCGAGTGCGCTGACAAGCTCGATGGATAGAAAATAGACTATAATACAATCTATCCTACAATTTTAGGTTATTGCTGCAAATTTCTAAGTTTTTGAAACACTTCAATGTATTCATTGTTGTGTCTTTCATTTCATTTGCGCGCCTCAATTCATCCTTTTTTCTACATTTTTCGCTTGAATTGATGTTTTTTTAACTTAAAAAATTAAACTTCAATTAGTAAATTGCACACAAACGGACAACAACCTTGGTGCTAGGCAACGCAACAATTGGAGGGCATTTTGACGGACCAGGCGACAGAACACACGCTTGAACTCACCCCCCCGCCAAACAAATCCAATCCCGCAGCGCCCGGTCATTCCCGAGGCGGTTCCGGCGCTTTCGGATCACCGGAAGCCCCAAAAGCCGCCGTGCGAAGCGATATCGGAACGATTCTCCTTCATTGGACGCTTGTTGTCGCGATCGTCGCCAGTCTCTTGACGGGTCTCAGATTGTCCTCCGATGCGGAAGGCTCGCGCTTCGCCATTCTGCTCGACCCGATCCTGCCCCAAGGCGAAATATGGACCTGGCACTATGTCTCGGCCGTTTTCGTGCTGGCCCTGATTTTCGCCTACGCGACCTATATGACGGCGGCTCGCCTCAAGCGCCGCATCTCGTCCAAGAAAGTCGTGGTGCTGACCCTGCCGGCAAGCAACAAGCTTCGAATTGCGGCGATCAACGTGATTGCCTACTGGATCCTGTTTGCTGCCATACTTGTGCTCACCGCAACCGGCGTTTTGCTCTATCTCGGCCACGGCGGCATCTGGGTGACGGTCCACTATGTGTCAGCACTTACCGTTCTGACCTACATCGTGGCGCATGTCGTTCTACACTACTTCTATGGTGGTCTGGCTCAGTTGCTGCGCCTGTTCCGGCCGCAGCCCTTGCGGCAGTTTGCCGGCATGAGCCGCCATCCGCTTCTCAAGTCTTCAGCTCTCGGTGCCGTGGTGATTGCCGGCGCAGTTGCTCTCGACTACGGCACCCGCGGAGACCTGATTGTCTCCCAGGCGTCGGAGCTGCCGAAACTTGACGGCGTCCTCGACGACGCGGCCTGGCAGAACGCACGGCCCGTCTTCGTGCGAACGCACCAGGGTACCGGGCTGGACGGCACGGGAGACTCGACCGTGGAAGTCCGCGCGGCGCAGGTTGGCGACAAGATCGCGTTTGCATTCAGGTGGGACGACAGCAACCGCTCCTTGAAACGCCATCCGCTGGAAAAAACCGAAAACGGTTGGCGCATGCTCAACAACCGGGCCGACATTTCGGACGAAACGGCCTACTACGAAGACAAGTTCTCGGTTGCCTTTTCCAAGACAGATGCTTTCGGTGGCGGCGGCTCAACACATATGGGCCCCAAACCCCTCGGCGACAAACCCGCCTCGCTCCACAAACGCGGCCTGCACTACATGACGGACGGCAGCCTGATGGATGTCTGGCAATGGAAGGCGTCTCGCGGCGGCATGCTTGGCAAGGTCGACGACATGTGGTTCGGCACACCGCTGGAGCCAAACGAAGCCCAGGTCGCCGGCACCAAGCGCTACAGTGCAGGTTACGGCGCCGACGAGGGCAAGTCCTTTTATGTCTACAATTACAAGAAGCAGCCCGGGTCCAACTACCATGGCACCGTCGATGTGCTCCGCCTGCCGGTAGATCACGTGAAGACCAGCGAACTCATGGGCCACATCGATCTGGCTATCGAGGCAACGGACGATGCCGGATCACAGTGGTGGATGTTCGACGCGGAAAGCGTTCCCTATTCGCCCGAAAAAGACGCCGAGATCCCTGTTGGAACCATTATTCCCGGTGTCCTGATCACCGGTGAGTATCTGGGCAGCCGCGCGGATCTTGATGGCGGGGCCAAGTGGGAAGACGGCTACTGGACCCTGGAAGTTGTCCGCGACATGGATACGGGTCACGACCAGGACCTCGCCATGGAAGACGGCCTTTTCGTCTGGGTATCCGTCTTCGATCACAACCAGACGCGGCACACACGGCATTCGCGCCCTGTGCGCCTGACAATCAATAACTAAGTCTTAGACAAAGCACGGATCACCCTCATGTCGAAGAGCACCTGTACGGTCACGATCAACGGTAAGAAGATCAAGGCAAATGTCGGCGACACATTAATCGATGCGGGCTTGGGCGGCCGCCTCGTTCTTCCCCATGATTGCTGTTCGGGGCAATGTGAAACCTGCCGCGTTCGGGTCCTCGGAGGCAATGTCGATGGCCAGGGGACAGAAGAAAAGAACACCGTGCTCGGCTGTCTGGCTTTGCTGGAAGGCGACGCGGAGATCTCCTATGACCCGGTGCCCATCGTGAAGAACACAAAGGGCACGGTCGAGAGCATTCGTGCGATCAAGGAAGACTATCTTGAAGTGCGTATCCGGACGGTCAGGCCTGTTACATGGCTTCCCGGCCAGTACCTACGCGCCACCTTTTCAGGGTATCCAGCGCGTGATTACAGCCCGACCACGCCGCTGAATCTGGATGCAGAGCAGGATGTGATTGTCTTTCACATCAAGGTCTATCCCAACAGTATCGTTTCGTCGCAGCTTGGCAGCAACATCGCGAAGGGCCACAGCGTCAAGCTGCGAGGCCCGTTTGGCAACGGGTTTTTGCGCCGTCAGCCCGAACCTCTTGTCCTGACGTCGACCGGCACCGGTTTTGCCCCGATCTGGTCGATCGCAGTTGCGGCAGTCCTGGGTCAACCGGGCCGTGATGTGAGACTGATCGTGGGATCGAGAACGCGGGACGGGCTCTACATGCGTGACGCCGTGCGCTGGCTGCAAAGTCGCGACATTCCGATCACATTGACAGCAAGTGACGGCGACGACGATACGGTCCTGTCGGCGAGACCATATGAGGTTCTCGGCGACCTTACCCCGGATCATGTGATTTATTCAGCCGGCGCGCCCTCGCATGTGGAGGCGACACGGGACGTCGCCCGGCAGGCCGGGGCAACTTTCTACGCCGACCCTTTCTACGTTGCAGAACAAAGCGGCGGGCTGAAGCTGCTGGCCAACAGTCTCTTGCGCAAGGCAAAGACACCTTTTGCACCTGCGCCTGCCGGTTAACCGCAGGTAGGGTGCAACAACGTCCAGCGGGCGCGGCCTCCGGGCCTTCGGTGGTGCAATTGAGCCCATCCAGTGCGTTTGAAGGTCAGGTTCGATCAATCTGACCTGCCTCATCTGGAAGATACAAGTTTCAAGCTTTATTGAGCAGCCGTTGCGGCCAGGGGTGCCTTGTCGCCGCAAGCGTATATGAGGTCTTGCATCTGCGAGACCGGCATCGGGTGACCCAGGAAGTATCCTTGTGCGTCGGTACAGCCGATATCCTTCAACATTTCCAGAAGCAGCTCGGTCTCGACACCTTCGGCTGTCGTGGTCATCTTCAGGTTCTTGGCCAGGTCGATGACCGCTTTCACGATCGAAACGGATTCGTCGGAATACGCCATTGAGCGGACGAAGGACTGGTCGATCTTGATCTTGTCGAACGGGAACCGGCGCAGGTAGCTGAGCGACGAATAGCCTGTTCCGAAGTCGTCCATGGACACCTTCACGCCAAGCGTTTTCGCCTGATGCAAAGCGTCCAGGATTTCTTCAGATTCAATCAGCAGAACACTTTCGGTGACCTCAAGCTCCAGCCGGTCCGCCCGCAGGCCTGACTTGGCAAGCGCGCCGATCAAGACCGGACCAAAACCGTGTCCGCGCAACTGGCGCGGCGACAGGTTGACGGCGACGCGCAGATGATCCGGCCAGCCTGCGGCCAGACGGCACGCCTCGTTGAGGACCCATTCTCCAAGCGGCACAATCAGGCCCGTGTCCTCGGCGAGCGGAATGAATTCCATGGGGGGAACCATGCCGCGCTTCGGATGATCCCAGCGCACCAGAGCCTCGAACCCGGAGACTGTGTGGCTTTCGAGCGAATACTGCGGCTGGAAGTAGATTTCCAATTCGTCATTTGCGATCGCATGACGGAGGTCGGTGATCAGCTCCCTGCGCTCGTTGACCGCGGTACCCATGTCGGTTTCGAAGAACCTGTGGGTGTTCCGGCCGTCTTCCTTGGCCTGGTAGAGAGCAAGGTCCGCCTGTTTGAAAAGTTCGTCGGCCTCAATGTCCTTGCCCTTGGCGATCGAAATTCCGACGCTGACACCGATGACGATTTCATGATCGGCAATGCGGAACGGCTTCGACAGTTCCCAGATAACCGATTGCGCCAGTTCGTCGACCGCAAAAAGATCGGTCGGCAAATCGGAGAGGATCGCAAATTCGTCACCGCCCAGGCGGACAACAAGCTCTCTTTCGCTGATCAGGTTTTTCAGGCGTTCTGCAACATTGCGCAGCAATTCATCGCCGATCGGGTGCCCAAGCGAGTCGTTGACCGTCTTGAACTCGTCCAGGTCCAGGCAAAGGATCGCAAATTCTCCACCCTGGGACTGCTGTCGATTCAGGAGAGCCTCCAGCTGATCCCGGAATTCGATCCTGTTCGGGAGCTGAGTAAGAATGTCGTGCCGTGCAAGGAAGGCCAACCTGTCGCGAGCTTCCTGACGCTCTGTGATGTCTTCCGAAATCGCGACCCAACCGCCGTCTGTCAGTGGCTGGCGGGTGGTCAGAACGATCCTGCCAGATGGGATCTTGACCATCTCGGTGCTTTGCGAGCCGGCAGCTGAACGAATTTGCGGAAATCTCGATTCCAGCAAGCTGGGCTTTTCCTCTTCGAGACAATCGACATCGAGCACCTCCGAGAGCTCCGAAGACGTCATACCGGGCTTTACCTTATCGCGTTCCAGCTCAAACAATTCAGTATAGCGCTGGTTCGAAACGATCAGCTTTCCCTTGGAATCGAACATGCACAGCCCGTGCGACATGTTGTTCAACGCTGCATCAAACAGAACATTCTGCTCGCGCAGTTTTGCTTCCTGCGACTTCAAAATGGTGTTCTTTTCATGGACCCTGACGCGCAACGCGTCGCGTTCCTTGACCGAACGCTGCAGCGATACGACTGATCGTGCGATGTCGCCGACCTCATCGAGGCGCTCCGTTCCCGCAACCTTGTTTTCGAAATCTCCGGCGGCAATGCCTGACAGAACCCTGGTGATCTTGGTCAGCGGACGGGTGATCTGGCGCGACAGAAGAAATGCGACACTGGCAAATGCGGCCAGCGCCAACAGGCCGAACAGGAACAGGCGTTTCAGGAGTTTTGATTCTTCTTCCGTGCCAATCCGGGTGAGTTCGTTTTGCGTTTCCGTCAGCTGTTCGATGGGCAAAAGCGCGCAAAACGTCATCGGTGTGATCGGCATTCCACATTTGATCACGTGGCTACCGTTCGCCGTGATGTTCGACGTGTCTGAAGCGGTCTTAAGGTCCGAATATTGTCCATCGAATCCTGCTCTCGAAATCACGTTGTCGTCGAACGTTATGACCAGACCGAACGAATTGATGGTCGTCAAGTCGATCAGCATCGGCTCGTTCTCACGCAACCAACGTTGAGCCAAAAGCCCTCCGACGACGTAACCGAAATCATCAAACACAGGCACGAATGTCACTTGTGACACCGCATTTACGTTCTTGCCGGGAACGAAAACCTGCGAGTCGGACACCGGCAGAACTTCAGAATAAGTAATCGGGTCGCCCGGAAAACTTTCCAGCAGCGAGCGCTTCATCTCGTCATAGAATCCGAGACTTGTAATCTCCGACCCGAGCGCGACCATATCGGTCTCGTAGGAAGATGCCCCGATGATCCGGGCCTCTTCATCGAGGACGACGATCCCGTCGATATCGTCCAGTTCGGCCGCTGGTCCGAGCAATTCGGAAATGGCAACGTTGTTCCGCGACTCGATTGCCCTGACCAAGTTCTCGTCAGCCGCAATGGAGCTTAGCCTGCGCAGCCTGTCCTCGAAAAGAAACTCGAGCCGTTTTCCGGCAAGGGCCACATCCGCCGTAAGCGTTTCGAGGAGCCTGGAATGCGATAGCTTCAGTAGCTCCCCTTCCTGCCGCGCCATGCTGTCTTCAAGCTGATACGCCACCAGTCCGATCAGGCCAGCAAAAGCACACAGCGCTGTGAAAACAGCGCCGTATGTATAATGCCAGAGAAGTGACGAGTGACGTATCATCTATGTCCAGGGCGTTAGTTGGTTACCGGGACGCCACCAAAATTCTCGATCAGTTCGTGCGCTTTATCCGACATGCTGTAGTCGACAAAAGCTTCCATCTGGGCATCCATGGACCCATCCTTGTAGATCAGGGCCAGCGTGACCGCGCTCGGATAGTTCTGATCGGTCGGGTGACTTCCATCGACTTTCAGAACTGAAAGCCCTTCTTCGAGCGGCTTCGAATACGGGCCGAACGCAATTGCCCCTTCCACATCCATGGCCGTGTTGATCGCTTCCTGGGTCGTTACCGCAGTTTTCGAGCGGGGTGAGAACTTCAGATCTCCCCAGCCCGGCATCGAGGCGCGCAGGACTTGGAGCGTGCTGTCGGCATCTTCCCGGCGCACGAGCTTGACGCGCATGTCGGACCCGCCGATTTCGGACCAGTTCTTGATCTCACCGGAAAAGAGTTTCACCAGATCGTCGCTCGATACCTCGGACACACCGGTCGAGGGATGCACAAAAATCGCGCTCGGGATCTTTGCAATCGGCAGGTAAACCAGACCAAACTGCACTTCACTGTCCTTGAGCGGACGGGCGACACGGCCGAGCCGCTCAGCGCCGGAACTGACGGCTGCAATGCCACCGCCGGAACCAATGCTCGGCGGGATCTCGATTTCAATCTCTGGATGCTGGGTTGCAAAGCCGTCGCCGATCTCCCTGAGCATCTCAAGTCCATCGCCGGTACCAACGACAGTCAGTCCGGAATCCGCGCTGGCAATCTCTGTTTGAACCATGACGCCAAGTGACAGCGCCAATCCAAAAGCTAGTATACGCATTTTGACCACCCGTGTTTATTTTGACAATCAAAGTGCCCTATCCAAGTTAATTAAAAACTAAAGTACCGCCATTTTTTACAATTAACATGTTGTAAGAATTCATGAATGCAATAAATACGAAGCCTATTACAACTTCGATACAACTTATCAATGTATACTTCTTGAAAATGATTTTGTTTTGTTAATTCATTAACCTAGTTCGCAGCCCCTAATTACCTAAGGGCAGCTTTCAATCTGTTTGAAACATGGAACTACATTCGGGCGGTGCGGGCAGATGTATGGGTATGCGCATTGAGACAACCCAGAATTAGAAAAATCTGGTCATGCACGTAAATATCAGTGGCAGTTTTGCTGATAGACCCACAATTCAAGGCTGAATTTTGCACCCTTCAGGGAACGGACGGCAAAATGGCTTTAGCTCGCAGCGTCACCGTGCTCGTCGGGCACATAGCCCGCGCTTCGCCGCACAACCAGTTCAACCTCAACAACGACCGGCTCTTTCCTGTCTGCTTTGGAATTCGCCTGCGGATCAATACATGCAAGCAACAAGGAAGCAGCTTTTGCTCCGAGCGCACGCCTGTCTTGCCTGATTGTCGTCAGCGCCGGGACGTAGTGTTCCGACAGTTCGATGTCGTCGAACCCGACAACGGACATATCTTCGGGCACATTGATCCCGTTGGCCGTCAGCGTGGAAATCAGTCCAAAAGCAACCTGGTCGGACGCGCAGAACACGGCCGTCGGCGGCTCTTTCATTGCAATGATCTTCTGCGCGGCCATGCGTCCCGATTCCAGCGAAAAATCACCCCGGATGATCCACTCGTCGCGAACCGGCAATCCGAGCCGCGAGCGCTCCTCGATCATGCCCTGGCGCCGTGCGTGGGTCAGGACATTGTCCGAAGGCCCGGTCACATGTGCAATCTTCCGGTGTCCGAGCTGATGCAAATGCCGAACGGCCAGCCGTGCGCCTTGCACGTTGTCACTTCTTACCGACGGCAGGTCCGCGCCCTGCACCCATTCGCAGGCAAAGACAATCCGGTCGGCGACACCTTTGTCCCGGAACTGCCCGAGTTCGAAGTCGGACAGCCCGCCGTCCAGACAGATCATGCCGTCGATCTGGGAATCCAGAAAATAGTCCACAAGACGCTTGCCCGTGGTCGAATGGTCATTGGTGTCTGCAATCAGAACAGACGTGTCGTGATCACCGAGTTTTTCGCTTATGCCTGCAAGTATCTGCGAAAAAAACGGGTTGCCGAGATTGGGGACCAGGACAAGTACGGCACCGGTCTGACGGGTTCGAAGCGTGCGTGCAGCCTTGTTGACGCGGTAGCCTGTCGCCCGGATCGCCGCAAAAACGCTCTCGCGCGTTGCCTCGGTCAGAAGCTCCGGATTGCTCAGGGCCCGGCTTACGGTTGCCGTCGACACGCCTGCCTTTTCCGCCACGTCTCGAATACGTGCATTTTTCTGGACCAAATTACTCTCCGGAGCGTTTGTTTGTCTCTTTGATCACATTCCGGGTTGACACAAGGGCGATTCCCGAGAATGATAAATGTAATCGATTACATGCATGATACAACAAATTGTAATCGATTACAAAGCGTGGCGAAAGCCGCACACCGACGACAATCGAACAATCTGGGTTCGATGGGAGGACACCATGAAAGCACTACGCGTAGTTTTTGCCGCAACCACCGCCCTTTGCGCGGCAACCGCCGCACAGGCAACCGATCTTGAAGTCACCCATTGGTGGACGTCCGGCGGAGAGGCCGCGGCTGTCGCCGAATTTGCCAAGGCGTTTGACGCAACCGGCAACAAGTGGGTCGACGGTGCGATCGCGGGATCCGGCGGCACGGCCCGTCCGATTATGATCAGCCGGATAACGGGCGGCGATCCCATGGGCGCCACGCAATTCAATCATGGCCGCCAGGCAGAAGAACTGGTCGAGGCCGGCCTCATGCGCGACCTCACCGATATCGCGGAAGAAGGCAACTGGAAGGAAATCGTCTTTCCGCCGTCGCTGCTCGACAGCTGCACGCTCGACGGCAAGATCTACTGCGTGCCCGTCAACATTCACTCGCCGCAATGGCTCTGGTTGAACAACGCTGCTTTTGAAGACAATGGGCTGGCCGTTCCGACCAACTGGGATGAATTCGTTGCCGCCGCTCCGAAACTTCAAGAAGCCGGCATTGTGCCGCTCGCGATCGGACAGCAGCCGTGGCAGACGACGCTTGCCTTCCAAACCCTCCTGACCGCCCTGGCAGGACCTGAAACCTATACCAAGGTTTTCGGCGACAAGGACGCGGATCTCGCGGCCGGTCCGGAACTCGCAAAGGTCTTTGAAGCGGCGGCGATCGCCCGCGAACTGTCCAAGGACTCCAATGTCCAGGCGTGGAACGATGCCACCAACCTTGTCATCACCGGCAAGGCCGGCGGTCAGATCATGGGTGACTGGGCGCAAGGCGAATTCCAGGTCGCCAACCAGGTCGCCGGCACGGATTACACCTGCTTGCCGGGTCTTGGCGTCAACGAGGTCATCCAGACCGGTGGCGATGCCTTCTATTTCCCGAAGGTCGATGACGAAGCCACAACCAAGGCTCAGGGCGAACTGGCCAAGGTGATGATGTCTCCGGAGACACAGGTCGCGTTCAACCTGAAGAAGGGCTCCCTTCCCGTGCGGGGAGACGTGGACCTGTCTGCAGCCAATGACTGCATGCGCAAGGGCCTCGACATTCTGGCCAAGGGCAACATCATTCCCGGCACCGACCAGCTGATGTCCGCTGACAGCAACCAGCAGGTCAACGATCTGTTTGTCGAGTTCTTCAACAACCCGGAAATGTCTGCCGAAGACGCACAGAAACAGTTCGCGTCGATCATCAGCAGCGCTGACTGATCCCGGCTCCGCTCCGTCGCCCGGACTGTCGTCGTGAAGTCTCACCCGGGCGGCGTCCTCCCGCCCTGTGCGCAGCGATGCGCGCAGGGCCCCTTGGAGGCCGCATTTTCGACAAGGACACAGCAACATGGCTGCAGCAACTGGACCGGTGAGATGGCACCGGAACCTGAGTGCCAAGATCGCGGCAATTCCCATGATCACGACTGCACTGGTCGTTTTCATCGGCGGAACCGCATGGACGGTGCTCTATTCCTTTACCAGCTCAAAACTCCTGCCCCGCGAGAAATTCGTCGGCTTGGCCCAATACGAGCGCCTGTGGAGCAGCAGCAAGTGGCTGATCTCAATCGAAAATCTAGCGATCTATGGCGTCTTTTCGCTTGTCTTTTCACTGCTGATCGGCTTCATGCTGGCAGCGTTGCTTGACCAAAAGATCCGCTTTGAAGACACGTTCCGGACGATCCTGCTTTATCCCTTCGCCCTGAGCTTCATCGTCACGGGTCTTGCCTGGCAATGGATCCTCAACCCAGACTTCGGCATCCAGCATGTTGTGCGCAGTCTCGGCTGGGAGAGTTTCTCCTTCGACCCGCTCTACGACCCGGACATCGTTATCTACGGCATTCTCATCGCCGGCCTTTGGCAGGGAACCGGCCTGATCATGTGCCTGATGCTCGCAGGGCTGCGCGGCATCGATGAGGATATCTGGAAGGCCGCGAAAATCGACGGCATACCGATGTGGAAGACCTACATTTTCATCGTCATCCCGATGATGCGCGGCATCTTCATCACCGCTATCGTGCTGATCGCATCCGGTATCATCAAGGTTTACGACCTTGTCGTTGCCCAGACGGGCGGCGGCCCGGGCATCGCTTCGGAGGTCCCTGCAAAATACGTTTATGACGCCATGTTCCTGTCGCAGAACCTTGGACAGGGCTTTGCCGCCTCCACCATGATGCTGCTCACGGTGATCATCATCGTCGTGCCCTGGGCGTATCTCGAATTCGGAGGCAAGCGCCGTGGGTAACGTGACCAAAACCGCCGCTGAAATCCAGCTCGCACCCGCGCGCCAGGAAATGACCGGGCCGCGTGGCCCGAAACCCGGCCGGACGCTCTCCCGCCGCAACATCATGATCTACGGCACGCTGATCGTCGTTTCGCTCTACTATCTGCTGCCGCTTTACGTGATGGTCGTGACCTCGCTCAAAGGCATGCCGGAAATCCGCCTCGGCAACATCTTTTCGCCTCCCGTGGAGATCACCTTCCAGCCATGGGTCAAGGCCTGGGCGGAGGCCTGTACGGGGCTCAATTGCGACGGTCTTTCGCGAGGCTTTTTCAATTCGGTCAGGATTCTTATTCCGTCGGTGGTGCTCTCTATCGCCATCGCCTCCGTCAATGGCTATGCACTCGCCAACTGGCGCTTCAAAGGGTCCGAGACATTCTTCACCATCCTGATCGTCGGGGCCTTCATTCCCTATCAGGTGATGATCTACCCGATCGTGATCATGCTTCGGGAAGTCGGGCTTTACGGCAGTCTGACAGGCCTGGTGATCGTGCATACGATCTTCGGCATGCCGATCCTCACGCTGCTCTTCCGCAATTACTTTGCCTCCGTGCCGCAGGAGCTTTTCAAGGCCGCGCGTGTCGACGGCGCCGGGTTCTGGGGAATCTATTTCCAGATCATGGTTCCGATGAGCCTGCCGATCTTTGTCGTGGCCATGATCCTGCAGGTTACCGGCATCTGGAACGATTTCCTGTTCGGCGTCATCTACACCAAGCCGGATCTCTATCCGATGACCGTTCAATTGAACAACATCGTGAACTCGACCCAGGGTGTGAAGGAATACAACGTCAACATGGCGGCAACGATCCTGACCGGCCTGGTCCCGCTCACGATTTACTTCATCTCCGGTAAACTCTTTGTCCGCGGCATTGCCGCCGGCGCTGTGAAAGGCTGACGGGACTGATCATGGAAACCAAGCACAGCATCTCCATCAAGAACCTGAGATTGAGCTTCGGCGCACTCGATGTCCTGAAGGATCTCAACCTGGACGTCGGCCGTGGTGAATTTCTGGTTCTGCTCGGCTCTTCCGGCTGTGGCAAGTCCACGCTGCTCAATTGTATTGCCGGCCTTCTTGACGTCTCAGACGGTCAGATCTTCATCGGCGAGCGCAACGTGACCTGGGAGGAACCTTCCAAGCGGGGCATCGGCATGGTGTTTCAAAGCTATGCGCTTTATCCGCAGATGACCGTCGCCGGAAATCTCAGCTTCGGTCTGAAGAATGCCGGACTGCCGAAGCCTGAGATCGAGGAGCGGGTAAACCGGGCGGCGAAGATCCTGCAGATCGAACCGCTCTTGAGCCGCAAGCCTGCCGCCCTCTCCGGCGGTCAGCGGCAGCGCGCAGCCATCGGCCGCGCCCTGGTGCGCGACGCAGACGTTTTCCTGTTTGACGAACCCCTGTCGAATCTTGACGCCAAGCTGCGTGCGGATCTCAGGGTCGAGATCAAACAGCTGCACCAGAAGCTCAGCAACACGATGATTTACGTCACCCACGATCAGATCGAGGCGATGACGCTTGCCGACCGCATTGCCATCATGCGCGGCGGGCAAATCCTTCAACTCGCCTCGCCGAACGAAATCTACAACCGGCCCGCCAACAAGTATGTCGCTGAGTTTATCGGCTCACCGACAATGAACTTCTTCGACGGCGAGATCGTGGGCGGCGACGGCTTGCGATTTGCCGTCGGCAATCACGCCTTTCCGCTGGAAGGCTACGATTTCCGAGATGGGCTCGCGGTCCAGGGACCGGCCTGGTTCGGCATCCGCCCGGAACACATGGTCACCGGGACGAAAGCCGAGAGCGCCAGGATCCGGCTATCGGGACAGGTTGAGCTGGTGGAACCACTCGGCTCGGATACGCTCGCGCGCGTCGCAGTCGACGGCCGTTCGCTCTGGGTCCGGATGGACGGGCAGGCGAACATTCGCGACGGTGACGACATTGTCGTCGGCTTCGACCCGGCACGCGCAAATCTGTTTGACAAATCACACGAAAACCGACTTTGACAGACTTCCTCCAACCTTCAGGACAACGGTCATGAATGTTTCCTTTCAGCTTTATTCCGCCCGCAACTTCACACCTTGGGATACCGTTCTCCAGCATCTGGCCAATCTCGGCTACACGCAGGTGGAGGGCTTTGGTGCCGCCTACGAAGATGCTGCCGCCTTCAAGGGCCTGCTCGACAAACACGGGCTGACGATGCCGTCCGGTCATTTCTTCCCGCTGGAACAGTTCGAGGACGACTTCGCGGGCGTTCTTGAGACGGCTCGCACGCTTGGCATGAACCGTCTGTTCTGCCCCGCACTGCCACCCGAGCAGCGCGTTGCGGATCCGGCGGCATGGGTCTCGGTTGGTCATCGGCTGGAGGAAATCGGCAACCGTGTCCGGGACGCAGGCCTCAGGTTCGGATGGCACAACCACGATTTCGAGTTCGCCGCCTGCACCGATGGCCGTTTGCCGATGGACATTCTCCTGGAAAGCGCACCCTCCATCGAATGGGAAGCGGACATCGCCTGGATCGTTCGCGGCGGACAGGACCCGATTCAGTGGATCGACCGCTATGCGGCGCGGATAACGGCAGCTCACGTGAAGGATATCGCTCCGGAAGATGAGTGCATCGACGAGGACGGCTGGGCCGACGTCGGATATGGCGTTATGGACTGGAAGACGCTTACGGCAACCTTGCGCGGGATCGGCGTTGATCTCTTCATCATGGAACACGACAACCCTTCCGATTTCGAACGGTTTGCAAGCCGCTCCATCGAGACATTCCAGAGATTCTAAGGATTCAAAATGACTGACACACTTGGCATCGGCATCCTTGGATGCGGTAACATCTCGGCTGCCTACATGCGTCTCGCACCGCTGTTTCGTGGCATTGAAGTGCGAGCCTGCGCCGATCTGAACGAAGCGGCCGCCAAGGCACGCGCCGAGGAATTCAATCTCAGGGCAGAAAGTGTCGACGGCCTGCTCGCAGCCGGCGACATCGACATCATCGTCAATCTGACAGTGCCCGCGGCCCATTTCGAAGTTTCCAGGACCGTGCTCGAGGCAGGCAAGCATGTCTACTCCGAAAAACCTTTCGTCCTGAGCGTCGAAGAGGGCAAGGCACTCGCTGCGCTGGCGGCTGAAAAAGGACTTCGCGTCGGATCGGCGCCGGACACGTTTCTGGGCGGAGCGCATCAGCTCGCACGGCACCTTGTCGACGAAGGCGCTGTCGGCCGGGTAACCTCCGGAACCTGTTTCGTCCAGAGCCCGGGAATGGAGATGTGGCACCCGAACCCGGATTTCTTCTTCAAGCCCGGCGGCGGACCGATCCTCGATCTGGGCCCTTACTACGTCTCAAATCTTGTCCAACTGCTCGGCCCGGTAAAGCGGGTGACCGCCATGAGTTCATCCGGGTCCGACTACCGGACCATCACCTCGCAGCCCCGCCATGGCGAAAAGATCAAGGTGGAAACACCGACCACGATCCATGCGATCATGCAGTTCCACTCCGGAGCCCAAGTCACCTATTGCGCAAGCTGGGACGTCTGGCAGCACGGTCATTCGAACATGGAGCTCTATGGGCGCGACGGCACGCTGCACGTGCCGGACCCGAATTTCTTCGGCGGCGAAGTGCGGCTGACCGAAAAGGACTCCTTCATCACCGTTTCGGAAGACTGGAAGCACCCGTTTTCGGTTGCCAATGACGGTCCGCACGCCAACTACAGGACCGCCGGCCTCGCGGACATGGCGCTGGCGATCCTTCAGGGACGGCCGCACCGCTGTTCGCTTGAATTTTCCCTCCATGTCGTAGATGTGATGACCTCGATCCTCGCTTCCGGCGAGACGGGCGCGTACAAGGACATTCTCACCACATGCGAGCGTCCTGCAGCCCTTGGCCCCCAAGCGGCGAAGGACCTGTTGGCTCAATCGGAGACATCATGACCTTTCAAGCATCGCAAGCGCGATATGAGACTATGGAATACCGCCGCTGCGGGAGATCCGGCCTGAAGCTGCCGGTGATCTCGCTCGGCCTCTGGCACAATTTCGGAGAGGACACGCCGCATGAGCGCAAGCGGGACATCGCCAGAACCGCTTTCGATCTCGGCATCACCCATTTCGACCTTGCAAACAACTACGGCCCGCCCCCCGGTTCGGCCGAAGAAGCATTCGGCGACCTGCTCAAGACCGACTTTGCGCCCTATCGCGACGAAATGATCATCTCGTCGAAAGCTGGCTACGGCATGTGGCCAGGTCCCTACGGCGAATGGGGCAGCCGCAAATACCTGATTGCCTCCTGCGACCAGTCGCTGAAGCGCATGGGGCTCGACTATGTCGATATCTTCTATTCGCACCGCTTCGACCCGGACACGCCGCTTGAAGAAACCATGATGGCGCTCGACCATATCGTGCGCTCGGGCCGGGCTCTTTATGTTGGTATTTCCTCCTACAATTCCCGGCGCACCCGTGAGGCCGTGGCAATCCTGAATGACCTCGGAACGCCTTGCCTGATCCATCAACCCAGCTATTCGATGATCAATCGCTGGGTCGAAGAGGACGGCCTGCTTGATACGCTTGATGACCTCGGTATTGGCTCAATCGCCTTCACGCCGCTGGCACAGGGCATGCTGACAAACAAGTACCTTAAGGGGATCCCGGAGGGCAGCCGCGCCACCCAGGGAAAATCCCTTCAAGACCAGTTCCTCAGCGAGGAAAACCTTGCAACGATCCGCGCGCTGAACGGAATTGCCGAGCGCCGCGGTCAGAATCTGGCCCAGATGGCGCTGGCCTGGGTGCTGCGCCGCGGCCGGGTGACTACCGCGTTGATTGGAGCCAGCCGTGCAGAACAGGTCAGGGACTGTGTCGGTGCCCTGGGCAATCTCGAGTTTACGGACGCCGAACTGGCCGAAATTGACGCGACGACGCGCGACGCAAACGTTAACCTGTGGGCGGCGTCCTCCGAGCGAGAGGGACCGTCGCGCAACAAATGAACGCCTGCGCAAAAGGCGCCAGACACATGAGGAGGAAGTCATGGCCGGACTGATCAAGGGACCTGCAATTTTCCTGGCGCAATTTGCCGGGGACGAAGCACCATTCAACTCGTTGCCCGCGATTGCAAAGTGGGCGGCGGATCTTGGCTACGAAGGCGTGCAGATTCCGACCTTCGACAGCCGTCTGTTCGATCTCGACAAGGCGGCGGAGAGCCAAACCTATTGCGACGAGGTCAAGGGCATTTGTGCGGATGCGGGCGTCGCGATCACAGAGCTGTCCACCCACTTGCAGGGCCAGCTTGTCGCCGTGCATCCGGCCTATGACCTTGCCTTTGACGGGTTTGCTCCGGCGCACCTGCACGGCAACCCGGCGGGCCGCCAGGAATGGGCGGTCGACCAGATGAAGAAGGCGGCGATCGCGAGCCGGAAACTCGGCCTTGACGCGTCGGTGAGTTTCACCGGGTCGCTGGCCTTTCCTTATCTTTACCCCTGGCCGCAGCGTCCCGCCGGTCTCATCGAGGAGGCCTTTTCCGAGCTTGCGCGGCGATGGAAACCGATCCTCGACGTCTACGAGGATCACGGTGTCGATGTCGGCTACGAAATACACCCGGGCGAGGACGTTTTCGACGGCGCCACGTTCGAAATGTTCCTGGAGGCGCTCGGCGGACATGCGCGATGCCAGATCAACTACGACCCGTCGCATTTCCTGCTGCAGCAGATGGACTATCTCGCCTTCATCGATATCTACCACGAGCGCATCTGCGCCTATCACGTGAAGGACGCAGAATTTAACCCCGATGGGCGCCAGGGCGTTTACTCGGGCTACCAGGGCTGGGTCAATCGCGCTGGCCGGTTCCGTTCGCTCGGCGATGGCCAGGTCGACTTTTCCGGGATCTTTTCCAAGCTTGCCCAGTACGGCTACGAAAGCTGGGCCGTCCTGGAATGGGAATGCTGCCTGAAATCTCCCGAACAAGGTGCCGCCGAAGGCGCCCCGTTCATCTTGAGCCACATCATCGAGGTTACCGACAAGGCGTTTGACGACTTCGCTGGCGGCGACACGGATCAGGAACAGATCCGCAAGATGCTCGGGCTCTGACATTCAGGGCGCGTCTGGTCACCCGCGAGTGCGAACCTTACCCGGTTACCCCCCAACCATGACCCGGTTACCCCCACCCCTAACCCCTCCCCACAAGGGGGAGGGGGATTCGTTTGTGCCTTGAACTCATGCCGAGTTCAGTTTTTGGGTTTGAATGAATTCATCTGACGAGCGCGCATGCACGGCCTGGTCCCCCTCCCCCTTTGTGGGGAGGGGTTAGGGGTGGGGGTTCACACACGCTTTTTGCGTGGTCAGCTCCTTCCACCGGATACCGCCACATCACACCACCGGACAAAAAAGACCCGGCGCCCTGAAACAGACACCGGGTCAAGGCAAGGCGGAGGAAACCTTGCTGGAAGGAACATATGAGAGCTACCGGCTCTCCTTGCGGCCACCGGCGAACGTTACGACACCGACAATGATCAGGCCTGTCAGGATCAGTCGGAGACCTGCGGCAGCGCCGAATGTGTTCAGCATGGCAACCAGCAGGAACAGGAACAGTGCAGCACCGAAGACACCGGGGACGTTGGAGTTGCCCCCGGCAATCGAAGATCCGCCGATGACGACGACCGCGATTGAGGCAAGCAGGTATTCTTCCCCCATATTCAGCGAAGAGCCGCCCGAGAAGCCTGCCAGGAAAACCCCGCAGACCGCAGCCATGACAGCAGACAGCGAGTAGGTCAGATACCGAATGCGCTCGATGGGAACGCCGGCAAGGCGGGCCGCCCGTGTGTTCTGGCCGAAGGCAGTGACGGACCGTCCATAGACAGTGCGGTTCAACACGATCGCCATCACGACCGCCAGCGCAATCACGCACAGTGACAGGATGGGAACACCGGCAACTTTTGCGGTCGATATCCATTCCAGTGTTTCGGGCGGTTTGATCTTAACGCCGCGCCCGAGCGCAATTGCACTCGACTGGATCAGAAAACTCGATGACATGGTGGCGATGATGGGCGGGATGCTCAGGACCCTGATCAGGCCATAGTTGAAAAGACCGACCAGCAGGCCAACCGCGATCGCGGCCAGGAAGCCGGTCAGGATCATCGCGTCCGAACCACCCATTACCATCATCGAGACCACCGCGGAGAGCGTGATGGTCGAGGGAATGGACAGATCGACATTGCCCGGACCCAGCGTGATCACGAACATCTGACCGATCCCGACCATCACGAAGAAGGTCGAAAAGGACAGCGCCGTCGACGCCAGCGCGAGACCACCCGTGCCGCTGATGTAAGCGGCCGTTGCCGCCCAGGTCAGGAACGCTGCCAGGAACGACCAGCTCCATGGGTGTTGACGCATAAAGGCTCCGATCGGTTTCATCGGCGTGCCTCCATCCGGTTCACAACGGCCCGCAAGGCCAGAACGATAATCAGAACAGCGCCTTGCGCACCAATCTGCCAGTCGGGGGAGATGCGCAGAAATGACAGGAAAGACGCCGTCAGCGTCAATGTCATTGCGCCGAGGACAGCACCAACCGGCGAGATCCGGCCGCCGACGAATTCGCCGCCACCGAGAATAACCCCGGCGATGGACAGCAGCGTGTACCGCAGAGCGATGTTCGCATCCGCAGACGTTGCAAGCCCGACCAGCGTCAGTCCGGCCAGAATGCCGAAAACCGCAGTCAGCGCGTACATGGTCATCTTGAGCTTCAGGACGGACCAGCCTGCGCGGGTAATGGCCTTCTCGTTGCCGCCGACGCCGCGCATCAAGACACCCCAGGATGTGCGCATGAGTGCGAAATGGACAATCAAGGCGAGTGCGGCGGCGGCAATCAGGGGCATCGGCACATAGGGCGGCTTGTAGGTCACCAATGTGCGAATCCAGTCCGGTGCGCTGCCGCCGGGTGTCGGCAGAAGCAGGACGGCGCATCCCGACCAGACAAACGACATTCCCAATGTGACGACGATGCTCGGAAGTTGCCTGATGTAGATGAGTGCGCCAAGGCAGGCATAAACGGCAATGCAGCCCAGGAGAGCGGCAATGCCCAGAAGCGGTGTTTCCTGCAGCCATGTCGCCCCGATACAGGCGACGAGCGAAACGAAACTGCCGATCGACAGATCGAGGTCATTCACGGCAATCACGAACATCTGCGCGATCGTCGCCAGCGCAATCGGAATGGCCAGATTGAACAGAAGGTTCAGTCCGAAATAGCTCATCGCGCGTGGTTGAAGCCAGAAGACGCCCAGCAATACAAAGGTCAGCGAAAGAGCCGGTAGCGCGCCCCGCCAGAAGCGGGGAGAGGCAAAGAAACGCAATCCGGTCATGCCGCCCCGCTCACCTGCTTGAAGGATGCCTGCAAAAGATTTTCCTCGGTGATGTCGCCGCCGGATAGGGTTTCGCTGATCACGCCGTCACGAAAGACGTAGACGCGGTCACAATAGTCCAGCTCTTCCATTTCGGTCGTGTACCAAAGGAACGTTCGTCCCTGTGACGCCTCCTGGCGAATGATCGCGTAGACCTCGTTTTTCGTGCCGACATCAACCCCGCGCATGGGATCGTCCATCAGAACGATATCTGCTGCGGACCCGAGAGCGCGCGCAAACAGGACCTTTTGCTGGTTGCCGCCGGACAAGGACAAGATGGGCGCTTCCACGTCCGGTGCCCGGATCCCGATGCGCTCTTTCCAGGCGTCGGCAAGTTCCTGCTCGCGTTCGTTTTGAATGAGGACGCCTGATCGTAGTCTTTTCAGAGACGAGACCCCAATGTTCTTGCGGATGGACCAGAGCGGCAGAACGCCGTCCACCTGCCTGTCACCGGCGATGAAACAACAACCGGATGCCTGCGCTCCGGACGGCAGAACGCCATGGCCTTCGAAAATCGACAAAAGGGCTTGGGTCTGGCCCTGCCCGGCGAGCCCGGCGAAACCGATGACTTCGCCTTCCCGTGCGCGAATACTCTGATCGTCAGGCTGGCTGGCCGGCCGCATATGAATGCGCTCTTCGCCTGCCGATGTCGTGGTGTTCTGGTCGCGGCGCGGTGCTGCGCCTGCAACGACCGTGCTGCCCATGGCCTCGACAAGACTGACCCGGTCGAAGTCAGCCGCGTCCTTGAAGGCGACGACTCGGCCGTCCTTCATGACGGAGATCTTGTTCGAGACCTGAAGGATTTCACCCAACAGGTGGGAAATGAGAACCACGCTGATGCCTTGTCGCGTGACGCGGCCAACATAGTCCAGAAGCTGATCGGCAACTCGTGCATCGAGCGAAGACGTCGGTTCGTCCAAAATGACCAGACGGATGTTTGTGTCGGTGACCGTGAAGGCCCGCGCAATCTCGACCATTTGCCGTTTTGAAATCGTCAGGTCACCGACAATGTCGTTCGGCGATATCCCGTGCCCCGGAAAGACGAGGTCGAGCTGTTCCATGATCAGGGCACCGGCACGTTTTTGCCAGCCGAAGCCCTTCAGCACGGGGTGGATGATCCGGGTGTTTTCGGCAACCGACAAGTTCGGGCAGAGCGACAGTTCCTGGAAGACACATCGAATTCCCAGCCTGCCGGCATCCTGCACCGAATAGCCCTTGCCAAGCTCGTTGCCGGCGACGGCCAGATTGCCGTCACTCGCTTCGAGCGTACCCGCCAGAATATTCATCAAGGTGGACTTGCCGGCCCCGTTATGGCCGACAAGTCCCAGGCATTCCCCGGCATGGATCTTCAGATCCACGCCGCTCAGGGCCTGTACCGCCCCGAAAACCTTTTGAATTCCATCGAGGGAAATCAAAGGGCCTGCAGTTTCCGTCGTCATTGCGCCTCCGGAATTCGAACGGACGGTACGGGCGCGCTTTACTGGACGCTGGCCAGATAGGCCTTGGCGTCGTCGAGCGAGTATTCGACATTGGACACGCCGCCGGGTTCGGTATTGGCCAGCCCTTCTTCAAGATCAGCCTGATCAATCTGCAGGAACGGCACGATCAATTCCTTGGGCACATCCTGTCCGTCCAGGATCTGCTGCGCAACCCAGAACGCCAGGGTCGACACACCAGGAGCAATCGAAACGGACATGGTCTCGTAGCCGTTCGCGTCCTTCTGCTCTTTCCACCAGGTCAGTTCGTCATGGCGGTTGCCCATGATGATGATCGGTGTCGGCCGTCCGGCAGCCGCAAAGGCCTGGGCCGCTCCGTAACCGTCGCCGCCTTGCGTCACGACGCCGACGATTTCCGGCATGCTCGGCAGGATACCAGCGACTGCTTTCTGGGCGACGGTCTGCGTCCATTCGCCGTGAACCGACCCGGCAATGTTGAACTTGTCATGATTGGCAACGCCGGCCTCGATGCCGGAGTGAATTTCATCATCGACAAAAACGCCGGCAAGGCCCCGGATCTCGAGAAGCTCACCGCCATCTGCCAACCGACCGGACAGGTAGTCGACCTGGATCTCACCCATTTTCTTGAAATCGACTGCGATGCGCCAGGCGCAAGGTTCCGTCACAACACCGTCGAAGGAGACGACGACAATACCGGCGTCACAAGCTTCCTTGACCGCGCCGTTGAGAGCAGTCGGCGAAGCAGCGTTGATCACGATGGCGTCATAGCCTTGCAAGATCAGGTTCTGGATCTGCGCCGCCTGTTCCGTCGGCTGGTTTTCGGCTGTCGTGAAGGCATCGCCGGCAGCAACGACGCTATCATTGACGGCCTGTTCGGCATTCTTGCCCCAGGATTTGAGCATCGCCTGGCGCCAGCTGTTGCCGGCATAGTTGTTGGACAAGGCGATCCGCTTGTCGGATGTGTCGGCAGCAGACGCCTGAATCCCGGCAACAGTCAATGCCAAGGCGGTGGTCGCGAGCAGTATCGATTGACGTATTCTCATGATTTCCTCCCTATCATCAGTTACTTGCATCAGTCCTTCAGCGAAATTCCCTCCTGTTTGCACCTCTGACGCCGACATAAATCGCGTAGAGGGAAGTCGTTGCGGTAATGAAGAGGCGGTTGTTCTTCGGGCCTCCGAAGGTCAGGTTCGACACAGCTTCGGGGACCGAGATAAGCCCCAGAAAGGTCCCTTCGGGCGAAAAGACCTGAACGCCATTTCCCGAACTCGACCAGATATTGCCGTACTCGTCGAGGCGAAATCCGTCCGGCACACCTGGTGAAATTTCAGCGAAAACGCGCTCGTTTTCGGGCGGTCCGGCAGCATCGAGATCGAAGACCTTGATGTGGTGGGGCCCGCCTTTCAGATGCGACACGCCTGTGTCGGAAACATAAAGTTTTCGCTCGTCCGGCGAAAAGGCGAGCCCGTTCGGTTTCACCATGCTGCGCACGACGGCTTCCACTTCACCGGTTTCCGGCAGGACCCTGTAGACGTGACAGCCATCCTGCTCCTGGTCCGCACGCTCGCCTTCATAGTCCGTCAGGATCCCGTAAGACGGATCCGTGAACCAGATCGATCCGTCCGATTTCACGACGACATCGTTGGGTGAATTCAGTTTCTTGCCGCCGAAATGGGTCGCAAGAACAGTGCGCGCACCGTCATGTTCGCGTCTTGTAACCGCGCGGGTTCCGTGCTCGCAGCTTACCAGCCGGCCTTCCCGGTCTATTGTGTTGCCGTTCGCATAATTGGAGACATGCGACAGAGTCCGCGTTCCAAGGCCTTCGATCCATTGCAGGATGCGGTTGTTGGGAATATCCGACCAGACCACGCAATCCGTACCTGCGAAATAGGCCGGTCCCTCCGCCCAGAGGCACCCATTGAAAAGGCGCTCAATGCGGCAGATGGGGAGGACAAGATCCCGCATCCGCTCGTCCGCGATTTCAATCCCGTCATGCAATGGCCGTTTGCTCCCTGGCAGCACCGGTTTCAGAGACCTGATCCGGTGCAGTTCCGTTTCCTTGCCGAAGAGCTTTCCATGCAGCTTGCAGAATGTATGCTGTAGTTTCGACAAGAGTTTTGCGGGAACCCGCATCGAAAGCTGCAGGTTTCAACACCAACTTGGCGGGAATAGCGCGGGAGCGACAAACCGGAGACCGGTATCCTTGACGGACGAAAGCACACCTACCGGAGCAAGTGCCATTAGCACCGAAGCCATGCTGCAGCGGTTTCTGCTGATCTCGCGGGCAGTTGCCGGCCAATTGGATTTTCAATCGCTGATCCAGAAGGTCTCGGAAGAGGTCGGCTTCTTCCTCCCACACGACCATATCGATGTCTGCATTCTCACCGGCGAAGGGGACATGCATGTCGCTTATGAAGCCCGCCTACATACCGGCTGGGGCGAAGCGCCGGAACCCGTGCCGATCTCGGGAAGTCCAATTCGGAGCATCCTGCGGGGCCAGGAGGATTTCATCCTGACGGCTGACGCACAGCGCGACGAACGCTTTCATTTCGACGGCGCGTTCAACGATCCGATTTTCGACGCCCGCCTGCGCAGCCGCTTGCACGTGCCGCTCCAGGTCGAAGGCAAGGTGATCGGAGCGCTTTCCTATTCCTGTCACGAGCGCGGGGTCTATAAGGACAGCCACGTGACGATCGCCCAATATGTCGCCGACCTGTTGTCGTCCTATATCCACGCCTTGAACCAGGGTGAGCGCGCACGCGAGGCAGCGATCCGGCAGGCCGAGATCCATGCCCATGCAGAAGGCCTGCGCGCAGGCGCGCTGCGTCTTACCGAAGCGCTCGAACTGGAGCGGCAGCGGATCGGGATGGATCTTCATGATCAGACGCTGGCCGACCTGACACGGCTGAACCACGAATTAAGGCGCCTTCGGATGACGCCGAAGATACCGGGTGACGCTCTGAACGGCCTTACCGACCGGCTTGAAGGCTGCCTGCAGGAGCTTCGAAGCATTATCGAAGACGCGCGGCCGAGCGTTTTGAAGTTGTTCGGGTTTGAAGAGGGCATCGAGGCCCTCCTGGAACGGGCCGTCGCCTCGCAGCCGCGCCCGATTGCGGTTGAATTCGCCGACGAAACCGGAGGTGAAGGCAACAGGCTTCAGGAAACCCTTCAGGTCGCCCTGTTTCGCATTACGCAGGAGGCCGTAAACAATGCCATCAAACATGCCGGCGCCTCCAAAATTCTTGTGCGCCTTTCCAGGATTGGTGATCAGCTCTGCCTTTCCGTCTCCGATGATGGCCGCGGTCTTCCGAAAGGCGAAACCGAGCATACGGGCGGGATCGAAAACATGCGGACAAGAGCAACGCTGATCTCAGCCGATTTCAGTATTTGTCCATGTGAAGAGATGTCCGGCACGTGTGTGCGCGTCATGCTGCCGGCCGTGGAACCGAACACACCTCTAAACTCCGAACCAGAACGAACCAATGCGTATTTTGATCGTTGAAGACGATGTGCTCCATCGCTCCTTCTTGCGGGAAGTGGTCGAACGGGAGCTGCCTGATGTCACTGACGTCCAGGAGGCCCGCAACGGAGACGAGGGCATTGCGCTTGCGATCGAACACCGTCCGGACGCGATCGTCATGGATCTTCAAATGCCGAACCGGACAGGTGTCGAGGCCGCCCGTGCCATCTGGCGCCAGGAACCGGAGACCCGCATTCTGTTCTGGTCCAACTACTCCGATGAAGCCTATGTGCGCGGCATTTCCAGGATCGTGCCGGCGGGGGCTTCTTACGGTTACATTCTGAAATCAGCGTCCGAAGACCGTTTGAAACTCGCGCTCCAGGGGGTCTTTGTCGAAGAGCAATGCATCATCGACAGAACGGTCCGAGGCGTGCAGCAGCGGGCGGATGACCGGCTGCAAGGGCTCACCGATGCGGAGTATGAAGTCCTGATCGATATCGCTCTTGGCCTGACGGACAGAACAATTTCCCGGCGGCGGGGCATATCTCTGCGCAGCGTGCAAAGCCGGCTGCAGGCGCTTTATGAAAAACTCGGAGTTGACCAGGATTCAGACCGCGATCCGGACGGCGCGGCCATATACAACAGCCGCTCGCGCGCGGTCAGCATTGCCTTTTTGCGGCGCCTTGTGAACGGGAAAGCCATCGAGGCAGCCGAACTCGATTACCAGGCCTGGGCGACGTCGAAAAGCGGGGCGGCGAGCTCAAACTAGGGTCAGCAGCAGATCCCAGGATGCGCGGTCCCTATGTCGCGGCACGCGCCAGCAGAAGGTGAATGCAGGAAGAGCCTGCCGGAGACCCCCTCCCCACAAGGGAGAGAGGAATTCCGTCGTGCCGGGAAATCATGCCGGGATCAATTTTGAGTCAGATTGAGGTCTCTATCGGGAGCATCATTTACAGCCTGGTCCCCTTCCCCCTTGTGGGGAAGGGTTAGGGGTGGGGGTCCAACGGGTCATCGTCTTTTCAGGATGGCCTTTGACCTTACTCAAGCACCTCGGCAACCGCATATTTTGCAAGCTGATCCGGATCGACCGTCACGCCGAGACCAGGTCCCGTTGGTACATGCACCCGCCCGTTGCGCACCGGGAACGGTTCGGTCAAAATATCGTCCTCGGCGTAGTAGGTTGCCATATAGAATTCGCATTGCAGGATCAGATCCGGAACCGCGGCCATGAGATGCGTTCCGGCTGCGTGGGCAAGGCCGGTTTCGAACATGCAGCCGCCATAGACCTCGATCCCGGCGGCCCGCGCAATCGCGGCAACTTCGAGAGCACGGCGAATGCCACCCGACTTCATGATCTTGAGCGAGAAGATATCCGCCATGCGGATATTGACCGCATAAAGCGCGCCCTTCGGATCGAAGACACTTTCATCGGCCATGATCGGCGCGTCGATGACCTGGGTGATATGGGCCATCACGTCGCGTTCGTGCATCTTGACCGGTTGCTCAACAAAGGTCGGACGAAACGCTTCCAGATCACGAACCCGTCGCACGGCATCGTAGGCCGGCAGGCCCTGATTGTAGTCAATGCGGATATCGGCTTCGTCACCGTAGATCTCACGCATCTTTTCCAGACGCATCAGATCGAACCGGTGGTCGGAAAACCCCGTCTTGAACTTGAAGATCCTGACACCGTCCGCCCACATGGCCGCAACATCTTCCAGGTCCTCGTCGAAGTCCGGATTGGCAATGGAAAAACTCAAGCCCATGTCGTCGCGCATCCGGCCGCCGACCAACTCGCACACCGACAAACCGGTGATCTGGCCGGTAATGTCAAGCAGTGCCATTTCGAGCGCGGCCTTGGCTTCCGGGTGTCCAACGACAATCTTGTCGGCCATCGACAGGTGCTTTTCCACCTGGATCGGGTCCTGGCCGATCAGATGGGGACGCAGATGAAAGTGCAGGGCCGCCGCACATCCTTCCGCCGTGCCGGTAAACACCGGCCAGGGCGAGGCCTCGCCCCATCCGGTCAGGCCGGTATCTGTGGTTACCTCCAGGATCGCGACGTGAATGCCGGCGACGTCACCGCTGCCATGCGAATGAACCGCCTTTGCGGGAATGTGGATCCGGTGGACCCGGATTTTTTCGATCTTGTGGTCGCTCACGCGGGGCTCCGGGAAGCAAGGAAGGGTCGATGGGAACTGGCTGTTATTCTGGACGAACGACCAAAACACAGCAGGACGCGAAGCGCGACACCCGAGCTGCGTTCGGGCCGATGAAGAGATCCTTCACGGTCGGGCGGTTTGCACCGATGACAATGAACCGGGCAGACAGATCGTCCGCATGCGAGATCAGCTTCTCATAAATGACACCCCGCAGCACCTCCGTTGTGTAGGGCACCGATTTCCAGTCAAACTGGCCCGCATAAGCGGCGAGATCCTTGCGGGCGTCCACCTCGACCTGGTCGCGCATCTCTTCGGGAATGTAGGCCTGGACATATGTGTTCTGCTGATCCGGGATTACGAAGACCAGCTCGACTTCAGCATCGTGGCTTTGCGCAAGCATGATTGCTTCCTGCACCACACAGGCGTCGGACTCCCGGTGATGCAGATCCACGGCGGCAATGATCTTGACGTCTGCCATGACGAGACCCCTTTGAACGCTGAATGCAAATGCGAAACAGGAGGCGGCAGCAGGCGCCTCCAGCCAATGTCACCCTCGAGGACCGCGCATGTTTTCCGGCAGGAAGGTGGCCAACTCGGGAACGAAGATCATCACGAAGACCATCAGCACCATGATCAGGAACAGCGGGACTGCAGTCTTGGCGATGTAGCCCATTTCGTGATTGGTAATCCCCTGCATAACAAACAGGTTGAATCCGATCGGCGGGGTGATCTGGGCCATTTCAACCACGATCACAATGAAGATCCCGAACCAGATCAGATCAATTCCCGCGCCGACGACCATTTCCTGAACGATCGCCATGGTCAGCACGACAGAGGAAATTCCGTCGAGGAACATGCCAAGCAGGATGTAAAACAGCATGAGCGCCATCAGGAGCGAGAATGTTGAAAGTTGCAGGCTCTCGATGAATTCGGCCAGGGCCCGCGGCAACCCGGTAAAGCCCATTGCGAGTGTCAGGGCCGTCGCGCCCATCAGGATCAGCGCGATCATCGCCGACGTCCTGGTTGCGCCAAGCAGACTGTCGATGAAGGTCTGTTTCGTGAGCGAGCCTTGCGCCGCCGCCAGGATGAACGCCCCGATAACGCCGATGGAGGCCGCTTCGGTTGCGGTCGCCCAACCGCCATACATGGATCCGATGACAACGAGGATAAGCAGGATGATCGGGATCAGAAACCGGCTTTCGCGCAGCTTTTCGGAAAAACTCATGCGATTGGCAATCGTCGGCACTTCCTTGGGCCGCAGAAACGACCAGCCCGCCACGTAAGCCATGAACATGCCCGCAAGCACGATGCCCGGCAGAATACCGGCCATGAACAGCTTGGAAATCGACTGCTCGACGGCAACACCATAGACAATCAGTGTCAGCGACGGCGGGATCATCAGCCCGAGCGTTGCAGCTCCGGTCAGCGTTCCGATCGTCATGTATTCGGGATAGCCGCGTTTCCTGAGTTCCGGGATCGACATCTTGCCGACAGTGGTCAGGGTTGCGGCGGACGAACCGGACACGGCCGCAAAAATCGTGCAGCCGACGATGTTGACGTGAACGAGACCGCCCGGCAGGCGTTGCATCCAGGGACTGAGACCACGGAACATATCCTGCGATAATCGACTTCGAAACAGGATTTCGCCCATCCAGATGAAGAGTGGTAGTGCGGTCAGGGTCCAACTGGACGAGCCGGTCCAGATGCGCGTCAGCATGGCGTCGCCGGCAGGGCGCGAGGTGAACATTTCAAGCCCGAGATAGGCAACACCGAAAAGGGCCAGCCCGACCCAGACGCCCGTTCCCAGAAGCAGGAACAGAACGAACAGGAAAATGAGAACGAGGTAGAACTCTTCCATGTCTTACTCCTCCTGCGCTTTTCCGCCGGGGACGTGGATATTGTCGCGGCCGGTAAACAGCGTTGTTACAAGATTGTCGAATGCACAGATGGCCAGAAGCACTGTTCCGATGGCCATGGACATCTGCGGTATCCAGATCGGCCAGGCGTCATGGCCCTGGCTGATTTCGTTGAAGCGGTAGCTTTCATACGTGAACTTGATGGCATAGCGCGCGAACAGATAAGTCAGGTAGCTGGCAATCGCCCAGCACCAGATCTCACCAAACTTGCGGTAGCGCCCAAGTGCAGTCAGCAACAGGCTGACCCGAATGTGGCTGCCGCTGTTGAGCGCGTAAGGCAAGGCAAGGAAGGATGCCGCTGCCATGCAGTAACCCGTGAAGTCGGGCGCGCCGGTGATGATCCCGCCACCCCATCTTGCGACCATCTGCGAGGCCACGAAGAACAGGATGAGAATCAGGAAAATCGCCCCCAGATATCCAGCGAATTTATAGAGCGCATCAAGACTGGTGCGCAAAAGCTTGAAAATAGCCACCGCCGTCCCCCTTCAAAAGCATATGTGCCCGGCGGAAACCGCCGGGCAGAAGTGTTCATGCGGGTAGGCTATTGCTGTGCCTTGAATGCATCGACGATAGCCTTGCCTTGTTCGCCGGCGGTTTCAAGCCATTCTCCGGTCATGGTCTCGCCAATGGCCCGCAGCTCCCCGGCCATGGTGTCACTCACGCGACCGGTGGTCATGCCGTTCTTGCCCAGCTCGTTCACGGTGAACTCGTTGTACTGGATGGAGCGCCAGTCACCGGCATATTCGGCCATGGCCGCACACCCGTTGATCACGTTCTTGGTGGTGTCGTCCAGCGCGTTCCAGCTGTCCATGTTGACCATGACGTAGTTCCGCGGCAACCACGCATCGGCAGCGTAATAGTGGGACAGGCTTTCCCAGATCTTGCGGTCGTAACCGGTGGATCCGGAAGACACCATGCCCTGTGCGACACCTGTTGCGAAGGCCTGGCTGATTTCCGCCGCCTCGATCTGTACCGGCTGCATGCCTGCGAGTTCTGCCATTCTTGCACTGGCGTTGTTATAGGTGCGGAACTTCAGGCCCTTGACGTCTTCAAGGGAGTTCACTTCACGGTCGAAATAAAGACCCTGCGCCGGCCACGGCACGGAATAAAGCAGGTGAAGGTTCTGGTCCGCGAGGATTTCGGTCAGCGGCTCTTTTGCCACTTCCCACAACTTTTCTGAATCTTCGAAAGATGTCGCCAGGAACGGCACGCTGTCGAAGCCGAAGATGGCGTTCTCGTTCTGGTGACCTGAGAGCAGACGCTCACCGATCGGCACCTGCCCTGTCTGGATCGCACGCTTGATCTCGGCACCCGAATAGAGCGAGCCACCCGGATGGGTCTTGATTTCAAGCGCGCCGCCGGTACCCAGGGTCACGCATTCGGCGAACTTCTCACCCGTTGCGGAATGGAAGTTGGTCGCCGCATAGGCCATGGGCATATCCCATGTTTCAGCGGTTGCGGCGCCTGCCGCGAGCGTGGAAACAGCGACACCCGCCATGAGTACTTTGGTAAGTCTGGACATGAAAAACCTCCTCATTCTAGTCCCCTCATGCCCCGCGGCCGCGGGACACGCTACTCTTGTGTGGCCGGTCTAGAACCGCTGCGGGTCATAGGCCGACAAGTCGATATTCTGGCGATCCCCCGAAATGAGGCCTGCCAGAATCCGTCCGGTCTTGGGCCCGGCCGTCAGGCCGATGTGATGGTGTCCAAAACCAGCAAAAACGCCCGATGCCCCGATTTCTCCGATCAGTGGCAAACTGTCGGAAGGTGCCGGACGGTGACCGAGCCAGCTTTCTTCCTTTTCGAACGTCATATTCGGAAATGTCTGCGCCACCTTCCTGCGCAGAAGCTCGAGCGGCGCCTTTGAGGCCGGCGCCTCCAGACCGCCAAATTCGACAACACCGGCGCAGCGCAACCCCGCCTTCATCGGTGTTGCGACGAACTTGCCGCTGGTGACCATCATCGGTGTGCGCGGACCGTTTTCCGCGGACCGGAAGACGATGTGATACCCGCGTTCAGATTCCAACGGCACGCTCAGCCCGAGTTTTTTTGCCAGCGCCCCGGACCAGACACCAGTTGCCAGAATGACTTCGGTGCAGTCCAGATCTTCACCCGTCGTGACGACTTTCGTCACCCGTCCACCAGTGAGATCGAAATCCTTCACCTCGGCCTTCACGAAGACCGCACCAAGCTCTTTGGCTTCTTCTGCCAGGGCAGCAATGTAGCGGCCGGGATCACGGATGTAGCCATGATCGTGCATCACCGCGAGGAGGTTCATGTCTGCCGCGAGATTAGGCTCATATTCCTGGACCGCCGGTCCTTCCAGCAGCTCTGGCTCAAAGCCGGCGAGGCGACGTAGCATCCAGGTGTAATGATCGCCTTCAAACGCCTCTCGCGAGGGATAGACAAAGCTGTAGTCGGAACTGACCAGCCACTCTTCTGCCTGCGTGCCTTTTGAAAGTGCTTCGTGCTGGGCGGGCGAATCGTAGAGGATCGGCGCGAGCCCTTCGGAAATCCGGCGCGTGTCCTTGTCATTTGCATGCGACAGGTATTTCAAAAGCCAGGGTGTCAGTTTCGGCAGATAAGACCAGCGCAGGAACAGCGGAAAATCCGGGTCAAGAAGCATCCTCGGGCTCTTGGGAACCATGCCCGGCGCTGTGACGGGCGCAACAGAACAAGCCGCGATCACACCGGCATTGCCGTAGGAGGTGGAAGAGGAACTGCCCGGCTCCACGCGGTCCACCACCGTAACCTTGACACCGGCGCGGCGAAGCCAGATCGCAGAGGAGACGCCGACGACGCCGGCACCGATCACTACGACATGGTTTGACGCCGCTCCGTTCATGACATCAGCCCATCCAGCGCCGCACCGGGGCGGCGGCTTCTTCCAGGGGTTGGCAAATCACATCGATCAGGGTTGGACCGTCATGCGCAATGGCCTCTTTCATGGCCCGGTCAAGATCTTCTGCCTTTTCCACTTTCCAGGTCTTCAAGCCGAATGCCCCGGCAACCGCCGCCTGGTCGGTGCGGTTGAAGTCGACATTGTAGTAGCGCTTGTCGCAATCGGCATACTGGCTCGCCTTGATCCAGCCGAAGGCCGCGTTGGAAAAGACCACGTAGGTGATCGGAGCGTTGGCACGCACGACCGTTTCGAGCTCGCCGCAGGCAAACGCGAATGACCCGTCGCCCATCAACGCCACCACCTTGCTGTCCGGACGGCCATACCAGGCACCGAGTGCTGCCGACAGCGAATATCCAAGGGCGCCGTGAGCGCGGTTTGTAATGTATTGCCGCCCAGGGTGCTTCTGCTGCGAGTAGGCATTGTAATAGGGGCAGCTTGTTCCAGGATCCGAAACCACAATCGCATCATCAGGAAGGTTTTTGTTCAATGTGTCAATGATCTGCTCGGGAACGATCAGGTCTGCGTCGCTTTTGACCAGTGCCTGGAACTTCGCAAATTTGCGTTCCTTGATGTCGGCAACTTTCACCGCCCCGCCAAATGCTGGCAGGTCGCCAGAGCGCGCGTCGAGATAAGCATTGGCTTCCCCAAGTGCCAGCTTCAGGTCGGCAACCACGCCAACCTCGGTCGGGTAGTTGGCACCAATGGTCATCGGGTCGCTGTCGAAATGGACGATCCGCTGACCCGGCTTGGGTGCTTCCCAGCGCGATGTCGTTGTCGATCCGGCGCGGCAGCCCATGAACACGACAAGGTCGGCCGCCTCCATCATCTCCCAGGTTTCGTCTGTGCCGCCGTTCGACCCGACAACACCAAGCGACAGAGGATGGGTGTCCGCCAGCGAGCCCTTGCCGGAAATGGAAGTCGCCACCGCCAGATCCAAACGGCTCGCCAGCCGGTCAAGTTCGTCCATGGCGCCAGCGATCACGACGCCGCCGCCGCAGACGATCAGCGGCGCTCTGGCCGTCAGGATCGCCTCGACCGCCGCCTCGATGGCACCCGGCTCGGGCGCTGCGCGATAGCTCGGAAATGTCTGGTGCTTCGGATCACCCCAGATGTCGTCGACCGGAACCGGATCATACTGAATGTCGTAAGGCAACCCGAGATGAGAGGAGCCGGAGCGACCCGTGGTCATGGCGCGGAACGCCTGACGCACCATGCGTGGAATGTGGTCGGCGCGCTTGATCACCGTGTTGAATTTGGTCAGCGGGCGCATCAGCGCCTCCTGATCGACCTCTGTCAGGGGGTACTTGCCGTAAGACCCGACTGAGATGTCGGTTGTGATCGAAAGCACCGCGAATGAGCTTTCATTCGCCTCGATCAGGCCAGGCAGGATGTATGTGGCACCACCGCCTGAAGGACCCTCACAAACACCGACGCGCCCGGTTACCCGGGCATAGGCATCTGCCATATAGGTCGCGCTGCGTTCGTCGCGCGTCAGGACGTGAGTGATGTTGTGGTCGAGGTTATGCATGGCATCGTAAAACGGCAGCGTCGTGTCGCCGCAAAGTCCGAAAATATGCCTGACGCCATGTGCTTCGAGAGACCGCACCATCGCCTCGGCGCCATTCAGTTCGTTTCGCAAAGAATCCCCCAAGCCTGCTGCCTCCCGAAGGCGATCACGGATTTCGGTTCTGCACTCAATATTGTATACAGCTCTGTAGGCAAATGTGAAGGCGCAAATGTTCACAAAGCGGTTTTTTTGATTTATCACGAGACGGACAGACTGGATGTGCACGGCAGGACCACAATGACAAAGCGCCTCAGCAGCGTGGACCGCGTCTACGAGACGCTGCGCGACATGGCGATTAACTTCGACTTCAAGCCCGGCGAACGGATCAACGAATCCGCCCTGACGACGAAGCTCGGCGCCAGCCGCACACCGCTGCGCGAGGCACTGAATCGCCTTGTCGCCGAAGGGTTTTTGACACTCGCAAAGGGCCAGGGTTTCTTTTGCCGCCCGCTGGAGCCGAACAAGGTTCTGGAGCTTTATCAGGCGCGCTGCGCGATCGAGACGGAAGGCATCATTCGCGGCATCGAAAATGCCAGTGACGAGAAGATCGCCGAGCTTTGCGACTATCTGGACGAATTCGAAAAGACTTATTTCACCTGCACCGACCTCACCGAAGTCTTGCAACAGGACGAAGAATTTCACCTGCGTCTTGCGGCCCTTTCCGGAAATGGTGAGCTGGTGCGGCTGCTCAGCAATCTGAACGAACGCATTCGCTATGTCCGTTTGATCAATTTCCGCCAGATCCGCGAGCAGATGCAGGACGGCGCCGGCGAGGATCCGTCTCTACCCGCACATCGCAAGATCGTCGAGGCCGTCAAGAACAGGGACACGGAAACGGCGGTCACAGCGCTCCGCAGTCACATCGAACGCCGCAGTGAAGAGACAATCGAACTCGTCCGCCTCGCTTATTCCCAGCTCTACGTACCGAGCTACTAAACAGGCTTTCACCGCCGCGAAAGAAAACTACCCCCAGCGCGGATCATCCAGCTCGACCGGAAAACGGGCCGGGGCGAGGCTTTGCTGGAACCAGAGCACGTAGTTGTAGATCGAATAGACCGGAAGACCCGTCAGGCGGCGGATGTCGGCGGCATAGGGCACCATGTTGGTGCATTCCAGAACGATGGCGCCAATGTCCTTGTGACTTGCGACGAGTTCCCTCGCAGCCTCACGCATATCTTCCAGGCACGCGGCGAAATCGATCTCCGGCGCGTCCCCCAGAATGTCCCTGGAAAACACTTTGCCGCTTTCGGTTCCGACGATCGGCGCATCCAGTGGCACATTGGCAGCCTTCAGATGATCTATTGTCAGGGTTTCCTTGGAGATGGTCAGGATACCAACGCGCTTGTCCGGCGGCAGCGTCGACTGCACCATCGGAACCTGCATCAGCGACGATGTTGCGAGTGGCACGTCAATCTCTTCCGCCAGTTGATCCTGCAGGATCGACAGGAAACCGCAATTCGTCGTGATGCCGTCACAACCGCTTGCCACAAGATCCTTGGCGGCGTCGATGAATGTCTGAAGCAGCGGGCGAGCGTCGGTGCGGACAACCAGATCCGGGGTCGCGCCGCGCACAACACGGTATTGGACCGGAAAAGGCCACGTCAGGGCGTTGCCCATGTCGCCCGGGATGCGCGGGAATCGTGTTTCAAGCATCAGGATGCCGATATTTGCACCATAGACGGTCTTGCCGCCGTATTGTGATTTCACCGCGATATCCCCTGCACTCCAGACTTGACCGTTTTTCAATATACAAATTTGAGCGCAGCGCTGTATACAATTTTCTTTTCTGATGACCTCACGGTTTCGCAAACTGACAGAAACCGTTTGCAGCGCGTGCTCATCCAGATTCGGACGCGCGTACACTTGCGTAGGCCAGATGGCCGATCATGACAGGAAAGACCCGGACGCGGTGGGTGGGCGTCCGGGACAAGGCGGAGGAAACAGTCGGTTCCTCAAAATGCCGCAGCTTAAAGGGGGCAGCTTGCTGCGGTTGAACTAGAACCTAGGCCATTGACTTTCCCTTGACCTGTGCCGCGCGTCACGCAGGCTGAACCGCACGGAATAACTACGGTTCTTGAGGCCATAATTTGATCGAAATGCGATGCGGATCCCTTCCCAATCCGCCATCGTCGATGGTCAGTTGCCTCAGCTTGTGATGAACGGCGACCAGCATTGCTGACGCGGACCGCTATAGGGCTGATAAGTATTGTCGAAAGCGTTGTAGGTTCTGAAGCGGCCAAAGCACCAATCGACGTGCTGCTGCCAAACGTTGTCGCGGATGTGGCTGAAGGGACGAACGGGCTTCACTTTTACAAAACCGTGGCTCTTTCCGTAAGTCTTGCCATGGCCGTAATTGCCGGCAGATGCAATATTTGCTCCCAGCGCTACGACAGAAACAGACACCGCCGTCAGAGCGACAGCTTTCAAAACAGACTTGCGAAACATTCTCAATTTCCTTCTTTTTTGATCTTCGACAGATCTTTCGTCTGCCGATGACCCATGCTTAGGAAAGAAACTGAAAACCCGCCTGTGACGCGCGACACCCTGGATGCGCAGCTCCAATCAAGGTCAGGAATTCGCGGTAACAGGCACTGCTGGGAGAGACTTGTCCGGTTAGTCGCTGTCGGCAATCTCCTCCAGCGCCTCTCGGTCATCAATAATCAGCCAGCCGTCCTGAAGGCTGATCAGGTCTGCCTTCTGCCACTTTCTGAGGCAACGATTGACGTTTTCCCGGGTGTTCCCGATCATGCTGGCAAGTTCCGACTGGGACTGGGACAGTTTCTTCAGGGGTCTGTCTGGAGACCCCGGAGCTGCCTCCGTCAGGCGCAGCAGGAGCCGCGCCAATCGGACCGGCAGTTCCAGAAACGCAATTTCGATCATGCGCTCGTCGGAGCGCCGCACCCGTTGGCACAAAAGTTCAATCAGACGAACGGACAGTTCCGGATTGCGCTGCAAGACGTCCAGCAATGAACGTCTTTCGAGAACGACGAGCGTGCAATTTGTCAGCGCCTTCACATTTGCCGACCGCTCACCCCCATCCAGTAGCGCAATTTCTCCGAAAACATCACCGGCTTGCATGTCGTTCAGGGTGATCTCCCTCGCACTGGGCGTCAGCATGGTCACGCGAACGGTGCCCTCAGCGATCGCCATCATGCTTTGTCCCGGCGCGCCCATGGTGAAAATCGTCTCGCCGGACGTGACGCGTTTGACATAGGCAAAGCTTGCCAGTTCCTGTCGAGCCTGACCATCGAGCGCCTCAAACACAAAGCTTTTGCTCAAAAGTTTCTCTTTGTTAAAGTCGCCGTCGACGTCCATGATCTATTCTCGGTCCCTTAGATTTTTCAGCACGACGCTGATTGCAAAGGTCGTGGCCAATTTGCCTCAACCATAGATGTATGAGACCAAAGGGGACGCTTGAAAAGTGCGATTTTGGGAAATTGAAATGAAGAATTTTATCGTATGCGCGATGTTCACCCTGTTGGTCACATTCGCGTCAGGATCAGGATCGGCGCAAACCCTGGTCGGATGCACATCAACCAATCTGGGCGATCCGCCACGTGTGGTCTATCAGTGCGCGGGCGGCGTGGTTCTGGAAGCGGAGGCTGCCGCCGCTCTCGGAGTTCTCGCAAATGGCCCGAACGAGCGCCCGACAGACGTGGAAGTGTCGTCGGATGCCGTTCTGATCGAGATTGCCCCCGGCAGCGGTCCGTTTCAGATCAGGACGCCCCACGCGATAGCAGCGGTACGCGGAACGGTCTACGCCGTTGACGTTCAGGATGGCACCACCTCCGTTTTCGTCAGTGAAGGCGAAGTCACGGTCTCGCGCCTTGACGGATCTGATCAGGTACTCCTGCCCCCCGGTTTCGGCGTTGACGTCTCAGCGGGCGAGCCGGTTGTTGCCAGGGAATGGGGCGCAGAGCGTGTTGCCAGACTGTTGAGCCGCTTTGGTCGATGAAGCCGGTGCTTCCGCGCTGGCTTTCCGCACTGACCCTCGTACTCGGGTTGGTGTGGGCCGGATTTTTGATAAAAGGTCACATCGCAGGCGCAGCCAGCGTTATTGACCGGTTCGAGACCGTGCTGCTCGACTTGAGAATTCTTCTGGCAGGTCAGCGCCTGGCACCTGAAGACGTCGTCATCGTTGCAATCGACGATCAGACTGTCGCGCGGACGGGTCAATACCCGCTGGCCCGCAACCGGCTTGCCGACCTTGTTGACGCAATCAACGAGGCAGGCGCCAGATCTCTCGCCGTCGACATCCTTTTGTTTGGTGCTTCCGACAGCGCTGACGACACGTCGCTGGCAAGGGCGATCGGGTCGCTCCCAACCGTGATCGCAGGCGCCGCACATGTCGGTGAGGCTCAACCTGCCGCGAGCGTTGTCCCGGTCATCAACAAGGTGCTTTCACCCACGCCAGAGCTGGCTGAGCATGCGGCAATCGGACTGGCCAACATCGTGACGGACAGCGGTGGCACGCCGCGCCATGTGCCGCTCCTGTTCTTGAGCCCCGAAGGTCTGCAACCTTCCTTCGGCCTGCAGGCACTCGGACTTTTTCAGGGTGAGCCCGCCAGTCTGACCGAGACCGGCATCCGAATGAAAAACCGTGTGCAGCCGCTCGACATCGGCTGGCACCTGGCACTGAATTACTACGGACCGGAAGGAACAATCAGGACTATCAGCGCTGACAGCCTGCTCGAGGGGAAACCGGTGGACTTGCGTAACCGATTGGTGGTGCTCGGCGTGACCGCAACGGCGGTTGGTGACAGGTTCAGCACACCTTTCGATCCCGTGATGCCAGGTGTCGAGGTGCAGGCGACCGGGCTTGCAAATCTCCTCGACGGATCCCCTCTCGTGCGCGATCCCACGACAAGGTTGATCGACAGCGCAGCCGCTCTCTCCATTACCGTCCTGGGGCTGATAGCTGTTGTCTTTCTGCCGCTAGCACCGGCATCGGTGTTCTATATCGTTCTGCTTGGCAGCTGGCTGGCCGTGAGTGCCTTCCTGTTCGGGCAAGGGCACTGGCTCAACGGCGCGCTCCCCTTCGCGGCCAGCTTGCCGCCGGTTGTCGGACTGATCATCACCCGGCAACTTTTCGACAGGTTCCAGTCGCGGCAGCTGATGCGCGCGCAGGAAGCCTTGAGCCGTTTTCAGTCTCCACAGCTTGCCGGCCGGATCGCAGAAGATCCGGCCTTTTTGTCCGAGCCGCGCGAGCAGGACGCTGTGATCCTGTTTGTTGATCTGTCAGGTTACACAGGTCTCAGCGAAGAGCTCGGTGCCGTCAGGACGCGCGATTTCCTGAAAGAATTTCATACCATCGTGGTCGATGTCGTCAGCGAGGATAACGGTGTTGTCCTGGACTTCATGGGCGACGGCGCGATGCTCGGCTTCGGCATTCCGGATGTGGGCGCGCAAGATCCGGTTCATGCCGTTCAATGCGCCTTCAACTTGGGAAAAGCCATCGGAACATGGCTGGAGAGTGCGGGCATGGCGACAACGATCCATAGCGTCCGGGTCGGCGCCCATTGCGGAAACGCTGTTCTTTCGCGCCTCGGCCACGACAGCCAACAGCAAATTACCGCGACGGGAGATTGCGTAAACGTCGCCAGCCGCTTGCTTGAAGTTGCCAAGGATCATGGGGCTTCTGTCGTCATTTCGGCAGAACTCTTGGAGGCATGTGAGGATGCCGGACGCGAGAAGATTGTCCCGCCCAGATTGGAGACCGTCTCGATCAGGGGCCGGCGGCAGGCGCTTCAGGTCGGGCTCTGGGCGTCCGGAGACATTTCGCAATTTTCAGATCTCGACGGCAAAACGGAATGACCGTTCCGGGCCTGATGCCGCGACGCTCCCAGCTGGCCGAAACCCTCTCGTGCGCGTCTCCAGCCACCAACAAAGCTGAGAGGCCGGCATTCCTGAGAACGCCGGCCCCCTTGCGCTTCGATGGTGCCTAAAATCACTTAAAGTATCCGGTACAGAGTTTTGTCTCTCTTAATCGTGTGGTGGAAAAGGACTGCACCAATGTGAAGCACAAACAGGCAGAGCAACGTCCAGGCACTCCATTCGTGTATCGCGGACAGCGTCCAGGCGATGTCCGGGCTCTTGCCGATGGGGCTCCAGACCTCGACAAGACCAAACCAATTCAATGGGAAACCGTGAGCATTTGTTGCCAGGAAACCCGACACGGGCATGATGATGAGAACTGCATAGAGCAGACCGTGCACAGCCGATGCGGCAAAACGTTCGATCGCAGATCCGTCCAAAGGCGGAGATTTTGACGTCAACTTGTTTCCGACCCTGATCAGCATCAACCAGAGAACCAGGAACCCGAGGCTCTCGTGAAGCAGGTAGAAGGTCGACACGACATCCTTCTTGGCATATCCGATCATGAGACCGAGCGGCCAAGTCGCCAGCACCAGGACGGCGACCGCCCAGTGTAAAAGCCGGGCTGGTGTCCCGTAGCGGGCACAGGACGCGTCCGCCGGCAAACCGATTTGCGATTGCGCATCTATGGTCATTCTTTCGGGCACGGAACTCACCCCCCGGCTTTCAATCCGGCTTCAACTGGTAACCCGATCAGGTAAATTTTTGCTCCAGCGACCGGGAAACGCTGCCGTTCGGAAGACCTCGTGCCCTCCGATGTCTTTAATGTAGGAATGGACCGACTGACTCACCTGTGACGCGCGACACTCGACACGCATGAGATTTCATTTTTTTGTGTGCCCGAGGCTGACATGGCCGATTGGGAACCGAATTTCCAAAAGCGCACTGCCCCTCGCCGGAGCCGTCACAATACCCAGGTCAGTAAGGGGGTGACGACGCTCTTTTCATATGTCATGTAAAGCTGACAAGATCACCGAAACCCAGTGGTTGAAGCCAGGCACAAGCCGATGACACAACTCGAATCCGCCCTAAAAGCCATAGACGATGCCAACGCGGCCGACCCCAATCTGGAAGACGGGCAGCCGGCTGCCCTGCTTTACGGTCAGCGGATGAGTTCAGAGCTCGAACGGCTTCACCCCGAAGCCTCCGACACGCTCCGGATTGCCGCGCGCGGGCAGCATATCGAACGCTGGACCGTGCCAAGAACCACCTATCCGGAAGGCAAAGCCGGATACCATGCCTGGCGCCGCGATCTGGCCAAACGCCACGCGGAACGGATCGGCGCGATCATGACGGACGCCGGTTATGGCGCGGAGGACGTCGAAGCGGCCGGACGCATGCTCCGAAAGGAGGGCATCAAGCGTCATGATGACGTTCAGGCGCTGGAAGACGTGATCTGTTTCGTGTTCCTCAAATGGTACTTTTCACCCTTTGCCGCCAAGCATACGGAAGAAAAGGTGCTCGGTATCGTGCAGAAGACGGCAAAGAAAATGTCGGCGGACGGTCGGGCACGCGTCCTGCAGGAATTTGATCTGCCCGAACCGCTGGCCGCTGCCTTCGAGAGCTGATCGCCTGCGAAAGAAAGAGGCTATCCTCTGTCATTAGGGCCATTTGGCCTAAGACTGCTCAGGCCGTTCGGCCTGGAATACTCCAGCAAAGTTTTCGGAAACTGCAATGCTTGTCACTGGCTGGTCCAACTACGCTTTGGCGTTTGCGGTCTTCTTCGCCTCTCACATGGTGCTGGTCCGCCCGCCCGTTCGTCCCTTTCTCGTCAGGGTCCTGACGGCTCGCGGTTTTTCGGCAGCCTATTCGGTACTTTCGCTGCTTATCCTGTGGTGGCTGATCAGGGCGGCGCAAACCGCGCCTTACATCGCCCTTTGGGACTGGGCGCCGTGGCAGAACTGGATACCGATCATTGCGATGCTGCCGGTGTGCCTGATCCTGGCATTCGGAGTCGCGGTTCCGAACCCGTTTTCCTTCGGCGGACTTCACAACGAACGCTTCGACCCGCAGAGCGCGGGCATCGTCAAGTGGATGCGTCACCCGATCCTGGTCGCGCTGTTTCTCTGGTCAGCATCCCATCTCGTACCGAACGGCAATCTTG
>Ga0207422_1001609_pt1 | contig 41162 bp, 13 predicted proteins | sample MarCyaLeptolynsp_FD_187757 | JGI IMG/M metagenome (GOLD analysis project Ga0207422, IMG submission 187757) | Marine cyanobacterial communities from Panama - species 1 Leptolyngbya sp. (SPAdes) | ecosystem: Environmental > Aquatic > Marine > Unclassified | place: Panama: Panama City | collected... | reverse complement strand
TGCTTTGATTCAAAATGCAATCGAAAAAGGATTTTTCTCTGGCTTTTTTATGGCAGTGGGAATTGCCCTTAGTGACACCATCTATATTTTCATTACCTATTTAGGGGTTTCTCAGTTAACTGATAATCCTTCATTTAATATGTGGCTGGGAGGAGTTGGGGGAGGAATCATGCTTATTTTCGGAATCTTCTACATGTTTAAGCCTATTCCTACCAAGGGGCTAAAGCAACTCCATGCGGAAGAGACCAAATGGTTTCAGCAGATTGTCAAAGGCTTTGTACTCAATGGCATTAACCCCTTTGTACTCATCTTCTGGATCGGAATAGTTAGTAAAATCACAGTTGACTTTCAATATACCACCAATGAAGCCATCACCTTTTTTATCGTATTGATTGCTACGGTTTTCTCTGTAGATGTGCTTAAGTCATACTTTGCCGTAAAGCTCAGCCAAATTGTTACCCCTCGTTTTATGCGCATTATGAACCGGGTGGTAGGCATTGCCCTGGTGCTATTTAGTTTGAGGCTCTTCAACTACGTACTTGAGGGCTTCGGAATAGAATTGTTCTAGGCTACCGTCATTCCGATCCCGAGTCATAGGAAGAAGGAATCTTCTGATCGTAAACGTCATTCTGAACCTGCCTGACTTCGGGCAGGGGTATGCGAGATGAAAGTCCACAGGAGTCACTAGGCTTCAATAAAAAAGAATCTTTCCACAGGAATATTAAGTTCAAGGTATTTAAACTCCCTAATGGCTCGTTCAATATCTAGTTTATAAAAAGCCTTAAAGCTTATCCCGCTCATCCGCCTTTTCAGGTAATAATAGATGTAACAAAAATTCCCTACCTCCCATATGTCTTCATCGACACTAACGACAGAGGGTACATATCTTTCTCCAAACATATCCTTATAATAGATCAGTACCCAGCTGCCATTATTTTTTGCTTTTATATGAGAACCTACCACATACATCCATAACAAAAAGTTTCTATCAGACTTTCGTGCTTTCTTACAGAAATGGTAAGTTAACTTCTCGATGTCTTTTTGATCTTCAAAGTTTATCAAATCCATCTTAGTGACTTTCTTAAGCTCTTTTAGCTTCTCATTGGATTCTAAATGAATAGATTCAATGAATTCTCTCTCTTTGGCGAAGACTGATTCAGAAAAACTTATGTCAAGCATCTTCTTCAAGATAAAAACTCTTTCTTATTAGTATTCAATACTCTGTAGATTTCTCCTTACTCCTGTCTGCCGACAGGTAGACTCGAAATGACGTACTCATAAGGTTTTGCTGAAACTAGAAACCACTGTCATCTCGACTAAGGCACGCGGGAGAGATCTATCACACAGTTTCGCAATGCAGTGCGGACCTATTCTATGACGGCATCAACAACAAGAATAACAGTCCGTTTGAGGCTGGTATTCACGAATAGTAGGCACTAGAAACAGTAATAAAAATTTATTCGCTAAACCCTTGGCCTAATTCTCAGTTCTTTATGCATTGACCTTAAAACCATGAAGAAGTATCTATTTGTCTTTATTATTCTAGCCTTGTTTAGTTGGGATGCCATTGCTCAAACTACCGATCTCACCACATTTAATACGGAAAGACTGCAAGTCAATAAAGTGGGAATGATCGTGCTCGGCAGTTGGGCTCTGGGCAATATGGCCACCAATGGTGTACTGCTTAGCAATCCTTCGTCCAACGAGCGAGCGCACTTCTATCGCATGAATATCTTCTGGAATGTGGTCAACTTAGCGCTGGCAGTCCCTGGCCTCAGGCATTCTATGATCACTGACCCAAGCTCCTTGTCTTTGGCAGAAACAGTAGCAGAGTACAGTTCTATGAAACGGATTGTCTTAATGAATGCGGCCCTTGATGTGGCCTATATCACAGGTGGCTTTCTAATGAAAGAAATGGCGAAGACCCGCGATAAGAAGAGAGATATACTCCGTGGTTATGGTAAGTCGCTGATCCTTCAAGGAGGTTTTTTGCTGGCATTTGATGCCGTCCTTTACATGGCCTTACAGTCCAAGAGCAAAGGCTTGACAAACATTCTAGAAAAAGTGACAATTACACCTGATAGTATTGGTTTGGCTTTCCGGTTCTAATCTTCCAGCACATTGCTGATGAAGGTACTTTTAGAAAGCAAGTAGAGCAGGAAGAATACGATACCCCAGCTGAGGTAAATGCTATAGAAGTCGGTTGTGTTTTTGTATCGGGTTTCTTTGATTTCAGCCTTCTCGTACTGATCAATCAGCTCGAATACATTTTGCAAAGCCTCATTGTCGGAAACGCGATAGAACTCACCATTACCAATTTTTGCGATTTCACGCAGGGTAGTTTCATCCAGGGTGTTCTCTACATAGTTCGGTCTGCCGAAGAAGTCTTTGCCGAAAGGAACTTTGCCTTCTTTACCAATACCAATGGTATAAATCTTAATGTCGTAAGCAGAAGCCAATTCTGCTGCCGTTACAGGGTCAATATTACCCGCAGTATTATCACCATCCGAGAGTAGGATCATCACCTTAGAAGCGGCCGTGGACTCACGCATACGGTTGGTTCCTACGGCAATGGCACTACCGATGGCCGTACCTCTATTCTCAATTTTATTGAAATCAATCTCTTCCTCTATGAACTTATACAGCAGTTCGTAATCCGTTGTTAGAGGAGACAGCGAGTAAGCATCACCAGAAAAGATAACAAGCCCGATGCGGTCCTGACTTCTTCCTGTGATAAAGTCACGTGCTGTTCGCTTGGCAGCTTCTAGTCGATTGGGTTTAAAGTCCTCAATCTGCATAGATTCTGAGATATCAATGACCAAGGCAATGTCTATACCTTCTGACCATTGTTCTACCTCTTCATTAGTCCTTTGAGGACGTGCTAGGGCTACTAACAATAAGATAATGGAAAGGGCCATCAAGGCATTGGGTATAAACCTCAGATAGCTCGCCCAGTGTTTTTTGATTTCCTTTTTTGGAAGTGCAACGGGAAGTTTTTGCTTGATTTTACTACCGATCAACCACTTGAGAACGAAGAGGAGTAGCACGAGTGGAATTAAGTAAAGCACAAAGAAAAACTCCCAGTCAAAAGACTTGAAAGCTGTGGGTGTAAACCACTCCAGCGAATACCATTTGTATAGTGTTTCGTCAAGCATTCTTTATCTCTTCCGTTACGTGATTGTATCTGTCTTCAGAATAATCCTTCAAAAATTCAAAGTCATTCTGTAAAGCAGACACCTCAATTGGGCTGTAAATGTTTTTATCAATAGACTTCAAAGTCTCCTCTAAAGAAGAGCTCTGTTGAACTAAAACGATCTCTTTGGTGGTGAGTTTGGTATAAGGTACTTTCTCCAGCTTTTCCATATAGCCCTTCCAAAACTTCAGTACAGATTCAATCTTGATTTTGGTCGTGTCGCTCTTTAGCTCATCGATTTCCAGGTCAAATTGCTCTTTGAACTTGATTAACTGCTTATTGAGCCTGTAGAGTTTGATTTTCTTCTGAATGGCTTTGCCCCAAACAATCAAAACAATTAGGGCCAGGATGCCCAGTACAATTAGTCCAATCACCCAATAGGGATAGTTAAAATCCAGAGAGACCGGCATATAAGCGGAGGTCTCGGCAAGATTGACAGAGTCAGGCATTTGTGTAACCACCTGATCAAGGATGATGGAGTCCATCAAACTATAAAGTTCTAGACTGTCAGTACCTGTATAAAGAAATACAGGTAAGCTCAGTCTTTGTACTGTATCAATTTCAAAAGTGGCTAAGTGATAGACGGCACTGTCAATACTGTTGATAGAGTCTGATTGGGTGTCGAAATACTGTTTGTCCAGCAACTCGAAAGGAGAGAAGTCATACAAGGAATCGGGAAAGAAAACCGGGCGGTTCTTTCTGTCCTTGTAACTCAAAGAATAGGAGATGGACTCTCCAATTTTTACGCTGTCTTTTAAGAAAAAGCCAACCGGTTTGAGCTCCTGCGCTGAGGATGCTCCTACCATAAAAACCAATAAAATCAGAGATGCCAGTAACTTTCTAATCACGCTTCATCGATTTATTCCTGATCATAAAAAGTTTAATAAGCTGAGGAACGTAATTGTCCTTGGTATTGATTTCGAGATAGTTGATCTGATGCTTTCGGCAGAACTTTTCAAGCTCGCCTTTATTCACCGAATAGGTCTTCTCTAATTTTTTTCTAAAGTCTTTGGAGGAAGTGTTCACCCAAACCGTTTTACGACTCTCCTTGTCATAAACGGGTACGATACCTAGATTAGGCAATTCCGTCTCACGGTCGTCTTTGAGGTGTATTACTACAAGATCATGTCTTTTAGCGATAAGCCTCAGGTTTTGCTCATATCCCTCATCGATAAAGTCAGAGATCAGAATGATAACACTCTTTTTATGAATGATTTCAAGGGCTCGCTTAATGCCCTCGCCAATATCGGTTTTGGTAGACTTCGGTGTATGATTGTAAAGTTCATGGATAATGGCATAACCATGCTTAATGCCTTTGCCCGATTTTACATACTTCTCTTTCTGATCAGAAAAAGTGAGTAAACCCACACGATTCTGCTGTTTTACTGCAGCCAAGGTCAAAACGCCAGCGATTTCTTTACCAATGTCCACTTTCTGTGCACCTGGCGTTCCAATCTCTTGAGAAGCGCTCACATCCAGAAGAAAGAATACAGTCTGCTCTTTTTCTTCCTTAAAGGTTTTAACAAAGGTACCATGGCCTTTTGCTGAGACATTCCAGTCGATTGTTCTGGTGTCATCCCCGTATTGGTATTCCCTTACTCCGTCAAACTCCATACCCGAACCCTTGAATATAGAGTGAAAATCACCCTGCATTCTCGAATTAATGGCTTTTCTGATTTGAATCTCGTACTTCCGAAGTTTGGAAATAATGTGCTCCATAATAAAGGGTCAAAAATATGACTTATTTGAGTTCTGGAAAGTCCTTTAGTTCTTAATTTTGGTTAATTCTGGGGTTTTCCTCCGTCATATCTTTTACTTTTGCTTCCACGTAAGAACAAAATGTTCTTGAAATTAACTTGGACGTGTTGAGGTGAAAAAGGTTTTTTTATTTACGGTTGCTTTAATGGTTTTCTCTTGTGGCGATAAAGAGCAAATTCCAAAGAATATCCTGAGCGAAGCCCAGATGGTGGACTTGATGATAGATATTCGTATTGCCGAAGGAAAAGTCTCCACCCTCACCCTAAGCAATGACTCTTCAGCTGCTTTGTATAAAGTATTGGAAGAGCAGGTTTTTGAGGATCATGACATCGATTCTACAGAATATATCACAAGCTATAATTACTACCTGTTGAACCCTGCGAAATTCTTACGCATTACGGATATTGTGATCGACAGTTTAAAAGTACGTCAGCAAGAACTTACCACCGGGCGAAGGCCTGCCAACTAAATGTTATACCCAAAGAATCTAGAGCAAAAGCTGGGTTTTGACAAAGTCAGACAGCACCTACAATCATTTTGTGAGAGTAACTTAGGAAGTCAGTTTGTTGAAAAAATTAAGTTCTCATCCAATCGAGAGCACATAGACCAATGGTTGTCGCAAACAGATGAGTTTGTGAAGATCATACAAAGTGGTGAACTCTTTCCCAACTCCAACTACATCGATATCACTCCTTACTTCGCTAAGATCAGAGTGCAGGATGCCCACCTGACGGAAGAGGAGTTCTTTGATGTAATCCTATCTCTGAAAACACTCGATAAATGTCTTGATTTCTTCAGAGAAAAGCGGGAGGAGTACGCTGTGCTGTCGGAATTGACCCACCCCGTGTTTTTTAACTCCGATGTCTTGTGGGAGCTCGATCGTGTTTTTGATGAGAGAGGTAAACTAAAAGACAATGCCAGCGATCGACTTTACGAGATTAGAAAAGGAATCGCTGCAGAAAAGCAAAGACTTCGGGGTGCACTGGATCGTATTATAGCGCATGCTAAGAAAGAAGGTTATACCCCAGATGACTTGTCTATTACCATTCGGAATGGAAGAATGGTGATCCCAATGTTCGCGGAGCACAAGCGTAGAATCAAAGGCCTCGTTCATGGAGAGTCGGCCACGGGCCAAACTGTATATCTGGAACCTACCGAAGTTTTTGAAATCAACAACGAGGTGCAGGAACTCGAATATGCCGAACATCGTGAGGTGGCAAGAATCCTGATCTCACTTACAGATGAACTTCGTCCAGAGATCGAAAGCCTGCAGGGGATCATGAAGTTTCTTGGGCTAATTGATTTTATTCGTGCAAAAGCACGCTTTGCCATGGACATTGAAGCCTGTAAACCGCTCTGGTCCAACAGTAAGAAGTTTAAATGGGAAAATGCAAAGCATCCCATATTGCTGATGAGCCATAGAGAACTGGGCAAAGAAGTAGTGCCTTTGAGTATTGGTCTAAGCGCTGATGAAAGAATACTGCTGATCTCAGGTCCGAATGCTGGCGGTAAGAGTGTATGCCTCAAAACTGTTGGGCTGCTACAGTATATGTTCCAATGTGGCCTTTTAGTCTCAGTCAATGAAGCCTCTGAATTCACCATTTTCAATGACCTATTTATCGATATTGGTGATGAGCAGTCGATTGAAAACGACTTGAGTACCTACAGCTCTCACTTGATCAACATGAAAAACCTTCTGATTCATGTAAACAAGAGGAGTCTGTTCCTGATCGATGAATTTGGTACTGGTACCGAGCCTCAATACGGTGGTGCTATTGCAGAGTCCATTTTGATGGAATTGTCGGCTTCTAAAGGAATGGGGGTCATTACTACTCATTATGGCAACCTGAAAGAGTACGCAGATAAGAACCCTGGCTTGCTTAATGGCGCCATGCGCTATGACATTCAGAAGCTACAGCCACTCTATGAACTTGAAGTAGGTAAACCCGGTAGCTCCTTTGCGCTTGAAATTGCTACAAAAATAGGCTTACCAAAGTCCACTATCGACAAAGCTAAGAAGAAGGTGGGTGTCAAACAGGTATCTTTCGATCAAATGCTCGGGCAGTTACAAGCACAAAAGCAGGAAGTGAACAAAGCTGAGCAACGCATTAAGCAGCGTGAGCAAGATTTGAACGAGCTGACTTCACAGTACGAAGACCTAAAGACCCATCTCGAGAAGCAAGAGAAGCGCATCTTGAACAAGGCAAAACAGGAGGCTTCGCAGATCGTTCAGGAAGCCAATAAAGAAGTTGAGAAGGCCATACGCGTGATCAAAGAAAAGAGAGCTGATAAGGAGGTCGTGAAAAAGCAGCGCGAAAAACTTGAGGCCGTCAAGCAAAAAAATGTAGTCAAAGCAGAGCCTAAGGTAAAAGCAGATGCTGAGATCAAAGTGGGGGATTATGTCCGCGTGATAGGACAAGATACAGTGGGGCAAATTGCTGCGATCAAAGGTAAAGACGCAGAGCTGAAAATGGGTGCGTTGACCTCTTTCGTGAAGCTCAATCGCTTAGAAAAAGTCAACAAGAAAGCCTTTAAGAACCAAGGCCAAACCCAGTCCTACTCTGGCTTTGATTACACCGCTAAGCGGGCAGAATTCTCAGCCAAAATTGATCTTAGAGGTAAACGAGCCGAAGAGGTTATCCCTTTACTTGACGCCTGGTTAGATGAAGCCATACTTCTGGATGCCAAAGAGCTGCAGATTCTCCACGGCAAAGGAAATGGAGTACTTAGACAGATCACGCGCAATCATTTGGGTACTTACAAAGAGGTTAGCACTTACCGTGATGAACATGTGGACCGCGGTGGAGCTGGTATCACTGTGGTGGAGTTGAGGTAACCTCATTTCATTCTTCAAAACACCACACCACCAATTTGAAGAAATCCCTTGGAAGTGAAATATTTGTTGGGGAAGAGGGAGTTTTTATATTGAATAACCACTAGTAATTCAATTAAGTGATGCGTCAATATATAGAGAGCTTAAATCAATCCATTGATTTCCAAAAGGACAGGGAGACTCAAGCTTTTACAGTCCGACATCTTGATTTTATCAATGAATTGGATGCTACACTATATATTCCAATGCTATACGGAGCATTGCCTCCTGCCACAGAGGTTTACCTCACAGCCCTGCATCAATCTTATCATAGATTAAGAAGTGAGTCATTTGCTGCCATTGGTCAAAAGGCCTTTGAAGACAAACGCTGGGGTAAAAAACTGAGTGAGAACCCTCAGCTAGATCTGGTTTGGGTAAAAGTACTTACGGATAAAAGCGCATATCAATTTGAGCTTGCTTATAATGATTCAGAGCATGATGTCTACGGACTTTGGGTCACCACTTTTGAGAGCCAAACCCTAACCGATATCAGAAGAGAGGCTTGGTGAATCTAAATCATCTGGAAAGCTAGATCCACCTAGCACTCACCCGTCTGTCGACAGACAGGCTTGTAATGAGTGCTGGTCTTGTTTAGGCACTAAGATAGGTCTGCACTACATTGCGAACCAGTGAGAGAAACCGTCTGGCTAAGGTGTGTAAAATCATTATTAGCATTTTATAATCATATTTAAACGTTTTTTATTATATTAAAGTATTGGCTGGATATTTTTAATGATAGCTGCTCCTGTAGCTAAGGAGATGCCGAAAACCCATGAATAGAATAGGCATTTCGTAAACTATATCATCATGAAAAAAGTAATCAAAATGTCCCTAGCCTTGTCCCTTGTCATACTTATGATAATTACTTCCTTCAGCTCCTATGCTGGTTGGGATTATAAATCAGAGATTTCTATTGATAGGATGGAAGGTAGAATTTACATCGTCACACACTGTGAAGATAAACTCGGAGACGACTGTAATACGGTAGGCAGTGCCTCCAGGATTGATATAACCCTATTAATGGATATGTTGAGACGCTTCAGACGATAGTTTGTGATGAACTATCGTGTTGGATTGATTAGGGCTTGCTATACGCCAATCCCTTTTTTAGTATTCCTTTCATGCTCTTCACAGCACCAAGATGATCGAATAGCTTATAGTGAGTTTTCGGTCATTGATAGTTTAGAGCTGGTCGTGTCTTCACCTTTCCTTCAGCATACCAACTGGACGACCTACGACAGAGATTCGGGGAAGGTACTGGTAGAATATGGCTTGGATGATGAGGATAACCTTATTATTCACCAAGTCGATTTTGAAAGAAAAGCCTACCTGGCTCCAGTATTGATCAATAGAGACGGTCCAAATGGATACAATTCCTCCAATGCTTCAGTCTTTTTTAGGAATAAAGATTCAATCTATGTTTTCCCCGCTGCGAGAAACCATTTTTGGCTTTACAGTGGTTTGGGAATGAAGATTAAAGCATACTCATATAGTTCCACATCTTATGATAGATACTATAAAAATGGCTACTACAGTAGTTTGATTCATTATTCAGACAGCCTCGTTTTAACGACTATCAACAATACCAGGTATAATGACCCTTCTTACTTTGATAAGGTGTCTCCTGTACAGACCTATAACTTAAAAAAATCTAAATTCAGTCGACTGATGCTATATCCAAAGTTTGTCAGAGGTAAACACATGCCTTCGAATTTAACAGGGGCTATGCTTTACTCGATAGACGCTCACCAGTTCATCGTTAATTACAGTTTTTCAGATTCTCTTTATGTATACAACGTTGATACCGGGAATACTGAGGCAATTTATTGTGGCGCTCAGAATTTTGGAAAACCAAGGCTTTTGACCAAGGTACCCAGTAAGCTTGAAGAATTAGAATACCATCTTAAGGAGGTCAATTATGAGTTGGTCTTCTTCAATATGGGAAAAGTGTATCGAGTAGTTTCACATTTGCCAAAACCCTATCAGAATTACTCAATTCCCGAAATAGTCAATAGGAATTTAAGAAGAGTGTCACTTATTGAGATGGACATAAGTACACGAAAATTAAGGTTTTATCGCATGCCGATCGCCAAGTACTTTTTATTTGACAAGGACCACTTGATAGTTGGAGGAGTATCTGTGCGTGAGTACGAAGGAGAAACACTCAGGAGGTTTTATAAGTACAGGCTTCCAAATTAGGCAATTGATTGGTTTCATGTCTATGTAAATTGTATGGGCACCTCGTTTCTCTCTCAAAGTTTCGGGCTCAGAATGACGTCAAGGAAAAGGGGATGCGTAAAGGCTGCGAAATTTTTTGCAGCTTTTTTAGAGAAAAAACCTTCTACTGAAAAAATGTAGGAAAGACTTGTTTACACTATCCCGAAAATCACTCAGGCCATAATATTCTTCTTTCTATGTTGTAAAACGCCATCAAATATTCTTTGGCGAATTTACTCTTCGGAATGCTTTTATGTTGTCTGGCTGACACAAGTGTCCATTCCTCAAAATAATCATGCAGCCCTTTCCTCAAGCTGCCCTGTATATGGCTATCGAAAACCGAGAAATGAATCTGAGTCAACAAAGGAAAGACCAATAACACGCTCGGTTCGAAATGGAAAATTTTACAGACAATAATTATCAAAAGAAATGAATCGCAAATTTTTAAAGAAGAGCATTTTTGGAGCACTGATGCTCTCAGCCTTGGCCATTACCTCATGCGACAATGAGGATGACAATGGCGAAGTACCAAGCGGACAGAATGTATCCGTGGTATTGAATGAAGTAAACTATGCAAGTGGAGACTGGATTGAGATTTTAAACAATGGATCTGAAGTCGCTGACTTGACGAACTACTGGTTGTGCTTAGGACCTGGTACCTATGTGCAAATTGGTAGCATCACGCCTCAGGCAGGATCGGTAAATAACCTGGCAGCTGGAGAATATTTGGTTTTGCCTTACACTATGCCTGATACAGAAGGTGGTTTAGGGCTATATGACACTAACGAATTCACTAATGCCAACGCCCTGGTTGATTTTGTACAGTGGGGAGCTGGTAACAGTGCACGTGAAGATGTAGCAGTATCTGCTGGTCTTTGGACAGCCGGTGAGTATGTACCTACCGTTAGCAATGATGACAACAGCATTATCTATGATGGTGATGGTAATGGTGCTGCCAACTGGGCAGAGACAATGCAGCCAACTCCAGGTGCGGAAAATGTATTGATCGTTCCTGAGCCTGCACGTTCTATCGTGATCAGTGAGGTACAATATGGTAATCAAGACTTGATCGAGTTCTACAACAACGGTGAGGTTACTGTTGACTTGAGTTCATACTGGTTATGCCTTGGCCCTGGCACTTATGTGCAAATCGGAAGCCTGACGCCAACTTCAGGAGATATTCAAGTTGAAGCAGGAGACTTTGTAGTATTGCCATATGCTATGCCTGATGATGAAGGCGGATTGGGTCTTTACTCCATGAATGCCTTTGCCAATCCAGCAGCTATCATGGACTTTGTACAGTGGGGTGCTGGCGGAAGTGCCCGTGAAGATGTAGCAGTATCAGCAGGTATCTGGACAGCGGGAGACTTTGTACCGACTGTAAGATTAAACAGCTACAGTATTGAATTAGATATGGAAACTGAAGGTGATCAGGCATCAGACTGGTCTGAAGAAGTGAACCCTTCATTGGGTGCACCAAATGATGCGAGTGTCGAAACAACAACTTTCAATGTGACCATCACTAATATGACGAACTACTTGAATGTTCACACTTTCACTACACCAGTAGGCGCTAATGCTCCTGGACCATTGAATGTTAACGGTGCACAGTACCAAATCGAATTCAAAGCAGTGCCAGGTACTAAATTCACGCCAGTGACCATGATGGGTAACAGTAACGACTGGTTCTTAGCACCAACGGACCTAGCAGGTATTGATCTATTCCCTAACGGAATGGCTTTGAATAACGTGGATATTGCTGACCAGCTTTCACTTTATGATTTGGGAACAGAAGCCGATGGTATGCCTGAAAGCTTTCCTCCTGCCGGAACCAACGTAGGTGCAGCGGATTCAGACCCAACGGTACGTTTGGTTTCGGGTAGACCTACAGGCGATGCCTATATGAATGCTGTATTGACCTATGCTCAAGGCGCTCAAGATGAGGCTGGAACATTCACTTTGACCATCACAGCTACAAATGCACCTGATGCCAATCAGGCAGCAAGCCAAACTAACGGCTTCGCGGTAACCCCGGGTATCGTTGTGCTACATGCCTTACCAGAGCCATTGTTCACATTAGGCGAAGCAGACAGACAAGTAGGACTTGAAAGAATAGCGGAAGATGGTATGCCGAGCGAACTTTACAACTGGTTTAAAGAAACAGGTACTAATGGTGCGCCATTGAGGATGTCATCTAGCTTGAGTGTTTTCTCTCCCGGACTAATCTACGCTTTTAACACAACGACTGATCCATTATTCACACAAGGTGAAGCCGCTAAAATGGGAAGTGGTATTGAAGAATTAGCTGAGGATGGAAACAACCAGGTGGCAGTGGACTATTTGACCAACATAGGTTTACCTGTAGCTGCAAGTAATGAGACGGTTAATATAGGACCGGGAGAAGATTTGACTTTCAGCATTGATGTACCAGCTGGTCAAAACTATAAACTGGGTATGGGTACGATGCTAGTGCAAACTAACGACTGGTTCATTGCCTATAACAACAGCGGGATAGCCCTTTGGGACAGCAATGGTGTGCCTACAAGTGGTACTGCTAACAGTGCTAGAACGTACCTATACGATGCCGGTACTGAGGTAGATCAGGCAGTAGGTTTCGGTGCAGATCAGGCACCAAGACAAGGTGGTCCTAATCAGGGAGCAGTTGATGGCAATACCCTAATCAGAAGAGTAGCCGAGTTAACGGACGTGCAGTTTGGTAAAGGAGCTATCGCCAACGGACCAGGTACTACCTACCTGAGAGATCCAAGAGGAGGATATAATGTTATTCGTGTTGAGATTCAGCCGCAATAATCCTGCACCTTTCGCCAACACCTGAGTTATTGACTGGGGATGTTTGATTAAGTGGGAGAGCCCCTGGCCAGTATTGGTCAGGGGCTTAGTTTTTGGATCTCTCCTCCAGAATCCTCGGGATCGAGATGACTAAAGTTTAGCTTTTACCAAACTACATTAGGATGTCATTTCGAGTGAAAGGAGAAATCTAGACCAACTAGAAATCAAACTTTGTTTTCAGAATAAGGGGATTCCTTCTCCCGATGACTCGGGATCGGAATGACGGAAGGGTAAGAGAATGACGGTTCTGTTTCTTAGTATGAAACCACCTTAAACTCGGTGCGCCTATTCGCTTGATGCTCTTCCGTGCTACAAGCCACACCATCTTCACATTGGTTGACCAATTGTGTTTCCCCATAGCCCTTACCTACAATGCGGTCTTGAGAAATACCTCTGGAAACAATATAGGCTGCGGAAGACCTTGCCCTGCGATCGGATAGCGCCAGGTTGTAAGGATCACCACCACGTGAATCGGTATGTGAACCCAGCTCAATCTTAATGGTTGGGTTATCCGTCATCATAGCCACAATCTTATCCAGCTCTATGGCAGCATCAGGACGAATATCCGACTTGTTCAAGTCGAAATAAATATTTTCAATCCTAATGGCCCTTCCAATCACAATTTCGTCCATTTCCAGATCGAACTTGATAATTCCCCCAGGTTCTGAGCCCGTTTCTACTTTAGTTCTAAAGTTGAAATAGCCTTCTTTCTGCAAGAATACATCGTATTCGGCATCTGGCTGGGCAATAAAGTAGAGCAATCCATTCTCATTCGTGCGAACACTATCTACCTCCCCGGTAGTGGTTTCGGTAAAGGTCACCAAGGCATCGTTCACCGGTGATCCGGCAGGCGTAACCAAATCCCCTTTAATAACCAGTAACTCGCGAAGTGGAATGGTCAAAAATTCCTTATCCACTACATCGTCAAATGTCTTGGCTGAATCTAAACCAACAGACCAGTCTGGTTTCGTAGCGCGGAAATTATAGGCCTTGTCCCAGTCCAGGACAAACTCAAAGTTACCATCGGCCTGGGTAGTGATTTGGATACTGTCTCCCTCTTCAGTAGACAGGAATACATCGGCATTGCCCAGTGGATTACCTGAACGTTGATCAACCACTATGCCCTTAATAGCAATGTTTTCTGGCTTAGGTGGCTTCACAATGCTGAAAGCGTAGATGTCATCACTCCCCATACCACCCTCGCGATTGGAGGTGAAGTATCCGTTTTTGAGGGAATCTCCAAGGATAATCCCGAAATCATCTTTTCTCGAGTTCATCGGAATGCCCATATTATAGACAGTCTCCGTACTGTCTGTTAATACGACCTGGTAAAGGTCCAGACCACCCACACCATAGTGTCCGTCAGAAGAGAAAAAGAGTACGCTGTCCTTCACAAAAGGAAAGACCTCATCGCCTGAAGTATTGATGTTGGGTCCCAGGTTAACAGGCTCAGACCAATTGCCATTTTCCAATTGGCTCATATATAGGTCTACACCACCTTGCCCTCCAGGCATGTCGGAAGAGAAGTAAAGTGTTTTTTCATCAGAAGACATGGCCGGATGACCTACACTATATTCTTTATTGTTATATGGAAAAGGCTGGGGTTTGCTCCATTTACTGTTGATACTGGCACGTTCTGAAAGGTAAAGTTGCAGGTGGATCGTTTCGTCTTCGGCCTTGCCCACTTTCTTTCCATTGTAATTGTTTCGGGTAAAAATCACCTTCTCATAATCATCATAAAAGCTCAATGGTCCTTCGTGATACTTTGTATTTAGTAGATCACTGAACAGTTCCACTGTGCTGGTGGAATCACTTGTAGGTTTGTAGTGGTATATCTGTAGAAAGTTGGTGTCGTCCCAACCATGCCTGCGTTTCACAATTTTGAAACCCGAACGATTCGAACTGAATACAACCCCTTCGCGATAGTAGACTGGACTAAAGTCAGAGCCTTCAGAATTAAATGCTGCCGTATCAATTTTGAAACGTGCCGAGTCCAGGTAAAAGGCCTCAAAATTGTCTATTCCAGTAATTAGGTTTCTCGCTCGGGTGGAATCATCAGCCTCAGCAGCATAGCGCTCTAACCAGCTGCGTGCACGATCGTACTGGCCATTGCTCATTAATGCTTGTGCATAGTAGAGCTTATGAATAGGGTCGGAGATAGAGTCGTTTACAATTTCGGCATACCAGACAGCTGCTTTTTCTGGTAGGTTCATCAAGCGATACGACTCAGCCAATTGTAATTTGGCGTAGCTAAAACTAGAGTCTCTGGCGACTAATCTTTCATATATTTTCGCTGCTTCGACAAATTCAAAGCCATCGAAAAGCTTTCCGGCACGCATCACATCCAGTCGCGAACGTTTTTGCGCTTGCGCTATTCCTGAACTTAAGATCAGAGCAAATACCAATAAGATTTTTACGTGTTTCTTCAGCATTGCTTAAAAGTATCTTGGTGAAATGATCTTTTTCTTTCCGAATACAAACCTGTATTGAATCATGAGCTCATGCGATCCCGCATTTACGCGTCTAAGATCGGTTGTGGTGGCAAAATCATAAGCATACCCAAATTGGAATTGCTTGGAGATTTGCACCTGTACCAACGCATCAAACGAATCGAATGAACGATAGGAGAGTCCTGCCCAAATAATATCCTTTATCAGGAAGTTAGCATTGATGTCGAATTCTACCGGAGCATTTTCTACATACTTAATCAACAGATTAGGCTTGAATTTCAGGTCTCTGGAAATGTCAAAAACATAGCCCATATAGCCAAAATAGTGGCGCTCGAGTCTTGAATCAGAGTCGCTGTTGTTTACGTCCAGTTTACTACGGACGAGCTGTGGTACCGATACACCGGCAAAAAAGCGATCCGTATTGAAATACAATCCCGCACCGAAATTTGGTCGGTTTATATTGATGTCACCCTGTGCAAATGCAGGATCCGTACCGCTAATTTGGCTCAATTTGGAGTTGTAGTTGGCAAGGCCTCCCTGCAAACCAAAAGCCAACCTGGCAGAACCACTAAATCTGATGCGATAGGCAAAAGCCAGATAAGCTGTCGTTTGATCTGTGACACCAATCTTATCATGAATCAACAGGGCCCCAATATTGGCGCTGCCACTCGCATTGAAAGGGGAGTGAATACTGAAAGTCTGACTTGCAGGGGCTCCCTCGAGACCAACCCACTGCTCCCTTGCTAAAAAGGTAGCTGTGATATTGTCATGACTACCAGCATAGGCAGGATTAATGGCCAGTCCATTAAACATGTACTGGGTAAACATTACCTGTTGCTGTGCCATTCCGACATGTCCAAATACTGTCAGAATCAGAGCAAGTGATATGTTTCTTATCAATTTCATGTTCAGTATCTAATTATCGTTTGATCACTATAAATCCACTCAATGGTTTAGAACCATCCCTTAAATCAATCACATAGAAGTAAGTACCATCTGGTAATCGTTCACCTTCTTTGTTGACAAACAATCCTACAATCGCATCACCATTCCATGCTCTTGTAGTATTGTTATAACCTTCGGTTTCCCAAACTTTATTACCCCATCGGTTAAAGACTTGTACATTGTTATTCGGGAATTTGTCGATACCCTCAATAAACCATGTTTCGTCTCCCATGCCATCATTGTTCGGTGAAATACCCTGACCTGGGATGACATCCGAATTCTCAAGCACCGTAATGGTCACCACTGCCGTATCACATTTGACAGGTATACCATTATCACAAACCTGATAGGTAAAGGTAACCACACCGAAGAAGTCCGGTGTCGGAGTATAGGTGTACGATCCATCAGGGTTGAAGACCAGAGTACCTCGTTCTGATGCAGTACCACCACTCACCAATGAGTAGGTCAGTTGATCACCATCTGCTTCAGTATCATTGAAAATAACGGTGCCGTTGGTCAATGAGGTGTTTTGTAGCATGGTTACATCATCATCTTCCGCTATTGGAGGATTGTTGAAGGTCAATTCAACCGTGCTCACATTATTGGTTTCGTCCGGATCTACTTCAGTGCCAATTACTGAGACAGAATTGGTGTGCTCACCATCATCCAGCACATTGGCCACTATGACAAGTGTCTCTGTCTGATCGATCACCAGAATACCAATATTCCATGTACCGGCTACCTCATCATAAGTACCCGTTGTAGTGGTTGCACTGACAAATTGATAACCCGAAGGCAACTGTTCGTTCACTACCACATTGGTGCCAGGGTTCGGTCCTGCATTGTTTACTACAATGGTAAAGATTACCTGACCACCACTTTCAGGGTCATCATCACTAATTGATTTCATTACTGAGAGATCGGCCCTTGGTAGGGTGATTCGTCTGGCAGCTGTGTTATTCGACAGGTCGGGATCGAATTGATCTGATCCAGTTATTGAGACCTCATTCAGGTATTCGCCTGCTCGATTTACGGTGACAGTAATACCCAAGGTGGCTGTTTCATCCACACCCAATGTCGGTATGCTCCAAATACTCGTATTGGTATTATAGGTGCCCGCACCTGCTGCGATGCTCACCACTGTATAGCCATCAGGCACCTCTTCCAGCACTTCAATGTTTGTAGCAGGACTCGGCCCGTTGTTGCCCACAGTTACAAAGAAGGTAATGGTCTCATTCAACTCAGGACGAGCATTGCTCACCGATTTTTCAATCTGAAGATCCGAGATATCCGGCAGAATTTTGGCGAATGCCTCATCATTGGCCGTATTCAGATCCGTTTGATCAATGTTCTCAATGCTTGCAATGTTGAGGTAATTACCTGTTGGCAATACTTCTGCTCTAATGGATAGAGTTGCCACCTGGTTGAGCCTTAGGGTATCAACTCTCCAAATACCGAGGTTCTCATCGTAGTTACCGATAGCGGTAAACCCTATGAATCTATACCCGTCAGGTAAGAGGTCGTTGACAACAATACCAGATGCTGTTTCCGGACCTGCATTAACCATTGTGACAGTGAAGTTCACAACATCTCCAATAATCGGGTTGGTATTGTCAACCACTTTTGTCAACCCTACATCAGCTTGTTTTATGCTCGTAAAGGCAGATGCCAGGTCATTATTTGGGTTAACATCAAACTGATCGACTGCTATCAAACGTGCTGTATTCGTATAGCTTCCCGATCCATTGACGGTAGCTCTTACTAGCAAGAATGCACTGCTGCCCTCGATCAATTGATCGATTTGCCATTCTCCAGTAACAGCATCATAAGTACCAATACTCGCAAAGCCGTCTACAAACGTATACCCTGATGGTAGCAGATCGGAAATTATAATACCCGATGCTCCATCCTGACCAACATTTCTTACAAGGATACTGAAGTTCACCTCGTCTCCAATATTGGCCTCTTCATTATCGATTGTCTTGGTAACAGCAATATCAACGGTAGGAGGGTTCACTTCAGCTTCGCTCGAATCATTATCAGCATTGCTATCTTTCTGATCCAGACTGCTGATGGTTGCTGTGTTGTCATAATCACCCTCTTCAAGTACTTTAGCGGTGATTACAAGGTTCAATGTCTGGCCATTGTTGATACCATCGAGTATCCAGGCCGACTGACCCGCATCATAACTACCGGCATCAGCGGCTACACTTACTAGCTCATAACCAGAAGGTATTTGCTCAGTTATTACAACGTTGGTCGCATCATCAGGACCATTATTGGTCAGCGCTACAGTAAATACCACCTGCTCACCAATGTTCGGTATATCATTGTCGACCGTTTTTACAACCTCCAAATCTGCTGATCGAGGTGAGATGCTAGCTGTTGAGCTGTTGTTCGCTGTATTATCATCAAACTCGTCCACATCATCTACTCTCACTGTATTCGAGAAGCTGCCCTCTGCCTTGGTCTGTACTTTGACATTCAGCGTAGCTTGCTCGTTCAATGTCATTGAATTCAAGGTCCATAAGCCTGTTCCGGCATCATAATCGCCTTTGCTGGCCTCGGTTCCGATGAGGATAAATCCGCTTGGAATGATTTCAGAAATCTGGATATTATTTGCCTGGTCAGGACCATTATTGGTTAGAGTCACAGTAAAGTTCACTTCTTCTCCAATATCTGCTCGGGTGATATCCGAAGTCTTGGTTAATGCCAGATCCGCGGTTGGGAATACCACTTCAGCAGACGCTTCGTCATTGCTCGTATCCGGATCGACCTGATCACTGTTTGTAACCGAAACTGTGTTGGTCATATCACCTGTGGACAGTACTTCACCCTGAACTGTCAAGGTTACCGTATCATTTGCAGCGAGTGTACCGATCGTCCAGATTCCCGTTGATTCAACATAGCTTCCCGTTGCGGTGTTAGCATTCTCCAATTCATAACCGCTCGGTAGTAGGTCTTGAACTTCAAGGCTTGTGGCCGCGTCTGGACCTGCATTGAATACATTGATGGTAAAGACTACGCTTTCGCCAACATTGGCCGCTGCATCGCTTACTACCTTACTCACCCCAACATCGGCAGTCTGAACCACTACAGATTGTTGTGAACTGTTATTCGTTTCATCTGTATCGAATTGGTCTGCCGCTGTAATGGTGGCAATGTTGGTATGATCTCCCGTTGGTTGTGCTTCAGTGATGAAGTTAATTACTGCGCTTCCGCCATTGGCCAGATCACCAACTTCCCAAATGCCTGTAGCTGCGCTATAGCTTCCCTGACTAGTCGTTGTGCTGGTTACCAGGAATCCATTTGGCACATTGTCCGTCACTTCAACATTGGTAGCAGGTGAAGGTCCATTGTTGGTTACTGTAACTGTAAATACTACCTGCTCATTGATGATTGGTGTTGGCTGGTTAACAATCTTAACAATTTCAAGATCAGACTTGAGGGCTGTTACTCCAGCACTCGCAGAGTTATTGCTGTCATCTGGATCATCCTGATCGGCTGCCGTTACTGAAGCCGTGTTGGTGAATTCACCTGATTCAAGAACGGTTGCTGTAATGGAAAGTATCGCATCTTCGCCATTGGCCACTGATCCTACGGTCCAAATTCCATTACTGCTGTTGTAAGCTCCGTGAGAAGCACTCGCACTAACCAGGGTATATCCAGAAGGCAACTCGTCCAAAGCCGTCACATTGGTAGCAGCATCAGGACCTGCATTGGAAAGCGTAACAGTGAAGATTACATTCTCACCCACATTAGCATCACTATTACTTACCGTCTTCGCCATGCTGAGATCAGCATTTTGTGCTACAATACTTGCACTTGCCGTGTTATCTCCCAAGTTCGGATCGAATTGATCAGAGTTAGTGATTTGAGCTGTATTGGTAAAGTCACCCGCTGCTAGAACAGTGGCTGTTATCGTCAAGGTCTCAGAATCACCATTAGGCAATGTGCCTATGTCCCAGAGGCCTGTACTGCTATTGTAGCTTCCTTTGGATTCCGAGCTGGAAACAAGGGTATAACCGCTTGGCAGAAGGTCGGTCACTTCTACATTAGTAGCATTTGCCGGATCAGGACCGTTATTGGTCACAAGGACAGTAAATATTACCTGATCTCCTACATTCGGATTGTTTGCATTTACAGCTTTAGAGATACTCAAGTCCGATTGTGGTGGAATCACCTCAATTGAAGCTGAGTTATTCGTTTTATCATCATCTACCTGGTCTGCGTTCACCACAGCGGCTACATTATTGTAGTCTCCGAGTGATAGTACTGTACCGGTTACAGACAAGGTAGTTGAAGCGCCATTGGCCAATGCACCGATTGTCCAAACTCCGGTGGTGCTATTGTAGGTTCCTGTGGTTGCATTTTCGCTGACCAGCGTGAAGCCGCTAGGCAACAGATCATTCACCACAAGGCTAGAGGCAGCATCTGGTCCTGCATTGCTTACCGTTACTGTGAAGGTTACGTGCTCACCAACATTGGCTACCGCATTGTCCACAGATTTCAATACGCTGATATCGGCACGTTGAATATTTACTGGTCGATCGGCACTATTATTCGTTTGGTCTGTGTCGAACTGATCAAGGGCTGTGATAGTGGCTGTATTGTCATGTTCACCCGTTTCGCTGGTTCTTACACGGAGTGTTAATACAGCATTTCCACCATTGACAAGATTACCCACGGTGAAGATACCTGTATCTCGATCGAAGGACGTTCCAGGAGTGACATTGTTGCTGATTAATGTATATCCATTAGGCAGTACATCTTCAACCACAACACCTGTCGCTCTACCTGGGCCATTGTTGCTCACCGTAATGGTAAATACAATCTCCTCGTTGATAATTGGCGTATCGTTGTCAACCACTTTGGTGATCACCAGATCAACCAATTGTGGAGGAGCAGATGCTGATGAGCTGTTGTTTGTATCTGTTGGGTCCAGTTGATCTACTGCATTGACTGAGGCAGTATTGTCATAGTCGCCAGTGTTCAGTACTTCAGCCCTTACTACCAGACTTTCACTTCCACCGCCACTTAGTGTTCCAATATTCCAGATACCTGTAGTATTATCATAAGTACCTTTACTTGGATCAGCACTTACAAAACTATATCCACTCGGTAGCAGGTCTGAGATATCGAGGTTGGTTGCGTCATTCGGACCAGCATTAGAAACGTTGATCGTAAAGTCGACATTGTCACCAACATTAGGTTCTGAATCATCTACCGTCTTCACAACTGCGATATCAGCACCCTGTAGGGTTATTCCTGCAGAGGCACTATTGTTATTCGTATTCGGATCGAATTGATCTGCACCAGAAGTCTCGATAGTAGCGGTGAAGTCGCCTGAGCTATTCACCGTAGCAACGATAGTGATTACTTCAAGAGAACCATTACCCAGGTTACCCACAGTCCATTCTCCAGTATTCGGATCGTAGCTTCCCACGCTTGGATCAGCACTTACAAATGTAAATCCACTCGGTAATAGACTTTCCAGAGAAATGCCTGTACCATCGTCTGGTCCATTGTTTTGGACTGTGAAGGTAAAAGTTACCTGATCTCCTGCATTTGGATTAGACTCATCGACAGACGCCATCACCTCAAGGTCGACTTGAGGAGGAGCAACATTAGCATCGGATTGGTTGTTCGCCTCATCCGGATCGAACTGATCCAGAGTAGTCACAGTCGCCATATTGTTGTATTCTCCATCTCCCTGAACCGTAGCAGTTACAGTAAGGCTAGCTTGTGCTCCATCGTCCAATGTGCCAATTGCCCAGATACCCGAGGTGTTTGTGTAGGTACCAACACTTGGTACTGCACTCACCAATTGATATCCATTAGGTAAAATGTCTGTCACATTCAAGCCTGTTGCTTGATCCGGTCCATCGTTGCTGGCTGTAATGGTGAAGACCACATTTTCGCCAACATTTGCAAAAGGATTGTCAACCACCTTTAAGATGTTGATGTCCGCGGAAGCAACGTCTGAGCCAGCAGATGCTGTATTATTGCTAAGGTCAGGATCGAATTGATCGGCAAAGTCGATGGATACGTTGTTGACCAGATTCTCATTTGAAACCACTGTAGCCCTTATGTTCAATACCGCATTTGCCGAGGCTACGAGATCACCAATGTTCCAAAGTCCTGTTGTCTCATCATAACTACCTACACTTGCAGAGCTATTCACTAGTGTATAGCCTGCAGGTAACGCGTCTGAAGCTTGAACACTTGTGGCAGCATCAGGCCCATTGTTGGTTACCGTTACTGTGAAGAACACATCATCACCTACACGAGGGTTGGCAATGTCAACCACTTTGGTCACACTCAAATCAACAATTTGAGGATCTACTATGACTTGACTGATGTTGGAGGTAATGTCGGCATCTACCTGATCAAGTCTGGATATAGTGGCCACATTCGTATAGTCGCCAGTAGACCTTACTGTTGCCTTAATTTCAAGTGTGACAGTTCCGTCTACCTGAATAGAGCCGATATCCCAAGTTCCAGTTGTGCCATTGTAGCTACCCGTACCTGTTGTTCCTTCCACAAAGAAGAATCCGTTAGGGATAGCATCACTGACCTGAACACTTGTTGCTGGATCAGGGCCATCGTTTTTCACCTGAATAGTGAATGTTATTTCATCTCCGACATTAGGTTCATCATCACTAACAGTTTTTGTGATGATCAAGTCAGAGGTTTGCAGTCCCACACTGACAGATGCAAGGTTATTACCTACATTCGGATCAAACTGATCAGCAGCTGTTACCTCAGCGACATTCGTAAATATACCTGTCAGCTTCACCGTAGCATTGATGGTCAAGGTTGCCGAAGCATCTCTTGCGAGAGCTCCAACTTGCCATAAGCCTGTAGTAGAATTGTAACTTCCCTGACTCACAGTAGGAGTACCTACTAAGTCATAACCATTTGGTAGTTTATCAACCACTTCGATGCCGGAACCGTTTGCACTGTCAGGTCCTACGTTGGTAACCGTTACCGTAAATACAACTGGGTCACCATCATTGGCATTGGCATTATCAACAGTCTTCGCTATGGCAATATCAACTTTCGGTGAAGTAACCGTTGCAGAAGCAGCATCATTGGTACCATTACTGTCAACTTGATCTACAGCCGAAACAGAAGCAATGTTCTCAAACTCACCATCGAGTAATACCCTCGCCTGCACATTAAATGTTGCACTTGCACCATTGTTGAGATTTCCAATGATCCACTCTCCTGAGTTTTCATTGTACACACCGTTGCCATTGGTATTTGTACTGATAAGTGTGTATCCAGAAGGTATCTGATCCAATACTCTTACGCCTGTAGCATTGTCTGGACCATTATTAGTAATTGTCACCGTAAAGTTCACAAAGTCTCCAACATTACCGGTTGGATTATCGACCACTTTAGTGATGCTCAGATCAGATTGCTGTAATGTGATGCTTTGCGCAGCTTCGTCATTGGCCGCATTTTCATCCAACTGATCTACTTCAATGATCTTCGCAATATTGTTGTAAGCAGAAGAACTTGTAACAGTTGCCACCACATTCAGTGTCGCTGTTCCAGCATTCGGAACATTACCAATACCCCATATTCCCGTAGTAGCATTATAGCCTCCCTGACTTACAGAACTGCTAATGATATCATAGCCCGCTGGTACTAGATCATCCACTACCACATTGGTGGCCTCATCAGGACCGCTGTTTGTTACCGTGATCGTGAAGGTAACGCGGTCGCCAATATTTGGATTATCATTGTCAATCGTCTTGGCGATACCCACATCAGCTTTCTGTAAAGTAATCGACTGACTACCACTATTATTGGTTGCATCGGGATCGAATTGATCAGAAGCTGTGATCGAAGCAATATTCTCGAAATTACCTGAGGCATTTACTCTGGCACTCATTACAAGCACTGCACTGCTGCCGTTACCTAGCGTTCCCAAGCTCCAGATTTGAGTACTTGGGTCATAAGTTCCCTGAGATGCGAAAGCATTTTGTAAGCTGTAGCCACTTGGCAATTGATCTGTGATTTCTACTCCGGAAGCCGCATCTGGTCCGATGTTAAATGCCGTTATCAGGAAGGTAATGATATCACCTGGGTTAGGGTTAGCATTATCAACTGTTTTGCTCACCGTAACATCCGCACGCTGTGGTCGAGGTGTTGAGCTTGCTTCATTGTTTGTCAAATCTGGATCAAACTGATCTACATTCAATAGGGTGGCTGTGTTTGTATATGTTCCGTCAGATTTAACAAGCGCTGTGATTTGCAAGGTAGCCGAAGCACCATTTACCAGATCGCCAACCGTCCAAACATTATTGGTGTTGTTGAATCCACCCTGACTTGCGTTGGCCAATAGGAAAGTATAGCCATTTGGCAATTCATCCTCAATGGTAATACCACTCGCTGCGTCAGGCCCGTTATTGGTCACTGTAATCGTGAAGACCACATTTTCACCCACATTAGGTCCGCCATTGTCTACTGCTTTCTCCACCAAAATATCAGTCTGAGTAGGGAAGATGGTGACATCCGCTGCATCGTTAGACTCGACTTCATCGTGCTCGACAAGGTCAGTTACCAACGAATTGTTTTCATAAGAACCATCAGGCAATACTTTGGCTGTAATGGTGATGGTTTCCGTATCACCATTTGGTATGTTGCCAATGGCCCAAAGCCCGTTACTCGCAGTATATGCACCCTGTGTAGGATTATCAGAAACAAACTCTAATCCATCAGGCAGTAGATAAGTGATTTCGACATTACTTGCGTCATCAGGACCATTGTTCACTACCGTCACTGTGATTTCTACTTCATCACCCACATTTGGACGAGAGATATTTACTTCTTTAAGTAGTCCAATGTCAGCTCTTGGAGCATTCACAAAGGTTGTTGCTGTATTGTTCGAGTCATCAGGGTCGTTCTGATCAATCTCACTGATCGTGGCGGTATTGCCATAATCACCAGTGGCCAATACGGTACCTACAACATCCAATGTAGCTGAACTTGTAGAAGCAATTGTGCCAACTGTCCATTCACCCGTAGTGCTGTTGTATGTTCCTTGAGAAGGCGTAGCACTCACAAAAGTGTATCCACTTGGCAGACGATCCTCTAATTCAATATTGGTGGCTGCGTCAGGACCATTGTTGGCAATAGTTACGGTAAAGACCACGCTTTCTCCCACATTGGCAGCTGAATTATCGACCACCTTGGTCACCACAAGGTCAGATTCCTGAACAGTAGCACCTTGACTTGCACTATTATTCGATGCATCCGGGTCGTATTGATCCACATCATTAATACTAGCAACATTCAAGTGAGAACCAGTGGCTAGAACAGTTGCTCTCAAGGTCATTACTGCGCTGGAGCTGTTGACTAATGTACCTACGGTCCAAATGCCAGTAGTAGCATCGTATGTTCCTGTACTGGTAGTGAAGGCTGCAAAATTATATCCACTTGGCAATCTATCACTTACTTGAACATTGGTAGCTTCATCAGGGCCATTGTTGGTCACTGTGATGGTATATACCACCTGCTCGCCAGGAATTGGCGTGGTATTATCGATCACCTTAGTAATGCTTAGATCAGCTTGTTGTGCATCTACTTCAACCGTCTCAGTATTGTTCAATGGTTGAGGATCATCCTGATCACTACTAGATATGGTTGCGGTGTTATTATAGTCACCAGTAGCTCTTACTTTCGCAACTACCGTCAGTGTAGCAGTTTCACTGTCGTTGACTACTCCAACCGCCCACAATCCGGTAGATGGATTATAACTTCCGAAGGCTGTTGTTGCGTTCACAAAGTCATAGCCACTTGCCAATACGTCCGTTACCTCTACATTGGTAGCTGCATCTGGGCCGTTGTTTGTCAAGGACACCGTAAATGTGATTTCTTCATCCACATTTGGAGTTGCACTTGAAACCGTTTTGGTAATGCCCAAGTCAGCCGACTGCGCCACAATACTTGCACTAGCGGTGTTGTTACCTGCATTAGGGTCATACTCGGTTGCTGCAGTAATGCTGGCAGTATTTGTAAAGTTTCCACTAGCAAGAACTGTTGCGGTTATCGTTAAAGTAGCACTCGCATCTTTAGCTAATGTTCCAACATCCCATAGGCCAGAAGCACTCGTGTAAGTACCAACACTTGGCGTAGCGGTACCTAGCGTATAACCACCTGGCAATTGATCAGTCACCTGAATACCAGTAGCATCGGTTGTACTTGGTCCATTGTTGGTTAGTGTCACTATGAACGTAATAACATCTCCCACATTCGGATCAGTAGCACTTACCGTTTTCGTTAATTCTAGGTCCGCTCTAGGTGGATCTACCGTTGCGGTAGCTTGATCATTTGCATTATCTGGATCGTTTTGATCTAGTGCCGTCACTGAAGCAGTGTTTGCATAGTCTCCAGAAGCTTTTACTGTCGCTACAATGGTCAATGTTGCGGAGGCGGCATTATTCAGTGAACCAACAGTCCATAGTCCCGAACCACTATTGTACGATCCTTTAGTTGAGATAGCACTGATTAGGTCATATCCTGATGGGATAAGGTCTTGAACAACCAGACCTGTTGCCTGATTTGGTCCATCATTCGTAGCTACGATCGTGAAGGTTACTTCATCACCTACGTTTGCTATAGCATTGCTTACAGATTTGGCAATGCTGACATCAGAGGTTTGAAGCGCAATTGAGGCACTGGCACTGTTATCTGTATTGTCGGTATCGAATACATCTGAAGCTGTAACCGTAGCAGTGTTGGTAAAGATACCAGCAGACTGTACTGTAGCCCTGATCACTAAAGTTGCAGAGGCATTGCTACCTAAGCTGCTGAGTGACCATATGCCTATGCTGCTCGCATATGTTCCCACTGAAGTTGTTGTGCTCACAATGCTATAGCCATCAGGAACCTGATCGGTTACCTCAATATTTGTCGCATCATTCGGCCCTTCATTCAGGAGCGTCACGGTAAAGACTACATCTTCTCCTGGAATTGGAGAGGCATTATCTACAGCCTTACTAATATTCAGGTCAGCAAACTGTGCCGTTACATTAACTGTAGCATCGTCATTGTCTGAATCCGGATCATCTTGGTCAGAAGCTGAAATTGTCGCTGTGTTATCGTAATCACCAGTTGATTTGACTTTGGCGATTAGGTCAATCGTTGCGGTTGTGCCATTGCCAATTGATCCAATCGTCCAAAGACCAGTAGCATTGTTGTAGCTACCAAACGAAGTATTGGCACTTACAAAATCATAACCAGATGGCAATTGGTCTGTAACTACCACTCCTGTCGCTGCATCAGGACCTAGGTTGTTTACACTGATTGTGAAGGTAACATCGTCACCGACATTTGGTGTAGCATCACTTGTTGTCTTGGTCAATGATAGATCGGCAGACTGTGCGACAATACTTGCACTAGCTGTATTGTCACCTTCATTCGGATCGAATACATCAGAGGCGGTTACGCTGGCTGTATTAGTGAAGTCACCATTTTCTCTGACAGTCGCCTGTACTGTCAAGATTACCGTTTCACCATTATCCAGATCGCCAACAGTCCAAACACCATTTACATTATTGTAGCTCGTACCTGGGGTAGTTGTGGCATTGGTCAACGCATAACCTGAAGGCAATTGGTCTGTTACTTCAATTCCCGTTGCTGCGGCAGTACTAGGTCCATTGTTGGTCAAGGTTACTGTGAAAGTCACCTGATCGCCAACATTAGGGTTACTGGCATCCACCACCTTAGTCAGGTTGAGGTCGGCACGTGGAGGTGTTACCGTTTCAGATGCTGTGTCACTTGTGTTGTCTGGGTCAACCTGATCCAGACTACTTACCGTTACTGTATTGGTGTAATCCCCTGTTGAAAGAACCGTAGCTGTGACTTCAAGTGTGACTACACCTGCATTTGGTAGTGTTCCGATCTCCCAGTTTCCAGTGGTACTTGTAAAAGTACCTTGGTTGGAGGTAGCACTCACGAAGTTATAGCCTGATGGTAACTGATCCCTTACTGCCAGGCCTGTAGCTGTATTCGGACCATTATTCGTCACTGTAATGGTGAATACCACGTTTTCGCCCACATTTGCATCGTCATTGTCTACTGACTTAGTGATGGCAATGTCTGAAGTTTGAACCGTTACGCTAGTGGATGCCTGATTATCAGAATTATCAACATCGAATTGATCAGAGGCTGTCACGGATGCCGTGTTGGTATAGTCACCAGAAGCTTGTACGGTTGCTCGGATCGTCAATACGGCACTGCCTGAACTTCCAATACTTCCTATACTCCAAATGCCTGTTGTGCTGGAGTAAGTACCGATGGATGCATTACTGCTTACCAATACATATCCACTAGGCAATTGATCCGTGATTTCAATGTTAGTCGCTGTATTAGGACCTTGGTTTGCTGCTGTAATGGTGAAGATCACATCTTCGCCTGGCACGGGTGAAGCATTATCAACAGTTTTCGCTACGTTCAAGTCAGCGAACTGTGCGGTTACCTCAACTGTAGCTTCATTATTGGCGTCCTCAGGATCATCCTGATCTACGGCAGTAATTGTAGCCGTATTATCATAGTTAACAGTTTCCGTTACCGTTGCTACTATGGTCAATGTTGCGGTTTGCGCATTGGCGATCGATCCTAAGGTCCAAAGCCCTGTGTTATCGGCATACGAACCGAAATTGGTTGTTGCAGAAACAAAGTCATAACCACTCGGTATTTGATCAGTCACCTGAACACCTGTTGCAGGATCAGGGCCTAAGTTGCTCAAATTGATGGTGAAGGTTACATTCTCCCCAACATTCGGCATAGCATTGCTTACTGACTTAGTTACCTCAAGATCAGACGCCTGTGCCAATATGCTTACGCTAGCCGTGTTATCTCCTTCATTTGGATCGAAGACATCGCTGGCTGAAATTCTTGCAGTGTTAGTGAAGTCACCAGACTCGTTCACAGTTGCTGTCATCGTTAAGGTTGCCGTAGTAGCGTTGGCAAGAGAACCTAGGGTCCAAATACCAGAGTTGCTATCATATGTCCCTTGACTCGCAGTAGGGGTGACAAGGGTATAGCCTGAAGGTACTAAGTCTGTCACTTCAATACCTGTGGCAGCCGAAGTACTCGGTCCATTGTTAATCACCGATACAGTAAATGTGATGACATCACCAACGTTCGGACTAGTATTGTCAACCGTCTTAGTGATGGCTAGGTCAGCTCTTGGTGGAGTTACCACAGCCGAAGCGGAGTCATTCGCACTGTTCGGATCGATTTGATCAAGTGTATTGACCGAAGCATTGTTTGTATAATCTCCACTTGAGAGGACTGATGCGCTCATGGTCAAGGTAGCTGTACTTCCGTTTGCCAATTGTCCAATGGTCCAGATACCAGTGGCCGAAACATAGCTTCCAGCACTCGGATTAGCCGAGATCAGGTTATAACCAGATGGTAATTGATCTATAATGCTTAGGCCAGTAGCATCGTCTACACCATCGTTAGTTACAGTCACTGTAAAGGTCACGGTCTCACCTACATTGGCATCGTCATCATCGACTGCCTTAGTGATGTTGATGTCTGAAGACTGCAAAGTTACAGTACTGCTGGCAGTATTATTGGTGTTGTCATCATCAAACTGATCTGCAGCCGTAATGGTAGCCGTATTGGTGAAGTCCCCACTGGATTGAACTGTAGTTCTAATGGTCAATGTTGCCGTGGCACTGTTGGCCAAGCTGTTAATTGTCCATGCTCCGGTACTTGAAGCATAAGTTCCTTGTGATGCCACTGCGCTAACGATGGTGAAACCGCTTGGTATCTGGTCTGTCACTGTAATGCCAGTGGCAGCATCCGGTCCATCATTGGTAAGGTTAATGGTGAAGATCACATCTTCACCTGGAATTGGGTTGGCATTGTCAACCGCCTTAGTAATGCTTAGGTCGGCAATCATAGGATCGAGCGTTACAGATGCCGTGTTATTCGTATTATCGGTATCGTTTTGATCTGCCGCAGTGATGGTCGCAGTATTAACAAAGCTTCCAGTGGATAGGGCAGTTGCTTTTACTACTAGTGTCGCTACACCTGCATTATTCAGGCTTGCAAATGACCATAGACCAGTTGTATTGTCATAAGTTCCTCTGGATGGAGTGGCACTTACGAAAGTAAATCCTGAAGGCAGTTGATCGGTGATTGTGATATTCGAAGCCGCATCAGGTCCAGCGTTATTCACTGTTACTGTGAAGGTAATTTCATCACCTACGTTAGGGGTCAGGTCATTGGCAGACTTAGAAATACTTAGATCAGCATTCTGAATTCCAGAAGAAACGCTTGCCGTATTATTCGCAGTTTCTGGGTCAAATTCATTCACACTTGTGATAGATGCTGTATTGGTTCTGTCACCAGTCACATTTACTGTGGCTAGTACTTCAAGCGTTGCAACGCTACCATTGGTCAAACTACCCACTGTCCAAATTCCGGTTGCCGAAACATACGAACCTTGACTTTCAGTAGCATTCACTAAGGTGAATCCAGAAGGTAATTGATCGGTGACAACAATGTTCGTTGCCTGATCAGGCCCATTGTTAGTGACAGTTACCGTGAAAGTAACATTGTCACCCACATTCGGACTTGCATCGTCAATCACTTTCGTGACGGCTAGATCAGCATTCGGAGGAGTCACCGTTGCAGTAGCTGAGTCATTGGTGTTATCCGTGTCATTCTGATCGACACGCTGAACGGAAGCCACATTCTCATAGACACCGGTTGATTGAACGGTGCCTATGATCGTGATTGTGGCACTACTAGAATTATTTAATGTTCCTACAGTCCATACCCCGCTAGTGGCGTTGTAGGTGCCCTGACTCGGTGCTGCACTGACAAAGGCAAAACCTGTAGGCAGCTTATCTACAATCTCCACATTAGTAGCAGCATCAGGTCCGGCATTAGAGGCAGTAACCGTAAAGGTTACGTTTTCACCAACATTGGCAATGTTGTTACTGACAATCTTCGTGACACTTATATCTGCTTCTTGAACCGTAACAGTTGCTGTTGCACTGTCATTGCCTGCATCTGTATCGAAGGTCGAGTTTCTGGTAATAGTGGCTGTGTTCAGGTAATCACCAGTCGCATTTACAGTCGCTCTGATAATTAGCGTTTGCGTGGTTCCATTACCAATGGTTCCAATGTTCCAGATACCTGTTGTATTGTCATAAGTACCTTTCGTTCTGGTGGCATTCACAAAAGTGTATCCGCTCGGTAGTACATCCGTCACTTGAACTTCTCTCGCACTATTTGGTCCCGCATTAGAAGCAGTAACAGTGAATTCTATGGCTTCGCCAGGAACTGGAGTAGCATTGCTAACCACTTTTGTTACTGAAACATCAGATAGGAGGGCAGTAATAGTAGTACTCGCCTCATCATTGGTGTTATCTAGGTCAGTCTGGTTTGCCGAAACTACCGAAATGGTGTTCGTATAATTTCCGGTACTCAATACTTTACCTACGACCGTTAAGTTTGCGGTAGATCCGTTTGGAAGCGCTCCAATATTCCATGTTCCAGTGGTCTCATTGTATGTGCCGAAGTCCTGGTTAGCAGACACAAAACTGAACCCGTCAGGCAATATATTATTGGCAATAACACCAGTTGCAGCATCAGGGCCATTGTTACTCAGAGTGATTTGGAAGGTCACCTCACCGTCAACATCTTGTGTTGTAACATCTGGTGTAATGGTTACTGCAAGGTCGATCGCTTGAGAGTTTGTACTTACCGTAGCGGTATTGTTTCCCTGGTCAGGATCAAACTGATCCGCAGCGGTAATTCTTGCAATGTTGGTCAGGTCACCAGTCGCATTGACAGTTGCGTTGATTGTTAATGTAGCATTGGCCCCGTTGGCAACCGTGCCTGCAGCCCAAACACCAGTGGTGTTGTCATAAGTACCAGACACAGTGCTTGCGCTGACAAAAGTATATCCGTTAGGTAGTACATCTGTTACTTCCACATTTGTGGCATCCGCAGTACTAGTGGCCTCACTCTGCAGTGTGAGTGTGAAAGTCACTTCTTCACCCACAGTAGGAGTGGTTGTGTTCACCGCTTTGGTGATAGACAGATCGGCTACTGGAGGTGTCACTGTTGCAGATGCATTATCATTTGAACTATCAGGATCAAGTTGATCGAGTTCATTAACAGATGCCGTGTTCACATTGTCATCTACAGAGGCTACTGTAGCAGTAATTGTTAAGGTCGCTGATGCACCACTAGCCAGGGTTCCAATTGTCCAGATATCCGTATCATCATCGAAAGAACCTGTTGCGGTATTACTAGATACAAACGTATACCCCGCAGGAAGATCATCTCTTATTTCTAAGTTGGTAGCAGCATCTGGTCCTGCATTACTCGCGGTCACAGTGAATACTACATTTTCGCCAACGTTGGCAGAAGCATTGTCTACCACTTTAGTGATACTGATATCTGAAGACTGAACGGTTACGCTCCTAGAAGCAGTGTTGTCCGTTGCATCGTTGTCAAACTGATCCACAGCAGTTACAGAAGCGGTATTGTTGTAGTCTCCTGTTGAAAGCACTCTTGCTCTGATGGTCAATGAAGCACTTCCGCCATTGGCCAATGTGCCCACTATCCAAACTCCTGTCCCTGTGGTGTAAGTACCTTGAGAGGTTGAGAAGCTCACGAGTGAGTAACCACTTGGTAGCTGATCCGTGATTTCAATATTAGTTGCCTCACCAGTACCTTGGTTCATTGCTGTTACCGTGAAGATGACATCATCTCCAGGTATTGGGGCTGCATTGTCGACCGTTTTAGTAAGGTTGATATCCGCAACCTGAGGCACAACATTAACCGTGGCTGAATCATTGCCATTGTCACCATCTGCTTGATCAATAGAAGTTAGGGTAGCTGTGTTGTCATAATCTCCGGTCGATTTCACGTTAACCATTATCTCAAGAGAAACAGCTGTATTGGCAGGTATAGTACCTACCGTCCAAATACCTGTTCCGCTATCGAAACTACCATTGACCGTAGTCGAACCTACCACATCGTAACCACTAGGGATGGCATCGGTAATTGTTACCCCCGTTGCATCATCAGTGCCTGTATGTGTAGCTGTAATTGTAAACTTGATTTGATCTCCGATTTGCGGTGCCGCATCATCTACCACTTTGGTTATAGCGATATCCGCAGCTTGCTTTTCTGTAGATACGCTGGATACATTGTTGTCAGTATCAGGATCAAATTGATCTGCAGCAGTAACTGTAGCTGTATTTTCGAAGTTGCCAGTAGCATTAACAGTCGCAGTAATAGCTAAGGTCGCAATACTATTGCTGGCCAAGTTGCCTACTGTCCATACGCCAGTTCCTGATACATAAGTACCTTGGCTAGGCGTGCTACCTGTAATGGTATAACCGTCAGGCAATAGATCTGTAATCACGACACCAGAAGCATCTTCAGAACCGTCATTGTTTGTAGCTGTAATCACAAATGTGATTTCATCGCCAGTATTCACGCGGTCTTGGTCAACAGTCTTAGCAACGCGAATGTCTACTCTTGGAGGCGTTACAGTTTCAGTATCCTGATCGTTTGTGCTGTTATCATCTACTTGATCTAAGCTGCTTAGTGATGCAGTGTTACCATAGTCACCCGAAGCATTTACGGTAGCTACTACAGTTAGGGTAGTAGCGCCTCCATTGGCAAGGTTGCCCACTGTCCAAACACCTGTAGTGGCATTATACGATCCTGTAGCTGGAGATTGACTTACTAGTGTGTAGCCAGAAGGGAGGAGGTTGTCGATTACAAGGTTAGTCGCATCATCTCCACCATTGTTATTCACCGTTACAGTGAATGTCACATTCTCTCCAACATTTGCCGAAGCATCATCTACCGCAACAGTAACCGCAATATCAGCCTCTTGTAGTGTGAGACCTTGGCTTGCACTGTTGTTGCTATTATCAGGATCAAATTGATCTGCGCTGTTGATATTAGCCACATTGGTAAAGTTACCAGTGGTTTGTACCGTGCCTGTCAAGGTCAATACAGCACTAGAACTATTCACTAGGTTGCCTACTGTCCAGATGCCAGTGTTCGCATCGTATGTTCCTGTACTGGCAGTGAAGCTTGCAAAGGCAATGCCTGAAGGAAGTCTATCGCTTACTTCAACCGAAGTAGCAGCATCAGGACCATCATTTGTCACCGTTATAGTATAGACCACAGTAGCTCCAGGGATTGGGTTATTGTCGTTCAGCATCTTAGTAATGCGCAAATCAGAGATCTGTGCATCTACATTAGCAGTGCTTGAATTATTAGTTGTCGTAGGATCATCCTGATCCGAAGCTGAAATCGATGCAGTGTTGTTGTACGTGCCAGTTGGCAGTACTTTCGCTCTGATGGTCAACACTGGAGATTGAGCAGTGGTAACATTACCCACTGTCCAAAGACCTGTCGTTGCGCTATAGTTACCGAATGCGGTATTGGAACTTACAAACTGGTATCCGTTTGGTAGGATATCGGTAATGGCAACATTGGTTGCCAAATCCGGTCCTGCATTGGATAATGTCAATGTGAAAGTAATTTCATCATCTACATTAGGCGTTGCGCTATCCGCGGTTTTCACTAATGCGAGATCAGCAGACTGTGTCACAATTGTTGCGGTAGATGTATTGTTTCCTGTATTCGGATCGAACTGATCTGCCGCTGTGATCGCTGCGGTGTTGGCAAAGTCTCCAGTTGATAGGACCGTAGCAGTAATCACCAAGGTAGCGCTAGCATCTTTTGCCAAACTGCCTACAGTCCAAAGTCCAGTACCATTGGTATATGTGCCTACGCTTGGTGTAGCTGAGCTGAATGTATAGCCAGAAGGTAATACATCTACTACCTCTATACTCGTTGCCGAACCTGCAGTTGGGCCATTATTGGTAAGAGTGACCGTGAAGGTGATCAGGTCACCTACATTCGGACTACTGTTGCTTGCAACCTTTACCAATTCCAGATCCATTACTGGAGCGGTAACTGTTGCAGAAGCTGAGTCATCCGTATTATCAGGATCTTGCTGATCCAGGTCTTTAACCGAAGCTGTATTCGTGAAGTCACCTGTAGAAAGTACTGTTGCTGTAATGGTCAATGTTGCTGAAGCAGCATTGTTCAGTGAGCCTATTGTCCATACACCAGCACCGCTGCTATAAGTACCAACAGATGCCGTAGCACTCAAGAATGCATAACCAGAAGGTAAAGCCTCATTGATGCTGAGATTAGTTGCATTGTCAGTTCCTGTATTATTAACAGTAACAGTAAATGTTACATTCTCACCCACGTTGGCAGTTGCGTTATCAACTGTTTTGGTGATGGAAATATCCGAAGTTTCTAAGGTGACCAATGCCGTGTCAGAGTTGTCAGTCGCATCACCATCGAATTGGTCAGAAGCAGTGACTGTTGCCGTATTGGTATAGTCTCCACTGGCAAGTACTGTAGCTCTCAGTGTCAAAGTAGCGGTTGAACCGTTCGCAATTCCTCCTACGGTCCACAAGCCCGTTGAAGAGACATAGCTGCCTTGAGAAGTAACTGCACTTACCAGTGTGTATCCGCTTGGCAATAGATCAGTTACCTGAACCCCTGTTGCTGCACCGGTGCCTTGGTTTAATACGTTCACTGTAAAGATTACATCATCCCCTGCATTAGGAGTCGCATTGTCTACTGACTTGGTAACATTTAGGTCAGCTACCATTGGCACTACAGTAATAGTACTTGTGTCATCTGTTGCATCTGGATCATTCTGGTCTAGCGAAGTCACCGAAGCGGTATTCCCATAGCTTCCAGTTGATAGTACAGTGGCAGTAACACGTAGCGTGGCTGTTCCGGCATCATTCAGTGTACCAATACTCCAAACGCCAGTGCCTGAAACATAAGAACCCCTATCTACTGTATGACTTGTATAAGTAAAACCACTTGGTAGTAAGTCAGTCACAATCAAGTTATCGGCAGGGTCTGGTCCTGAATTATTTACCACAACTGTGAAGACTACAGACTCACCAATGTTTGGTGCCAGATTATCTACAGACTTGGCTACGGAGATGTCAGAACTCTCTATGAAGGCTGCGGCTGTTGCTGTATTGTTTGCCGTATTGGTATCAAATTCTGCTACTGCAGAAACTGTAGCCGTATTGGTTAAGGCTCCGGTAGCATTCAATGTAGCTACAATCTCAAGTGACTTGGCAACCCCGTTGGCAAGACTACCAACCGTCCAGGCACCAGTTCCGCTTGTATAGGTTCCCTGGTCAGCAGTGGCACTGACAAAAGTATATCCTGCAGGTAATAAGTCTGTCACTGAAATACCGGATGCATTGTCTGGACCATTGTTTTCAAGTAGGACAGTGAAGGTCACCTGATCTCCCACATTAGCACCAGCAGGAGAAACCGACTTGGTAATTGCCAAGTCAATATTGGCAGGGTCTACCGATGCTGAGGCACTATCATTAGTTGATGTACCATCGAACTGATCTAATGACTGAACACTCGCAGTATTGTTGTAAGTACCTGTTGACAGTACAGTGGCTACAATGTTGAGCGTTGCATTATTTCCATTGTTAATGGTTCCTGCCGCCCAAACACCAGTTCCAGAAGTATATGTTCCCTGGCTTGGTGTTGCACTCACAAAAGTATAACCTGACGGAAGTAGGTCAAGGATACTGACATTGGTGGCATCACTCGGACCTGCATTGCTTGCTGTAATGGTGAATGTCGCGTTTTGGCCAACATTTGTAGTACCATTGTCAACAACTTTAGTAATACTTAAGTCTGATTGCTGCATGGTCACAGATTCTGATGCAGTATTATTAGCTGCATTCGTATCAAAGGTATTGTTTCGGGTAATGGTGGCCGTATTAGTATATGTACCGGCTGTATTGACGGTGGCTCTAATGACCAGCGTTTGACTAGCAGAAGCCGCAATATTTCCCACATCCCAAAGTCCTGACAGATTCGAATAAGTGCCAGCAGTAATAGTTGGTGTGCTTACAAATGTGTACCCTGACGGTAGTACATCAGTAATTTGAACACCATTTGCTGTTGCAGCACCGCTGTTAGTAGCAACTATGGTGAACTCTACGGTTCCACCTGGTAATGGAGTACTATTATCAACCACTTTGGTAATGCCAACCTCTGAAAGTAGAGGAGCAGACGCTGCATTGTCTGAATCATTTGCACCATTTGAATCAGTTTGATCCGCAGAGGTAACCGAAGCTGTATTGGTGTAAACACCAGTCGAGTTGATTGTCGTTCTAAGGGTTAATGTCGCTGTTTCTGCATTTGCCAAACTACCTACCGTCCAGACACCAGTTCCAGATACATAAGTACCATGAGATACTGTGCTAGATACAAAGGTATATCCTGACGGTAACAGATCGTTGGCTACCACATTTGTTGCGAGATCAGGACCGTTGTTGAGTAGTGATACTGTGAATATTACACTTTCACCTACATCTTGAGTAGCATTGTCTACCGTTTTGGTCATTTGTAGATCAATAGACTGTACTGAAGGACTGACTGATGCTGTATTATTTCCACCATTAGGATCGAATTGATCCGAAGCAGTAATACTAGCCACATTTGTGTAGTCCACAACTGCGGTAACCGTAGCATTAATGGTTAGGGTAACCGAAGCCCCATTGGTAATGGTGCCAATATTCCAGACGCCAGTTCCCGAGGTGTAGGTTCCCTGACTCGGTGTATCACCAGTATAAGTGTAACCTGCCGGCAACAGGTCGGTGACAGTAACATTAGTAGCATCTGCAGTACTTGCTCCACCACTAGTTACAGTGACAGTGAATACTACCGGATCTCCCGGGGTAGTAGTCACAGTATTTACTGTTTTGGTAATTCCCAGTTCTGCAATCGGAGGCGTCACCGTGGCGGTGGCTGAGTCGTCCGTAGCATCCGGATCAAGCTGATCCAATGATTGTACTGAAGCGGTGTTGGTATTATTATCAACATTCACTACGGTCGCTGTAATATCTAATGTGGCAGTTGCGCCATTGCTTAGTGAGCCCAATGTCCATAGTCCGGTGGCGTTACTGTAACTACCGGTTGCTGTGCTGCTGGATACGAAGGTATATCCTGCAGGAAGTTGATCCTCGATCACAACGTTGGTTGCATCATTTGGACCTTGGTTGGTCGCTGTAACAGTAAATGTTACATTCTGACCTACATTGGCAGTCGCATTGTCGACTATCTTGGCCAAATTAATATCAGAGTTCTGAACAGTTACCGATTGACTCGCACTATTGTCGGTGCCATCGCTATCAAACTGATCTGATGAAGTCACGCTGGCTGTATTATTATAGTCACCGCTGGATTTAACCGTGGCTCTCAAAGTTAGAGATGCACTTGCCCCATTCGCCAGGGTACCCACTGTCCAAACTCCGGTGTCAGATAAGTAACTGCCTTGAGAAGTCGAGGCACTCACAAAGGTATAGCCAGTAGGTAATTGGTCAGTAATACTCACATTAGTGGCCTGCCCTCCACCTTGGTTTAATACTGTTACAGTAAAGATGACGTCTGCTCCTGGGATAGGAGAGGCATTGTCCACTGTTTTGGTCATGTTCAGGTCAGCAAACTGTGTTACCACTGTTGCTGTCGCAGTGTCATTACCGGCATTGCTATCCGCTTGATCGATTGTGGTTAGCGTAGCGGTGTTGTTGTATGTTCCAGTGGAAAGTACCGTAGCCGTAATAGTCAAGGTTACTGAGGAGTTCACCTCTATCGATCCAACGGTCCAAATACCAGTTCCACTACTATAGCTACCAGTTAGCGTACTTGCACTAACGAAAGTATAACCTGACGGTAAAACATCAGTGATAGTAACTCCTGTGGCAGCATCATCACCAGTATGGGTTGCTGTGATGGTGAATGTCACCTGATCGCCCACTTGAGGTGCTGCGTCATTCACCGTTTTTGCAATCGCTATATCGGCAGACTGCTTAGTGGTGGTGGCAGTGGCTGCATCATTCGTTGTATCCGTATCAAATTGATCAACGGCAGTCACTGTTGCTGTATTACTAAAGTCACCAGCAGCAAGTACAGTAGCTGTAATTGTTAAAGTAGCCGTTGTATTCTTGGTCAAACTACCTACTGACCAGACACCAGTTCCAGATACATAGGTACCTTGACTTGGGGTATCTCCAGTATAGGTGTATCCTGATGGTAATAGATCAGTAACCGTAATGCCTGTTGCATCTGTAGTTGTGCTGTTGTTTTTCACCGTTAAGGTAAAAGTGACAGCATCTCCAGTATTCACTCTTTCCCTGTCGACCACTTTCGCCATGCTGATATCAACTCGCGGAGGAGTCACCGTGCTAGTCGCCTGGTCGTTTGTTGAAGTATTGTCTTGTTGATCGAGACTTCCAACAGAAGCCGTGTTTCCATAATCACCAGTGGCCAGCACCGTTCCAACAACGGTCAATGTTGCATTTGCTCCATTGTTCACGGTTCCCACAGTCCAAACCCCAGTTCCAGATACATAAGTACCCTGACTTGCCACATGACTTACGAAGGTGTAACCGGATGGGAGTAAGTCGTTCACTACAAGGTTGGTGGCATCATCTGGACCAGCATTCGCTGCAGTGATTGTAAATGTTACATTCTCTCCAACATTAGCTGAGGCATTATCTACCACTTTCGTGATCGAGACGTCAGACTGCTGTAGTGTATAAGTTTGACTCGCACTATTATTAGAATTGTCTGTATCGAACTGATCAGCACTGTCAATATTGGCAACATTGATGCTATTGCCGGTAGACAGTACAGTGCCAGTCAATGTTAGCACAGCGGAAGAAGTGTTAGAAAGACTTCCCACTGTCCAAACGCCAGTATTCGAATCATATGTGCCGGCACTTTCAGTAGAAGAAACGAAGGTTAAGCCAGAAGGGAGTCTATCGCTTACTAATACGTTTGTTGCATTATTAGGACCATTATTAGTCACCGTAATCGTATAGGTGATCTGAGCGCCTGGAATAGGAGTACTGTTATTCTGTACTTTAGTAATACTTAGGTCAGCCATTTGAGCTGATACGTTAGTAGTGGAGGTGTTATTTCCACTATTCGGATCGTCCTGATCGGCACCTGTGATAGATGCTGTGTTGTCATATGTTCCGGTTGAAAGCACTTTGGCGACAATTGTCAATACCGGAGCTTGCGTTGTCGAAACAGTTCCAATATCCCAAAGACCGGTCGAGGCTGAATATGTGCCAAATGTTGTGTTAGAGGATACAAAGGTGTATCCGCTTGGTAATAGATCCGTCACCGCCACATTGGTAGCTACATCAGGTCCAGCATTACCCATGGTTAGAGTAAACGTGATTTCATCGTCTACATTTGGTGTGGCATTGCTTACTGCCTTCGTCAAGGACAAGTCTGAAGAAAGTGCTACGATACTTGCTGTGGCAGTATTGTTCCCCGCATCCGGATCGAATTGATCGGCACCAGTAACGGTTGCAGTATTCGTGAAGTTACCTGCAGCAAGAACTGTCGCTGTAATACTCAATGTTTCTGTAGCGTCTTTCGCTAGGGTACCAACAGTCCAGATACCAGTGCCTGAAGCGTATGTTCCAGCGCTTGGTGTAGCAGTGCCTAAAGTGTAACCAGAAGGTAGAAGGTCTGTGATCTCTACCCCTGTTGCTGATGAAGTGCTAGGCCCATTGTTCGTTACGCTTACCATAAATGTGATGATATCACCCACATTAGGGTTCGCATTGTCCACTACTTTGGTCAATTCAAGATCAGCTCGAGGAGGATTGACAGCCGTTGTAGCTGCGTCATCAGAGTTATCAGGGTCTAGTTGATCTAGTGCTGTTACTGATGCTGTGTTTCCATAATCGCCTGTTGATAGCACGGTAGCGGTGAT
>Ga0207422_1001606_pt1 | contig 41212 bp, 23 predicted proteins | sample MarCyaLeptolynsp_FD_187757 | JGI IMG/M metagenome (GOLD analysis project Ga0207422, IMG submission 187757) | Marine cyanobacterial communities from Panama - species 1 Leptolyngbya sp. (SPAdes) | ecosystem: Environmental > Aquatic > Marine > Unclassified | place: Panama: Panama City | collected... | reverse complement strand
CCATTACAGACTTTAATGGTTGTTCAATTACAGAAAACTTTACAATCAATGGTGGTGGTAATATCCTTGCCAATGAAACCATCGACAGTACTTCTTGTAATGGTGTATGTGATGGTGAAATTACTCTAGCTCCTTCTGGTGGAGTGACACCTTATACCTTCAATTGGGCTAGTGGTTCTACAGCCAATCCTAGAACTGGACTTTGTGCTGGTTCTTATACTGTGACCATTTCTGATAATACTGGTTGTTCTACTGTGCAAACTTATGATGTTCATGAACCAGATGCACTTACTGCTACAGTAAATACGGTGGATGAATCTTGTTCTCCTGGAACAGATGGTTCTGCGGGAGCTTCCAATACCTCTGGTGGCACCATGCCATATACTTACGATTGGTCTGGTAGTGGTGTAGAAGTTGGAGATACTGTGACTGCTCTAGTTGCTGGAAATTATACCGTAACAATCACAGACTTTAACGGTTGTTCAATTACAGAAAACTTTACAATCAATAGTGGAGGTAACATTCTAGCCAATGAAGTGATTGATAGTACTTCTTGTAATGGCGTTTGTGATGGTGAGATTACTCTTGCTCCTTCTGGTGGAGTGACACCTTATACCTTCAACTGGGCTAGTGGTTCTACGGCCAATCCTAGAACTGGGCTTTGTGCCGGCTCTTATACGGTAACCATTTCTGATAATACTGGTTGTTCTACAGTACAGACTTATGATGTGCATGAACCAGATGCACTTACTGCTACAGTAAATACAGTGGATGAATCTTGTTCTCCCGGAACAGATGGTTCTGCGGGAGCATCAAATACTTCTGGTGGTACCATGCCATATACTTACGACTGGTCTGGTAGCGGTGTAGAAATTGGAGATACTGTTTTAGCTCTTGTGGCTGGTAATTACACCGTAACAATCACAGACTTTAACGGTTGTTCAATCACTGAGAACTTTACAATCAATAGTGGAGGTAACATTCAAGCCAATGAGGTGATTGATAGTACTTCTTGTAATGGCGTTTGTGATGGTGAGATTACTCTTGCTCCTTCTGGTGGGGTAACTCCATATACTTTCAACTGGGCTAGTGGTTCTACAGCCAATCCTAGAACTGGACTTTGTGCTGGTTCTTATACCGTGACCATTTCTGATAATACTGGTTGTTCAACAGTGCAAACTTATGATGTTCATGAGCCAGATGCACTTACTGCTACTGTGAATACTGTGGATGAATCTTGTTCTCCTGGTACCGATGGTTCTGCGGGGGCTTCCAATACTTCTGGTGGTACCATGCCTTATACTTACGATTGGTCTGGTAGTGGTGTGGAAGTTGGTGATACTGTAACTGCTCTTGTTGCTGGGAATTATACCGTAACAATTACAGACTTTAATGGCTGTTCAATTACAGAGAACTTTACAATCAATGGTGGTGGCAACATACTTGCCAATGAAACTATCGACAGCACTTCTTGTAATGGTGTATGTGATGGTGAGATTACTCTAGCTCCTTCTGGTGGGGTAACTCCATATACTTTCAATTGGGCTAGTGGTTCAACGGCTAATCCTAGAACTGGACTTTGTGCTGGTTCTTATACTGTGACCATTACGGATAACACAGGTTGTTCTACAGTGCAGACTTATGATGTTCATGAACCAGATGCACTTACTGCTACAGTAAATACAGTGGATGAATCTTGTTCTCCCGGAACAGATGGTTCTGCGGGAGCTTCCAATACTACAGGTGGTACCATGCCATATACTTACGATTGGTCTGGTAGTGGTGTAGAAGTTGGAGATACTGTGACAGCACTTGTTGCTGGAAATTATACCGTAACTATCACTGACTTTAACGGTTGTTCAATCACAGAAAACTTTACCATAGGTGGAGGTCAAGCGAGTATCTTCCCTAATGAAGTATTTGTTAATGAAAGCTGTGCTAATTTGTGTGATGGAACTATTGATATGACCCCATCTGGTGGTTTGGCTCCTTACACATTCAATTGGGACCCTGTTCCACCAAATGGACAAGGTGTTTCTAATGGAATAGATTTATGTAGTGGAAATTATAATATCACAATTTCCGACGCAGCAGGATGTGATACCAACATTACAATTACAATTCTTCCATCTACTCCAATAACAAATGTTATAACAACTACCGATATGAGTTGTGCGAATGCTTCTCCTTGTGATGGAATGGCAATTGCATCTACATCTGGAGGTGTTACGCCATACACATACAATTGGGGTCTAGGAGATATTAGCGGAACTGGTGCAGATACAAATAAGGCAATTTGTACTGGCCCATATAGTGTAACTATTACAGATGCTAACGGTTGTAGTATAGTTGATAGTTATTCAATTGGTAGTCCCGCTGCAATAACTTCTAATTTTATAACTACAAATGCAACATGTAATATTTGCGATGGTAAACTTGAAGTTAATATTAGTGGTGGCATTGGAGATTTAACTTATCAATGGTTTGATTCTGGATTAAACCCAATAGGTACTGATACAAATGTGATCGAAAATAGATGTTCAGGAGCCTATTCTGTTCAAGTAATTGACAATACTGGATGTAGCGAAACCTTCTTCTCCAATATTAGCGATAATGGCTCTGAAGTATTGGCAGTTTCGAAAGTAGATGTAAGTTGCTTTGGAGGAAATGATGGAGAAGCTACCGTATCCTATAATTGTTCTGATCCAAATTGTTCCACGGAATGGTTTGATGCCTCTACTGGTGCTAGTTTAGGAATTACAACGAATACTGCTACAGGATTAACCGCAGGTGATTACTATGTAGAAGTAATCAATAATAGTGGTTGTATAGCCATAGAAAACATAAGAATCGATGAAGCAGCTGAAATTAACATTGTTGCCAATGTAACAGAAGCTGATTGCAACGGCAATTGTAATGGAGCAATAACCGTAAATGTTACTGGTGGCACAGGAGTATATACTTATAATTGGACTCCAGCACCTCCAAATGGCCAACTTACCAATAGTGTAAGTGGATTATGCGCTGGCATTTATACTTTGAACTTATATGATGAAAATGGTTGTTTAAAGAGCATGCAATATGAAATCTTACAACCATCTCAAATTACCAACCTCTTCACAATTTTTGATGCAAGCTGTGGCCTTGCTGATGGATCTATTAATTCCAGTGTATCTGGTGGTACTGTTGCTGTAGATTATCAATATCAATGGTTTGATGGGTCTAATAGCATAATAGTAGGAGAAACAAGTTCTAGTATTACAAATGTTGCTGCAGGTACTTATCATCTTCGAGTAATAGATGACAATTCTTGCGTAGAAAGGTTTAGTGCTGTAGTTGGAAATTCTACAGGACCTTTAGTTCAAGTAGATTCAATTAGAGATAATAATTGCAATGGCATAAATAATGGAGCAATCTTTATCACCGCTTCCGATGCAAATACACCATTAACTTATAATTGGTTACCTGGAGGACAAACTACAGATGATATAGCCAATTTGAACGCTGGAATTTATACCGTACAAGTAACAAATGCATTGGGCTGTGTTACGGTGGAAACAGTTAGTATTAATGAACCGAATGAATTAGTTGCTAGCATTGATGTTAATGATGCATCATGTGGCTTATGCAATGGATCTTCAAATGTATCTGTGTCAGGTGGAACAACTCCATACACATACTTATGGAGCAATGGATCAACTGCAGATAGTGCTTCTAACTTATGTGGTGGCACTCATTCACTGGAAGTTATTGATGCCAATGGTTGTAATAAAACATTCAACTTCAGTATAAGTACAGATGGTGGTCCAAGTTCAGAAATAATCAATGCAAGTCCAACATCTTGTGCGAGCGCATGTGATGGATCTGTTACGGTTAACCCAATTGGTGGCTCTTTACCATATACTTATCTATGGCAACATAATGGCGCTACAACAAATAGCTTAAGTAACCTATGCAAAGGTTCGTATACTTTAATTGTTTCTGACTCCAAAGGATGTTCAAGAACTGTTTCTGTAGAAATTGATAGTCCTAATGAGTTAATCATAAATGAGCAATTGGTTGCCAATGAGTGTGGAGTCGCACTATGCTCTGGATCTATATTATTGGATGTGAGTGGTGGTCAAGCACCTTATAGCTTCAATTGGTCTTCTGTCGCAATAGACACCAATTTTGTTGATCAATTGTGTGAAGGAATATACAATGTAACTGTAACCGATAATAACGGTTGTTCTGCTATTGAAAGCTATACTATTGGCAATCAAGGGAACCCAATAGTAGCATTGCCAACTGTGACAAATGTAAATTGTAATGGAGAATGCACAGGCTCATTGATGAGCAACCTAACTCCTTCTTCAACAGTCAGTTTCCAATGGCTAGATAATGCAGGGCAAGCTGTTTCTTCAGTAGATACAGATGTAATTGGTATTGCTTGTGCCGGAGATTATGTTCTTGAAGTAACAGCACTTCCAGAAAATTGTAAGTCATACTTCAATGTTACAATTCAAGAGAAGGATTCAATTATACTAGGTGGAGCTCCAGTTAAACCTATAGGATGTTCCGGAAATTGCGATGGGGAAATATTTGTTTCTGTTACAGGAGGTGATATTCTTTATACTTATAGTTGGAGCGATCCTAACAATCAAACCACTAATCCGGCAATTGGATTATGTGCAGGTAATTATATTGTAACGGTGACCGATGAAAGTGGATGTTCTGAAACCACAAGAATTTCAATTACAGAACCAAATCAACTAACTGCGAGCATCAACTCCAATACAGATTTAGGCTGTAGTTCAGAATGTAACGCAACAGCTACAGCAAGCGCAAGTGGTGGTATACTTCCATATACATTTGAATGGGATGGAGGCCAAACTGGAATGAACCCAATCGATTTATGTTTTGGTCAGAATATTTTGACGGTTACGGATTCTGCAGGATGTACAGCAACGGATACTGTCATGATTGCTGCAACGGATACTGTTGTGGGTGAAATATTTGGAAGTAATATAATTTGTTTTGGAGATAGCATCGATCTAGGTGCATCCATAACAGGGCCAAATATTACATCATTTGGATGGTATGAAAGCGACACTACTACCCTTTTGACAACCAATCTAGACACAGCTATTTTTAGAAGTTTAGGAAATTATACCTTCTTCTTTATCGTTACTGATGGCAGTTGTGCGGATACAATAGAATATAATCCGACAGTTGTTCCTAATCCAGTTGTTACACTTTCAGATAGGATTATGATCTTTAAAGATGATGTTGCCAGATTAGAAGTTGGCGGAGGAGATGTTTCTTATTTATATAATTGGTCTCCTGCTAGAGATCTTACTGATAGTACTCTCGCAGAACCAATTGCATCCCCTAAAGAAACAGTGACCTATGTATTAACTGTTACAGATACTAATGGATGTATGTATACTGATTCTACAATAGTAGAATACTCCCCTATAATCCGAGTACCTTCTGGTTTATCACCAAATGGAGATGGTGTAAATGATATTTGGGAACTGCCATTCTTAGATGAATTCCCGAATGCAACAGTTCAAGTATTTAACCGTTGGGGTGAGCTATTGTATGAGCAGAAAAATGGATACAATATCCCATGGGATGGTAAATTCGAAGGTAAGGTTGTACCTATTGGCACATATTATTACATCATTGATTTCAATGAAGATAGGATAGAAACAATGACTGGTCCAATAACAATTGTTAAGTGATGAAAAAGACTACTTTACGAGCGGTATTATTGATATTTGTTATGGTTCCATTGGGAATCATTGCTCAGCAATTGCCACAATTTACTCAGTATACCATGAGTAGATACGTTATTAACCCAGCATACGCAGGGACGGAGAATTACTTTATAGGTCAAACAAATTATAGAAGTCAATGGGAAGGTATTCGAGACGCCCCTAGGACCTATGTTTTGAGCGTTAATGGGCCTATAGCCAATCAAAAGATGGGTATTGGAGGATATATGTTTGTTGATATTACTGGACCAACAAGAAGAAACGGTTTTAGTTTATCTTATGCATATCATTTAAACTTAAATGAATCTTTAAAATTATCTATGGCTATAAATGCCGGATTATTGCAGTATTCAATAGATGGTACGGAGATTTTATTTGCTGACCAAAGCGATGATGTGTTTAGTAATACACAGGAAAACTCCTTATTCCCAGATGCTGGATTTAGTTTCTACCTCTATGGTTCTAATTATTATTTTGGTGCTTCTGCACCTCAATTGATACAGAATCAATTGGATTTCGAAAACTCCATTAAAAATCCAACTGGAAGATTAGTAAATCACTACTTTGTGACTGGAGGATATGAATATGAGCTCAATTCTGATATTAAATTAGAGCCTTCTTTTTTATTAAAATATGTAGATCCTTTACCTGTTCAATATGAATTCACTTTGAGGGGAATTTACCAGGATAAATTATGGCTTGGAGGTGCTTATAGAAGAGGTACTGCAATTGGCCTACTTATTGGGTATACACTTCAAGATAACTTGTCAATTGGATATTCTTATGATATTCTTCAATCGGATATCAGAAATTACAGTACAGGAACTCATGAATTAATGCTCTCTCTTAAGTTCAATAATAAGAGTGGCAGTAATTCAGAGTAATGTTACTCAGTTGATTGCCTTGCATTCGAATCCGTAATCATTGGCGTACTCTAAGATCCCTTTTAAGGCGTAGAACATATTTCTGCTGGCTTTATGACTATCGTGAAACACAATTATCGATCCTTGGCGTAAATTTTTTAGTGCAATTTCTAGACAACTTTCCTTTTCAATACTCTGGTCATAATCGTACGTTAATATAGACCACATTATAATTTGATATTGACCTTTTAAAGCTGCAATCTGTGTAGATTTTATTTTGCCATATGGTGGGCGAAATAAATTAGTTTGATAAACTTGATCAAAAGATTTAATGTCATTTAAAAAATCTACTGTCGTATTCTTCCAACCATTTAAGTGACTATAAGTGTGATTTCCTATAGCATGACCTGCTTGAACTATATTTTCGAATAATTCTGGGTTCTCCTTTATATTCTTACCCAAACAGAAAAATGTAGCACTGGCATTATATTCTTTAAGCATTGACAATACTTTCTCTGTTACGCCAGGAGTTGGTCCATCATCAAAAGTTAGATAAATATTTGGCTCTTCAGTTTCAATTTCCCAGGTAAGTGAAGGATAAATACTTTTAATGATTGACGGAGGATAACTCAGTATCATGAGAAAAGATTATCATATATTTCTTCAATTCTTGCCACTGCAACAATATCTATAGCAGCCTTGATGTGCGCTATTTCTTTCAAGTTATATTTCGAAATAAAGATTCTTTTAAACCCAAGTTTATTGGATTCCAATATTCGTTGTTCAATGCGGTTTACTGGCCGAATTTCACCAGAAAGTCCTATCTCAGCCGCAAAAGCAATATCTTGGGCAATAGGTATGTCTTCATTTGAAGAAAGTATTGCCACTACTACTGCCAGGTCCAAAGCTGTATCCTCAACTTTCAATCCACCAGCAATATTTAAGAATACGTCTTTCATCCCTATTTTAAATCCACATCGCTTTTCTAATACAGCAAGCAACATATTTAATCTTTTGGTATCGTAACCCGTCGTGGATCTCTGGGGAGTTCCATAAGCCGCTGTACTAACCAAGGATTGAATTTCAATCAATAGAGGCCTTAATCCTTCCATAGAAGTTGCAATTGCTGTTCCACTTAATAGTTCTTCTCTATGCGAAATTAAAATGTCCGAAGGATTATCAATTTGCTTTAATCCGTTGGACTGCATCTCAAATATGCCTATCTCATTGGTAGGACCAAATCTATTTTTTGTTGATCTTAACAAACGATACATGTGATTTCTGTCGCCTTCAAACTGAAGAACCACATCCACCATATGCTCCAGAACTTTAGGTCCTGCAATATTCCCTTCTTTATTGATATGTCCGATTAAAAAAACTGGTGTATTGCTTTCCTTGGCAAACCTCATTAATTGAGCAGCACATTCTCGTATTTGTGAGATAGAACCAGCAGCAGAATCAATTAGTGAAGAATTCAATGTTTGTATACTATCAACGATCACAACATCGGCATTCTCCTTATCTAGCTGCTGTAGGATACTTTGTAGGGATGTTTCTGTATAAAGCAAACATTGGGAGTTTTTAATGCCTATGCGATCAGCACGCATCTTTATTTGCCTATTGCTTTCTTCTCCGGACACATAGAATATTTTGATTCCGCTCCATTGAAGTGCGATTTGAAGTAATAGTGTTGATTTTCCTATACCAGGTTCGCCACCAAAAAGTACAAGAGAACCTGGAACTAGTCCTCCACCCAAAACTCGGTTCATCTCTTTATCTGGAGATTGATATCTAATTTCCTTGCTTTCTTCTATTTCAAGAATTGGAATCGCTTTGTTGTTGGCTTTTGATTTAGTAGAATAGGAAGAAGTGTTTTTGTTTTCAATAATCTCCTCTACATAAGTATTCCATTCTCCACAATTAGGACAATTGCCTATCCATTTAGCAGCTTCTGCTCCACAATTTTGACAAAAAAACGCTTTCTTCAGTTTAGCCACTGGAATGAGGATTAAAAAATGATATCTATACCCTTCTTCTTTTTCTCATCCTTGCCACAAAAATCATTGTAGTTGCTTGTGGCTTGTTCATATCCGATTTTAGATGATTTTAACCAATCCGCGCATGCATCATCTTTTTTACCAATTTCAAATTTTGCCTCAGCTCGATAAAAATATGCTCTATCCAAATTATTGTCTCTTTGGTCTATAATCTTTGTTAAATCATCTATTGCTTCCTCATACCTTTTCATACCTAGCTTACTAAGCGCAATATTTAACTGGCCATTCTCGAGTTTGGGATTTTTCTGCAAGGCCAAATCAAAGTCTTGCATACCTGCACTATAATTTTTTATCTCTGCTTTAGCTGCTCCCCTATTATAATAAGCCTCAGCATAGTCTGGTTTTAGGATAATGGCCTGACTATAATCCTCAATGGCCGATTTAAATTTGCCCAATTCAGCTTTTGAATATCCCCTATAATAATACACTTTGTGTTGATTCTGATCCAATTCAAGAGAACGATCAAAATCCTTAATGGCCATTTTGTAATTTTCGATAAAAACTTTAGCTGCACCTCTGTTAAAGTATAGCTCCGATTCATTGCTATTTATAGATTCTGCTTTATCATATAATTCAATTGCAGCTTGAAACATATCTAGTTTGTGCTTACTATCTGCAAGACCCATGATCACTTTATAATCTAAAGGTGCAATTTTATATGCTTTACTATAGAATTTCATAGCCTCAACAAATTCTTCTGCTTGATAAGCTTCTCTTGCCTTCTCTTTCATCATGGACAAAGAGTCCTGACCCTTTAAATTGAAAGTAGAAATTAATGTAATCAGAGCTAATATTATTCCTTTACAATGAAGCATTTTAGAATGTATCATCCTTGTTTAATTTTTTCGACAATCTTTGAGGTAGAGAAGCCATCTAAAAACGGAAGTGTTTTAACCTCACCTCCATTTTCAATTACTATATCAGAACCAGCAATCTCTTCAATTTTATAGTCGCTTCCTTTAACTAAAACATCAGGTTTAAGATACGCAATTAGTTCATAGGGTGTATTTTCTTCAAATAGTATTACCATATCTACAAAATGAAGCGAAGCTATTAACAGAGCTCTACTCATTTCACCTTGTAAGGGCCTTTCGGGGCCTTTATCAAGCACTTTTACAGATGCATCAGAATTAACCGCTACGATCAGTTTATCACCGAGATCAGCAGCCTTTGATAAATAATCCAAATGTCCTTGATGTAAAATATCAAAGCAACCATTGGTAAATACAACCTTCTTATTCTTAAATCGCCATCGAATCAAATGGGGCAAGGCATTTTCCCTCTTAATGATCTTATTCTCTATGATATCAAGCGACTTCAATTTGCTTTTTATTTCGATTTATAAAGCGTATTAAAGGTATACTAATTACACCTAAAACAATTACCATCAATGTCTGAGAAGACCAAAGCAACCAACCTAAAGCCAAGGCAGGTGGTTTGGCAATACCATAAAGTATTAAGGTCTCCATAATAGCAAGTGGAAATACTCCTAATCCTCCTTGAACAAATACTATTGCAAGGCTACCCATTACAAAAGCTGCCATCACGGCAGTAAAAGGAACATCTGATGTCTCTTCCAAGCTGAAAAAACAAGTATAAAACATCCCGATATACATCAACCATATGAATGCGGTATGTAACAAAAAGTAGACTTTTTTCTCCATTTTAAGAATTGATTGCACTCCTTCCCAAACGCCTCTTATCAATGTCCTGACTTTTATGAAAATTGGATGTGTCGATTTATTTAACATGACCACAATGAAAATGACTATACCAACAATTATAATTGACCCAAGAATAATTATAGACTGAATAGAAAATTGCTTTGCTCCCATATCCATAAATTCTACAAGACCATCTTTAAGCATATCCATTTCAATGAATATAATGGTTGCAAGAATACCAGCCAATATAATAAGATCAGCTACTCTTTCTGCTACTATGGTACCAAACAATTTATTGAAGGAAAGTCCCTCATATTTTGCCAATAATCCAGGCCTCGTTACTTCACCAAGTCTGGGCAAGGCGTAATTAGCAGCATAGCCTATCATTACTGCAAAAAAACTATTCCAAAGACCTGGAGTTTTTCCCAATGGCTCTATGGTGTATTTCCAACGATAAGCCCTACTTATATGACTTAATACTCCTAAAGAGACTGAAAATAACACCCAAAAATAATTGGCTTGATGCATTGCCGTATTTAATTCCTTTCTTTCTTGTTCATTTAAATCTTTAAATACATACCAGATTAAAAAAACACCAAATGCTAATGGAAGAGCAATTTTTAAAACGGAGATTATCTTTTTCAATGAATATTCAGATTTGGCGTGAAATTAATTAATTAGCGATAAATTGTCGATTAATCGAACGCTACCTAAATAGGCTGCCACAAATACTCTTGGCCGTTCTGTATCGGTCCATGAATGAATAGGTTTTAGCGTTAATTCATCCGCAATAACAAAATATTCCGTTTGGAATTCTTCACTTAACATATTCAAGCATCTGTCTGTTATTTGTTTTGGGCTTAATTGACTTTGATTTTGCTTTGCAAACAACATGGTTTTGTAAATTTTGGATGCAGTATCAAATTCATTAGTATCTAACAAATAGTTTCTGGAACTCATGGCCAATCCATTATCGAATCTTTTCGTTTTACACCCGATTACCTCAGTATTAAACCCTTTTAACTTGGTTAGCCATTTAATGATAGTAAGTTGCTGAAAATCTTTCTCTCCAAAATAGGCATATTCTGGCTCAATTATTTCGAAAAAACGACTTATTACTGCTGCAACACCTTCAAAATGATTAGGTCGATATTCTGCCTCCATTCCCATTCCAATACTGCCAAAATCAAAGTTTAGATCAGGTTCTTTCGGATATATCTGATCATATTCTGGTTTAAATAAGATGTCACATTTATGGTTTAAGAGCAATTCTACATCTTCATTAATCCTATCTGGATAATTGTTTAAATCTTCTGCTCTATTGAATTGTTGTGGATTAACAAAAATGGAGCATACCACTATATCCGAATCTGCTTTTGCTTCCTCAATTAATGCCATATGGCCTTCATGCAAGGCTCCCATGGTTGCTACAAAACCAACCTTTTTCCCATTTGATCGCATTTCCTTTAGGTAACTATGAATTTCAAAGGATTTAGAGAAGCTTCTCATTGGCATTAGATATATTAATCAAATTTAGGTTTTGTAGGGGATTAAATGCTACGAAGCAAGCTCGAAATGGGCAATATACTTGCTTTTTCGGCTATTTTTTACGTAATTTTGTAATGCTTAACTAATTAATCCCTATTTATGTCAAAAAAACGAATTCTCTTTATCTCCCAAGAGATAAATCCCTACCTTGCTGAATCTGAAATTTCTAACATAGGCCGAAATCTACCACAGAGCATTCAAGAAAAAGGAAAAGAAATAAGAACATTCATGCCAAAGTTTGGCTGCATTAATGAAAGAAGGCACCAATTACATGAGGTTATTCGCTTATCTGGCATGAATTTGATTATCGATGACAATGATCATCCACTAATTATTAAAGTGGCTTCCATTCAACCAGCCAGAATGCAGGTTTATTTTATTGATAATGAAGATTTTTTCAAAAGAAAAGCGATTTTGGAAGATGAAAAAGGTAAGTTTTTTTCTGACAATGATGAAAGGGCTATTTTCTTTTGTAGAGGAGTATTGGAAACAGTTAAAAAGTTAGGTTGGGCTCCAGATTTAATTCATTGCCATGGATGGATGACAAGTCTAATTCCACTTTATTTAAAGACCTCTTATAAAAACGAACCATTGTTTCAGAATTCTAAAGTAGTTACCTCGGTTTATGATGATTGCTTCAAAGGAAGTTTAGATCAAAATTTTGCGAAGAAGGCGATGATGGATGGTGTTACTGAAGAGGATGTTAATAATTTTGTGGACCCTACGCATGAGAATCTTTGCAAAGCAGCCGCAAGCTGGTCGGATGGTGTAATTCTTGGTTCTGAGAATGCTGCATCTATAGTTAATGGAGTAGAAAAACCAGTATTGGATTATCAAGGTGAAGAATATGTTGATGCCTACAACAATTTTTACGAAGAAGTTTTGTTAGAGGAGGCGGTATTGGTTGAATAACATTTATGAGAAATTTTTTAATTCGAAATTGTATGCGGAAAGTATTCATTCTTTCCGCATCTTTTTTATGGTTGTTTACTGCTTGCAAGAAAGACGGTGATCTGAACCCAGAATTCCAAGACAACACTTCGTTCACTAGTTTTACAGACAGTTTTACTGTCCAAACGAAGACCATTGCTGGTGATCCTATAATTGCCGATCAAATTGAAACTGGATTAGTAGGTTCCTACAAAGACTCTGTCTTTGGCCTATCTAATTCCCAATTGTATTTACAAGCCCTTCTACCAACTAACTTTTTGGTTTTAGGGGAAGCAAATGAAACTTTAATAACCGATTCAGTTGTTTTAAGTTTAGTCTATGATGGGTTTTATGGAGATGAAACAACAAGTCAAACCTTTGAAGTTCATCGATTAGGTGAGGCGCTAAACTCTAACACTACCTATTTATCAGACACAAGTATTAATACAGTTGGAGGTTTACTAGGTAGTAAAACTTTTATTCCAAAATTGGACAAAGAAGTTAGCATTCAAACACCTGCTTTAGATGGAACAATTAATACAGAAATATTGAGTCCGCAATTGCGCATTAAATTAGATAATGCATTGGGTGCTGAAATTTTATCCAAATCAGGTCAAGCTGAACTATTTTCTAATGAGGCATTCACCCAATTTTTTAAAGGCGTAAAAATTAGTCCTGCTTTAAGCACACCTCCAAACAACAACCAAAATTCAATATTGTATTTCGGTGTTACCAATTCAGAAACAAAAATATCCTTGTATTATAAGGCAATTACCAACCAAGGTGATACGACCAATAAGGTTGTTGATTTCCCTATAAATTCTACTAGTATTCGATTTAATACATTCAGCCATGATTTTAGTTCTGGGGTAGTGAACAATGTGATTAATAACAACAACAAAGACCAGCTATATTCGTATACCCAATCTATGGCTGGCGTCAATACTTTAATTCAATTTCCAAGCTTTTTGGAGCGTTTTAAAGATGAAAATATTGTAATTAATAAAGCGGAATTGGTGATTCCTGCAATTGGAGGAAGTTATGTGCAAAATGGTTTTGCAGAAGGACTAATTGTAGTTACAAAGAATGAAGAGGGTAATTTGCAGGTGATTCCAGATGTATTTGAAGGAGAATCTCATTTCGGAGGTGGTTTATCGGTTCCTTCAGATACCTATACATTCAATATTAGCAGATATATGCAAGCCATGCTCAATGGTCAAAGTGTCAATAATGAACTGACTTTATTGGTATCAAATAGTGCTAGAAATGGCGAAAGGGTAGTTTTTGGTGCACAAAAAAATGAGCGAAAAATAAAATTAAATTTATTCTATTCAAAAACTGAATAATAATGTGTGGAATAGTAGCATACGTAGGTGAAAAGGAAGCATACCCAATAATTCTTAAAGGCTTAAAACGATTAGAATATAGAGGATATGATAGTGCAGGTGTTGCTCTGCTTAATGGTAAAATAAATCTTTATAAAAAACAAGGAAAGGTATCTGCTCTCGAAGAGTTTGTAAAGGATAAATCAACCATTTCACAAATAGGGATTGGCCACACCCGTTGGGCAACACATGGTGCTCCAACCGACGGCAATGCTCATCCACATACTAGTGGAAATGGTGATTTAGCCATTATTCATAATGGAATAATCGAAAACTACGATTCTCTTAAAAAGGAATTGGTAAAGAGAGGCCATGTTTTTAGCAGCGAAACAGACACAGAAGTTTTAATTCATTTGATTGAAGACATTTATGAAAATGAAAATGTTTCTCTGGAAGAGGCAGTAAGATTATCACTTAGAGAAGTGATTGGGGCTTATGCAATAGTGATTTTAGATAAGGCAAATCCAAACCGCTTGATAGCGGCCAAAAACAGTAGCCCATTGGTTATTGGTGTTGGAGAAAGTGAATTTTTTGTTGCTTCTGATGCTACACCAATCATTGAGTATACCAAAAATGTAGTCTATCTTGAAGACAAGGAAATTGCCGTAATGGAGTTAGGCAATGAAGTAAAGATTAACAATATTCAAAATCAAGAAATAACTCCTTATGTCCAAGAACTTGAATTGAATTTGGAGGCCATAGAAAAGAGTGGTTTTGATCATTTCATGTTAAAGGAAATATACGAGCAACCCCAGTCTATTAAGAATAGCATGCTTGGTAGATTAAACTCTCGAACAGGTAAAATTACCATGAGTGGCATTGAAGAATTCGAATCGAAATTTTTAAATGCCAATAGGATCATTTTTGTTGCTTGTGGAACCTCATGGCATTCCGCATTGGTAGGGGAATACATGATTGAAGACCTGGCAAGAATTCCTGTTGAAGTTGAATATGCTTCTGAATTTAGATATCGAAATCCAATTATTACAGAGAAAGATATTGTTATTGCAATAAGTCAATCTGGAGAAACCGCTGATACTTTGGCCGCATTAGAATTGGCTAAAGAAAAAGGAGCTACCATATATGGGATTTGCAATGTTGTAGGTTCCTCTATTGCTAGAGCTACAGATGCTGGGTCTTATACCCATGCTGGGCCTGAGATTGGAGTGGCTTCTACTAAAGCATTTACAGCTCAAATTACAATATTGGCCTTGATGGCTTTAACCTTAGCCAAGAAGAAAGGCAGTATCAATAAAACGAGATATCAGAATTTGATCAACCAATTGGGAGATATTCCAAGTTTGGTAGAGAAAGTATTAAAAACCAACGATCAGATTGAATACATCTCAGATTTATTCAAGGATGCACACAACTTTTTGTATTTGGGTAGAGGGTATAACTTTCCCGTTGCATTGGAAGGAGCATTGAAGCTTAAAGAAATTTCCTACATACACGCTGAAGGATATCCAGCAGCAGAAATGAAACATGGTCCCATCGCCCTTATTGATGAAAATATGCCTGTTGTTGCTATAGCAACAAGAAAAGGTAGTTATCAAAAAGTGGTTAGCAATATTCAGGAAGTTAAAGCAAGAAATGGTAAGGTAATTGGGATAGTTACTGAAGGTGATGAAACGGTTAACGAAATGGTTGATCACGTTATTGAAATACCTGAAACAGATGAATTTTTTGATCCATTGATTTCAGTTATTCCACTTCAATTGCTTGCATATCATATTGCAGTAATGAGAGATTGCAATGTAGACCAACCTAGAAATCTAGCGAAGTCGGTAACTGTAGAATAATCAATCAATCTAGTACAGAAGCGTCATTTTTTATCAAAGTAACGTCTATGGTGTAAATCTCATAGAATTACACCTTGAAAAAGTCCGACTTACTCTACTTTGTTTTTTTGTTCTTTATCAGTCTATATTTGGTACAACTAGCAATGGGCTCTAAGCTCTTGTTCTAAATGAAACTTATATCGAAGATTTACTCACTGAAATTAGGTCATGTAACATTTGTGAAGACTTAGTTCTTGGTCCGGCTCCAGTCCTAAATGCGGACATACATTCTAAAATTGCAATTATTGGTCAAGCGCCTGGATTGAAAGTGCATCAATCGAAAATCCCATGGGATGATCAAAGTGGTATTCAATTGAGAAAATGGTTGAATGTCAGTCCAAATCAATTTTATGACCCTAAATTGTTTGCGATTATACCGATGGGGTTTTGTTATCCAGGCAAAGGTAAAAGTGGTGATTTACCACCACGGAAAGTATGTGCACCAAATTGGCATGATAAATTATTTCAAAAGATGAATTCCATTCAAATGATTCTTTTGATAGGTCAATATGCCCAAAAGTATTATTTAAGGGAAAGGGTAAAAGTAACCCTTACAGAAACCGTTAAATCTTATAAAAACTATCTACCAAAATACTTTGCACTACCACACCCATCGCCACGAAATCGAATTTGGCTAAAGAAAAATCCATGGTTTCTTGAAAATATTATTCCCGAATTGCAGAAAGAAGTTCATCTAATCTTATCAGAGACGATTTAATTAAGATTCAACTACAACTCTACCCTTAAAGGAATCATATTCTAGCTTAATCCGTTCAAAGCTGTTTGTAGTATCTCGATATACAGTGCATTCATCTATAGGAGATACATATAGATGCAAGCTCATGGCTCTACTATCGGAAATGTTTTTTAATGCATGGTAACCCATATCATCGTTCATGTAGGATACCCCTTGTTCCTTAACGGCCAACTCTCTCTCGACATCAATAATTCGTATTCCTTCTTCACTATCAATAAACCTTTTCTCTTCGAATTCTCCCATTAAGGCAATCACCCAGCATTCCTGTTCATTGTGACAATGTATTGGCGTTTCTTGCCCTGCTTCCCAGCACAAGAGTATCAACTCATGATCATCTGTTCTATCAATACAATTCCTTGTATACTTTTCATCTGACCAATAAGCATAATTGGCAAACTCCTCCGATGGAATATTTAACCTTTTTACAAGATTCTTATATTCCTGAAAGTTTTCAGCTTCGCCTAATTCTGAAATTAGTTGAGCAATGGAAACAATGTTCCTGGTTTTTGACATTTTTTGTCTTTTCCTGTCTTTTTGGTGGCTTTTTAATTAAAAAAAGACCCTTTTGGTGCACTTTTCTTTACTTTGCGTAGTAATACAAAACTAACAAACAAATAGCAATAGATTCTTAAAATCTATTAATATGTATTCTTATAAATGTCTATGATACAAGACGATTTCAATCAATTTCAAAGAATATCGAAAAAGTTAATCGAAGCAGAAATCAAGGAAGCTGTTGTAGCACCAATAAAAGCGGAGAAACTTTATGATGTACTTGATCTATCGTTAGAAGAGGAAGGAATTTCCGATGATCAGTTTTACCAAGTATTGGAAGAATTGGTTATGCATACACCCAGGACTGCGAGCAAACAATTTTTTAATCAACTATTTGGTGGAAGAAAAGGGAAAGCATCATTAGGAGATTTAATAGCTGTTATGCTTAACAACAGTATGTATACTTATAAAGTTGCTGGTCCTATGGTAGGAGTCGAAAAAGAGATTATCCATCAAGTCTGTCGATTAATAGGATATGGTAAGGAAAGCAATGGGACCATTGCACCAGGGGGATCAATGAGTAATTATATGGCAATGGTCATGGCTAGGGATCAAAAAGTCGAAGATATTAGAAGTTCTGGAGTAGATCGAAAAATGACCTTATACACTTCTATAGATTGCCATTATTCCATTGCTAAGAACTCCGCATTGATGGGTATTGGAAGAGATCAGGTGCGTTTCATAGAAACCGATTCTTATGGATGCATGATCCCTGAAAAATTAGAAGAATCCATTTCCAAAGATTTAAATGATGGGTTTACACCCTTTTTCGTAAATGCCACAGCTGGTACAACAGTATTGGGCGCTTTTGACCCAATAGGCCCCTTGTCTGAAATATGTTCAAAATTTGACCTATGGTTACATGTGGATGGAGCATATTGCGGATCTGTTATATTTAGCAACAGATATAAATTCTTGGTTGAATCCTGTGAAAAAGCGGATTCATTTAGCTTTAATGCACACAAGATGATAGGTACACCATTGACCTGTTCTCTTATTTTGGTAAAAGATAAAAAACACCTATACAATTCCTTCTCTAATGATGCTTCTTACTTGTATCAAACTGATGGTGATGACTTCAATTTAGGAAAGACTTCCCTTCAGTGCGGAAGAAGGAATGATGCATTAAAATTTTGGTGCTTGTGGAAATCAATGGGAACAAAAGGCCTATCTGATTTGGTAGATCATCAATTTTATCTCGCCGATATTGCTAGAGATTATATTAAAAAGAATAGCGATTATACTCTCTATAGCTTTGATAATTCCATATCCGTTTGCTTTAATTATAAAAATATTCCAGCTCAAAAGTTATGTACTGCCTTATATGAGGAAGCAAAATTAATGGTTGGCTTTGGTCACTTTAGACAGGAGGAGTTTGTTCGATTTGTGACCATAAACTCTGATAATTCTGCCGAAGATATTTTGAACTTCTTTCATGTGCTTGAGCAATTTGTTGAAGACAAACAAGAGTTATTACTATCTGAGGCCTTGATGGATTCTTAATGATATGCTAACAAAACTTATCGTTCTTGGCATTTATTTCATCATACTATTTGTAATTGGCATAGTAGCCTCTAAACAAATCAAAGGTTTAAGCGATTTTTATGTTGGTGGGAAAAGAATTGGGTATTGGGCAGTAGCATTTTCAGCTAGAGCTACTGGAGAATCTGGTTGGTTGCTTCTAGGTCTTACTGGTATGGGAGCCATCGCGGGGTTCTCAGCCTATTGGGTAGTATTGGGAGAACTTCTAGGTGTAGCAATTTCCTGGTTCTTCATGGCCAAACGTTTTAAACGCTTAAGTGATAAATACCAATCCATAACCATCCCTGATTTCTTCGATAGTCATTTTAAGTCAACAAGTAATTTATTGCGCATAGTTGCAGCTACTGCGCTTTCCATATTTGTCATCATATATGTAAGTGCGCAGATTGATGTTACTGGAAAGGCGTTTGAATCTCTCTTGGGTATAAATTACTTTACAGGTGCTATCATCGGTTTTTTAATTGTACTTGCTTATATCTATACCGGTGGTTTCATTGCAGTGGTTTGGTCGGACTTCTTTCAAGGATTATTGATGTTTTTTGGCTTGGTTGCATTACCTATTGTTGCTTATTGGTCTATTGATAATATCGATTCCATTGTTAGTGGTTTAAATACAATCGATCCAGATTTGACTTCAGTCTTTGGAGGAGGAGATAATGTTTGGCTAAAAGTTGCTACAATGCTTGGTTTTGCAATGATTGGACTTGGGTTCTTGGGTTCACCGCAGATCTATGTGCGATTTCTTTCTATTAAGAATGAAGAAGAAATAGATAAGGGCAAATGGGTTGCCATTGTATTTACTCTGTTGACCGATGCTGCTGCTGTTACCATTGGAATTTTAGGGAGGTACCTCTTTACGACAGCTGGTCAAGATGCAGAAGCAATTTTAGGCAATAATGGTGAAGAAGTTTTAATTCATATGATTGAACACTTTTTCCCATTAATTATTATCGCTATCTATATTGCTGTTGTATTATCTGCAATAATGTCCACCATAGATTCTTTGCTGGTGGTAGCTTCTTCTGCAGTTGTTAGAGACTTTTATCAACAGATTCTACATCCCAATTTAGATGAAAGAAAGATGGCCAGAATTTCTAGACTGGTCACCCTTCTAATGGCAATGTTCGCCTTAGCCATTGCTATATTAGTTGCGATTTCAACGCCCGAAAGAACTGTATTTTGGTTCGTTATTTTTGGTTGGTCAGGTATAGCAGCTACATTTTGCCCTGTAATTATTCTTTCTCTATTTTGGAAAGAGTACTCTGAAAAAGGAGCAATTGCCAGTATGATTGTCGGTTTTTTATCGGTGCCTTTCTTCAAATTTGTAGTTCAAAATATAGAAGGCGTAGGGATATATTTTCAAAAATTAGATGTGCTTGCTCCATCTTTTCTTCTGGCAATGATAGCAGGTTGGATATTTACAAAAATTTATCCAAGAGAAACTGAATTAATCCATTAGTTAAATTTCTTTATTCATTTTTGCGAAATGGATAAAAGTCTAGCATTAAAAGGAATTCGAAATATCATTTTCGATCTAGGGAATGTAATTATTGACCTCGACATTCAGGCTACTGATGATAAATTTAGTGCACTTTTTGGATTGGATCGAGAGTTGGCTTTTCAAAACTTACAACATAATAATGTCTTTCAACAATTTGAGAAAGGAGAAATAGATGCCAATCAATTTATCGCTGAATTGATCAAAGTATCTAAAAATGAAATAAAAGATTCTCAAATAATCGAAGCTTGGAATGCAATGCTACTGACAATTCCAGACTCACGCTTTGAATTGCTCTTGCAATTAAAGAATAGATATAGAACATTTTGTTTGAGCAATACGAATGAGCTGCATGCTTCTTTTATTTTTAATCAATTGAAAGCTACCAATGGAGAGACAAGCTTAAATCCTTATTTTGAAAAAGTCTACTTATCCCATGAAATAGGAATGAGGAAGCCAGATGTAGAAATATTTGAAAAGGTAATCCACGACAATAATCTCATTGCAGAAGAAACACTTTTTATTGACGATACGCTAGGACATCTTGAAGGAGCCAAAAAATTAGGTATTCAAACCTATCACCATCTACCAGGAAAAGAAATTGTGGATTTATTCAGAGGGTAATTTTCGCTCTTGACAAAGTTCAACCAAAACTCCGCCCGAAGATTTAGGATGTAAAAAGGCAATTAATTTGTTATCCGCTCCCAACTTTGGACTGTGGTGTATCATTTCAAATCCCTCTTTTTTAAGCCTTTGAATTTCTTCTTCAATATTTTCCACATCATAAGCAATGTGGTGTATTCCCTCCCCTCTTTTCTCTATAAATTTTGCAATTGGACTTTCTGGATTTGTCGCTTCAAGCAATTCAATCTTGCTTTCTCCTATTTGAAAAAACATGGTTGTTACTCCTTCGCTTTCTACTTTTTCTGTTTTATAGGATGCTTTGCCTAAAAGCGCTTCATACAGTTTAGCCGAAGATTCAATATTTCTTACTGCTATTCCTAAATGTTCAATTTTTCTCATTCTTACTCAAAAAAAAACCTTGGATAAATCCAAGGTTTACAAATTCTTTATATCTGATCTATTTGAATTGTACTGACTTTACTGTGTTGTCATAATTCACATAGTAAGTTCCTTTTTCAAAATTGCTGATATCAACAATTTGGTCATAACCTCTTTTTACCAAGGTACCATACCTATCAAATATTTCATAGAGGGTTTTACCTCCATTGAATTCAATCTGACCTTTAAACTTATCTTCTGCCAAAGTAACTTCAGGAACTCCTGATGAATAATCTGCAGTTTTTGAATATCTCGGTTTGCCAGTATAATCCACTTGCTTTACTCTGGCTTTATTTTCTCCACTATGCGGGGTAACCTGAAATGAATACTGATGAGAACCAGGTGTTCCTTCACCACTTACTTCTCCAGCTTTTACCCATTTATTCCATCGATATTGTTCTACAATATAATCCAATTTGCCATTTTCATTATCCGCAGTCCAACTCAGAACCCCATCATCAGAGAAGGAAATTTTTTGAACATTGAATGTACTTTTTGGCTTTAATACTTCAGGGTTTAATACTTCAGGTGAACAATCGTCCTTGTGCTTGATATTGATAATTACTTTATCCCCAAGTTTAATGTCATGGTTACCAAAGTCAATTTCGAAAGCACTTTGGTTTACTTCATCTGGAGACAATCTTCCATTAATTGTCACTTCAAAAGCACAAAAACCAACTCCTGCACCTCCAAATGGATTCTTAACAAAAATATTCTTGCCCATATAATTCCCTTCCAGCACTATCATGCCAGCTTTTAATAAGGGGGCTATTGCCATGAAGAATATTAAGGCAACGCACTGAAATAGTTTCATTTTACTCATTTTTAAGAAAATTAAATACTATTTGTCGTCAATATTAGTCTAAAATTGTTATTCCTCAACAAGAAAACGCAATTAACGGTTACTAAATTAACAAAATTTCGACTTTTCCTTAGAAAATATCGTGCCGTTAATCTTACACAGATTCCAGTTGATCTAATTTACTTTTTAATTCATCTATTCTTTTTTCCTTTTCTACACCTCGTCTTTGTTTAGCTGAGCCTGTAAAATAAGAATGTTGTGATAGAAAACTGATATTCATTTGTACCCATTGCTTCTCATCGTCAGAAATTTTACCAAATTCTATCAATTCTTTCCTTAAAGTCTCTGCGATAGGATAAAAGTCGGTTCTGCCAAGATAATCTAAGTCCGCATCACACATGATTTCCTCCAAATGGTTTTTCGGTTGCTGCGGTATTTTAGTAGACTCTATCAATTCAATTACTTGTTCTATCTGCTTAGTAGTGTATCCAAACTCTGGGAGCATTTCTTTAGCCAACTTAGCACCTATCGGCTCATTGCTTTCATAAGAATTGATAAAGCCAGCGTCATGGTAGAGTGAAGCTGTTTTCAGCAAATAAAGCTCTTCTCCTTTTACACCTTCCCAAATTGCCAATCTCTCCACTGCTTCACAAACATCTTTGGTATGATGAATTCCATGGTAGTGCAAGCCATCTGGTAAGTCTCCTGCTAAACGTTTCAAGATATATTTTTCAGCATGGCGATAATTGATATTGCTGTAAAGCTTCAGGTTTACGTAATGCCAAAATGCCTCATTAGGAACTATCCCTTTTTCATTTTCCGAGAGTTCTGGCTTGATTCCATGCACAAAATACATGTCTATCTCTCCTTTGTGTTTTGCCTTTACCTTACCTCGATATTCGGTTACAAAAAATTCTGCAATTGCTTCATAAGTAGTTTCTGAAACATTTACCATTCCGACTTCGCCACTAGATTCCATATGTGCGGCTACATTTACGGTATCTCCCCAAATGTCATATGCAAATCGCTTTATCCCAACAACTCCTGCGATTAGGTCTCCAGAATGCAAACCAATTCTAATTTCCCAAGCTTCTTCTCCTATTTTCTCCTTCTCCAATTTGATTTCTTGCATGGCCCTTTGTATCTCCAAAGCGGCAAGCGTTGTATCAATCGCATTACTTTTATTCCTAATCGGTACACCACCTGCACACATGTAAGCGTCACCAATGGTCTTGATTTTTTCTACATTGTATTTATTGACAATTTCATCGAAACGAATAAAGTAGCTGTCTAATTCTGCCACCAATTGTTCTGGGGTAAATGCTTCTGCCAACTGCGTGAAGTTTTTTACATCGGTAAACATCACGGTTGCTTGTCGGTATTTTCGTGCCTTGGCCTTCCCTTTCTCCTTCAATTCATCTGCCATTTCACGAGGGAGAATATTCAGAAGTAATTTTTCCGTTTTCTCTTTCTCCTCTTCAAGCATTCTTTTCTGTCGCTCAACTTGTTCCTTCTGCCTAATAATTTCAATTGTTCTTTGCTTTACTTGGGTTTCAAGAAGGTCTTTTTGCTTCTGAATTTTAAGGACGCGTTTTCGATAAAACCATAGTAGAGTCCCAGCAACCAGTAATATGACAATAGAATCTACCCACCAATAGGTGAACAGAGAACTTAATATGGTATTTGCTGCTATTATCATATTGATAAAAACGAAGGTCTAATTTATTTTAAGAAGAAACAAATTCCATTTATTACCACGAAGACCCTTTACTTAAATGAATTTCAGTTCTTCGATTCAAATAATGATCATCATTGTCGCAATCTTTTGTCTCACAATCAACTTTTGGTTTCAGTTCTCCATAATAATTTCCTACTATCCTGTCTTTTCTAATTCCATGGGAAATCAGGAAGTTGATTACATTATTTGTTCTTTGTTTAGATAATCTTTCGTTGTATTCAATTGGACCTCTTGTATCTGTATGCGACTCAATTTCAATTCTTAATTCCGTGTCCTTAACGATACGGATGAGTTCTTTTAAATGTCTTTTCGCTTCTGTATTTAACAAGGTAGAATCAAAACGATAATGAACTGTGAAAGTGTCTAAATCATAGACATGATCATCAATATGTAATATTTGATGGTGGTCTTCTGCTTCCTCTAAATATATTTCATGATGCTGCATTCCCAAAGCCTTGTACTTAAACATTCCCAATCTATTTTTGATGGTCTTGTCCAAAATATTATCTTCTTCATCCAAGGTAACCAATTGAAAATCTTCATCCTGATTTTCAATTTTGAAGAAATAATTCTCATCATTTTTCAACTTCTTAAATGCAAATCGTCCCCTTTCATCGGTATAGGCTGTATCCACCAAATTACCTTCGGAATCATAAATGTATACTTCCATTCCATGATCAAAATCTCCAGGTAGCTTTTTAAATACCTGACCAAATATTTCTTTGGTTAAACCATCAGAAACTAAATCTGCATCCATCACATCAAGTGGCTCAAATTGTGCGACTTGATAGGTTAATTTTTTGTAGGCGAAATTTCCATTTTCATTCAATACCGCCTTTTCAATAATGAGATCATTATCATTCAATAATGCCAAATTCAACTCATTGGCATTGGCAACTTTAAAGCTATAAGACCTGTCTGGATCTAGTTTTTGAAAATCAAATTTTCCATTTTGATCTGTATAAACAGAGTCTAATATTGCACCCGATTCATCAATCAGGTACACCTTCAATCCATCACTATGGTCTCCTGGTAATTTCTTATAAACTTGTCCTTTTAATTGTACCATAGCAGGAACTCTTAACTCTTCCAGCAATTTCAAATCATTGTATTCACTGTAAGGCAATGCATTGAAGGTGAATCTACCATCCCGAAGCCTATTGATAAGATACAATGGATCTCCTTTGGTATCGATTACATATAATAAGGTCTCATTTAAAGTATCCTTGGCCACTTCTGGTAATGTAAAATAGTAAGTTCCATCAAATTTTAATTTGTTGTATTGAAACTCGCCCTTTTCATTGGTGTATACCGTAGCGACTTGCTTATTGTTATTGTCATAGATTTCAACCCTACTGTAGGGTAAAGGCTTCCCTTGATATTCTAATCTTGCTACAACTGCAGTCTGTCCTTTGTCTGTTGCAAGTCTTGCCATTATGGTAGGATCAATATCGGTCAATAGCTTATAACTGCCATCCTCACTAGATTTAGTTACTTCATAAATTCTGCCCGTTTCATTTATCAATGCAAGATTCATGTCCGGATCATCAATTTCCAGTTTGACAAAATATTCACTTCCTCCATCCAAAGCCAATTTCTTAAACTGGAATTCACCAAATGGGCCAGAAAGTACAGAGTCGACAACTTCACCATCTTCGTTAACCAAATAAACCATTACCTCATCATCATAATCTCCAGGTAAGCGCTTAAATATTTTACCAGCAAATCGCATTTGATCTGAGGTTTTATCCGAGTCCATTGCGAGTAATTGTTGTGCTTCTAGCTCCTCTACTGGCAGGGCTTTAAACTTAAACTTGTCGTTATTCCACCTGCGCAATAATTTGATCTTTTCCCAATTTTCATCCGCCAAGAACAATCTGGAATCATCCAACAAAGTATCTTCTGTGGTTTCTATTTGAAATATAAAATCTTCATGGTAGGAAAGATTCTTAAACTGGAAGTGACCCAAAGAATCTGTATAACTTACTGCAAGAGTAGAGTCGTTTTCATTCAACAAGATAATTTTCTGATTATCGACAGGATTTCCCTTGTATTCGAATACTCCTTGTACCGCTATAGGCTGTGAAATACTGCTTTTTCGAAATCGATAAATGTCATCTTGCCCTTCTCCACCTGGTCGATTCGAAGCATAAAAGCCTGTACTGTCTGTAATAAAATATATCCCGAAATCATCGCGAGTAGAATTAATGGGACCTCTCATATTTACTGGTGACTGCCAACCATTATTAAATTCTGAATAGAATAAATCTAGTCCTCCGTATCCTGGAAATCCATCCGAAGCAAAATAGAGCATCTGATTAAACACTGCCGGAAAAACTTCATTTCGTCTAGTGTTTACTGAAGGCCCTAAGTTTTTTGGCTCTGACCATTGCTTATTGATTAATTCTGATGCATACAAATCCATGCCCCCAAAACCACCCGGCATGTCGGAAGCAAAATATAAGGTATTGCCGCTATCGGCAAGGAATGCATGGCCTACAGAATAGTCGTCACTATTAAAAGGAAGTGGTTCAAAGTCTTTCCATTTACCTTCCTCATAAATGCCTTGATATAGCTTCATTTGATTCTTAAAATCTTTACCTCGCATTTGATTATCCACCCGAGTAATAATAACCGTTCCACTTTCTTTATCAATGGTCATTGGTCCATCATGATAAAGGGTATTCAATTGCCCCTTTACCCTGCTGAAAGTTTCCCCCTCTTTTTTAAATTGTGCCGTGTCAATTTCATAAATGGATAAAAATGGAGTCTCGTCCCATCCGAAGGACTCTGGAGAATTATGATTTATCTCTCTATTGGTGGTTATATAATACTTGCCATCGAAAAACAAAATCCCATATTCAGAAGCTTTGGTATTAAAACCAGAACTACTTCTGCTATAGAAACTTTTTGCTTCATTTTCCCAACTTGCTATCTCTTCAATAGATTGTAACATTAAATTGCCCAAAAAACTATTGTTAGAGCGTTCAGCGAATTTGATAAATTGCTCTTTAGCAGCAGCTAATTTCCCATTGGATTTCAAGGACTGCCCATAGTAAAGAAAATCTTCTGCTTGAGCAGAATCCGAATTAATTACCGCAAGAAAAAACAGTTCCGCATTTTCATAATCCTTGATTTTGCGATAAGAATTGGCCAAATATTTTAGTGGAGTGTACCTGCTTTCATCCGCTTTGAGTTCAGCTTCAAAAATTCGAATTGCTTCTTGGTATTGCTGAAACTCATATTTTTTTATCCCCTTTTTTAATCTTCCATTTTGTGCAAAGCCTAGCAATCCTACCAGTGAAAAAACCAGTATGAGTATTGATTTACAGAAATATACGCCCTTCCGCTCGATTCGTCTAGTTTTAAAAATATCTCGGGGATACAACTCTCGACTTAAATAAGTTTAGATCATATCCTATAAATATTTCATGAGAACCTCCATTGGCTCTACTTAAGGTAGTCAATGACATATCAAAAGAATACCCAATTCTAAATGCTTTGTTTAAGATATACTCCGTTACTAAAACTGCTCCAAAGCCCCTTCGATATGATAGTCCTACCCAGTATTTCTTTTTGATCAACAAACTTCCATTCAAGTCAATAAATGCTGGCAGGTTGTTGGCAGTTTTTATCAACATGGATGGTTTTAAAGTCAAGAATGAATTGATTTCAAATGCTCTACCAGCCATGATAATTGCCTGTGCATGCTGCCGAGAAGCACTTGCCAGATTCACATTATCCGATTGTATCCCAAGCTTTCCTTGGTTAAGATGCGTGAATTCCACTCCGATATAATTCAATTTATCGTGGTAATACACCCCAAAATCGAAAGATGGAGTTAAATAGGTTTCCTTCCCATTAAGCGAACCACGACTTGTTGCCTGATCTTCAAAGTTGATGAGGCTCCAGTCAAAAACATAGTTAAATAAACTTGCCCTCAATCCGAATCCCAATTTACCATGATACAACTTCACTTTATAAGCGTAAATCCCTGACATGGATATGGTGTTCTTTGGTCCAATTTGATCATTCATTAATTGGAAACCATATCCCATTTTTTTATCTCTACTAGGAGCATGAACTGCAAAAGCCTGAGTAGTTGGAGCACCTTCAAAGCCTACCCACTGACTTCTGTGCACGGCTACCGCACTTAAACCTCCTCTGGAACCTGCATAAGCCGGGTTAACACTCAAAGGGTTAAAGAAGTATTGATTAAACTGAGGATCTTGTTGTGCATAGCTAATGCTCGACAAGCAAATCAACAAAAAGACAATATGTATTCTAAATCTTTCCATTATCGTATCAATTCAATCCACCCTTTTTCTATATCTCCATCAAATTCTACTACATAGAAGTAGGTATCTGATGGCAAGTCATTGCCACTTAAATTTTCTCCTCTCCAGACTACGGTTACATTATCGTAATCCTTACCCTCCCATACTTTGTTGCCCAATCGGTTAAAAATGGTAACTGTATTGCTGGCAAAAGCTTCTATGTTTTTAATGTTCCATTGGTCATTCAGCCCGTCTCCATTTGGCGTGATACCAGTAAAGAAATCAAGCCTGCAGTCCACATTGTCAATATGGCCTATTGTAAATTCTATTAAGGTAGACTCGCATCCATCATCTGAGGTGATGCGCACGGAATAATCACCAGGAGCTAAATTGTTGGCAAAAGTTCCTACTGCCCCATTGCTCCATAAAATAGTGTAGGGCAACTTACAACCCCTTATGCTGTCCAATACTGCAAATCCATTGGTTCTTCCAATACAGGATGCATCCGTTGCATTAAATACAAAAGATATAGTAGAATCTACAGTCAAGTCTTGTTGGAAACCCTGGGTATAAATGTTATTGCTGGTATTTTCTGTGCTGACTATCATTTCCCCAACCGTTGAAAATATTCCTATGCTAGTACCTGTTTGATCTGTTCCCATATTGCTTATGACTTGACGCTCCAATTGCACTTGGGCATTAGCTCCAACAACCCAAACAAAAATTATACAATTCAATATGTAAGCCTTGGTCATATTCATTATGGAGATATGGTTGTTTTGGTATTCCAGCTTCCGCTTTCTCTTCTTTGCACGACAAAATTATTTCCACTTCTGGTAAAGCGCCAGGAACCATTGGTGTTTGGGTCCCCCAAATAAAAGGAATCTGTAGAGCCTATTTCTATGTCTCCATCAACATCCACTTTCGAGGAAGGAGATGTTAATCCTATGCCCAAATCCCCACCATTGAACCAGCTATCACCATTTGTATGTAAATTGATGTCAATATTATTGCTAGCATCTGCCATTTGAATCACAGAATTACCACTACTTATAAAAGCACCAATCTTTGTTAATCCATTTAATGTATATCGATAATACTGTGTCGTAGAAGAAGTAGTATTTACCCTAAAACCGTCTGATGTCCCTTTTTCAATGTGTAAGATGGCCAATGGAGAGGTAGCGCCATCACCAATTCCAACATTTCCACTGAAATAATTTTGATCTTCATTTTCTATAAATACCCCATAATTGTCTCCATCTGATCCTAGAAACTTGGCTTTGTATCCAAAAGAAGGAGGACTTGAAGTAGAATTATCTGGAGTAATTTCTGTGTAATTGCCGAACAAAGAGTCAGAAGAATTTGCCTTCCCAATTATTTGGTTAATAATACCATACTTCGGTTTGGATCCATTTGCGTCTAAACTTATGTGTAATCCAACCTTATCTGCTGCTCCTGAATTTGCCTGATTATCAATATATAATGATTTTGTATTAGAACCAGAACTAGATTCTATTTCAGCCATAAAGTTGGACTCAACTGTAGAAGTTCCAACAGCAAAGTTTGTAGAAGAAGAATTAGGTGAAACTACTCCCGAACTTAGAGTCCATTGAGAAGTTGCAGAACCTGACCAACTTAAATTGCCATCTCCATCTGTCATTAAGAACTGATTTGCGGCTCCATCAGTGATTGGAAAGCTAAATACATTACTAATATTTAGTGTGCCAAACACCTTTAATGTATCATTCAAGAAGTCTCCATAAATAAGCGGTGTAGTACTGTTGGAGTTCTCGATGTATAGTTTATCTGATCCGGATTCTGCACTACCAGCTTGTGGGCCAATAAATATATTATTGGATCCCGTACTTCCTGAACCAGCTTGCCAGCCCAAGAAAACATTACTTGTTCCGCTTATATTTCCAAAACCTGCAGAAGCACCCAGACCCACATTTCTTTGACCTGTATTTTGGTAAAAGCTCCATGCTCCAACAGAAGTACTACTATTTGCGGTATTGGCTTGAAGTGCTCGATATCCAATAGCTGTATTGGATGCTCCCAAGGAAGATGCAGTTAATGTACTATGACCAATAGCAGTATTGCCAAGATTGGATCCGAAGTTATCATTCAATCCTGCACTTTGTCCAATATAGGTAGAAAGTCCTGTATTTAATACCTCAAATCTTCCACTATCCATGCGGTAAAACTCCGTACCTGCCATGTCGAATCGGATGATGTCTTCATCGTCTGTTTCTTCAACTTGAATTTTGGTATCGTCATCCGCATCGGTAAAAGAGGTAACAGAACTAGCTGCTGCCCATTCTAGAATAGTTCCATTAAAACTTAATACATCTCCTTTTGAAGCGGGGGCTTCTGTAGGGAAGGAATAATTTCCTCCTATGCTTAAGCGATCCATATGAGCCCCTCCAATAACATGTAAATTAGAATCAGGACTTGTAATTCCAATACCAAACTTTCCTTTGGTTGTTGTTAGGTTCCCTTTTAAACCAACATTGGCATGGAAGAACAAAGAGTCGTTATCAAATTCTCCATAGATTAATGGTGTAGTTGCTACTGAGTTTTCTATATAAAGCAGATTGTTAGCCGAAGTAAGCGTAGAAGCTGCATAGGCTCCAATAAAGACATTGCCACTACTAGAGGTATTCACAATTTCACCAGCTTCTACTCCCAAAAAAGTATTGTTATTTCCTGTGGTTAAAATTCTTCCAGCATTTTTACCAATAATGGTATTGTGACTACCCGTATTGACCGCTGTCCCTGCTTGCACACCCATAAAGGTATTTTCTGATCCACCATTATTAGCATCTCCGGCTAGTGCTCCAATAAATGTGTTTTGACTACTACCTGTATTTACATAACCAGCTCTATACCCTAAAAATGTATTGCTTCCACCAGAAGTATTAAATGCTCCAGCCTCATGTCCTAAAAATGCATTTTGGGTTCCCGAAGTAATCGCTGCACCAGCTTGATTCCCTAAAAAGGCACTATTGGTAGTGGTGATTTGGTTTAATCTACCCCCAGGATGAATTCTCAGCACTTCTGAACCCGCTACATCAAATCGTATGATATCTTCATCTGTTCCTTCCTCAGTTTGAATTTTAGTGTCATCATCTGCATCTCCAACAAAAGTTGGTGTATCAGCATTGGTAACTAATCTTCTCCAGTCTGGGGCAGCTGGAGTTCCCAAGTTCATATAGAATCCAACGGTATTGTCACTTTGAAAAATTAAAAGGCCTGTTGCAGGACCAGCAATTGCATCTCTTTGGGTTTGAGTCATTCGTGGAATCAGCACTCCTTTCGAGGTGGAACTGACATCTAACATGGCTGAGCTATCTGGTGATGTCCCATCTTCATTGAAGGAAACATTTTGAGCATAAACTCCAATGTTTACGAATAGTAGAAAAATTAGAAATGGAACTAATTTTTTCATTTTTCTTGGATAATATTTTTCAATTGTTTGACTTCCTCCATCAATTGATCTATCTCGTATTGCTGTTTTTCGTTGTTTTGGTTTTGTGCATCGATTAATCTTTGTTGTTCCTTGATTGCTTCTAGCAATACCGCTGTAAATTTTGAATATTCTACCCCTAAAAATCCATCAGGGCCTTCAGTAACTAATTCCGGAAAATATTTTTGAATTTCTTGTGCTACAACCCCAATTGTTCTTTCCGTTGAAAAATTCATCTCAGGGTAAGCAGCAGTATCCCAATGGTGGTATACTCCCTCCAATTGCATTAATAATGGCAATACTTCGCTGAGGGCAACTATGTCCTTTTTATACCTTTTATCCGACAATAGGACTGCACCGTTTGCTCTAACATTCCCCCCTAAGGCATTGATACTACCAGCAACTTCTAATTTGTATGCCGGAGTTGCCTCTCCAATACCTACATTACCACTGTTTTCAATGTAAAAGACATCTACTCCATCATCTCTGAATACCAAATCCTTGTCTGTGTTTTGATAAAGATACCAGTCATCAGCAGTTGAAGTCGATAATTGTAAGCCACTGTTTAAGTCTCCACCATCATCGGCCAAGGTTAATACCGCATTAGAACTGCTTACTGTACCAATCAAAACTTGCCCATTACTTTCAATTTCAACTTTCCTAGATCCATTGGTCACAAAATTTATTTCATCTGCAGCACCATAATTGCCATCTGCTCCGATAGTAATTAATGTACTTCCTGTGCCTCTTTCCCCAGAAGCTTCAATAGCATTGGTGTATAACCAAGGCGTAGTCAAGAAACCATCCCCTGCATGTATAGAGGATGCAGCCTGATCGGTACTTTGATTTCCTATGTTGATGTTTCCAATTACTGCATTGTCTAAGACATCTAGTCTGCCTTGCGGTGAGGTCTCCCCTATTCCAACGAAACCATTTTCATCAAACCTTACCCTTTCACTGCCGTTGGTATACAAACCAAGGTTGCCATCAGAATTGGTTTCAAAACCCGTATCATCATCTGAAGGTCCAATGGCCAATTGAATTGCTGGAGTTGTAGTACCCACTCCAAGATCTCCATCAGAATCAAGTACCATATTGATGGAATTAGAAAAATTACTCGTTCCTGTTTTAAAATTGATATCTAAGCCATAGATATCTATTGATAGAGGATTGGGGCCATCATAAGCACCAAAATGACCCCTACCATTGTTATTTGTTATTAATGTATAATCTAAACCACTTGGAATAGAAGATAATGCCTTGCTCCGAATAATAATATCTCCATTTACATCTAATGCAGTTCGAGGATCTACATCAGCTATACCTACTCTTCCATCACCAGTAATACGCATCAATTCATTGCTAGTAGTTGAATTCGCTGCTGCATAAAATATGTGGTCTGTGGTAGTGGCATCTACCTGATACCTTAAAGTTCCTCCATCTGTGCCAAAACCCAAAAACTCATGGTCGTTGTTATTTACATCATAAAGGGTGATCTTCTTGTTCAAAACATTATTGGTAAAGGATAGTGGGGCTGTTGGAGCAACAGTTCCAATTCCCGTATTACCATCTTTGTCGATCATAAATCTTACATCCCTCACCCCAAGATTATGTCCTCCATAAATACCCACAGCTCCTTGCGGTATCAATGAGCCTCCTACAAGATCAGAAAAGAAAGCCCAATAGGCTGAATCTGTAACGTACCAAAATCCAGTTTGTCCAGATTCTGCATCCAATCTCAACAAATTATTGTCCGTACCTGTGGTCGCTATATTCATTCTTTGGGAAGGATTTGTAGTTCCTACTCCCAATCTTCCAGCGGCAGTTAAAATCATGGCTGTATCCAAATTAGAGATGCCAGCAGAACCATTGAGTGTAAATAAGTGTCCACTCAAGGCATGGTATTCCAATTGATCTGAATCTTGGTTAAGATTCCATCCCGATTCGCCTATATAAGTATTCAGTCTTCCGCTACTGAGGTGGTAATCGTCTCCAAAAACCAATCGTGAACCAGAACCTGAGGATCCATTGCCAAAGAGGTGTAATTCTCCCGCTGGGCTGTCCGTTCCCACCCCAACAAAACCGCCATCGTAATAAACATTGTTGCTGTTTATTTTCCAAATGGAAGTATCCGCTTGTGAGGTTAGGCGCAACCAATTTGGTGCCGCCGTTGTTCCAATGTTAAAATAAAAGCCGGAATCCGAATCGATTTGATAAATTAATAGTCCATTGGCAGGATCTACAATGGCATTCCTTTGTGCCATATTCATTCTCGGAATTAAAATCCCTCTTGCAGTATCACTAACATCCAGCATGGCCGATTTATCTGGAGCAGCGCCATCTGCATTTACTGACATGTTTTGCCCATTCAAGATGGTAGCAAAAAACATACAAATTATCGATATGTATATAATCTTCTTCACCTTTCTACCTTCTTTTTATTTCAGATAATAAACACATCTAAACACCTCACTGCCAGAGTCTGGGTTATCATTTGCAGTGTTTTTCAACCCTCCATTCCCTACTTTCCTGACTGTATTGGAGGTTCCATCGCTTACCCATTCCCAATCGTCCGTTTCATCTGTTAAACTGGCTGTTGCCATAGCTCCATACCATTCTGCCCATGTTGGTAGTTTATATCCCGCAGCTACACAAGTAGCTGCAGCATCAAACCAATTCGAGGTTGATCTTTCTGTGGTTTCAATACACATGTTTCCTCCAACTGCAGTCATACCTGCTGGACACGTAGAATTCGAAGCGGTTAAAGAAACCCATGAAGTTCCATCGTAACCTTGGAAATCCGAACCCGTCCATTGAATCATACCTTGAGTTGGTGCAGCTCCAGCAGCATTTACTTTTATTGCCCCATCGACATCTAATCTCGCTAATGGGTTATAGTTATTAATGCCTACATATCCAGTACTTCTATCTAAAATCATGACCGTATCAATAGAACTTCCACCACTTGCAGATCGGAATTCTAATTTATCGTTTGCTCCATTGTAACTTACTTCAAAACCTGTGGCAGTAGTACCGAAAGAACCTGCAGTTTCTGCGAATTGTAAGGCAGCTCTATTATTTGTGCCTGCATCAATTCTTCCTGTTGTGTTTCCTGTACTTCCCAGATGGAACGGGTAGGATGGGTTTGCAACACCAATTCCAAGAGAGTCTTGAATGTATACTCTACCACTTTCAAAATAACCCGCCCAGTTGGCAGTTCCTCCACTTGCTTTAGCAAACACCCCAATATTTTGACCACCACCTGAAGATTCGCCCATTAAACCTCTAGCTTCCTGTCCAACTGTTGTTCTACCATCTCCCCAAAATCCAATATTGTTTGTATTGGCATTTTGCACGATAGAATAAGCACCCACATTTTGTGTGCCTCCACTCGCTTCAGAACTAAACCAACCTCCATATTTTTGTCCAGTTCCAGTTCCTGTTGCTCCACCGAAAATGCCAATGATGTTATTGGCTGTTGTCTTGTTAGTTACTACTTCCAATCCAAAGTCTGAGAGATTAGTATTTGCGATTGACATTAGTGCATCTGGACTATTGGTATTTACACCGATATAATTATTGAGCGTATACACTGTATCGGCAATTGTGGACCATGGTGAAATAAATGAACCATCCGTCCAAGAAGCTACTCCATTTGCATCTGATGTCAAGACCCTATTCAAAGCAGCACCATTGGTCATGGTAAAGTTTGTGGTTTTGATCCCACCATTAACAGTCAATGTAGAATCTGGATCCGTTTCACCTATTCCTACCTTGCCATTTGATCTTAAGGTAAGCCGAGTATTGGAAACACCGTTGGCAGCTACTGTTTTAAAGTCTGTTCTTGTAGGAACTATGTTTGTACTTACTGTACCATCGACAGATATTGTCGATAACTCATTATTGACAATATTGGTAGCATCGTAATATGCGCGGCTTTTCATGGTAAATAATCGATCCCCATCTTGAACAGCTGTCTTGGTCGTGGCATTTCCTCTTGCATTGTATAAATCGAAGAATGTTCCAGCATTATTTCCAGAGCCATAGGATTGCATTTCCATCAATAGGCTTTCGGTAGCCTTCGCAATTGTTAATGAAGTTCCCGTTGTAGATGAAATGGAAACTTCTCCCGAAGGATTAACTGAAACACCTTCATTATCTCCATCATTAGAAAGGTAATTGTTTCCCAATTGGATATTAGTTGTCGCTGTATGATTGCCTAGATTGTCTCCATTAATCAAGGTGTTTGGATCTTGCCATGTTGCTACTCCATTGGCATCAGATGCAAGTACTCTTCCTACCGCGGCATTATCCGTTAGCGTAAATGGATTATTTAATCGCAGTGTATCTAATATAAATACATCTCCTTCGTCAAAATATCCAGCCCAATTGGTGGTTGCACCCAATGCTTTACCAAATACACCATAATTGGTAGTACCTGCACCAGTAGCAATTGCATGTAAACCATAATTGTTGGCGCCTGTTGAAGTGGCTTCCCCTTCCAGTGCATATATCTCTGTTCCATTCGCACCCCTAATATCCCCTTTAATCGCTGATCTTGTTGCTGAATTATTTTGTTGGATAACAGATAAACCCTGACCAACGGAAGTTTCATTGATTGCTACCCTTGCATTGGTATTCACCGATGTTCCCAATCCAATAAATCCAGAATTATCAATTCTGATTCCTTCATTATCTCCATCATTAGAGAGGTAATTATTGTTTAATTGAATATTGCTTGTTGCAGTATGGTTACCTAAATTGTCTCCTACAGCAGAACCCCACTCCAATGCAGTACCTGCCGCATTATATTTTAAAACTTCGTCTGGTGAGCCAGCAACACTTGGTAAAGTATAAGCTGAATTAATGTTTAAGGTATCAGTCGTAGTCGTACCAATTACATCCAAAGTTTGAGATGGATTTAATGATGTAAAGTCTCCGATTCCGACTCTGTTCGTTAATAAGTCTAACCTCATTATATAATCCCCATCCGTAGAATTTCTAAAATCAACAGTTCTTCCACCATTTGTAATGGAAAAGTCATCTGTAGCACCTCCACCAGTATCGTCTAATATAATTTGAGGCACTCCTCCTTCAATTTCAAGCACTTTTAAACCACCATTTGTGGCTGTAGGTGCATTCGTGCCAATTCCAACGTTTCCAGTAGTTGAAACAAAGAGTCCTTCATTGTCACCATCATTAGAAATATAATTGCCGTTCGTTTGAATGTTTGCTGTTGCAGTATGATTACCTAAATTATCTCCACTGACTAAGGTATTCGGATCTGTCCAAGAGGATTTGCCATTTGCATCAGACGTAAGCACATAATTGTTTTGAGCTCCTGTAGGTATCCATAAGGTATCTTGGATATAAACCAGTCCATCACTAAAATATGCCGCATAATTGGTATCCGCGCCAGAAGCTTCCGTATACAATCCATAATTTACTCCTCCAGTGTTTCCAAATCTAGAACGTCCGTATAAGGATATATTTTGGCCTGCACCATTGGCAATACCATAGACAGCAGCATCATTTGTTGTCACAGTACCACTTATAACCCCAACAACACCTCGATTGATAAATGAACTGTTAGATGCAGTACCATAAATACCATAATTAATACCATCACTGGTTTCTGGTGCAGTACCATAAACTCCAAATGCAAAATTCACCCCTGCAGGAGTTGCACCACCATATCCCCTTACACCTGTATTGGTTGTTCCATTTTGCGCTTGTCCTGCAATTCCTCTATTATCTCCTGCACTGTTTCCATCAGAAGCTCCAAATAAGGCTGTATTTATTCCATCTGTTCCTTGAATTTGAGCACCAACAGCCCTTTGAAAAGCTGCAGAATTATTAGTACCAGCAGAATAAAAAGTAGCAGCTTGATAACCACCAGAATTGATGGAGGTGTTGTCATTAACAGTAAACTTTGAAATCAATGTAGCCGATCCAATTCCAACCCTATTGTTTAGTGCATCAATCACTAAGGTAGTTGTATCGAATAGAACTGCATTTTGAAGTGAAGAAGTGAAAGCCAATGTATTGGCACCTCCTATCACTTCTGTTGATGTAGATAATGAACCAGAGCCACTAAATATACCATTACCATCTCCACTGACTAAGGTATTTGGGTCTGTCCAAGTGGCCACTCCATTTGCATCTGAAGACAATACCCAATTGTTAATGGCTCCACTACTTAACCTAAACGGTCTATTTAGAATCAATGAATCTTGTACATATACGTTTCCACTTTCGAAATACCCGGCCCAATTGGTGGTTGCTCCGGTAGCATGTCCATATATACCATAATTCACAACACCTGAGCCATTTGCCTCACCATAAGCACCTGTTGCTTCCCCAGTGCCAAATGAGGTGCCTATAAATTCCCCACCTAAATTTTCTCCTCTATTATTTGCTGCAGTACCAATGACACCAACATTACTTCCTAAGCCACCACCTGCAGCTGTAAAGTCCGCACCAACTGTGTTTAATGTACCGGTTCCATTCGATATGTTTGATGTAAACCCTGTAATGGTTCCTGAAGAAGTCAATCCGGCATCAATATCCATAGAAGCTGTGGAGTCGAGACTTAATGCTCCCTTTATGTATACATTACCTTCATCGAACCAAGCTGCCCAATTGTTGGTTGCAGTACCATTCGCGCTAGAAAATATTCCATAGTTTACATTACCACTTCCATTAGCCTCAGTTCTTATACCATAGCTTCTATTCTGTCCTGCTCCATAGGCATATAGTCCATAATAATCTGCAAATGCTCCTCCATAAGCTCTAGAGTATACTCCATATTTGGTGATGCTTCCAGCTGAACCATACACATTGGCATGTAATCCAAAAGCAGTATCACTGCTTGCATTGGTATGTTCTACAGATGTTTTTAAACCGTATAGATTATTGCTTGAACTGGAAAATAGGTAACTATTAATGCCAATTCCTTGTGCTCCAGTTACTGTGTCCCAAACACATAATTTAGCAGAAGGGGAAGTCATCCCAATTCCCAATCGCTCATTTACATTATCCCAATGCAATTTATTGCTGAAAGTAACACTATCTGGTGCGGCAAAAAATGCCAATTTGTTGGTGGCACCCGCACCCCTTAAGATATTGTTGCTAAAATTAGTCCAAGAGGCATTTCCTTGTCCATCGGAAACCAATACTCTACCTGCACCAGCACCATCGGTTAATCGAATCGCATCCGCATGAATTCCACCTGCAACAGTTAATAGAGAGTCCGGAGTTGTAGTTCCTATACCTACTTTACCAATTGTTCCCAAACCATTTGCTGGTCTAATGGTCATGGTAGGCAAATTGGACCGATAACCGAACATGATGGTAGAATCCAAATTATTATTAAATAATACGGTTCCATCGTAACCCCCTCCAATGGTAATTGCATCACTTCCTGTAGACACTATCCAACTCCCCAAAGTCTGTGCTCTTATGCCTGAAGAATTATTTCGAAGCCCCATGTTAATGGAATTATCTCCTGTTATTGTGATATTATTTCCCAATGCTACGGAGTTAGTTCCCTGATTGGTATTACTAGATCCAGCACTAAATGCGTTTTGGGTAGATGTAGTGAAAGTATTATTGTTACCAACGCTTGTATTCCTGGAAGTTTCGACTACCGAATTATTCGATCCGCTATTGGCCCAATCATCATCGTCAGAAATTCCTAAATCAGCTATGGCAATGCCTTGCCCCCCACTAATCAATAAGGAGTCGTTAGTTCCATTAATATCTAAGTCTTGAAGTTCGTTTGTTGAACTGGAGTCATTAAGAATTACTTGATTTCCATCTTCGATTCTTATGGTTCCCTTACCAGTTGAGATAGTCAGGTTTTGATCATCAGTACTGATGCTATTCAATGGAACTTGTAAAGTGCCATCTGCATCGGTTATCTCTAAATTCGCTCCATTCACTTGGAAGTTGGTATTGGTCTCATTGCTGGCATCTAGGTCTCCATCCGCTGCGATGTGGTTTTGCAAGCGCGTGCTATCGTTTGTAATTCTTGTCGAATTAGCATCCGCTTTTGCATCTACATTGGAAATTAAATTGAAATTTGCATTGCTCTGTGATTGAACATTATTAATCCTATTGTCATGTGAAGTCAAGGTATCTCGTATATCTCCAATATAAGCCCCTGTTCCATCTTGAATTAATATGGAGTCAGATGTAATACTTAAATTTTGATCATCAGAACTGGTGTTCAAATTAGATAGAGGCACCTGCAATGTCCCATCTGCATCGGTTATCTCTAAATTAGCTCCATTGACTTGGAAGTTGGTATTGGTTTCGTTGCTGGCATCTAAGTCACCATCCGCAGCGATGTGGTTTTGCAAGCGTGTGCTATCGTTTGTAATTCTTGTCGAATTAGCGTCCGCTTTTGCATCTACATTGGAAATTAAATTGAAATTCGCATTGCTCTGTGATCGAACATTATTAATCCTATTGTCATGTGAAGTCAAGGTATCTCGTATATCCCCTATGTATGCTCCCCTACCATCTTCAATCAAAATCGAGTCTGCGGTAACACTTAAATTCTGATCATCAGAACTGGTGTTCAAATTAGATAGAGGCACCTGCAATGTCCCATCTGCATCGGTAATCTCTAAGTTTGCACCATTCACCTGGAAATTGGTATTGGTTTCATTGCTGGCATCTAAGTCTCCATCCGCAGCAATGTGGTTCGCCAAGTTTGTCGAATCATTTACAATGCGTGTACTCAAGTTTCCATCTGACGTTTGTCGATTTAAGGTCTCATTAGAAATGGCTGTTTCATTGTTGTTGATTTTGGTTGCACTATTCAGTAAACGTGTATTGTGCGAAGTCATGGTATCTCGTATATCTCCAATATAAGCTCCTGTTCCATCTTGAATTAATATGGAGTCAGAAGTAACACTTAAATTTTGATCATCTGTACTGGTGTTCAAATTAGAAAGTGGTACTTGCAATGTTCCATCTGCATCGGTTATCTCCAAATTCGCTCCATTAACCTGGAAATTGGTATTGGTTTCATTGCTGGCATCAAGGTCTCCATCCGCTGCAATGTGGTTCGCCAAGTTTGTCGAATCATTCACAATTCGAGTATTCAAGTTTCCATCTGCAGTTTGTCGATTTAAGGTCTCGTTTGCAACTGCAGTTTCGTTGTTGTCGATTCGGTTACCAATCGCTGTAGTATCTAAATCATATTGGGTAATAAAGTTATCCAGTCGGATGCTGTCCTGATCTTGTAATATACTGTCTGCTTCGAATCTTTGCTCTAAATTGCTGCTGCTTAGTACCGCATTGTTGAGTCGGATACTATCCGCTACTATGCGGTTGTCATTGTTTGCAATGTCATCTGCAAATGCAGTAGAGTCTGTCTGTACTTTGTTCTTGAAGTTTGCCAGCATCGTGCTGTCGGCTGTGATTCTTGAACTGTTGTTGTTTCTTACCGTCTTATTC
>Ga0207422_1001597_pt1 | contig 41454 bp, 39 predicted proteins | sample MarCyaLeptolynsp_FD_187757 | JGI IMG/M metagenome (GOLD analysis project Ga0207422, IMG submission 187757) | Marine cyanobacterial communities from Panama - species 1 Leptolyngbya sp. (SPAdes) | ecosystem: Environmental > Aquatic > Marine > Unclassified | place: Panama: Panama City | collected... | reverse complement strand
CCCATCAGTCCGCCCGCGCGTATTGAGCCGTCCAGATGCACGCCACGCTGGCCCGCGCGCGGCGCCAGGTCCTGCACCAGCGTCGGAGAGGCCTGGTATGTCACCAGCTGCGCGTCGTAGAGGTTCAATACGTCGTCGGCGGTCGACACCGAAGAAAGCGCGAGCCCCGCAATCGCACACATCGCTGTACGAATTCTGCTCTGGAGACCGGAGTTCATTGTGGTCGACCGCATGGCTGGGCCCCTGTTCATTCCGCGTGCGCACACGCCTCATTCTTATGAAACGAACGACATCCATTTGTTCTGATACAATTCCGATTCCGCGCGCTCGGGTGCGCACATGTGTATTACAACCATTTGATTATCCAGATGCAAGCGCATTTTGTGCAAATCATCATGTTCGTCACAAACCAATAGCAAACCGGGTGGTCAACACTACTCATGGAACGCACGAACTCGTGCGCATCGCTAATGAATATTTTCTAACTCATGCAGATGCGCTTGCATCCAGGGGCACGCTGCCGGTATATTGGAAAGCAACATGCAAGTTCATGATGTCCACCCATATTGGGGGAGTGGACTCGCCGGTTCGCAAAGAGTGCGGCTTACATTCGCAGAATGGTTGATCGATAGAGGAGTCCGGGCCATGGCAAATACGAATCCAGATCGCACGATGGCATCCAAGCGTGCCCGAGCCCTCTGGCTACCCGTCGGCAGCGTCACCGCCGCCGCCGGAGCTCTGCTGATCGCGGGCATCATCAGCTCGACACCGAAACCCACCGCTGCGGGAGCAGTCACTGCTGGGACAATCATGCACATCCTGACGCCCGAGTTACACGACATCGACCGCGAGCTGCGCCGCGTGGGGATCGATCCCGAGTGCCTCGCCGCGGCCGGGTTTGACGCCGGAGACACGGCGGCGCTCCTGAACAGGGCCGTGGCCCACCTCGACATCACCAACTACACCAGCCTCCGTCAGGCCATGGACGCCCACGGCACCGCCAAGGCCGACATGCAGCGGCTCCAGCGTGCGTTCCGGGCTGGCACGCCGGGCGAAGCAACCCAGGGAGACCTAGACACCGCCATCGCACTGGAAGCCTCGACGCGGGCCACGCTCGAGGCACGTCAGGGCGACCTGTTCGACGCCGCGACCGAGGGCCTGAGCGGCGAGACGGTCGCGATCATCGGGCGCATCAAGAACCAGGGCGATCTGGCTTATCCCGACTATTACAAGGTGGCCGATCGCACCCACGCCCAGGCGATCGCGCTCCGCGACGCCCTCAACGGCGTCCGCATCGAGACCAAGCTCGGACAGACGCCATCGGACCACCACCGGGCCGTCATCGCCGCCCAGCTCGCCGACCCGGCCATCGCGGCGGCCAAGACCGGCTCCGATACATACCTCGACGCGATCACCACGGCGTGGGAAGCCGTCCTCGACGCGGAGTGAGATACGCGAAGCAGTCGGTCATCCGACTATGTCCAAGCCTCGTATTCACCGCAGTGGCGATAGTGCTCGTCGGCTGCGCTACGCAACCCCAAGTCGGCCTGTACGGGGCATTGCCACAACGCGGCAACTGGACCAAGGCGCATCGGCTGACGTTGCAAGCTGGCCAGGTACTCGATTCGGATCAACCCGATCTGGAGCAAGCCGAGTCCTTGCTCCGCCGAGCGACCGACGCCGATCCCGCGCACGGACCGGCGCACTTGCAACTCGGCATCGTGCTCGAACAGCATGGTCGCATCGATGAAGCCGTCACTGCCTTTGCTTGGGCGCAGCGGTTGATGCCCGGACATCCGGAACCAACCGAGCGACTACACGACGCGCTCGATCATGATCGAGTCCGGCTGCGGCTACGTGCACACGAGTGACATCTGGAAACATGGCCAGAAGTGTTCGGCTCACGAACACAACTCTTGGATACTGGCGCAAGATTATCTGAATTCCCCTCCCCTATTCAGGGGGGCTCTGGAGCTCGAAGCGCGGCATGCACCGCATAGTGCGCTTGCCGGTGTGATCAGATCTCGCTATGTTGGTTGAACGAAATCTCCCCCATTGGTGGCTGTCCTTGTACTCGTGGAGACGCGCCATCACTGGTGAACGCCCATGGCTACGGCGGTCGTGGGCGTTTCTTTGATCGGCGACTTACGACGATCACGGAGTTCGTATTACAGCTCCACATCCATCACTGCCGCGGATTGCCGCTCGAACTGCGCCCTCTGGAACGCGTCGAACGCGTCGTCCCATGCTTCTTGTGACCAGCCCTTGGCTCGCTTGGCCACGGCAGCCGGCTCGACCCTGTGCTGCTTGCCGATACGCACGCACGTCACGACGAACCATTCCTCAGCGGTCAGGCCCTCCGAGCGGCCCCCACGAACCAGGCTCGGAGGGCCATCGTCGTGGTGCTTGGGGCGTTCGTGCTCGGCGCCGTAGAGGTGGTCCTTGATGCGCTTGGAGGCCAGATCCTCCTCGTGCTGGGTGATGAAGCCGGTCTTGCGCTCACGCAGCAGCCAGTAGAAGTACGCCCCGGGGTCCTTCCCGCGAGACCGGGCACGCTCGGCAAGTGCAACGAAGTCCAGCCGCCCTCCCTCTCCTGCGACAGCAAGGCCACATTCGACCGCCTGGTGGTGCAGGTCCAGCACACGATCCATGCGGGCAAGGTCTGCAGGTCTCACGTCGTGGATGCTTGGCTTGGTTCTGCTTCGCCTTGCTGGTCGTGCCGATCGGCGCCTGTGTTGCTCACACCTCGCCGCAGGCACTGAGCCCCCTACTCTGTTCGGATCGTCTTCGATACCAGACCGGTTTCGCGCGTGGCGGAGCCTTCTGGTATTTTGATTCCCCCTTGGGGGAAGCGAGTCTGTCTGATCAGGCTTGGCAGATCCGCCCGAGAATTCGCTTCCAGGGCTGGCAGATTTACCGGCATGCTGGTTGTCGTTCGAGCTGGTTTTTGTTTCGACCACCTCTCGATGGCACCACTTGGTGTTGACCCTGGCGTGCGCGCCCCACCGGTTGAGCGCCCACTGCGGTGTGTCGCACGGCTCGAGCCAGCCGAGCTCGATCAGCGTGGCCCTGGCGTCGGTCACGGCACGCCGGCTGATGCCGAACACCTCGGCGACCCACGATCCCTTGGTCCGTCCATCGACGCGGTACGTGCCGGTGCTCTTGTGCCAGAACAGCGACCGGATGAGCGTGGCGAGCATGACGCCGGTCACGGCTCGGCTGAAGCCCGCCGCGAGCGCTCGGAGTGTCCGTCTCGGAACCGGCACCGTGCGTCGGCCGTTGGGAACGCGATCGAACATCTCCCAGAACGCCGACGCATCCCCAACAGTGATCTGGTCGATCGACCGTGCGAACACGATCTCGTGCGGCTCGATTGCCATCAGCCCGAGCGTCTTCAAGTGCTTGATGTCGGAACGGAGCTCGGCCATCGCGCTCGCCGTTCTGCGGCTGCCAACGAGTTCGGCGACCTCTTCGACTGTGTAGTGCGGCCTGAATCGTTGCGTCTTGCTTATCTGTCCAGCCACCCTCCTCCGTTCGGCCATCTCATGGGAAGCGAAGTACACGCGCAGCTGCTTGCGTGTCAAATGGCCTTCGATGTGCAGCCACCAGGCCACGAAGAGTTGGTGTGTGCTGATCGGCCGGAACGAGCCTTCGATGCCCTCTTCCCATGCGCCGTGTCGGGTGTTGTGTGTTTGTGGTGGACTTGTAGCTCTCTGATTGATTGCCATGTGCGGATTCCTTTCCGCGCCGTCGCAGCGGTGCCCCCTGCCCTCCCCATCGGGATTGACAGCGAACGCCGCTGCTTGTATCTTCAAGGCGTCAAGTGAAGATCAATGCATACGGCGTGGTCCGCCCCGCCGACCCCGGAAAGCCGTTCCATGTGGACGGCTTTCTTCGTGCTAGGTACTTGCTGCGCCGTGCGCCTCCGTGTGTGTATGGACCCGCCGGCACAAGACCCGCACCGGCTCTGGGGAGCCATGGACGGCTCGGTTCCACGGTGGGCGAGTCGCCCACGCGCGTCAACCCGACGCTCCATGCGATGACAACCCCCTTCGGGCCCGAACATGTGGGCACAGACGTGTGGCCCCGAACATCCGGTGCCGATCGATCGGGGTCATTCGTTCGGGTCCGAACAGATCAATCCACAGGATCTCTGTCGCCGTGCTCCACGCCCTTGACAGGGATGCGGGTGTTGTGTCACAGTCGGAGGTGTGGGCATCGGGGCATGTCGTCCGGTCCGTGTTGATCGCCACCGAACATTCGGTTCCGATCGTCCGGACCCGAACGTATCCAATCCGGCCTACACCGGCTCGACAACAAACCTGGGGAGAACTCATGCGACATACACATCCAACCACCGTCATCGCCGTTGGCAATCAGAAGGGCGGGGTGGGCAAGACCACCACGGCGATCAACCTGGCCACCGCGCTCGGCACGATGGGGAAGCGCTCGCTCATCATCGATCTGGATGCGAACTGCGGCGCGACGCGCAGCCTGGGCGTGCCATCGGACAGCTACCAGGGCAGCTACGAGGTGCTGCTGGGCGACGAGGACCCGGTCACGGTGGCGCTCGAGACCGACCCGGAGGAGGGGATCGACTTCCCAGAGGGCGTGTCGCTGATCCCCGCGAACCGGGACCTGGAGCGTGTGGACTCCGAACTGATCAAGGTCCACCGGCTGACCGACTACAGAGACTGCCTGCGACGGCCGATCGAGAAGATCGTGGCGACGGGAATGTGGGACTTCGTGTTCCTCGATACGGCGCCCAACATCAACACCCCCACCGCCGCCGCGTACCGCGTGGCCGAGTGGTTTATCCTGACGGCGACGCCCGAGCGCCTGGCGATCGAGGGGCTCAACGACGCGATGAGCGACATCGAGACCATGCGCCGCCACACCAACCCGAACCTGAAGCTCCTGGGCATGGTGCTCTCCTGCGTGAACAAGCGGACCCGCCTGGCAACCGAGATCATCGGGTGGGTGGAAGAGACCTTCGCGCACGCCGGGCTCTTCGGCGATTTCAAGAACCGGATCAGCCGGTCGACCGCCGTGCCCGAGGCGCAGCAGACCGGGCGGACGATCTTCCAGACCGAGCCGGGGCACAAGGTGGCCGGCGAGTACTTGAAGCTCGCCCAGGAGATGCTCGATCGGCTCGAGGCCGCACGATCGATGGAGCAGGGCGCAGCGACGACGAGAGAGGCGAGAAGGGCAGGGGTAGATGGCTAGGCGTCGCAACCGGCCCGCGACGAACCCGCTGCTCAAGGACCAGGTGGTGGCGATCGCGCAACCTGTAGAGAGAGTGGCTCCTGTCGAAGCACAAGATCAAACTCACTCTGAAGCCAGGCCGGGGACACGATCCCATCGAACTGGTACGCGGGGCAAAGCGATCGTCCACGTCAAGACGCGGTTCTCCCAGGCCGAGGCCGAGCAGATAGAGCGGTTCGCAAGGACCCTGTCATCCTACTTGCACTCCACGGTGAAGGGCAGCGAGGTCACAAGAGCGCTGTGGACGCTCGCGATCCGCTCGCAGGACGAGTTCGCCGAGATCGCCGGGAAGGCACCGAAGATGGACCGGCCGTCCTACGGCGACCGGCTCGGCATGGCCGAGTACGAGGACGCCATCGCGGACTTCCTGCTGCTGGCGCTCAAGCAGACGCGACGCAGGTAGTCGGTACCGGGGTTCATCGATCGCATGAGCTGCGCGAGGACCTCATCGACACAGATCCGGTCTGATCATGCGCTGTCCGTTGTGCTGCGTCGGGGTCGGACTGGATGGGCCACGGCACGTGGTGATGGCCCATCGCACTCCGCCCAGTCCGACGCAGCACACCAGCCAGCCGCACGATGGTCCGGTCTGGCTCAGCGTCGAGCAGATCCGCAAACGCGAACGCATGCGACGCGAACGCGTCATTACTGCGATGGAATCTGGGGAGCTTCCGTTCGAGCGTCGTGGACGTGTCCGCTACGCACGGCTCAGTGATGTCATCGAGTGGGGAGCACGGCGACTCAGTAGAACAGAGAGCCAAGAACAGACTCTCCGCAACGACCTAGTGGACCTGCTTTAAAGGACCAGAATCCAAGCAATTGTACTGCCACTTGCGGACTCGTAGCAGACCATACAGCATGCGACTCCTAGTCCAAGATCTAGCACGTATTAGTGAAGAACTCGGAGCAATCCGTTGGCTACTTGGCGGTGTAGACGCCCCGGCTGACCCGCTTGAATCGGGCATCCTTTGTCAGGGTCTGGTTGACCATTACGCGGAAGTTCTTCGCCGAGGACTTGGTGGTGTAGCCCGAGGCCAGCGCGACTTCAGCGGCCTGCGTCACCGACATCTTCTTGCCGCTCAGTACTACGTGCAGCGTGTCGGCGAGCGAGCCGCTACCCGAACGAGTCCGGCGACGCTTCATCGCGGTGCGCTTTGAACGCCGCGTTGATTGGAGCTGGTTCTCATTAAGAGCCGCCAGGTGCTCGTCGATTTCCCCGACTAGGGCCATCAGTTCGGCGCGCTCTTCTGCCAGTACCGCCCGGCGGCGATCCAGCTCCGCCAGGAGCTTGGTGGTCTCGATGTTCTTCAGTGTGTTCCTCGAAGACTTTGTACGCGTGGCCATTAGGTGTTCTCCAGCTTCTTCATCAACTTTGAACAGGGAGGACGATATCCCCTAAATAGGGGATATGTGGATTGAGCAACCAGAACCGCGCTCGGGCGTGCCAGGTGTGCGGCGGAACTGAAGTGAGCACGCCTGCCGCCAGGTGCAGCGCTAGCGTGATTCCCAGGCACGGAGGATTGACATGCGCAGAGGAATCCGATCTTGTTTCCTGGTTGCGATCGGGCTGTTGGTCACCACCGCCGTCCGGGCCGACGACCTCCTCATCTGCAGCTTCAATGTCTACAGGTTGGGCGCGGTCGACCCGAAGTACGAGAACTTGCAAGACGCCGACGACGAAGAGATACCCGAGCGCGTCCAGAACCTCGCAAACGTACTCGCCACACTTGACTTCGACCTCATCTGCCTCCAGGAAGTCCACGCGGGCGAGCGAGGGCACGCGGTCGTCGGAGATCTCGTGCATGCCCTCGACAACCTTCACGATCGCCGCTATCGCTACGTGCTCTCCGAGGCCATCGGCGCGGGGTTCAACATGACCGAGGCTATCGCGTTCCTCTACAACCCCGACAGCATCCATCCCAAAGAGGTGCGCTCGGACGGGGCGCTCACCGACCGGATTCCAATCGCCGGTAGGGACCTCGTGCGCAGCGCTTGGGCCTCAGGGAACTTCGAGTTCACGATGATCGCGGCCCATCTCGCGTGGGGCAACGCGGATGATCGAGACGCTGGATATAAGGCGGTGGAGGACATCCTGACCGGCGTGACTCGGGTCGGCGATGATCCGGACGTCCTGGTGCTCGGCGATTTTAATCGCTTTGGCGACAACCAGAACTCCGTCGAGCATCTCGACCATGACCCCGGCGAGTTCTTTGTGCCGAACGTGCAGTTCTTCGATCCTGATGTGCATGAGATCGAGCGCGTGACCGTCGCTTCCATCACCGGCAAGGGCGTGCCCGGAGATAACCCACAACGATTGTCAACCACCGTGGCGGGCAATCGGTACGTCTACGACATGGTGCTGTTCACGCCCGATGCCGCGGAGGAATACGTCGCCGGCCAGACTCCCGGTACGCTCGGCGAAGACTTCGGGATCGTCTACTTCGATGAGGCCGGGTGGCCGGGCCACCAAACCGGCGCGGAACACCTCAGCCACAATGACCTCAAGCATGCGTATTCCGACCACCGGCCGTTGTGGGTGAGGTTCCGAACGGACGGCGCGCACGCCGACGCTAGTGGATCGGATCCCCTGGACCTTGAGGTAGCGCGGTTTGTCGGCACCGAGCACGGCAGCCGTTTCCACCTACGAGACTGTCGGACTATTCGCAACAGCACGCTAACCAGGTTCTGGTTCGAGGCCAACGACGCGGAGGTCGAACGCGGAGCGTGCCGCGTGTGCCGTCCGCTTGATCAATAGATACAGGCATCGGCCGAGCTGCTGCAGTACGTGGCTAGAGCCAGGTGCTGCTAGCTGTGCTCACAAAGAAGCGTGCTGTACGAGAGGGGACGCGGGCTGTGTAGCCAGCAAAGGCGGCATCGCTGCCCGCCGAGGACAGTAGTTCCTCACGGGAAACAAGGAGTTCAAATCCCGTCAACCCGAGTTTTCGCAGTGGTGGCCTCTGCAGACAACACAACGGGCAGCCGTACATTGCGCACTACATTGCGGTTGATCGAGGTTGGATCAGGTTGACCAATCGACCCCAGGAACGGCCCTGAGGGCTCGCTAGAGCTACTCGTGGGAGGTACTTCTTGGTTCAAGAGGTAGATTTCTAGGTTGTTCGTTGATCTTGTAAGCTACTTTCCGGTCGTGTGTTGCGCCCACCAAAGAAACCTGGGCTGTACAGGCATTGCACTACAATTGGCAAGAAGTACTCCCCAATCGGCTAGAGACCCGTTCCATGGATTCTCCCCTCGGTATCCAGTCCATCCTGCCAAATTATCACTTGCCAGGTGGAGGATACCGAGGGGAGAGGACATAGCACTTTCGCATCTGACCTTGGCTTGAGAGTTGTATCACAGATGAATGCCAGCATTCGGGTAAGGATCAACGGCTACCAGGACCTACACAATTCGGAGGTCTTTGCCATCGACATGCCGAGCCTCAGCACCCGGCATCGAACTCGTTCTGGAACGCCAGAAAATCAAACAGCGTCAGAACGCCGTCACCGTCGAAATCGGCGAGATCACTCCCTGCATCAAACGCATTCTGGAAGCTCAAGAAATCAAATAGTGTCAGGACACCATCGCCATCGATGTCTGCTCGACAGCTCGGATCTGAATCTGCGTTCGCCCTGATGATCCAATTCCCTGGCAGAAGAGCATCGGTCAGGATGGCGAAGGCGTAGGCCTCATCATCGGCCGCATCCGAACTCGCGAATCCCAGATTCGTGACCCATGACTGCATCGCGCTACCCGTTGGCTGGGAGTCCATTGCAGCTGGGCGGAAGTCGCCGACGAGATCATCGTGGCTCACCGCAACAAAGATATAGTCGAAGAAACCAACGTCCAGATTGTTGAGAGGGATCGTGTCAAGCTCACCGGTTGTCTGGAAGTCTTCGTTCTGGATCACGTGCGTGCCCGAGGCCAAGAGAGTAAGCCCCGCAGCCCCAGTCGGCCCGCTGGGGTCGCCATCATCTTCCCCGAACACAGCCCACGTCACGGACTCGCCAACCAGCGTGCCACCGGGCGCATCAGTTACCCCAAAACCGAACTGAATGTTATTGAGCACCAAAGCTGATGGATCAACCGCAAACATGTTCCCCCAGATGAGGGTGACCTCGGGCCCACTTCCGATTTGGAATTCAGCGGTCCCGTCATCGATCTGGTAGTCGGCCTGGGCAAGAGCGCTGCTGCAAACCATCCCTCCAGCTAGGACCACAACGCCACAACGCACGCTCTTTGCAAACCTATCTGTTTCCATGTCAGTACCTCGCTTTTCGTCGCCGGTTACTCAGACCACCCGACGGGAGCGGCCTCTTGGGAGGAAGTATAAAGCTGAAACTAGAATATTGTGCAAAACTTTTAGAAAAGTTTTCAGATACACTGTATCTTCCCTATTGAACCGCCTCAGAACGCCTTTCGCAGAGGCTCCCAGGGATAAAACGAAGCGGTCTGTGGCTAGAAACGCAGGAGTGAACGAGAAGTCAATGTCCGATAATTTGGACAGCGCCATGTTCCGCAAGATCGCGGAGTCCGTCTTAGACGAGTTGTCCCAGGCAATTCGTGGTTTGGTCACTTCTCGCACACAGAACATCACGCGTGCAGTGGAGATCGAGCAGGCGTTCGATCTTGACGCGAGCCTCGCTTGGCAGATCTTTCGGGTGGCGTTCCCAGAAGATGCACTCTCAGCCGGGCTGTACGTGCCCGGACCTGCTCCATTCAACCGGTTTTTGGAAACCGCAGAGGAATTCGGAGCCAGCCCAAAAGAACTTGCGACGACACAGAAGGCCTACGAGTCGTACGAAGGGCTGGTGCGTGAGTACTGCGGCGACCGCTCCACGCTTCACACCATGATCAGCCAGATCAACGGACACGACAAGGAACGAATCTCGACCATTCACAAACGATCAGCCTATCGCGCCAACAAGCATCTCTGGGGAATCCACGGCTCGCTCGTCATTGGTTGTCTCGTCTACCACCGCAATGAACACGGGTACCTTGAGTACATCTTTCCGCACATCTATCACGGGATCCGCCAACTCAGCCATGCGGTCTCGTTCTCGCTCAATATCGCGACTTGGGTTTCAACCGGAGAAGCTCAAGATAATGTGCATGTCAAGAAGTCATTGACCCCAGCAGAAGTAAGAGATCAGACTCAGGATCCAGCAGAGCAACTACAGGTCAGACTATTACCGGGTCACAATGCTGCTCATGCTCCCGCGATCAAGATAAGCGACATTCCTGGCGGTGCCTCACGCATCGAGGTATCCACGCAAGACATTGGTCGTGTATCTGCATCAACATTTGGTTTTGTCAAGATCCACAAGAACGTGATCAAGTGGCCACAACCAGATGATGACGAGCTGGCAATGGACTTTACAATTGACTATCCGTTCGAGAACGCCGTCATTGACCTTGTTGTTCCAACTTCTGTGAGTCTCAAGAATGACCCCAGTGTCCGGATTGGCAAGCCGGTTGACATACGCAAGACGGCCGATGGGAATCTGTATCCGCACGATGCGCTTCCGGTGCAGGAGATGGGCCGGTTCATAGGCCAAGGTACACACGCGATGCGTGTACCAGAAATGCCGGAGTACCACACCAAGATCCATGATCTTTGTCTTGAGATGGGATGGAACCCGCAGAATTTTGATGTTTATAGATGCTACATCAAGTACCCGATCCTCCGTTCCATGATCACACAGTCTGTGAAGATCAAGACCGGCTCGACCTGATTATCAACAGATATCTAGCGTATTTGCTAGGACTGATGCATTAATCTGTAGAGTCTACTCGTGATGAGAGCGGGCTTGCGCGACCGCTTGCTGAGGCGATAGACCAGATACGGCAGGCCGATGCCGTGTAGCACGACGGCGATCCTGTCTCCAGACAGCACGGCAATGACCGGCGCGCACTGCGACGATTTTGACTTAAACGCGGTGTCCGCCGCGAGCGCTGCCCACGAGATCAGCGTGGCGAGGGCCCATGCGGGCACAAACCAGTCAGGTCTGGCGTGTTCGTCCGACACTGCGCCCTCCTCAGATGTTCGTTTAGAGTATGGATCAAACCACTGGCGGCTGCTAACCGTTATCCGCCGGGAGAAGCAACCAGATCGTTGATCGCGAAGCTGGAGCCGGCGATGTTGATCGCGGGCGGCCCCGGCGCGAGGCCCAGGCGTTCGAGCAGTGGTTCGAGTCCTTTGGCGGCCGGCGTCGAAAGCCTCGATACAAGCGGACTCTGGGTGGGCGGTGATCGCTGGTCGCTCGGGAGTTCCGTGACCTCGAGTAGCAGCGCGATACCCGGCCTTGCGAGCCAGACAGTGGCCGATGTGTCACGCGTCCTAAGGCTGATCGGGTGGAGCAGCCATCCGGGGTTCTCGCTGAGAAACGCGTCGATGCTGGCGGTGGCGAAGGCCGCGTGGTGCAACCCGGGACCGCGCTTCCTGAGCGCTCGGGCGTATGGGCCATCCTGACCTAGGGGCTCGATGAGCAGGAGGCGGCCTGGCCGGCCCGGCGGGCCCAGATAGAGCTCGCGGGTGCCCTCGCCCGGGAATTCTTCGATCGGGCCGCGATCAGCATCGACCTGCCCGAGGCGGGCGAGCGTGCCCTCGATTGAGCGGACGAGCAGTGCGGCGTGATCGAGCATAGCCGATGGTCTTGGATGGGGCCAGTTGAGAGCGGGGGCACATTCGGGGTGTAGCGCAGCTTGGTCAGCGCGTCTGACTGGGGGTCAGGAGGTCGGACGTTCGAATCCTCTCACCCCGATTTCAACCCTAGAAGGCTCCGGCAAGTACCGGAGCGTTCTGTGTTTAGGCGTGGTTCAATCGTGTCCCGTCACCCTGGGCGTTCGCGTTGCGGATTGAACTTGCATCGGCCGATGGCCCGTATCGCGAGATGATCCTGCGCTGGAATCAGAGGAGCTAACGAATAAACTGATCGATTGTGAACGTAGGGTGAGAGCCAGGCTCGATTCTGATCCTCAGACGCGGGGAGAACAGATCCTTGTCGCCGGGGATGCGGTCACCATCCATGTCAGCAACGACGGTCAGGTAGTACTCACCCGAGTGAAGATACGTGTACGTGAACTCGGCTTGATCGGCAACGATCTCGGAGAACATCAGGACCGAATCGAACACCGACTGCCTCACGTATCCCCACTCCGAATTCAGCGCCCCCGCCTCGTTGGTGAGCGGCTCGCGCGAGAGGTAGACGAGCAGGCTGGCATCGCCGATCGCGGCGGGTCGGTCGAAGTTGAGCGTCAGCCGCGTCAGGTTCGGGAATTCAGTGATCTTCACCGGATCGCTCGCAAGCTCGCCCATCTGCTCGTAGCTCAAGGTCTTGCTTTGCCACAGATAGCTCGCCGAAGTCGCGGGGCCAAACTCGCCTCACTGGGGCATCGGGAACCCCTCAGGAAGATCCAGCATCGGCTGACGTGCTGAGAAGTTGAACGCTTGTGCTGCGTCTTCTGATAGCTGGGTGGCCCGGCGCTTTGCTTTGAAGCTCATGTGGAGCGTCGGCTCGGGTTGTTCGCCAAGCCCGCTCGTGTATGCCCTCCACTCGATCGAAGCGCCCTTGAACTCAAGCGACATCCACATGAGGTCTTTGCCACCAATCGCATCAACGAAGCGGTACTTCGTAGCGCCACCGTTCCTCGTGACCTCATCAAGAACGAAGTAGCTCGTGCGGTAGATCCCGTTCAAGACGCCACCGTTCCGAGCGACGAGAGTGTCCGTGCCATGAATGCGGGCATAGAAGAACGATGTCATCAGGTTGCGCATTGTCCCGCCCTCGAAGATGCCGTGCACCTGCGACGGTCCTACCGCACGGTAATCGAACGCGAACCAGGGCATGTCCTGCCCCATAAGATTCATGGAGCCGATCCAGTGGCCCTGCATTCTGGTCAGGAACTCGCTGCCTCCATCAGTGACACCAAACGGAGCGATCGGTTCGAGTACGCGTGCTCGAACTCGTGATCCAGGCGGACGGCGGGCCGGACGATCTGTCGCGACCGTTGATGCTCCTTGTCTCACCCCTTCCGCGATCATCTCGCGCGTCTCCTGCGGCAGCATTCCCTTCGGCGGCATCGGGTCTTCGGGATCATTGATCCGGTCGAGCAGACGTCCGGAGAGCGCCTCGCGTTGCACAATCTGGGGTAATTCGAGGTTCAGATCCGCCTCTGGTCCCGGCTCGGCGTGGCACGTCGTGCACCGATTTCCGATCACCAGTCGGATGTCTTGCCAGGCGATGTCGGTCGGCTCGTCACCGTCTGTTGAGGACACGAACGCGACGCCGTGCTGATACGTTTCAGCCCAGTGCTGCGATGCCGTCATTGCGAAGCCAAGGGCGACGAGACCAACGGCGGCCACCAACAGAGTCGTGACGTAGACAACTGCCTTACTCATGAGGGATACTCCACTGCGATCGTGTTGGTCGTTGGTACAGCCTGACACGTCAGGATCTGATCCGCCGCGATCTCGTCATCCGAAAGAGCCATGCGTGCGTGCATGTGCACATTCCCGCGAGACAGCTTCGCGATGCACGTGCCGCAGACACCTGATTCACAGGAGAACGGCGGCGCGCAGCCCGCTCGGCGAGCGGCGGCGAGCACGGTCTCGCCCGCGGACACATCGGCGTCGATCGTCTTGCCGCCCAGAGAGATCACGGCCCTGGCCGGAACACCGAGTGACACGTCTACGCTCTGCGGTTCGCCACCGTAACTCTCGGAGTGGGTGCGTCCATCCGGAACGTCGATCGAACGCAACGCCTGGCGCACAACCGTGTTCATGGTCCCCGGGCCGCAGATGTAGTACTGAGCATCCTGGGCGTACGGAGGGTTCTCTTTGATCGCGGCCTCCACACACTCGGCGTCGATGAGGCCGCGGCGCCAGTAGCCGAAGCTGGAGAGCATGCCGGGCTTGGAGAGCACGTGTGCAACCTTCATGCGATCCGGGTGTGCCGCAAGCAGTTGATCGATCCGTTCGCGGAAGATAATGCTCTTCGCGTTCGCGTTGCCATAGACGAGGTGCACCGCCGAGTAGGGCTCGGCAACCAGAACGGTGTGGAGCATCGCGAAGATCGGCGTGATGCCGCTACCGGCCGCGAAGAAATAGTGTGTCCGATGCCCGGACTGCTCGGGCTTGAGCGTGAATCGTCCGGCCGGGGGCATGGCCTCGATCGAGCTCCCGACATCGACGGAGTCGTTGATGTAGTTCGAGACCAGACCGCCCTCGACCCGCTTCACCGTGATCCGCAAGCGATCGCCCGAGGAAGGCGAGGACGAAATCGAGTAACACCGACGGACCTCTTCGCCGCCGATTTCGAAGCGGATCGGCAGGTGCTGCCCTGCGGCCCAAGCCACGCTTGTCGCTTCGAACTCAACGGTCTTGGCCTGCCCGCCGATCTCCGCGCGAACCGAGGAAACCGTCAGCGGTGCATAGGTGCTGGTCATGGCTGCTTCTCCATGAACTCCAGCACCACCTTCTGGTGCTGCCGCACGGGGCTCTCGCCGTCCTTGGCGGACGCACCGACCTCGAAGTACGGGCTCTGCAGTGACTTTTGCTGCTGCTCGCAGGCATAGACGTCCTCGGCCATGAAGTCGCCGGACGCCATCGGGTCGTCCTTGTCGTGCGCATCGGACGGGCTGTACTTTCCTCTGATCTGCTTCTTCCAGAACGACGCGGACTTCGCAGACTGCTTCGTGAACTCCCACGACGACGCGTTCTTCACTCGGGTCCGAGTCTCCACACGGGTGAGATCGGGCGCGAGTGGAATGACGTGGAAGGTGGACCAACTGGATTCGGATGCACCGATACCGAGCCCGGGGAACAGCATGGGCACCCACGCGCCGAGTTGGTCCTTGGGCACGATCAGCGGCATGCTGGCATTCTTCTCGATGTCTTTGGCGTAGTGCGCCGCCAGTGGTTCGCGGAATGCGTAATGCGGTCCGTGCCAGCCATACTCGGCGTTCGCGTGGTCGTACATCGCGAGCGTGCCCGCGTGCAGGTGGGCGAGGTGGTACGCGTCGATGTAGTTCTCGACCACGATCTTCCAGTTCGCCCTGATGTCGTGCGAAGTCGCGGCTTTGGGGTACTCAACCAGACTGTCAACCTCGTGCGGGCCGATGTGCTGGTCGATGGGACCGAACCACTTCATGATCGATCGCGCATTCGGGTCTGGGTGTACGAAAAGCATGCTCTTCCACACATCAACCGACGCTTCCTTGAGCCCGAGGCACCCCTTGTCAAGATCAGGGAACTCGCAGCTCTCGTTGGGCACCGAAACAAGCCTGCCCTCAAGGTCATAGGTCCAGTCGTGGTACGGGCAGGTGATGGCCTTTTGCGTCTTGCCGACGGCCCGAAGGAGCTGCGTGCCCCGGTGGCGGCAGATGTTGTGGAAGGCCCGGAGGCGATGATCGCGGCCCATCACGATAAAGATGTTGTTGAGACCCGCCTGGACCGATACGTACTGCCCCGGCTCGGAAATGTCCTCAACAAACCCCGCGAATCGCCACACGCGGGAGAAGATCCGCTCCTGTTCGCGATCGAACCACTCCTTGGAGGTGTACGCGTCAACGGGCAGGTGAAGAAGAGTTGGTCGATCAGACATCGGATCCTCCAAACAGGCGAAGGACATCCTGAAGAATGAGCAGCACACTCAGCACGATCCACAGAACAGTGAGTGTCCAGAACAGCACGGGTGCTTCGTCTTGAGCAATGTCCTGAATCAGTGTGGTTTGGCGTTCGCGGATTGCGCGAATTGACCAAATGAAGAAAATCAGACCCCAGGCCCAATACCACTCCAGAAGAGTTGCTCCCAGAACAGCGGTGATCGCCAGGTAGGTTGGCCAGTAACGCAAGAGCGATGATTTCACGGCGAGACCCCCTTCAGGAGAGTCCTGAGCAGCAACGATGAAGTGTCACGAGGCGCAACATGGCCAGTCGCAACGAGACTCCAAGCAGCGTAAATCAGTGAGTCGATCGCCCCGACAATCCACGCCGTTGGCACCGTGGCATCCAACGCGCCTTCGGCCTTGCAATGCTCAACTAGATCCGTCAGTGAAGCGAGTTGTCTGTCGAGGCCTTCCTTGAGAGTCGGGTCAGTCGCAAGCCATGTCTCTTTTGCGAGAAAGTGAAACCGATCGCCGAGTGGCACAATCGCTTCGATAGCGAGTTCAAGCAGATGGATGGCCGAGTCGGCCTTGTCGTGAAGTCCAGCCACCGCAGCGTCAATCTCGCGGATTGACGCAAGTGCGATCTCGCGCATGAGCTCTTCGCGAGATTTGAAATAGCGATGCAATGTCGCGCGGCCGACTCCCGCGCGCTCAGCCACTTGTGCAAGCGGTGCCCGAGGGTCATCGCCGAGGAGCGATAGGCCTGCTTCAAGAATGGCATCCCGTGGGTTTGGTCGAGTTGTTTTGGAGTCTCGCATGAGACATTATTGTATCATACGGAGACGTTGAGTCAATCCGCATGTCAGCCTATCACAATATCACGGCCGATAACGAGCTGAGATAGAGTGCATCGCACCCGCCCCGGGGAGTCCCCGATCCGGCTAAGTGCCACGACTGCACGAATTCTCGCCCTTGGAGAATCGAGGTCGAGTGCGGCTACTCGAGCGGTGTTGACCCAAGTTCTGTCGGTCGGATAGACATCGGGATGAGCCTGACGCTGCCGGACTTCATGGCGAGACTAGAACCCGCGGTTCCAGGCTCCAGAGGCCGACCTGGGATGCAAAAAGTTCAACTGGTGTCCTGTCACCCCGAGTATTCGCAGTGGCGGCCTCTGCAGACAACACAACGGGCAGCCGTACATTGCGCACTACATTGCGGTTGATCGAGGTTGGATCAGGTTGACCAATCGACCCCAGGAACCGCCCTGAGGGCTCGTTAGAGCTACTCGTGGGAGGTACTTCTTGGTTCAAGATGTACCTGGCCAAGGGCATCGAGGGATTCGACCAAGTCCGCGTCGGTCCCGGCCGTGTGCTGAGCACCGACAACCCAGACGCCCAGGTCACGGCCTTTGGCGGCGACGCCGACTCACCCAGCGAGACCGTCCACGTCGAAGAGATCCGCGAGGCTATGGACAAGACCTCGGGTGTACCACCCATCGCTGCTGGCGTCGTCCGTGCCAAGATCGGCAACCTCTCCAGCGGCAACGCCCTCCGCGTCACCATGCTTGGCTTGCTCAGCAAGACTCGTCGCAAGCGTGTTGGCTACGGCACCGGCGTGTCGCGCATGAGCGCCCTCATTCTCGAAGCCCTCGACCGCGCGGGCGCCTTCGCCACCGAACCGCAGGACCGCAAGGTCAGCGTGCACTGGCCCGACGCCATCGACCTCGACCAGGACGAGCGGCTGCTGAATGCCGAGCGCAAGAACGAGCTGGGCATCAACCCCGAGCGTGTGCTGGCTGAGTTGGGCTACGCCGCCAACCGCCCCACCACCTCCGCCCCAGCCCAGAAGGAGCAGACCAATGCCTGAGAACACATCCGACGGGAACACCAGCACCGACAACGATCTGCGCGAAGCCTTGGCCGAGCGCACGCAGATGGCCAGCGACCTGGCAGACCAACTCCGCGCCCGCGACGCCCAGCTCGATGATCTGCGCGACCGCGCCAGCAGACTCGAACGCCGCGGAGCGATCGAGCGAGGGCTGGCCCAGGCTGGCGCGATCGACACCGAATCGCTGGCCCTGCTCGTTGAGAACCGCCTGGAGGCCGACGACGATGCCACACCGCAGGGCGTGATCGCCCAGCTCCAGCGCGAGCGGCCCGCACTCTTTCGTGCGAGCTCGACGCGAGCGTCGGCCATGAGCCCGAGCCATCCCTCCCATGGCGCGCCGGGTCGCGCGGTGGTCGATCGCGCACACGATGATGCGCGCGCCACCGGCGACCGGCGCGCCCTTATGAAGTACCTGCGCCTGCGGCGCACGACCTAGTCACATGCCCTTGCCTCCACGCCTCTCGCACGCCACGCACGCGATTTTGATCAAAGGAGATTCGCATGGCATTCACTGGTAAGGCAACCTTCTCGGCCGGCACTTCGCTGCCCGAATTGGTCGAGGACGTGTCGGACATCATCGGCATCGTCAGCCCCTTCGAAACCCCGCTGCTCGACCATCTGGGAGACGCCCGCCGCGCCGCGGCCAGCACCGTCCACGAGTGGATCGAGGACGAGCTGCTACCAAATACCGCGATCGTCGACACCCAGGCCTTCTCGCCCACACCCCTCACCGATACCACAATCGACGTCGACGATGGCTCGCCCTTCCGTGTGGGAGACCTCGTACGCCCCGGCGATGGGCCCGAGGTGATGCTGGTGACCGACATCGCCACCGACACGCTCACGGTCGTACGCGGCTACGGCTCGACCTCGCCGACCGCGCTGGCCGAGGACATGGCTCTCACCATCCTGGGCAACGCGGCGCTCGAGGGCGCCGACGCGCCCGACGCACGCTTCACCAACCGTGTGCGCAAGGCCAACTACACGCAGATCTTTACTGCCGCGGTGGAAGTCAGCGGTTCGATGCAGGCCGTGCGTGCCCACGGTATCGCCGACGAGCTTGACTACCAGAAGCAGGAACGCATGCGCGAGCTGTTGCGCGACCTGGAAAATTGCATCATCAACGGCGTGTCACCCACCAGCACGCCGCAAGGCTCAAGCACGGTTCGACGCTCCATGGACGGACTGATCCACGGCATCTCGACCAATCTGTTCGAGCCCGGCGTTGGCGGCATCCCACCCGGCTCGGGCGGCGGCGCGGACGGGTTGACGGAAGAAGTCCTGAACGCCGCACTCCGTGAAGTTTGGGACCAATCCTCGGGCCCGATCGACACCATCGTGTGCGGGGGCTTACAGAAGCGCCGCATCAACGCGTTTCTGACTTCCTCGCGCCGCTATGGGCCGAGCGATGATCGCTACAGCGATCTGGTGAGCGTGTACGAGAGCGACTTTGGCGTATGCCGCGTGGTTGTCTCGCGATGGATGCCGTCGGACAGCCTCCTGCTGCTGGACTCGAGCCGCATCGAGGTCATGCCGCTCGAGGGGCGCAGCTTCCACTACAAGCCGCTGGCGTCGACGGGCGACGCGGCGACGGGTCAGGTCATCGGCGAGTACACGCTCGAGATGCGAAACGAGAACGCGCACGGCCTGCTGAGCGGCCTGGCGACGAGCTAACGGCCTCCCTCACCCTCTATGGCCCGCAGCGAAGGGCACGGCGGTTTCGTGTGGGGGCGGCCGCCGGCTCGCGGGTCGGGTAACACCGGCCCGCGGGTTTGAAGACGGAGTTACACGCGCGATAGCGCGCAAGGAGCACGCGATGTTTGCACAGGACAGGGACATGCTGGCCATCGAGCCGCACGCCTTCACCGACGCGCTCTGGGCTGGGCGGCGCCTGGCCTCGGGCGCGGCTGGCGTCAGCAGCACGACACTGACCGCCACGAGCGCAACTGCCACCTTCATCGAGGCCCAGACCCAGGCCGGTCAGGTCGTCGTATTCGACGGTGCTCCACTTGAGATCGTTGAGGTCACATCGGGGACCGTGCTTGAAGTCTCGAGGCTGCGCACTTCGATCGACGACGACGCGCTCCCGCCCGGCAACGGCACGGGCGTGTTGTTCACGGTCGTGTCGTTCGCTCCGCAGTTGGCGATCGTGCATCGGCAGCTCTTGGGCATGCTCGGCCTTGATCGCCCCGATGGGCCCGGGGCCGAAGCGGTGGTCGATGCGACTTTCCTCGCGCACGCCGAGGCTCTTGGGGCGTTGCACTTGGTGTACGCCGCGGCTTCGGCGCTCAGCGGGCCGAATTCGGCGCTGGGTGCGCGGGCGGCGATGTATGCCGACATGTTCTCTCGCGCACGGCAGACGCTAGCCGTGGGGCTGGACCTGGACGGCGACGGCGTAATCGACGCGACGCGGCGGCCGGCGCTTATGCAACTGGTGCGCGGCTGAAGGGAGGCTCGCGATGCTTGTACTGAATCCGCAATCGGTAACCTTGCTTGGCGCGATCGTCGAACGAGTGCGACGGGTGGCCGTCGGTCGCGTGCCCGAACGCACACTCTTGGAATGGGGCAACATGGGACCCTACCCGACCTTTGCCGACGTGCCCGAGCAGCGCGTGGAGATCGAGCTCGTGGCCGATCTGGAACGTGGCTCGCTCGAAGGCCCGACACCCGGCGATGACGGCGACCTGGTGTTCTTCACCGCGCCAACGGCCGGCAGCGGAGGTCGGCGTCGTGTCGAGGTCAGCGTGGTTGTCACGGCCGTGTACGACGAGGTTGAGCCCAATGGCAAGGCCCAGCGCCGGGTCAAGATGGCGGCGCTCTCGAGTGATGGCGTGGAAGACCCCATCGATATCTCGAGCGCCGAAGATGGTTCGCGCTAGCGCGGCCTCTGCAAGAAAGGACTTCCTGCCATGCCCAGCATGTTCAACGGAGCACCATTGTTCGCGAGCGGCCCGCACCGATTCGTGATGCAACGACGGGGACAGACCGAGATCGAGCCCGGCAAGCCCGCGACGATCCAGACGCAACCCAACCCCAAGTGGACGCAGATCGGGCTCGTGCAGTTATCGATCAGCGTACGCGGGAGGCTGGTTGCCCCGACCGAGGACGACCTGTGGACGCTGCGCGATGCGATCACCGGGGCGTTGACAGCGTCGGCGGGTGCCGGGTCGGGCACGCTGGAGGACGGCGGCGGGCAGAGTTGGCCGGACATGTGGCTGGTGTCGTATGTCGAAACGGGCCCGGTGGATGCCGGACGTGTGTGGTCGGTCGGGTATGAGGCGGTGTTCCGCTATGTGGGGCAGTGATGGTGCAGGGTGATGTTGTCGGGATGCTCGCGCAGTTCGGCATGGCCGGGCTGATCGCATGGATGTGGCTCTCCGAACGTCGGGCGGGGTTGGTCCGCGAGAAGCAGATCGAGGAGAGCCACCTCCGGCTTGCGCAGGAACGCGAGGCATTGGGCGTCGTGCTCGGCGTGATCGAGGCGAACACGCGGGCGATGGTGTCCCTGGAACTCGGCCAGCGTGAGCTGGCAGCCATGTTGCGTGGCCTTACCTCCGACCCCGGGGTGGGCATCACGCAACACACGAACTAAGTACGCAAAGAAAAAGGACCCCCGGCGGACTCCGGGGGCCCCTGTGGTCACTCAGAAGGTATTACTTGTGACCAGGATTCGGATTGTCGAAGCGGTCGGCTTAGTCGCAGCCGGCGTCGAAGAGGTTCTGGAAGGTGAGGAAGTCGAAGAGGGTCAGGATGCCGTCGCCGTCGAGGTCGGCGGCCAGGTCGCCCGCATCGAACAGGTTTTGGAAGCACAGGAAGTCGAACAGCGTCAGGGCGCCGTCGCCATCGCAGTCGGCCACGCACACGGGCTCGCCCACGGTGAAGCCGATGTCATCGAACGTGCTCTCACGGCCGTTGACGTTCACGCGACCGATCGGGGTATCCGACACGTAGCTGAAGGGCACCATGGTGCCGTCGCCCGGACCGAAGCCGCCGGAAACGGTGAACGAGCAGAGCAGGTTGTCGTCCATATCAAAGAACGAGACCACGTCGTCGCCGACGCCGGCGGCCGAGGCGTTGCCCTTGAAGCCCAGGATGCCACCGATACCACTGAAGTCGTAGCTGAAGTCGCCAAAGCCGAACTGCACACCGAACTTGGTGCCGCTGGTCGGCTGGATCGGGCCGCCGGGTGCACGGAAGTCGCTCCAGTTACCCTCATCGACCGAGGCGTGGAAGACCGAGCCATCGATGATGGGCACGGCGCCGCCGAAGACGGCGGTGATAGCCGAACGAGCGCCCGGGTAGCTCTCGTAGTCATCGGTCTCGTCGGCGTCGAAGTCACCCTCGACCACCGGGCACGGCGGCGCGAGGAACACATCGGTACGCCAGCCAGCGCCGCCGCTGCCGAACGGCGAAGCGGTGACGGTGACCTCGGCGGTGTAGCTGCCGGTGTCCAGGTTCACGAAACCGCTGGACCAGCGGGGATCGTCGAAGGCAATGTCGAAGTCGCCCTCGGAGTCGCCGACGGTGGGATCGGGGCTTGTCGAGAAGGCGGCCACCTCGGTGGCGCCGTCCAGAATGCGGACGTCGAACTCGTCGCCCGACAGGAAGGCGTCGGTGATCTTGAACGTCGGGCAGCCGGCGGTGATGTCGAAGTCGAACGTCACCACGTCGCCGACGTCGCCGAAGCTGAAGTTGGTCCAATCGATACACGGCGCGATGCCGTCGCTGCTGATCGCGATGTCATCGAAGCAGGTCTCGCGGCCGGTCAGGCGGATCGAACCGATGGGAACCGCCGAGACAAAGCTGAGGGCCTCCATGGTGCCGTCGCCGGGGCCGAAGCCGTCGGGATCGGTCACGGTGCCGGTCATCGGGTTGCCGGCCATGTCGAAGAACTCGATCATGTCGGCGCCCACGCCAGCAGCGGTGGCGTTGCAGGCGAAGCCGGTGATGCCGCCGAGGCCGGTGAAATCGAGGGTGAAGTCACCAAAGCCGAACTGCACACCGAAGATGCCGCCCGAGCTGGGAACGACGGGGTTGCCGCCGCGGAAGTCGATCCAGTCGCCGGCGTTGACCGAGTTGTGGGTCACGGCGCCGGGGATGACGGGAACAAGACCGCCGAAGATGTCGTTCAGGACGACGCGACCACCACCGGTGGCCTCATAGTCCTCGGTGGAAGATGGCGCGAACGCGCCGGGCGAAACCTGGGCAAACGTGGTGCCGGCGGCCGCGAGGATAGCGGCGGCGGCGAAAACCTTCTGGGTATTCATCTCTTACAAGCCCCCAAATAAAAGGAACTCCAAACTCGTGCAACCGGTACAGCACCGGTCACTACAGACCACAATCTACCGGCATCTCTCCAAGAGATGTCCGAGTCAGCAAGTCGATCACTCGATCACGGTGGTGAGCAACTGGTTCATCGCTTCTTCCCGTGATTCCTCCTCTACTGGTGCCAATCCGTACAACAACACCATGCCCGCACACGAGTCGGGCACGCTTCACGGATGAGCCGGTGGCGCAACGGATGTCACTGGAAGGTGGTCGACCCACGGACGTGCCGTGTGATCGGTTCGAGAATTCCGCCCCCCAGCGCCCTGCGACGCCTCCAGACTCTCTCCCAATCTAGTAATGCAACGAGCGGATGCAGTTGTCAATAGCAATTTTGCCGAAGGCCAGAATTTTTCTCCGTACCCTTCGTAGTTTTGCCCAATTTCGGTGCGGCCTCGTGCTCTCGGCGGTGGCCTCGTGGCACGGGCTACGGTGAGGCGGCTTGCGGCACATGAACCCCAAGAGTTGGTGAACAGGGTCAGTACCATGCGTGGCGATCGACGAGTTGTGGTAACCGGGATGGGCTGGGTGACACCCCTTGGCTGCGACCTGGACGGGACATGGGACGCACTCGTGGCGGGCCGTGGGGCCGCCGGACCGGTCCGGGAGTTTGACGCGGGCGGCTTCGCGACGAGCTTTGCTGCCGAGGTGCCCGATTTTGCTCTCAGCGACTTCCTAGGCCACTCAGCCGAGCAGCACGCATTGGCGGGACGAGCGACGGCGTTCGCCTTGGCGGCGGGCAGCCTTGCCTGGCGGCAGGCCGGGCTGATGGACGGCGGCGTTGAGCCTGGAAGGGCCGGGCTCTATCTCGGGGCCGGCGAGAGCAGCCCGGACAGCGAGGTCTTTGGGCGGCTGTGCATCGGGTCGTGGGACGCTGAGACGGGCGGTATCGATGACGCGCGTTGGTCGGCCGGCGCTCGTGAACTCGACCTGATGCGCGAGGTGCAGCAGGAGCCACAGATGGCGCTGGCCCATCTGGCCGCGGCCCTCGATCTGCGTGGGCCGTCCATGAACTGCATGACGGCGTGTGCGGCAAGCACGCAGGCCATCGGCGAAGCAACGGAGGTCATCTTGCGGGGGGATGCCGACGTAATGGTCAGCGGGGGCTGCCATTCGATGATCCACCCGCTGGGCATGACTGGGTTCATCCGGCTGACTGCGATGAGCACCAGGCGGGACGATCCGGCGGGAGCATCGCGGCCCTTCGATCGGACGCGCGACGGATTTGTCATGGGTGAGGGCGCCGGGGTGCTGGTGATCGAAGAACTGGAACACGCACTGGCCCGAGGCGCGAGGCCGCTCGCCGAAGTGGTCGGGTATGGATCTTCCGCCGACGCGTACCGGATCACGGACATCGACCCCGAGGGCGAGGGTGCGTGGCGGGCCATGACCCGCGCGCTCGAGCAAGCGGGCATCGATCCGGCAACATTGGGGGACGACGGGCGACCTGGTGTGCACTACATCTCCGCGCATGGCACGGGCACGCGCGAGAACGATGGCATCGAGACCCGCGCGGTCAAGCGTGTGTTCGGCCAGCACGCGTCGCATGTGCCGATGAGCAGCGTGAAGAGCATGCTCGGGCACCTCATTCAAGCGGCTGGCGCGGTCGAGTTGATCGCGTGCATCCGTTCGATGCAGACCGGTTGGCTGCCACCGACGATCAACTACCACGAGCCCGACCCCGCGTGTGATCTTGATTACGTGCCGAATGTTGCCCGTGACGTGCGCGAGGTCGGCGGCGTCGGCGTATGCCTGTCGAACAGCTTTGGGTTCGGCGGGCAGAACGACTCGGTCGTAGTGCGTCGCTGGGACGATTGAATTCGCCTCACGAATACAAATGAAAAGAGGCCCCGGACGAATCCGGGGCCTCGAACTCACTCAGAAGGTCTTAGAACGAACCGGGCTGGAATTAGTCGCAGCCGGCGTCGAAGAGGTTCTGGAAGGTGAGGAAGTCGAAGAGGGTCAGGATGCCGTCGCCGTCGAGGTCGGCGGCCAGGTCGCCCGCATCGAACAGGTTCTGGAAGCACAGGAAGTCGAACAGCGTCAGGGCGCCGTCGCCATCGCAGTCGGCCACGCACACCGGCGCGCCGGTGGTGTAGCCGATGTCGTCGAAGGTGCTCTCACGGCCGTTGACGTTCACGCTGCCGATCGGGGTGTCCGAGACGTAGCTGAAGGGCACCATGCTGCCGTCGCCCGGGCCGAAGCCACCAGCGATGGTGAACTGGCAAACCTGGTTGCCGGCCATGTCGAAGAAGGTCACGACGTCGTCGCCGACGCCGGCGGCCGAGGCTTGGCCCTGGAAGCCCAGGATGCCACCGATGCCGGTGAAGTCGTAGGTGAAGTCACCGAAGCCGAACTGCACACCGAACTTGGTGCCGCTGGTCGGCTGGATCGGGCCACCGGGTGTACGGAAGTCGCTCCAGTTACCCTCGTCGACCGAGGCGTGGAAGACCGAGCCGTCGATGATGGGCACCGCGCCGCCGAAGACGGCGGTGATGGCCGAGCGAGCGCCGGGGTAGCTCTCGTAGTCATCGGTCTCGTCGGCGGTGAAGTCGCCCTCGACCACCGGGCACGGCGGTGCGAGGAACACATCGGTACGCCAGGCGGCGCCGCCGCTGCCGAACGGCGAAGCGGTGACGGTGACCTCGGCGGTGTAGCTACCGTTGTCCAGGCCAACGAAGCCGCTGGCGAAGTTGTCGTCATCGAACGCGGCGTCATAGTCGCTGCCGATATCGAAGCCCTCAACGCCACCTTCGGTGTCGAAGGCGGCCACTTCGGTGGCGCCGTCGAGGATGCGGACGCTGAACTGATCGCCCGAATTGAAGGCGTCGGTGATCTTGAACGTCGGGCAGCCGGCGGTGATGTCGAAGTCGAACGTCACCACGTCGCCGACATCGCCGAACGTGAAGGGCGTCCAGTCGACGCACGGCACGATGCCGTCGGTGCTGATCGCGATGTCATCGAAGCAGGTCTCGACGCCGGTCAGGCGGACCGAGCCGATGGCCACGGTCGAGACGAAGCTGAGGGCCTCCATGGTGCCGTCGCCGGGGCCGAAGCCGTCGGGATCGGTCACGGTGCCGGTCATCGGGTTGCCGGCCATGTCGAAGAACTCGATCATGTCGGCGCCCACGCCGGCAGCGGTGGCGCTGCACGAGAAGCCGGTGATGCCACCAAGGCCGGTGAAGTCGAGGGTGAAGTCGCCGAAGCCGAACTGCACGCCGAAGATGCTGCCCGACGTGGGGGTGACCAGGCCACCACCACGGAAGTCGGTCCAGTCGCCGAAGTCGACCGAGTTGTGGGTCACGGCGCCGGGGATGACCGGGACCAGACCGCCGAAGATGTCGTTCAGGACGGTGCGGCCACCGCCGGTGGCCTCGTAATCCTCGGTGGCGGAGGGAGCAAACGCGCCGGGCGAAACCTGCGCGAACGTGGTGCCGGCGGCGGCCAGGATGGCGGCGGCGGCGAGAACCTTCTGAGTGTTCATCATCTCTACAAACCCCATATCTTTGTATGGACTACATGGGTGCGGCCGGCACGCTGCCGGACGCATTACGAAACAGGAAACCGCGGCCATTGTCCGCATGGCCTCGGATCAGCAAGCCTGATTGTGGGCGTTCTGCTCGACGGTTACCCGGCGCGCATCCCCCATCTGCTCCTCTTGTGGAACCCGGCGACGACCCTCCCGTCGGCACCGGGTTGGCCCCATCAGTGAGGCCAGCTCTCCGCACCTGCCACCGCTCAACCGGCGGCACCCAAAGAAATCCGAGGACTGGAAACGACATTACCCCACGCCTGCTCACGAAGCATGGCACTGGGGCTCAAATCAGCGTCCTGCGTTGGTAGGAACGAGACCAGAAAATATCGCTACCTCCACGAATCTCTCTGGTATCTACAATGGCCCACGATGGCTGCAATGTCAAGCGGGAAACACCCGGGAAACCGAATTTTCACATCCGGGCTTGCCCTGATTACCATCATCTTGGCGGTGGTTGGTGGCTACTTGGTGCTTTCCCGCGCCAGAGCCGATTTAAGGGCCGATATCTATCGAGATCGGCTCGAGGAGATCGCCAGGGACTACACCGCCCTGGTCGACCAGTTTAATTCCGCGGTCGCGCAATCCGCTGTTACGGAACTGGTTGTGGAAGACGGCGCGATGAGCGTGCGTGTCCGCAGCCGGCACGGCGTCGAGACGGTGATCCCGACGCCGTACGACCCGGAACGCGAGATCTACGTCGACTACGTGGTTATCGGGGGTCGACTGTGGATCCGGCGGGTGTTCGATGAGGTGACGCCGCCGATGGAGGGGGTCGTGATCGATCCAGAGGTAGCCCAAGTCGATTGGGAGCAGCCCGGGGCGCTGGTCGGCAAGGCCGTCTACCGGGCCCTCGGCGAGGGCGTGTGGCAGGTCAGCGTGACCGGGCAGGGGGCGCTGGGGCTGGTGCGTGTGGACGAGGGCCAGCGGCTGCCATTGATCGAGGCGCCCGAGGTGATCGAATTCGACACCCTCGAGGCGAAGGCGCGCGAGGAGGCCGAGCGGGTATCGTTCGGAGATCTATTGCGCAAGGCCTTTGGCGGATAAGCAACACGGGGCATCGGGCACCGAGCACTGGGCATCGGCAGGATGCGATCAGCGAGGTTGGAGTCACGAATGAGCGACGCGGTGGCGGACGGGGCGAAGTCGATGGAAGAGCTGGTGAGCCTGTGCAAACGGCGCGGGTTCATCTTCCCGGCGAGCGAGATCTACGGCGGGCTCAACGGCTTCTGGGACTATGGCCCCTTGGGCGTGCAGCTCAAGAAGAACCTGGCCGACCGCTGGTGGCGCGACATGACGCTGACGCCGCCATTGCGCGAAGGCAAGCCGGTGTCGATCGTGGGCGTGGACTCGAGCATCATCCAGAACCCACGGGTGTGGGAGGCCAGCGGGCACGTGGGTGGGTTCAGCGACCCGATGGTGGATTGCACCGAAACCAAGTTCCGCTACCGCGCCGACCATCTTGTGTGCATTGGCGAGAAGGGCGACACGAGCGGCCAGATCTATGTGCACATCGAAGACGACGACGAGACCTACGCGGCAGCACGCAAAAAACTGGACAAGTACAAGAAGCGATCATTGGCTAATGAAGAGATCGACACCTGTCCGTTCGTTTCGCTGAGTGCCGAGGAGCGGGCGATCGCCGTCGGCCCCCACGCCAAAGCGCCCGGCACGCTGACCGAACCGCGCGCCTTCAACCTGATGTTCCAGACCTACGTCGGCGCGACCGCCAGCGAGGACGACAAGGCCTACCTCCGCCCCGAGACCGCCCAGGGCATCTTCCTGAATTTCGCCAATGTCACGGACACCTCGCGCGTTCGCGTGCCCTTCGGCATCGCGCAAGTGGGCAAGGCCTTCCGCAACGAGGTGACGCCGCGCAACTTCATCTTCCGCTCGCGAGAGTTCGAGCAGATGGAGATGGAGTTCTTCTGCCACAAGGATGACGCCCAGCAGTGGCTCGACTATTGGGTAGCCGAGCGCAAGCGCTGGTGGAACAGCATCGGCCTGAGCGATGACAACATGATCGTCCGCAAGCACGACGATGACGAGCTGGCGCACTACTCGAAAAACGGCGCGGGCACATACGACATCGAGTACCGCTGGCCTTTCACGCACCCGGGCTTTGGCGAGCTCGAGGGCGTGGCCCACCGGAGCAACTTCGACCTCTCCCAGCACAAGGAGCACTCCAAGAAAAAGCTGGAGTACTTCGATCAGGAACGCAACGAGCGGTACCTGCCCGACGTCATCGAGCCGGCAGCCGGCCTCACCCGCGGCGTGCTCGCGCTCTTGTGCGAGGCCTTCACGCCCGACGAGTCGCGCGCAAGCAAGGTCGTGATGAAGTTCAAGCCCAGCATGGCACCCATCAAGGCCGCCGTCTATCCGTTGGTGAACAAGGACGGCATGCCCGAGGTGGCCGAGAAGCTGGTGCGCGAGCTACGCGGCCGGTCCGGGCACATGGGGCTGATCGAGTTCGACCCCAAGCAGAGCATCGGCAAGCGCTACGCCCGCATGGACGAAGCGGGCTGCCCCGTGTGCTTTACGATCGACGGCGACACGATGAGCGACCAGACGGTGACGTACCGCGATCGCGACACGCTCGCGCAGGACCGTATCGCGATCGACAAGGTTGGGGATTGGCTCGACGAGAAGCTGCGCTCGTAGTTCGCGTTACGGGCAGCCCTCGTTGAACACGTTCTGGAACTCAAGGAAGTCGAAGATGGTGAGCTGGCCGTCGTAGTCCATGTCGGCGGCGAGATCACCCGTATCGAACGCGTTCTGGAAGGCGAGAAAATCCAGGAAATTGATGCTGCCCGAGCCGTTGAAGTCGCCGCGGCAAGCAAGCCCCAGTCCCTGGGGAACGGACGAGTCGCCGTCGTAGGTTCGTATGGGTCGTGCCGTAGCCGGATTGAGGATGTGGACACGGCGTGGGCCCTCGGTAAGCACGAGGTTGCCGTCGATATCGAACGCCAGCCCGCGCGGCACGTTGTCCATGGGGATGCCGGTATCGAGGATACCGACGATGAACCCGGTGGCGGGGTCGATACGCATCAGGTCCGGCGTCACGCCGGGCCCCGCCGACGTGATCGCCAGGAAGCGTCCCTCGTCGGGGCTGTAGTCCATGCCGTAGATGTCCGGAAGACGAGGCGCCCCGGACACCCGCGTGACGGCACCGGTCGTCAGGCTGACCGTCGAGAGGCGATTCAGCGCGTCGAATCCGTAGAGTCGCCCGCCGGGGCCGAAGCTGATGGAGCCATCGACGCCCAGACCTGGCCCGATGTACGTTGCTCGGCCCGTTCGGGGATCAACCCTGCTCAGACCAGCGTCGCTCACGGGTGAATTGTTCTGCACATAGATCACGCCGCGGTCGCTGACGGCCATGGACACGGGCGTGGTGTATCGGCTGCCACTGGGATTGAGCGGGCCGATCCGGTACTTGTAGGTGCCGGTGTCGCTGTCCCACAGGGAGAGGCTGTCGCTCGACGAGTTCACGGCCCACATCTCGTCCGCGTGTGCGAACCGAACGAGCCCGACTATCGCGGCTGAGCACATGCCCGCGACGAACAACACCGACGTGAACTGCTTACCACACTTGCCCATCTTGACCACCCTTTCTCGCCTCCTAGAAGGTGTGGTCACATTGTAACGGATGGCATCAAGAAACGAGCGCGATTTGCACCATCTGCCCTACTCACATCCCGCATCAAACTGATTCTGGAACTCGAGGAAGTCGAAGATGGTCAGCTCGCCGTCGCCGTCGAAGTCCGCGATGGGGTCGCCGGCGTCGAAGGCGTTCTGGAAGGCGAGGAAGTCGAAGATGGTGAGTTGGCCGTCGCCATCCATATCGACAGGGCAGGCATTCACGAAGTCGAGCGTGAAGAGGCCACGGGAACCATCGGTGAAACGGGCTTCCAGAGCGATACGACCATCGTCGGCCATGCCCTCACCGATCGTGAACGATCCCACGGTGCGGATGTCGGATCCGTCTCCGAAGACATCGACACCAACACCGGTCTGTATCGCCAGAACACCCTCACCATTCCGATCGATCTTCACCATGCCCATCGCCAGCCCGCCCGCCGAAGTCTGGTAAACGCCACGCACGAGGACATCGCCACTCGGTAGTTGCCTCATCTCGCGAAGCCCGTCGACCGAGACCCTTGGGTCTACCCAAACCGCACCGGGGACACCGGCGACGGGACCGGTGTCGTAGGCCAGAGTCTTCCTGCCCTCACCAAAGTCACCAATCACGGCGCGCACGCTGTTGAACGGATCGCCGCCCGGATCGAGAGCGACGAACGCGAACAACGCGACATCGCCGCTCCCGGTAATGTCGGCGGGCGAGAAGTCGAGGATCGCGCTGCTATCCAGCTCTGGCACCGGATCTCCGGGCTCGAAGCCGAGCACGGGCCTGAACCCGCGAGCAACAAGCTCGAGTTCGCCCGACCGGTTGGTCCACAACGTCGGAAACCTGGGCTCATCGGGCGCGTCCCCCGAATCGACCAGGGCGTGGAAGAGCAGCAGGCCGTCGCCGGCCGCCTTGATCCCCGCAAGCGAGCTAAACGTTCCATCCGCGACGGAGCCCGAGACGAATCGGCCGCCGGGCGGAATGCCGGGTACGCTCGGAGCAAGGCCGCCCTCGATCAGGAAGGGCTGGAAGCTCCCGTCGGGCTGTTCGATCCAGATGCCCTCGTCGTTCTCCGGCACGATGCCGGTTCCCTTGTTGATGCCCACGAATACCACGCGTTGGTCGTCGAAGAAGTCGAACGAGTGCACCGTGCCCAGCCGCTGGGTCGTCGTCAGTTGCCCAAACACCACGCCGGTAGAACGCCCCGGGACCTGGTTGTCGACCACCGCGATCGGCTGAGCGGGCTCGCCATCACGGAAGCGCCAGAAGCCGGAAGGATCGAGGTCGCTGGCAGAGTCGTCGTTGATCTCGGCGAACAGGTAGGTGTCGTCACGGTTGTAGAAGGGGATGAACAACCGGGCCAATTCGGCTTCGGATCTCATTCCCGGCAGCGCATCACCGTGAGCGGCCCGCAGGGTGTAGGCGGAACCATCCTGTTGCCACAAGCCCTGGCGAGGGATATCTCCGGGCATCGTGAAGGTTGTAGAGAAAGTGGCGCGTCCCTGGTGCGTATGCGCGAGCGGCGGCTGGCCGATGAACGTCTCGAAGTGCAGTCGGGCGTCGGTGCCGGGGATGGTTGTCGACGAATCGAACAGCGGTTGGGGGTCATGGGGGTTGCCGGCGTAGAGCCCGACCACAGCCTCGGGGATAGGCAGCGGGGTGGGATCCGCGCCGATCCAACCCGGGAACGCGACATCACCCGAACGCGAGACGCGGATCGATGGGCCTGGGAAGAAGATGATCTCGCCCACGGGATGCAAGCCAAAGTGCTGGTAGATCACGCCGGCGGGCTGCATGGGCGCGGGCGTGCCGGTGAGGGCAACGACGTCGAGCTGAGCCTCGACACGCTGGGCGAAGCCGGAGGTTGCCAGTGTCGTGACAGCGAGTGGGACGATGGCGTATCGGCGTCGCACGAGGACCTCCATTCGTACACGGAATGAAACAAACCCGATTCTGCGAGCCGCAGAATCGGGTGTTGAGGTTTAGTAAACAAAGGAGTGTTGCGGGCCGAAGTCGTCTCGCAAGATACTGTTAATATCTTGCAAGCAAGCGAGAATTACGGGCAACCCGCGACGAAGAGGTTCTGGAACTCCAGGAAGTCGAAGATGGTCAGCTCGCCGTCGCCGTCGAAATCGGCCGCCAAGTCACCGCCATCGAAGAGATTCTGGAACTCGAGGAAGTCGAACAGGCTCAGCGAACCGTCGCCGTCGAGGTCGGCCTTGCACGCGCCCAGGGCGACCGTGAGGGTGGCGGCGGCCCGGATGCGATCCTCACCGAACACGAGGTCTTCGTTCAGGTGGAAGCCGACGAGCGAGTCGTCGAGCATGACACACGAGAGGAACACGCCTCCGCGGACACCAACCACGGTTGGCGTGGTGGTGAGGTCCATGGGGACGCCATCGAGCGTGGCGCTCTTGACGGTCAGGTTCATGGTGACGCCCGAGCCGTCGCCGGTCGGGCGCCCGAGGCGGAATCCGTCGCCGACGAGCCCGCCCGAGATGTTGATGGTGCCGTCGTAGGCGCGGAAGTCCGAGCCGATGGCTCCGCCCGTCATGTTGAAGATGGGGTCGACGCCGCCTCCGCCGTTGAGGATGGCGCAGTTGCGGTCCATCGCTCCGCCGGACATGTCCACCACGCCCTTCTCGACGACGAAATCTCGGCCAATGGTGCCTCCGGTGATGGTCAACCGGTTGTCGATCGTCTTCATAACCCCGTTGGTGCCGACCGAGCCACCCGAGATCGTCGCGGTAGCGCGATCGTCGAGTTGGAGGGCGCCCTCGATCTCACCGTCTGTGATGCTGACGGTCGCGTCGTCGATCGCGAGGATGAATGTATCGACGGTCCCGCCGCTCATGTTGAATTGGGCGTCGTCCTCGATGATGATGGCGGCTTGCCCGCCGGCAACGAGGCCGGCGTCGCCACCCGACATGTTGCAAACGGTGTTGCCCTGCAGCCAGACGCCACGCCTGGTCTGGCCGTCGATGATGTTCAGCGTGGTGCTGCCGACGCCGCCGACGAACTTGACGCGGATGAGCTCACCACCGTCGAGGTTGTACGTCACGTCCTCGACGAAGTGGTCGATGGTTGGGAAGCCCGAGGCCCCGCCGAGTTCGATGTTGACGGTCGCGCCGTTGAAGGTGAACGCACCGGTGCCCGAGTCGGGGAAGATGCTCCCGCCACTGCCCACGTTGACCGTGGCGCCGGGGTTCGCGGTAAACCACGACTCGGCCGGCAGAGAGTCCGGCGGGATGTCGATCACCTGGGCGTGAGCGCTGCAGGCCAGGCCGGCGGAGAGGGCGAGAACGGTGAGGGAGAGGCGGGTCATCGTGTGCTCCTTGTTCGGGCGAGCGTCTAGAGGGGCTCGTCAATCAGATTGAGCGGGAGGAGTGACCACAGGTCACGCAAATGCAGCACTAAGAAACCGCCCAGGGTCAGGCTGGGCGCTCTGGGGGTGCCTGGGTGACGGGTGAGGCGGGTTTTTGGACCGTGTGAGCGTCAGGGACACCCGGCATCGAAGGCGTTCTGGAAGGCCAAGAAGTCGAAGATATCCAGGTTGGGTGTGCAGGTCGTCGGGTTGAAGTCCGCCCGGCGCTCACCCCTATCGAAGGCATTCTGGAACTCGAGAAAATCGAAGACCGTGAGCGCCCCATCGCCGTCGAGATCGGCCGGGCAACGAGCCCCGTCGACCAGCGCGTCGTAGTGCTCCCGGATCTCATCCTCCGTCAGCACGCGATCGTAGAGCACAACCTCATCGGTGTTGCCGCTGAAGTACCGTACGGAGTCGGTGGCACGCTGCACATAGAACGGCGAGCTCTGGACGTCTGGCGTCGGGGCGCCAGGTAGCGAGAAGTCGCGATCGATGTCCACCTCTTCACCATTGATGAAGAGCCTCGACCCGGTAATGTCGTCGTTCAGTCCGCCGCCCGAGTCACGCGTCCACACGATGTGCACCCACTGTCCGAGCGTGTAACTCTCCAGCGTGGTGGCCCCTCCGTTATAGAAGCCCACGTAGGGGCGCGATTCGTCGTTGCGCAAGATGCTGAAGTACACCGATTGCCCGGTCCTGGGCGCGCCCCAGTGCAGGAACGGCGCGTAGAACGGGTTCTGCGGCGTCGCGAAGATGCGTACCACGGCCTCGGCGGTAAACGTCGGATTCCCCGTCAGCGAGGCGGGCACGTCCGACGCCGACTCCACGTACGGTCGGGACGGATGCTCGAAGCACGCGGCTGTATCGCCTTGCAGCGAAGCATCACCAAGGAACACGGTGCCAAAGAACACGCCGTTGAAGCCGGTGCCAAGCGTGCCGTAGTTGATGGCCTCGGTCGCACCGACGAGCTCATCGAAACGATACCAGAGCAGCGGGTTCTTATCTTGGACGAGGTCGTGGAACGCCACAGGCGCGGCGACCACGGGGGACGCCAAAGCGATCGCACACATAATCGGGGTCTTCATGGTTTCTCTCCTCCACTTAGGCCCAATGTTAGAACTGCGAAGCCTGCACACCAGATCCACGATTTAGGTTATCGCCCCCCTGTTCGCTCTTAGGGGCAGCCGGCGTCGAAGGCATTCTGGAAGGCCAGAAAATCAAAGATCGTCAGGCTGCCGTCGCCATCGAAATCGGCGGCGGGGTCGCCCGCGTCAAACAAGTTTTGGAAAGCCAGGAAATCGAAGATCGTCAGCAGACCGTCAAGGTCGATGTCGGCGCGGCAGCAACCGGGGGTAAATACACGGAAACGCCTCGTCTCGAAGTCGCTGTTGGCCCAGGTCGTGCCGTCGCCGAGCCAGATGAAGTTGGCCGCGGTGGGGAAGGGGTCTCCGGCTTCGCTCAACGCGAGCAGCTCGCCGCCATCAACGAAGAGTGTGGCACTCGTGTCATCGATCGCAAGGCGGTACTCTCGGAAAATGGTGGTGTCCAGATCGGCCTCAACAACGCCTGGTGTGCCAAAGGCACCACGCAGGTCATTGGTCAGCCACACGCGATCGTCTCCGAATCCGACAGCGAAAGTCTGCCCGGCGTTATCGATGATCGTGAGCATGAAGCCCGCAATCGGCCAGCCCAGGCAGGGGGCCTCGGTGTACTCCGACGCGTTCACGCGCAGCTCGATGTCGAAGACGATGCCATCGGCGAAATCGAACGGCGTGCCGGCAACAAACCAGAACGCGGCCTGATCCTCAACGACTGGCTCACCACACACGGCCGAGGCAGCAGGCAGCGTCGACTGGTGCAGCACGCCGCCGGAGACCTCGAGGATTGCTGCGCCCGAGCCCTCGGCCTGGTAGGTCCAGCCCTGATTGCTCGGGAGCGAGCCGCGAGCGGCCGAGTAGCTAGCGCAAACCTGGGCGTCGGCCGAAGCTACCAGGCATGGGCCCAGAACAATGGCGAGGTGGTGCATGCGCATTGGAGTACCTCCAATGCGGGTATACACGGACTCGGTGCGCGGGGTTACGCGCAGCCGGCGCCGAAGGCGTTCTGGAAAGCCAGGAAGTCGAAGATGGTGAACTCGCCATCACCATCGAAGTCCGCAACTAGGTCGCGGTCGTCGAAGAGGTTAAAGAACATCAGGAAGTCGAAGATGGTCAACGAGCCGTCGCCGTCGAGATCGGGTAGGCAGGACTCCGAGATTGGGGTGATGGTGCCGAAGCCGTAACCCACGCGGATAGTCGCCGTCCGCCCTCCGGTGTCGGGATCGAACACGAAGACCCCCGAACTAAACGTGGTCACGAGTAGCTGCCCGTTGCCGAGCGGGTAGACGCCCCGGCCCGCGCTCGGCGCGACGGGCAGCAATCGCCGTGAGATAACGCCATCCGCGTCAAAGCGTGTAAGGAAGCCATCGAAGTTGAGGTTCCAGTAGGTGTCGTCAGCGGCGGTCGTGGTTTGCACAGCGAACAGCGTCCTGAAAGGTGTTGCGTGGATGCTGCCGTCGGGCGCGTAGAACCGCATGTCTTGGGGAGCCATAGCGGCCGGTTCGGCATCGGCGATTATGTATCCATCTGATGTTACCTCAAGATCCCAGGTCGCGGTCCCGCGACCGATCTCGGCAACAACAGCGCCCTCGGAGTCGAATCGCAGGATGCCACTCTTGGAGTAGTCGATCACGCCCAACCCGAGCGCGGGCGCGTTGCATACAAGCAGGTCATCCCCCAGGAAGGCGAGGCCTCGGATGTTGTCCAAGCCGTCAGACGCATCAAGGAACGTGTCGACGTAGTTGCCATCGAGGTCGTAGCGCAGCACGTAGCTCTCGACCTGGTCGGTGATGTAGATGAGTCCATCGGGGCCTTGGGCGGCCGAGTGCGGTACCTCGAAGGTCACCGGATCAGATTCGATGAGATCGCCCAGGTATCGCCCATCGAAGGCGTCGTACATGCCCCAGCTCATGCCGCGAGGATCACCACCACCACCCCATGGGATGAGCAGGTAATCTTGCGCGAACGAATGGCAGGCAACAGTCAACAGGCAGCACAGTGGTAGCACGCGACGCATGGCGTCTCCTTTCAAAAGGGAGCGACGAGACGGGGCCGTCGATCCGCCGGCGTTGCGCAGCCGGGGGCAACCAAACCGTCTCGTGCTTAGACGCACTAGCGAACGGCGAGTTGCAACGGAGCACCTTACTGATACGTCACGGCCGGTGCGTCGAATCAAACGCCGATATCAGAAAAACGCCCGCATGGCACGCGGGCGTTTCGAGATCTTGTTCCGGCACGATCGCACGTGTTACGAGCAGCCGGCGTCGAAGGCGTTCTGGAAGGCAAGGAAGTCGAAGATCGTGAGTTCGCCGTCGAGGTCGAAGTCGGCGAGCGGGTCGCCAGCGTCGAAGAGGTTCTGGAAGCTCAGGAAATCGAAGATCGTGAGATCGCCGTCATCGTCGAGATCGGCGAGACACACAACCAAGTAGTTGTCGCGCACACCGGCCTGGGGAGAATCGACCCGGATTCCTGCGGGCATTCGGAACACCTCAGACCCGATCGGCAAGCCCGGTGCTCGCCAACCTTCGGACGCGGAACGGAACCAGATCGATCCCGTCGTCGATGCTGGCAACGAGACTCTTCGGGTGAACTGAATCCGAAGGGAGACCGGCCGGCCAACGGGAACGACGAAACCCTCCGCGATCGCGGGTGGGCCACCGCTCCCGAATATGCCCGACAGCTCCGTCCGAGGGGCACCCGAGCCCTCCCAGACCGATCGAATCACCCCGGCCCGGACTTGCCCGGCTACTTCAACCTCGATGAGCATCTCACAGGTCGCGCCAACGGGCATCTGCGACGAACGCACGCGGTACTCGCCGGGATCTACGAACAGGTCAACGACGATCGGCTCCGATGACGGGCCTGAGAACGTCAGATCGTCAAAGAGAACAGAACTTCGGCCAACAGATTCGAACGCCTGGGGATCATCAAGGTCAATCTCGATCCGCCCCTCAACGTTTACCAACCCGAGCGAACGATCGTACGAGAACGGGAACTCCATGAGAAGTTGCTGCAACACCGGCAACGTGCTCAACGTTTCAGCGACCACAAACGGTGCCGTCTCTATGCGGACGCGCTCTGGTTCACCGTTAAACGCGTAACCGATCTCGTACGTTGGCTGGGCGCCAACAGATGCAGCAACCATCAGCGAAGAAGCCGTGGCTCGATTGCAAAAGTGCATCCTTCCCTCTCTCTCCAAAAGATCGGACGCTGGGCTATGCCATATCTCCGCCGCTAGGCGTTGATCATCCGCCCCTCGCTCCCGAGCGCCGCCTCGTGCACGCTCTCGTGCATCGTCGGGTGGGCGTGGACAGTGGCGATGATCTCCTCGCTGGTGGCTTCGAGGCGGCGGGCGAGTGAGAGCTCGGCGATGAGCTCCGTGGCCTGGTCACCCATGATGTGCGCGCCGAGGATCTCACCACGTGGCAATCCTCGGATGATCTTGCAGAATCCGTCGGTGTGCTTGGTGGCGATGGCTTTGCCCAGGGCGCTGAAGGGGAACTTGCCGACCTGGTAGTCCTGGCCGGCCTTGAGGCCCTTCTCCTTGAGCGCGCGCTCGGTGTAGCCGACGGCCGCCACCTGCGGGTGGCAGTAGGTGCAGCCGGGGATGATCGAATAGTCCATCGGGATGGGCTCGTGGTCGAGCTTGCCTTCCCTCCACGCGATGCGCTCGATGCAGAGGATGGCTTCCTCGCCCGCCACGTGCGCGAGCCAAGGCGGGCCGATGACGTCGCCGATGGCGTAGATGCCTTCGAGGTTGGTTTTGTAATCGATGCGCTGCTCGCCCAAGTTGGCCGGGTCGTAATCGGTCTTGATGTGGTCCTTGATGGTCTCGAGCCCGAGCTTGTCGTCGAACAGGCCGTCAAAGCGCCCCTTGACACCCACAGCCAGCAGCAGCTTGTCGGCTTCCAGGGTTTCCTTCTTGCTGTCGTCGGTCTTGCCATCCTTGAAGGGCGCGACAGTGACCTTCACGCCGGTCTTGGTGGTATCGACGGCGGTGCCGACCATGCCGAGCTTGAAGTCGATGCCGGCCTTCTTGTAGTAGCGCAGCATGGCCTGCGACACGTCGTCGTCCTCGACAGGCAGGATACGGTCCATCATCTCGACGACGGTGACCTTCGTGCCGTAGGCGTGGTAGAAGTAACCGAATTCCATGCCGATGGCGCCCGAGCCGACAACGATGAGGCTCTTGGGGAAGCCCTTGTTGAACATGGCCTCACGAGCGCCCCAGATGTGGGGCGACGAGCCGAACTTGGCGAATGGCAGATCTCGCGCAACCGAGCCGGTGGCGATGATGACCTTGTCGGCGGTAATGGTCTCGCGCGGCTTGGCAGCGGGGGTGGCGGGCGCGTCGGTGCGCTCCTCTTCCACCTTGCAGTCGTAGATCTCGATCTTGGCGGGCGTCTTGCCCTTGGCGGGCGAGACGATCTTGGCGCTGGCCTCGATGTGCTCGACCTTGTTCTTCTTGAACAGGAAGCCCACGCCCTTGTTCAGCTTGTCGGCCACGTCACGGCTGCGACCGATGACCTTGCTCCAGTCGAAGTCGATCTTGCCGTTGATCTTGAGCCCCCACTCCTCCTTCTCGGCGAGCTTCTCCATGAGCTCGGCGTTGGAAAGCAGGGCCTTAGAGGGGATGCAACCCCAGTTGAGGCAGACACCGCCGAGCTTGGCCCGCTCGACGCAGGCGGTCTTGTAGCCCAGTTGGGCGGCACGGATGGCACCGACGTATCCGCCGGGGCCCGAACCGATGACGACGACGTCGAAGTGCTTGTCGGCCACGGAGTTGCCTTTCTGCTGAATCGCTGGGGGCTCGAAGGGTGGAATCCAGAGCGGGCAGTCTAGGTGCTGGGGTGGGCGATGGCCCGGCCTTGGGGCGTCCCGCTGCCACCACAATGCGGACCACTCGGCTCGGCGATACGCTCATGCGAGGGATACCGCGAAGTTCGTCCGTCACCGACCCCGGAGCCGGGCGCCAGAGAGAGGGAGACACCCCATGAATGGGCGTGCATGTGCTGTTGCGTGTGCCGGATTGGTCGTCACAATCGCTGGTGCGGGCGATCCCGTGCTGGTAGCCACCGACGCGCCGTTTGGCTCGGCCATGGTCTACCACATCGACCCAGCCTCGGCCCAGGTGGTTTCGGCTGTCGACCTTGTCGGAACCGGCACGACAGGACGCACGCCGCTGGCGGCGCTGGCCTTCGACCGAGGCGGACAACTCCTGGGCTTCACCCCCACCACCGACAACGAGTTGTACCGCGTCGACCGCGCCACCGGCCAGGCCACGCGCGGCGGACGGCTGGGGATCACCGCGCGCGAGGGCGGCATGGCGGTCTTCGCCGACGGCACGATCTATGCCACGCGCACCGGCTCACCCGCCCGGCTGTTCACGATCAACCCCTCGACCGGACGCGCGACACTGGGACCAACACTCACTCCCGAAACCGACATCTCTGGGCTTGGTGCGCGCGCTGACGGATTGCTGGTCGGACTCGACCTGCGCACCACCAATGGCCCGCCCGCGCTGCGCGCCATCGACCCCGACACGGGTGAGACAACTGTGATCGCGCCGTTGCTGCCAGCGATCGAGCTGTCGGACGTGGGCGGACTGGAGATCTTCGAAGTTGGCGGCATCGAGACGGGCTATTACGTCGTGGCCCCAGCCGCAGCGGGCGGCGAAGCGCAGTTGTGGCGGTTTGATCCATACTCGGGCGCGCAGGAACCGGTGGGCGTGATCAACGGCGTGGGCCCAGTCACCGGGCTGGCGGGCCTGCCATGCGAGGCATGCGTCGCCGACCTCGACGGCGACTGCAAGGCGACGATCTTCGACTTCCTGTTGCTGGGCAACTGGATCCAGGACGGCGACATCCGAGGCGACGTCAATGGCGACGGAGCCGTCGACCTGTTTGATTTTCTGTTCTTCCTCAACGTGTTCCAGGACGGGTGTTAGAGCTTCCAGGCGGCGGAACACTCAGGACACGCCGTCGCACCATCGTCGCACTTTGACAATCTTCGCAGGACCCTTCCGCAGCACCGGCAGCAACCAGGCGGGAACCTCGGAGAGTTGAAGATGGGACCAAACACACTCGTAAGCAACGCGTAGCAGCTCAGCCAGATCACGATCTCCGCGAACACGGCCCAGTCCCCAGGGTCCTCTACGAGCCGATGCCAGGCATAGAGCCCGATGAAGCCGAAGAACCCCAGCGTGAGCAGCAGCACAAAGACGCAGTACGCGAGCGGCATCTTCGAGTAGTCACGCCACGACCAAGGCTGCGGAGCGGCCTGCGGCGGGTGACGGCGCATGTCATGCCGCACCCCGCGATCATCAATCACCGTCGGCGGGCGCTTGGCCGCGGCCGATGTAGCGGCGGTTTCGAGGTGCCAGGCCGCGCCACACTCTGGGCACTGCGCAAAGCCGGCGTTGTCGGGATCAATCCCATCCAAGCGGTAGCCGCACGCGGGGCACGCCCCATGCAGTGCGGCCTGCCGGGCGCGGTATGCGGCGTCGCGGCGCTGCAAGACAGCAAACACGAAGACCCAAACGCCGACCACGATCGCCGCGACAATACCGAGCTGAACGAGCGCTCCGGAAGACGAGTCGAAGTCGTGCAGCATGATCGCCGCGACCATGCCCAACAGCAGGAGAGACCAAAGCACAGCCTTGAGCAACAGGCCAACCTTCGGCATGCGCATCAGCAACCCGACGTTCCACGGCTTGATGAACGGCGGCCGCCGTTGCAACTCGACCGGCTCC